>Ga0315295_10002101_pt1 | contig 16952 bp, 17 predicted proteins | sample YL17G14_0_MG_FD_204453 | JGI IMG/M metagenome (GOLD analysis project Ga0315295, IMG submission 204453) | Sediment microbial communities from Yellowstone Lake, YNP, Wyoming, USA - YL17G14_0 | ecosystem: Environmental > Aquatic > Freshwater > Lake > Sediment | place: USA: Wyoming | collected... | reverse complement strand
CTGTCCCGCGAATCACGGCCGGCTCAAGGTCGAGCTCCTGCCTGAGATATTCACCCTCATGGAGACCCAGACCATCTTGGAACACACGGAAGGCGCAATCCCGGAATCGATGCGTCAGGGCGGGATATGGGACGGAATCCGGGCCAAGCTGAAGTCGGCCGGTCTTGCCGGGATGGATGAGATACTCGGCCGGAACCTGGCGGCGCTGAGACCTAACATGCCTTGAGGGGGCATTCCGGCACCCGGATGCCGCTGACCTGATAGGGTGGCCCATGATATAGGGTAGCCTATGCTACAGGGTGTCTCGCGACACCGCTGGCGTTACTCCAGCCAGGCGGTCACCTCCTGCCAAGGCTTCCTCGGCCGTGGTCCGGGAGATTCTGCAGCGTAACCCAGCGACACCGCCGCCACGAGTTCCTCCTTGACCCCAGTTAGCTCCCCTATAGCGCGGTCCGCGTAGAACACGTCGCAGATCCACAGCGACCCGAGGCCCAGACTGGTCGCGACCAGGAGCATGTTCTGTACGGCCGCCCCGATGGACTGCGTGTCGACGAGGTGTCCGTACCGGTTCAGGCCGCTGCGGTCTTGGCCAGGCGTCCAGTTGGCGTCGAAGACCAGGATGAGCACGGGGGCCTGTCGCATGGCCTTTGCCGTCCATGTGGCGCTGCCGGTGGGGGACCCCGCCTCGTTGAGGGAGTTGACCTGCTTCTCCATCGCGTCGACCAGTCCGTCCTTCTTGGCGCCCTGTAGGACGACGAACCGCCAGGGCTGGGCGTTCTTGCCGGAGGGGGCCTGGACCGCGGCGTCGAGCACCGTCTCGATCAGGTGCCTGCCTACCGGCCTATCTTCGAACCGGCGGATACTCCGGCGATCGGAAATCGCCTGCATGACTTCCATCTCGCTGCCTCCCGTCTCTCGACCCTGACAACCGTCAACCCTTGCACGAACCCCCATGCCGGACGTCAGCTCCGAGGAACTCGCTGACTATCTTCATGGCGCAGTACTTGCCGCACATGGTGCACGTCTCGGCTTGATCGGGGTTCCGCTCTCTGCGGTAGCGGCCCGCTTTCTCCGGGTCGATCGATAGGGATATCTGCGCGTCCCAGTCCAGCGCTTTCCTAGCCCGGGCCATGTCCAGGTCCCACTGCCAGGCGCCCTTTGTGCCTTTCACCAGGTCGGCGGCATGGGCGGCGATGCGCGTGGCGATGACGCCGTCTCTGACGTCGCCGGCATCGGGCAGGCCGAGGTGCTCCGACGGTGTCACATAGCAGAGGAAGTCCGCTCCAGCTGACGCGGCGATGGCTCCCCCGATCGCGGCGGTGATGTGGTCGTATCCCGGAGCCACGTCGGTGACTAACGGCCCGAGCACGTAGAACGGCGCCCCGTGGCACACCCGCTTCTGCAGTACCACGTTGGCCTTTATCTGGTCAAGCGGGGTGTGCCCCGGACCCTCGACCATGACCTGGACTCCGGCCTCCCAGGCGCGTTCCACAAGCTCGCCGAGCAACAGCAGCTCCTGGACCTGCGCTCGGTCCGTGGCATCGGCGAGGCAGCCTGGTCTCAGCCCGTCACCGAGACTCAGGGTGACGTCGTGTTCCCTCGCCAATTCGAGGAGCCGGTCGTACTGCTCGTAGAGCGGGTTCTCCTTTTCGTGGTGGACCATCCATGCAGTGAGGAATGCGCCGCCCCGGCTCACGATGCCGGTGACTCGTCCCTCGTTCCTGAGCCGCTCGATGGACGACCTAGTGACTCCGCAGTGGACGGTCATGAAGTCGACGCCGTCTTCCGCCTGGGTGCGGATCACCCGGAACAGGTCCTCTGGGGTGAAGTCGACGACTGCGCCTCTGATCTCGAGCGCCTCCACAGTCGCCTGATAGATAGGGACGGTGCCGACGGGAACAACCGATTCCTCGACGATGGCCCTGCGCGTGCGGTTGATGTCTTCAGGCGCGCCGGTCGACAGATCCATCACGGCATCTGCTCCCGCCCGGATCGCCGCGCGGAGCTTCTCCAGCTCCTTCGCCGTGTCGGGGAAGCTGGCCGACGTGCCGATGTTGGCGTTCACTTTGACCCTAAGACCCTTGCCGACGCCCCCTGGCTTCAGGTTGGGGTGACGCGGGTTCGCCGGGATGACGATGGTGCCCGCTGCGAGCCCCAGCATGACGTACTCGGCATCCAGCCCTTCCGAGTCCGCGACGTGCCGCATTGCCTGAGTAACGTTGCCGGCGACGGCCTCTTCTCTCTCTGTCCTGCGTCTATCCGCCACTGCGGTCCCTCCTCGCTGCAACCCCGCTACAACCCCACAGCAACCCCGCTGCAATCCCGCTACAACCTCCACTATAAATCCCTGGCGATCCCTTTTCTCAGAAGAGGCTGGACGACTACCACCCCGGCCACGGCACCCGCCAGACTGGACAGACTGAAGGGCACCACGTACGTGAACGCGGCGACTGACTTTCCAAGCAGGACCTTCGCGACGGGGTAAGCCAGGGTCGCCCCGATCAGCCCGGTGCCTATGACCTCCCCGATCCCGGCGGCGAGCGTCTTCCCGGTCATCTTGTAGAAGTGGCCTGCGAGAAAGGCGCCCACCATTCCTCCAGGGAACGCCAGGGGCGTGCCGGTGCCGAGCAGGTTCCTCAGCAACGCTACCGCGAACGCGACGGTCACTGCCGGACCGGGTCCCAGAAGGACGCCGCAGATGACGTTGACTGCGTGCTGCACCGGGAATGCCTTCGCGCCGGCCGCCGGGATGGATATGAGAGGCGAGAGCAGCGTCGCTACCGCGGTCAATAGAGCCATAAACGCGAGTCTCCTCAGGTTCATCTAACCCCTCCTAGCGCGGAATTCTCGTACAAGGTCGCGGACAGCCTGCGTTATGTCGCTTGCGGACACGACTGCCCGGATTACGGCAGCGCCGTCGGCTCCTGCCGCGGCGACTTCTCCGATGTTCGCAAGGCTTATGCCCCCCACGGCCACGACCGGCAGCGAGGTCGATTCCTTTATGAGGCGTATCAGCGACGTCCCGTAGGGAGCGCCCGCGTCCGGCTTGGTGCCGGTCGAAAACACCGGCCCCGTCCCCAGGTAGTCTGCTCCGGAAGACTCAGCGCGCCGCGCTTCCTCCTGGGTCTCCACCGTGGCTCCGACGATCTTCGACGGACCGAGGAGCCTCCTGGCGACGTCGAGGGGGAGGTCGTCCTGGCCCAGGTGGACCCCGTCCGCGTCCAGCGCGAGAGCCAAATCAGGCCGGTCGTTCACGATCAACAGAGCCCCCGCCTGGCGCGTTATCTGCCTGATCTCCAGTCCCTGGCGGATGATCTCGCGGTCGGTGAGGCGCTTCTCTCTGAGCTGGATCACCTTCACGCCCCCCGCCACTGCCCGCCTCACGACCTCGGGGGTGCTCCTACCCAGCGAGAGAGCCGAATCCGTGATCACGTACAGGTCCAGGACCCGCCGCAGCCGGTCGCCATTCGTTTCATACGGTGGGGAGGTCTCCATCACGGTCCCCTCCTTTCGGCCCCGTCCACCCATTCCAGCGAGATGGCGCACAAGGCTATCAGCTCCTCCGGGGTGATGCTCGCCATGGCGTCCAGCCACCTGGCCTGGAACGTCCCCGGGCCGCCGCTCGAGGGCGCGGCCAGCCGGGCGGACGCCTTCAGGTAGGCGAGGGCGCAGGCAGCAGCGAGGGCATAGTCCCGTTCGACCGAGCAGAACGCTGCGACAATGGAGGTTGCGACACAACCGCTTCCCACGATCTGCGCCATGAGCGGATGGCCGCCCTCGACGGTGATCAACCGCCACCCGTCGCTGACGTAGTCTTTCGGCCCAGTCACGGCCACGACGGCATGGAGACGGAGTGCTGCCTCCACCGACAGCTTCTCCGGTGGAATGTCGACACGCGCGCTTTCGACTCCCTTGATCCCGGCCTGCCGGCCCGTCAGCCGGGCCACTTCTGCGGGGTTGCCCCGGATGACCGAGGGACGGACCGCGGCCAGGATCCGCTCCGCGGAAGCGAGCCGGAAAGGAGTGGTGCCCAGGCCCACCGGGTCGTATACCACGGGGATCCCCCTCTGGTTGGCCGCCTTGCCCGCAATAACCATGGCCTCGACTGACTGGGGGGTCGGCGTGCCCATGTTGAGGACGAGAGCGTCGGCTTGTCCGACCATGTCGGCAACCTCTTCGGCCGCAAGCGCCATCACCGGGACGGCTCCCGCAGCCATTGTTGCGTTAGCCGTGATGCTTGCCGCCACCATGTTGGTCATGTTGTGGATGAGAGGTCTCTTCTCCCGGATGCGGGAGAGAAGGGATGCCGCGGTCGCAGCAGAGAAACCCATTCGACTTTCATCCAACGGTCTTACACCGCCTTCCGCATCGCTCCCCTTCTGATGGCTTGGTCCCGGGAGGCAGTATTAGCTCGCGTGGCAGGCTGGCCGCCCCGGCCCACGGGTTCGTGGGATCGTGGCCGCTCCCTAGAGGCAGGGAATGCCTGATTGCGGCGCTGACGAACTCCTTCGCGTGCGGGACCGCCTCCGCAACGCTGAGCCCGCGAGCGAGGAGGGCCGTTATGGCGGCAGAGAAGCTGCAGCCTGTACCGTGGGTGTTCTTCGTGTTGACCCATGGCCCGGTGAGCTCGGTGAAGGTCTTGCCATCGTAGAAGACGTCCACCGCACGCGCCTCTGCGGGCGCGGCTCTCAGGGCGCCGCCATGATCCCATTGCGGGAGGTGGCCGCCTTTCACCACGACATTCCTGGCGCCCATCCCGTGCATCCGGGCTGCCGCTTCCTTCATCGAGTCCAGATCCACGACGCTTAACCCCGTCAGCGCTTCGGCCTCCGGGATGTTGGGCGTAACCACCAGCGCCTGAGGCAGGAGACGATCCCGCAGGACGCGTCGGGCTTCGTCCGGGATCAGGACCGCTCCACCCTTCGCCACCATGACCGGGTCGACCACCAGACTGTCGAGGCCGTGTTCGATGACCTTCAAGGCCACCGTCGTAACGATCTCGGGGGTGGGGAGCATCCCCGTCTTCAGGGCGTCCACACCGATGTCGGCTACAACCGCGTCTATCTGCGAAGCGACCGCTTCCGCCGAGAGGTTGTAGATACCCGCCACTCCCCTGGTGTTCTGGGCCGTCACGGAGGTCAGGGCCGACATCCCGTAGGCGCCCAGGAGCGTAAAGACCTTGAGGTCTGCCTGGATCCCTGCCCCGCCGCCGCAGTCTGATCCGGCTACCGTGAGAGCGCGCGCAACCCCGTCGTGAGTCACATCGATCACCTCGCGCGGTCCTGGACGCTTTCCTGGTCCGCATAGAGAAGAACCGCCTCTCCCTATGCGCCCGGAAAGAAGCGGTCTCTTGCTCGACCCACCACTTTCCTGCGTTGGGATTATCCAAATCAGGTTCAAGGGTTCAAGGGATACGCTCCCCTGTCTCAGCCTTCCGGCTCCCCTAGTGGCCAGAACCACATTCAACTGAGCGGAACCGCAAACATTATACCGCGTGGAGGACGTGATGGGGAGGGAGGCGCGCGAAGACAACCCAGGTTTCACCGGAAACGGCTTTCCAGTTCGAGGCAGGTCACGCGCCCCCTTCCCGTCGAATCTCCATGTGTCGCCGCATTAGGGCGGGAGCGCTCACTCGGACTGCAAGGAGGCACTTGCGTGGACGTCATCACCTCGATTCTCCTGGGCCTGGGGATTGCCCAGTTCATCTTGCTAGTGACCAGGTACCAACAGAGCAGGCCACTCAGGCTGGGGCTGTTTCTCACCATGTTTGCCGCGTCCGCCTGGAAGTCCGTCCAGAACTACCTGAATGGAAGACCGCTCGGACTCTTCGATGGCTTCGCGATGTCGTTCTTCGGCATAGCGGCCGGCATGGAACTGGTGGCTCTCCTGCGGCAGAGGTCTCGACGTGGCTAGCACCGAGGGGGCGCTCCGTCCCGATCTACATGGATTGACCCGAAGACGCGATGACGAGGGGCACCGATCTGGAGAGGAGGCTCCTCGTGAGACAGCTTGCTAGCGAGTTCACGGCGAGCTTCCTGACCGCCATAGTTGTAATGGCAGCTCACGAGCGCGGACACTGGGTGGCGGCGAGGTCGTTCGGCGTAAAGGCCGCCTCCGGCCTTAACTTCTGCTCGTTTGAACCCAAAGATATCCGCGGTTGGAGACGAGTGTGTCTGGATGCATCGGGGCCCGCAGTCAACTTGCTTATGATCGTGATCGGCTTGGCGTGGACTACCCACTGGGGTTCCCTGTTGATTGAAGTGGCCTCGTTACACCGACTCGAACCGCTATCCGCGGGTGTTGTACTGCCTGGGATCCGCGTTAACCAGGACGAGTACCGGTTAGCCAGGCAAGGAGCGATGGTTGGGTGGTGCCTGCTGGTGACTTGGTTTGCTGTCCTCAGCCTCTTGGCCGCACGGGCGCTGCTGTGCAGCCCCAACTGGGCCAACGCGATTGCGTCGATAGCGGGCTATGGTGCCGCGGCGGTGCTGGGTCGCAGGATAGACGGTCTGCTGACAAAAACAGGCTACTTCAGCCTGAGACACTGAGCCCGTACAAGCTACGGCGCCCCGGAGATTACCGATCCGCAGTCTCCCGGCACGTGACTCTTCCGGTAGGTCAGGCGAGCGCGCCTTGCGGGTCTGCTGCGGATTGGCTGTCACACTTCGCCCAGCCGCGTCCCGCAAAGTAGGACGTACCCCAACCCGGCGGTCAACCCGACCGCTACGATCCCGGATAGCGAGTCCAGCACCGGTCTGTCTTTGCGGCTTAGCAGCAGGTACATCCCGGCAACCAGCGAAGTCAGCGGCTCTCCTGCGGGCGAGCAAGGCCCTCAGCTACCCCGAGGTCGTCTCCTAGGACGACGCAGTACGCCGCGAGGTCTCTCATGAAGGGAAGATCACGACGTCGCGCTTCCCGGTACTCGCTGAGGGAATACCCCTTGGGTTCGATGCCCGGGTAAGCCAGATCCTGTAAGGTCTTCGAACGCTCGAGCGGGTGTGCCGGCAGCCTGTCTGATACGACCAGGACATCGACATCGCTCCAGCTGTTGAAGTCGCCTCGCGCGACCGAGCCATACAGGAGGATCGTCGCCGGGCCGTACTTCCGCCGCACTGCGTCGGCATACTGCACGGCCAGGTTTAGCAGCCTCTCTCTCTCCGATGCCCTCTCTGAGGCAAACCTGTTCACCGGCTCTCGCCTGCCTGCCGGATCCACTGAAGCAGAGAGCCGGCGGCATCAAGCGCCTGTCTTGCTGTCTCCCTGTCGTAGAACTCGAACGGACTCCCGCTCGGGTAGGCGTCGGGATACCGCGGAGGGATGTAGTGGCGGTCCAGCAGCTTCGCCTTGCTCTGGAGGTCGTCGGCCATCGAAAGCCCTGCTGACCTCATCTCCTCGAGAAGCCGGAGAATGGAGTGTCCAGGCGCCAGCCTGCCATAGCCCCGGAGCAGAGCCTTGGCGGCATACTCGCCAGCCTGCTGAGACTTGAAGCAGGACCACGCATAGTCGCCAGCGTCAAGGTCGCGGCTCGCGGACTCAAGTGTGTGCCGCGCCTGTTCATACCACCGTCTGAACTCGTCGACGTCGAACCCGGGCTCCATGCCTGGTTCTCCTTCCGGCAGTTGGCCGCGGCAACCCGTCTCGACTACACGCTCGCGTTACCGGCTTCAGTATACCATGGGCCCGCCGGTGACCGCGTCCGCCACCGCGCAGCCTACTCGACTACGATGACGGAGTACGTCTTCAGGCCAGGCACCCTGATGCGAACTGACTCGCCCTCCCGGGTCCACTGGAGTTTTACCGGCGCAGGTCCCGCCATGTCGCTCCCCGCCGCCCCCGCTTCCGCCTGCTCATCCGGAGTCAGGAGCACCAAGGATAGGCCGCTCAGGTCAGCTTTTCCCGGCACCGCCAGGGTCACCTCGAACGGGCCGCACTCACGGAACGCCTTTCGCGAGGCGTCGTAGTCGTAGTTCACCAGGTGCACGACGGGACCGCTGTCACCGGACATTGCGAACACGCCGACCGTCCTCGGGGCGTCAGTAGTCACTGTAGGGGAAACCATTGCGGCGCTGAGCGACGCTGCGATCGCAGCGGAAGTGGTGGCGGTGAGGCGCAGGACCTTGCCCCCCTTGGCCTGGTATTGGGCGATTGCCGCTTCCGCAGCGCCAGGCTGGTGACCGGGAGGCAGGATCACCCCTGCAAAGCGGGATAGATCCTCCACTGAGACGGCTCTCTTGAGCAATTCACCGTCGCCCTGCACCAGCACTGCGAACGGCACGTGGGCCTCGACCAGGGCAGACGCGGTTGCCAGGTACTTCTGCCAAACCTCCCAGTCATACACGGAGGACTGGAAGTCGAAGAGGACCGCGACACTGGCATAAGGGTCGCGCGCCTCGTACGCGCCGGGGTATGCCCGGACGAACCGGAAGTAGGATGACACCTCCTGCGCAGGTAGAGTGTATTCCCCTGCCCCCATCGTGAACGCCCGGTACGGCATCATCAGGGACCCGCCGCAGGCGAGCGACTCGGCGAGCCAGTGTCGCCAGAGGGGATTGTCCTCGGGCGAGAGCGACGCGAGGTCGACTGTGTCGGGGAAGCCGCAGAAGGGCCTGTCGCCCGAGATCGCCAGACCCAGCAGGTAGACCCCGGCGTTTCTGGACGCGGGAGGCCTACCGATGCTGAGCTCGAAGATGGTGAAGTCGAGCAGGTCGGCCAGCGGATGGTACATCGGCCTCATCCCGTATGCGTTCCCGGCGACCAGCGCGTTGCCGCCCGAATACTCGTGAGCGAGAGCCACGAGCTCCGCCACGAACTCCCGCTGGCTCGCGAGCAGGTACTTGAGATTCTCAAGGTACAGCTCGTGGTTTCGATCGTCCCAGGCGAGGCGGACTCCTGTCGCCCTAAGATACCTGCCGTAGTCGAACTGCGAGACATCGGCGATGCCGAACCTGGCGACGAGATCGGCAGGCGCGAAGCGGCTTGCCAGGTACCGCCGGAATCCTTCGGTGCAGTAGCGACAGAAGCAAGCGCCGAGGTGGAGGGCTCCGGCGGCGCCGAGCGTCTCGTCCACCAGGATCGCGTCGGCGCCCCCGTCGATGTGCTCGGTGACCATCGACTTCAGCCGCTCTCGCCACTCAGGGTTGTTCGAGCACATGTAGGCTGTCCTCAGGGCGTCCGTTCCCAGGTCGAAGTGCACGATGGCGCCGTCGACGTTCCGGCAGGCGCACCTCGACACCAACTCAGGGTCCAGCCCGGAGTGGCCCTGGCAGCTTGGCAGGTTCGATATGACGGCGAACCCTGCCCGGTGCAGCGACTGCAGGTACTTGGCATCCTCCGGATTCCTTCCCGCGTAGTACACCGACCAGGCAGTGCCTGAGGCGCCGAGCTCCAGAAGGTAGTCCAACCCAGGTTGCCCGAAGACCCAGACTGGCGGACGGGAGATGGCTCCGAAGTCGTACCGCCACGCTCGGCCGACCAGCACTGTTTGGGACTCCTCGACCCAGTCTACGCTGTACCCGGCTGATTCGGCGACGAAACGGGCGGGGAGGTACGTCCGGCCGTCGATGATCACGGGCGCGACCGGAATCTCGACATCGCGCCCGCCGAAGCGCAGCACGCGGCGTCCAATGTGGAGATCCATCGGCCCGGATCTGAAAGTCAGCGTGACTTTCTGCTGCGGATCGCTCCAGCCGACTACGGCGCCCATGCTCTCAGCCAGGTATCTCACGGGGACGTAAGTCCGGTCGTCCCTCACGAACGGGACCGCGTCCATCTGTCTGGTCTCACCGTCGATCCAGTACAGGCTGCTGCCAGCCTGAAACCGGATCTCGAGGTTCTGAGGGGGACGGGCGGGCGCTCCGGCTATGCCTGCGACAGGCACACTGGTGAAAACAAGGATCAGGGCGAACGCAAGGGCCTGCCTAACCGACTTCCACACGGTGATCCCCCCAGTCCTGCTTGGGGTCAGAATATTCATTCGGGTCATCCCCGATTCCTGCTAACCCGATATTTTGCCTGCGTCTGCCGCATTACAGATTCCCGGCGCAATTCAAGGAGATTGGCCCTCCGCGTAGAACCATGTGACGGTCGGGACTTCCGCCAGGCATCCCAAAGGCAGCGTCACAGTCTCCGCATCAGGTCTCGCGTCCACGCTACAGGCAGACCCGCATCCTGGAGGTGCCCACCCATGGACCAGATAGGTGTCGGGAAACGTGTCCTCCATGCCCCTATGGCCCCGGGCGAAGTGTCCTCGCTTGTCACTGCCCTGCTCCGGTACTCCAACTGCGGCATCGGCTACGTCTCAAAATCACTCGTGGTCCTGGCAGCGAATGAGATCATCGCCAGGTACGTCGGCCAGCCTCTGGAAATGATCGTCGGCCGCCAAGCTGGTGACCTGCCCGGGTGGAGCCTGGTCCGCGACCTCTTCGCGCAAGTTGGTGAAACGCGAAGGCCTGTCAACGCTGAGGCTGTTCCACGGAAGCTCCCGGAGGGCGGTCGGAGCAGCACGACGTACTGGAACTTCACCCTCATACCGGTCCTCGACGATGACAATCTGACCGGCTACCTACTCCGGCTGCAGGACGTGACCGATACCAGGATCGCCAGCATCGAAGGCGCGCGTCTGCTGGCTCAGTGGGAGGCGCTGTTCGATACCATCCCCGACCCCATCTTCATGAACGACGCCCCCGACCATGTGGTCGCGGCGAACAGGGCTGCTCGGGACCTGCTTGGCATCGAGCCCGCGGAGAACTTGAGCGGTGACCTCAAGGGGCTCACGCCTCTTGTCCCGATGATGCGGCCGGACGGCTCCCCTCTCCCTGACGAGGAAAGGCCCTCGTACCGCGCGCTCAAGGGAGAAAGGTTTACCAACTACCTGTGCCGGATGAGGAATGTGAAGGGCAAGGAGTTCTTCGTCTCTTACGCGGGAGGGCAGGTGCGGCCGGTCGAGGGGATGCCTGCGCGGTCCTTTGTCATCGGGCGCGACGTCACCGAGCTCGTATCGCTGAGACAGCGGCTCACCGAAGTCAACCGGCAGCTGGAACTGGCCCTGCAGGAGTCCGAGAGCAGGACGGCGGAGTGGCAGGCGATCTTCGAGGGCCTCTCGGAAGCCATATACCTTGCCGACGAGAACGGCAAGGTGGTTGCCATCAACAAGGCGGGCCTGAATCTGGGAGGGTTCGCCTATGAGGACGTCGTGGGGAAGAACGCCACGGAGGTCTACCAGTTTGCCAGGATAACCCGGGTTGAGGGCGGACCGGTGGCCGACGGGCAGAACCCTATCGAGCGCACGCTCGCTTCCGGCCGCTTCGACAACCTGAGCTACAGGTTCGTCAACAGGGTCGGGCAGGAGATCGAGGTACTGTCTTCAGGCGGCAAGATCCCGACGCCACGGGGCGACCGGTTCTTCTTCATCGCCCGGGACGTAACCGAGGTCCGCAGGCTGGAACGCGCCCGGCAGGAGTTCATGCTGGTGGTCAGCCACGAGCTGAGGAACCCTCTGCAAGTCATAAAGGGACTCTCCCAGGTCATCCGCCTCCGGCTTGGCTCGGCGCTGGCGGGAGACGTCTCCAAGCACCTGGATATGCTGGACGAGCGGATCGCCAGCGTATCCAGGCTGCTTGAGGACATCCTCCTGGCGTACCAGGCGGGGACTGGCAGGCTCGCGTTCCAGTTCCGTCCCGTAAACATCCTGGACGTTCTGGCCGATTCCGTCACCCCGTACGTCCTCGCAGGGACCCACGAGGTATCCATCGACGCAGGCGGGCTCTCGGAGGTGACCGTTCTGTGCGACCGGGACCGCGTAGCGCAGATACTGGCCAACCTGCTTAGCAACGCGACTAAGTACACACCGACGGGGAAGCGCGTCGAGGTCAAGGTCGGCGTGGTCGACGGGGGCTACGCCATGGTCAGGGTCGAGGACGAAGGCATCGGCATACCGGCGGACCAGCTGGAGAAGGTGTTCGAGGGCTTCTACAGAGCGGGGTATCTGGCCGGGTGGAAGTCGGGAGGCATCGGACTCGGCCTTCACATAAGCCGGGAGTTCGCAAGGCGCCACGGCGGCGACCTCTGGGCCGAAAACAGGCCGGAGGGAGGCACCAGGTTGTGCTTGAAGCTGCCCCTGCACAGGTGACAGCACGCGTAGCGGGCTGGGCACGGAAGGAATCGGCGTGTGTACCTGCGAATAGTGAGCCCAGTGGACTCGATCAAGGAGGCGCGGCCTTGAGCACTGTCGCTGTGATCCTTGCCGCATTGGGAGCCATGCTCGGTATCTCGCTGCTCTTCAAGCCAAACGCCCGGGTCAGGCTCGGGTTCTACGGGTGCATACTGGGGTCCGTGCTTCTGAGGGTCATCCTGGCCCTGACCCAAGGGATGGCGTTGAACTGGCTGGACATCATCGTCGCCGTGTCCCTGGCCGTAGGAATCGCGTTGGAGGTCATGGTGTTGGTGAGAGGCCGGCAGAAGGGAAGCTGAGGATTATCCGCAGACTTCTGTGACACCCGCCCTGCCGGCTCTGTTTTGTCGCTTTTCTACAGTCACTCGGCGGAAGACTGTCGAAAACCTGCAGGAGCTTCCGCCGGGACTATCGAAAATCTACAGCCCATCCGCCTCGAGCTGCAGAAAACCCACAAAACCGGGTCCTGGGAGTTGCATTGAATGTGGCTGTGTGGCTCCCCTGTTCCCCCATGGAGGGGTTTCGCGCCTGCGCCGAGAAACCTCTGGGGTATGTGGACCTGCGCCGGGGGAGGTGGCTGTCATGGCCGGCATTAGCGTGAGACCTGCGACACCGGCGGACGCCCGGGTGATAAGTGACCTCATCGCGGAGCTGGCGGCGAGCATGGGGGAGACGAGTCCGGTTACGGCAGTGTACTCTTCGGACTACCTCGGCTTTCCCGGGAGCGGCGCTCTGCTGGCCGAAGAAGACGGCCAAGTCATTGGCCTCCTGAGTCACTCCATCCGGCCAAACCTCTTTCACGCGGGGAACTCCGCCACCATCGAGGAGCTTGTGGTTTCCGAACGCGCCCGTGGCAGAGGAGTTGGAAGTGCCCTGCTTGGGAGCTTCCTTGCCAGGTTGGAGGCGGAGGGGTGCGCCGAGGTGTCCGTTTCCACGATGCCGGACAACATAGGAGCGCTGCGGTTCTACAAGTCCCGCGGCCTCGCCGACGAGGCTCTGCTCCTGGAGAAGCACTTCGAGAGGAATGCCAGCCTGCCCGTACCTGGGGGAGGTGGGCCACCCACCAGGGCGTCGGGTCCGCCATATACTTGGTTCTCAGCCGAAATGCCCGTGGTTGCCCCATCCGAGTTCTCTGCCAGCCTCGACGTCCAATCGGCAGTGTTGTGTTTCTCGGAGCCTTGCTACAGAGCGCTCCTGGAGGCCTTCGGGATGTGCGAGGCCGACGACGCCCCCAGATTAGGGGGCGCATGCGAAGGCAAAACAGGGGCCATGCTGGGCGGGCAGGTTGACCAAAGGGTGGCAGTGTATGAAGCCCACTTCGGCGCTCCGGCAGCCGCAATGCTGATGGAATGCCTGGTGGCCTCGGGCGTCAGCCGGTTCTTCATGCTCGGCATGGCCGGATCCATATTCCCTGAGTGCAGGATAGGCGGGATAGTCATCCCTACCTGGGGGATCAGTGAAGAAGGGGTATCATGGCACTATGCGCCTCCGGGCGGCGCGACACCGGGGACATACAGGACCGCGCCTTCACCGTCACCGGCCCTAGTTGAAACACTGCGCAAGCACCTGGAGGACGGGGGACACCCCGGGGTGAGGGAGGGCGGTGTCTGGACTCTGGACGCCATCTTCCGGGAGACCGTGGACAAGGTGCAGAGATACGCGGAGCGGGGCGCCGTGGCGGTGGAAATGGAGTGCACCGCCCTCATGTCCATCGCGGCCCACCGCAAGGTCGATTTCGCCGCTATCCTGGTCATCACCGACGAGCTGTTCAGCGGCACGTGGGAGCACGACTTCGGCGGGGAGAGGGTCCAGCGGGCGAGACTTGCAGCCTCCAGGGCCATTGCCAAGACGCTGCTGTCTTGACCGTGGACCGCCACTAGACTATTGCCATTCCCCGGTGTTCATCACGTCCCGCAGGATCTCCAGCCAGTGGACCCTGCCCGCCCAGTGACCCTCGCCGGGGTAGTACCTGGCCCGGCAGCCCGGGATCCTGCGCTCGTACTCGCGGGTCACCTCCACGCTGACGTTGCTGTCGGCATCGCCGTGGTAAAGGAGCACGGGAGTACGGATGTCCTCCAGGTTGAACCCCCAGGGATTCCCCCTGGACGCCATCTGGTCGCCGAACCAGCCGTCGGCGCCGTGAGTGTAGGCCTCGTTGATCCAGACCGGCAGAACGTCGAGCTTCGAGGCGAATAGCGCCCTCTCCGCCTCGGGCATTGACGCGAGCACCGCCTGCAGGTCTGCGCCGGGGTTCGCCATCCGCTTCTCCACCGTAGCCGTCAGGGACTCGTAGTACCGGGCAGGGCTCTCCCGGATCGTGCTCACGGTTTCCTGTGTGTTCTTGTTCACTCTCTCGTCCGCGACCGGGTAGGCGGGGGACCCAATGCTCGAAACAACTGCGGCGCACGCCAGGCGGTCGACGAGCTCATGCGCGCAGACCAGCACGTGTGGCCCGCCACCTGATACGCCGCAGACTGCGAACCGCCCAAGGTCGAGATGATCCGCCAGTTCCCGCACGTCGTCCGCCCATTCCAGCAGCGTCCGGTACGGTTTCGGGTCGGACTCCCCGTAGCCCGGACGGTTCACGCTGATGACGCGGGCGCCGGTCTCGGGCGGTGTCTCGTCAACCGATATGGCCGTATTCGGGGTGCCATGGAAGAACATGATGGGCTTGCCGTCAGGGTGGCCCACCTCGAAATAGCTGAGCCGGCGCCTGTCGCTCAAGATGACGCTCTTGGCATCTTCGGGGCGTAGCACAGAGATCGCCTCCAGGGGAGGCGCAAGCCCATATTTCTCGGGGTCGCCTCCCAGTGTTGCTTGAGTATTCAGCACTTGGGATAGGATTCCTGCGATTGTCGGTCGCGGGCGCTGGAGAATCTGCCGAGGAGCCGAGGCAGGGACCTATCATGAGGGTGTTTTGTAGAAAACCCTGACCATGGATGTGGGGTTGGGGACCGGGTGAGGGCGGGCAACTGCCTCTCCTCCTGCAATCTCCCCTTTTCACTCCGTTCGTGGTAGATTACATACAATTAGCATCCGACTGGGGGACCCGCCATGGCGGTCAAGGACTACATTCCCAAGGAAATAGAGAGGAAATGGCAGGATGTGTGGGAGGAGAAGGGCGTCTTCCGTGCGAGCGATGACAAGAAACTGCCCAAGTACTACGCCCTTATCGAATTCCCCTACGTGTCCGGCGAGGGTCTCCACGTGGGGCACCCGCGCAGCACCACTGCCCTTGACATAATATCCCGCAAGAGGCGCATGGAGGGCTTCAACGTCCTTTACCCCATCGGCTACGACGCCTTCGGGCTGCCGACCGAGAACTACGCGGTGAAGACCGGTATCAACCCCATGGTCATCACGGAGAGGAACATAGCCCGCTTCAGGACCCAGCTGAAATCCCTGGGATTCTCCTTCGACTGGTCCAGAGAAGTCGACACCAGCGACCCCGGCTACTACAAGTGGACCCAGTGGATCTTCCTGCGGCTCTTCGAGAAAGGCCTGGCCTACAAGGCGGCTATCCCGATCAACTGGTGCACGTCCTGCAAGATCGGCCTTGCCAACGAGGAGGTCGTTGGCGGCGTCTGCGAGCGCTGCGGAGGAGAAGTCGTTCGCAAGGTGAAGAGCCAGTGGATGCTCAGGATCACCGAGTACGCGCAGAGGCTCCTGGACGACCTGGACACCGTCGACTACATCGAGAGGGTTAAGATCCAGCAGCGGAACTGGATCGGCAGGTCGGAAGGCGCCGAGGCCGACTTCGCCATAACCGGCGCCGGCAAGAAGATCACGGTGTTCACCACAAGGCCCGATACGCTCTTCGGGGCCACCTACATGGTTCTCTCGCCCGAGCACCCTCTGATAGACGAGGAGAAGGCCAGAATACGGAATTGGGACGGGGTGGTCGCGTACCGCGAGCAGGCGGCCAGGAAGTCGGACTTCGAGCGAACCGAAGTCGCCAGAGACAAGAGCGGCGTTCCTCTTGAGGGCCTCACGGCTGTGAACCCGGCCACGGGCAGAGAGATCCCCATCTGGGCATCCGACTACGTCCTGATGACGTACGGCACCGGGGCCATCATGGCCGTGCCCGGTCACGACCAGCGCGACTGGGAGTTCGCCACCAAGTTCGGCCTCCCCATTGTCGAGGTGGTTAAGGGCGGCGACCTCACCAAGGAAGCATTCGTCGACATCGAGACGGGCGTCGTCGTTAACTCGGGTTTCCTGGATGGGCTACCGGTCGCCGAGGCAGTCGAGAGGATGATCGGCTGGCTCGAGCAGAAGGGCCTGGGTAAGCGCAAGGTCAACTATAAGCTGCGCGACTGGGTGTTCTCGCGCCAGCACTATTGGGGAGAGCCAATACCGCTGGTATGCTGCGAGAAGTGCGGGTGGGTGCCCGTTCCTGAAGACCAGCTGCCTGTCGTCCTGCCCCACGTCGAGGACTTCATGCCCAGGGAAGAGGGTGAGTCCCCGCTGGCCAACGTCCCCGAGTGGGTCAACACGACCTGCCCTAAGTGTGGAGGGCCCGCCAGGAGGGAAACCGACACGATGCCCAACTGGGCGGGTTCGTCCTGGTACTTCCTCCGTTATACCGACCCGCGCAACGACAAGCGCTTCGCGGGTATGGACAAGATGAAGTACTGGCTGCCGGTGGACTGGTACAACGGCGGGATGGAGCACACCACGCTGCACCTCCTTTACTCGCGCTTCTGGCACAAGGTCCTGTACGACATGGGGTATGTCCCAACGCCTGAACCTTACAGGAAGCGGACGTCTCATGGCATGGTGC
>Ga0315295_10002098_pt1 | contig 16980 bp, 14 predicted proteins | sample YL17G14_0_MG_FD_204453 | JGI IMG/M metagenome (GOLD analysis project Ga0315295, IMG submission 204453) | Sediment microbial communities from Yellowstone Lake, YNP, Wyoming, USA - YL17G14_0 | ecosystem: Environmental > Aquatic > Freshwater > Lake > Sediment | place: USA: Wyoming | collected... | reverse complement strand
GTGGATATCAAGCCGGACAAGCACGAGGCTTACAGCAATTGGGGCGCTGCGATTGCTGAACTGGCTAAACGGAAAGAAGGTGCGGAGTCTGAGGAGCTTTTCAGGGCGTCTTTTGAGAAGTACCAGAAGGCTGTGGAAATCAAACCAGACATGCACGAAGCTTACAACAATTGGGGCGCTGCGCTTATTGAACTAGCAAAACGGAAAGATGGAGGAGACAGGATCAAGTTATTGGGGGAAGCTGAGCAGAAATGCTTAAAAGCAGAATCGATAAAGGAAGGATCCGGTGCGTATAACCTTGCTTGTGTAAACGCGCTACTCGGGGACGAGCCGGAATGCAGAAAGTGGCTTGAGACTGCCCATCGCTGCGGTACTCTTCCGATGCGCAGCGAAGTAATGTCTGATCCCGACCTTGAGAGTGTGCGTGATAAGGAATGGTTCAAGCAACTCCAGTGGACGCAGAAGGGAAATTGAAATCTTAACTTGATGGCATTGCTGCTTTTTTTAGCTCAGGTGTTGTTGATTTCCTGTTCCGGCGCGATGCAGCCGGGGCCGATCACGGCGTCCGTCATTACGATGGGCGCGCGCAATCGCTACGCTGGGGTGCTTCTGGCCGTCGGTCACGGCATTATCGAATTTCCGCTGATGGTGGTAATCATCCTCGGCTTAGGCAGATATTTTAAGCTGCCGAGCGTCCAGATTGCCATTGGCCTGGCCGGCGGGGCGTTTCTGTTATTGATGGCGGTCCAATCGCTGATCGGCCTGGCGGCTAAAGCGGACGCCGAGCCGAAAGCCTTCGAAGGCAGGCCCGTTTTAGCCGGCATTATTCTATCCGCGGGCAACCCGTATTTCCTGATCTGGTGGGCGACGGTGGGGCTGGCGCTGGCCACGCAAGCCACCCAGTGGGGAATCTGGGCCTTCGGGCTGTTTGCCCTGACGCATTGGCTGGTGGACCTGGTCTGGCTGCAAGCGCTCTCGTGGGCCAGCTTCAAAGGCTCGGTGCTGTTAGGTCCGCGGGGCCGGCGAATCGTGCTGGCGGTCTGTGCGGCGGCGCTGTTTGGGTTCGGACTATTTTTTATCTACAAGGCCGCCTGCCTCCTGCTCGGGCCGGCTTAGCTATCCTGCTGCGCGTCGATGAGCTGCCTGATGTTGTACCGAGTCAGGATGCTTCGCTTAGCCTGCTCGATCTGTTGCATGGCGGGCGGCTGGTCGGCCGCGGATTGTGCCAGGCCTGCGGCGGCGACGGCCTCGGCGATGTCGGATAGTTTGATGTTCTGGGGCTCTCTGGCCGGAAGGAATCCTGCAACCGGCTCGGACGTTCGGACGATCAGTTTGCTGTTGACCAGATGGTCGAGAATCTTCTGGCCGAACTCGGCGGGAATATCCAGCTTGCTGCACAGGACGTCCGATGCGATGGGCGCCTGGTTGCCTTCGAAAGCAGCGGCAATCTCGCGGACGATGTTGATGACGGTCAGGTCGTTGGCGATGAAGTGCTCCTCGGTCTTCTTAGCGGCGGCTATCTCGGCGGCGTCTAAAGTTGTCAGATGCTGGGTCGTAAAGGTGAGCTGCAGGCCGAACAACACCGTCAGCCACGTGATATAAATCCAGACGACCATCATGGGAATCAGCGCCAGGACGCCGTACACGGTATAGTACAGTTTCAATTCCGTTATACAGTAGCCGAAGGCGTTCCTGGCCGCTATCCAGACCAGGGCCGCGACCGCCGCACCCCAGAGAGCGGACCTTGCCTTGACTTTGGCGTTCGGCAAAATGAAGTAGAGCAGAAAGAAGGCCACGGCCGCGACGACGTAGGACAGCACCAGCGGCGCGACGTTGGGCAGGACGGCTTGCTGAAGGCGGCCGAGCGTCGGATTTTGCGTGACGAGGTATATGCCGGCCCCGAGAAGCAGCGGTCCGAGCGTCAGAATCGCCCAGTAGCTGATGATGCGATGGAGAAAACTCCGGCCTCGGGCGACGTGCCAGATACTGTTGAACGACCTCTCGACGGTGCCCAGCAGGGCCAGGGCGGCCCAAATCACAATCAATATACTCAATAGCCCGATTCTGCCCCTATTGGTCTCGGCGAAGAACCTTGAGACGATCTGATCGAGGTGCTCGGTAAGGGTCACGGTTTCCTGGGACTCTTCGCCGGCGGCGGTTTTCTGGCTCCTGAACGCCGAAAAGTTGGCCTGCTCATAAATGAAGTTTTTTACTTTTTCCCCGATGTCACTGTAGGCTGGAAAAGACTGGAAAAGCAGGAGCGTCACGATAGCCAGCGGCACGATTCCGAAGATCGTGTGATACGACAGGGCGGCGGCCTGCTGGCCGGCGCGGTTCAGCTTCAGGAGCCGGGCACAGTGCGACCAGAGTTTGATCTGAAAAACGACAAACCGGCCGGCTTTGCCGAGCTGCGCCGTCGGCGTGGACAAAAGCTGGTTCAGCGTGAGCATCTGTATGAGTCCTTTCAATCTCGATGCTGCGTATCGGGTCTCGGCTGCTACTTGAATATCTTGTCGAGGCCCTTTAGCACCTGGTCCTCAATTTGTCCCTTTAATTGATCTTCGATGAGCTTGCCCGTATCAAGCTTGGGCGCATCGACCGTGCCTTTGAGGGGCAGCGTAATTCTTCTGCCGGTGGTCTCTCTGCCAACCCTTGCCGTTCTGCCCTCGCTGGTGTAAGGCAATGTCACGGTCATGTCCAGGCTCTTATCCAGGCCGATCACGCCCTTGAAGTTTATCGGGTTGTCGCCGACGTCTATCTGCATGTCATCGTACCGCAGAAAACCGTCCTTGAGCACAAATTTTGTCGGATGCAGGGTCAGAACCGTGCCCGTGGCGCCCGTGCCGACGGTAGTCAGAATCTCTCCCAACAGGTCCGAGGACTGAAGCCGCAGGTCGCTGATCGAGATCGTGCCGATCACGACGGCGTCCTTCTTGGCCTGCGCGCTGAGCGGTATGGCCAACTGCTCGCAGCTAAGATTCGCGATGCCGCTGACGTTGACGGCGTTGGCAAAAATCGGGCTGACGTATTTCAAGAGCTGTTTCGTCGTCGCGTCGTTGATTTTGATGTCTTTGATGACCTGCATGGGCTGAGGCGTCTTAAACAAAGCGGGCGTTTGCTTGAAATCGGTCTGGCTTGCGAAACTGAGCTGACCTTCGTTAACGGTCGTGGTGAACGGCGCGATTTTAAGCAGGCCGCCGTCGATCTGGATGTCCACGTTGGTGACGCCGAAATCCAGGCCCATATACCCGGCCTTCTCGAAGCCCACTTTCCCCTTGGCGTTAAGATTGGCCATGAGCTGGTCGGTCTTGCCGATTGGATACTCGCTGAGGAAGTTGATTGCGTCTTTTCGTTTGCCCTGAAGCGTCAGGCCCTCGGGCAGATACGGCGCGACGACGGCGGTCACCGCCGTCCAGTCGTATTCCAGCTCGGCGGTGCCTTTAAGCGCCGCGATCTGGTTGTTCTTCTTCACGTTGGATACGTTGATGAAACCCTTAATCTGATCGGCCAAAAGATTAAGTTTTGCTGAATAAGTCTTATCAGTTGGATTGGTCTCAACATCGGCGACTATCGAGGTATTCGACTGCTTAAAAACCTTACCGGGAGAAACAAGCTCGAGGTTCTTGATATTTGTTTTGTCAGTCACTATATGGTACGTGTTATTTTGAACGGTGACTTTCATTTCAGATTCGAGGATGCCGGCGAATTGCAGGTCCTTCGGGACCGAGCCGAGCATGACGGCGAACGGTCTGAGCTTGGCCAGATCGAGATTGCTCACCGAGGGAGCTAAACGAAGCGGCTGCGTCGAATCTTTGTTCAGCGGGATAGCGCCGTCTTTTACGCCGAACTGGCCGAAGCTTGTTCGGGCTATGACGGAGTTCAGCGCAAGGACGTTGGTTTTCTTGTCGAGGGCGACGGTGATATCGATCTGGGCCTTCGGCTCGGAGACACTATTGCCATCCTGGGCATCCACGCGGAGATTGGTCAGCACAGACGACGCGGTCGCGGCGATCTTGTCGGGCCCGATGGAAACCTGTCCTTTGCTCGCGAATGCGCCGGCGAGCTTGTACTTGCCGAAATCAACGAACTGCCCCAATTCCAATTGGAGCTTCATCAGATCGGCATCGGCGTTGTACGTGATCGACTCGGCGCTACCGGCGCAATTGATTTTGGCGAACGGCGCCGAGACGTCTATCTTGTCGAAATTTATGCCGGCCTTGCCCGAAGAGACCGAGGCTTCGGCCTTGATCGGCTCCGAGAGGGCGATTTTCTTTCCTTCGACGGCGCCGCCCAGTCCGGCCAGCGTCGCGGAGGCGCGGATTTGCTTTTGTCCGGCTTGCGTGGCGGTCGCAACATTGCCGGTCAGCGTGCCCGAGGTCACCTTGGTACCTTCTTTGAGTCCGAGGGTTTTGGGCATCTGGGACAAAACAGCGGCCACGTCGCAGTTGAAATCGCCTTTCAGGCTGGTAGCAGAATCGGCGCCAAGCAAATCGCCGAGGGATTTGAACGTCGTAGGCAATGTTCCGCTTGCGGAAGCCGAGGCCCAGTCGGTTTTGACTTGCAGGCTTTGAATGTTGATTGTCCCTTTGCCCTGGCTCATCGCGGCGTTCATCGCAAGCTCGCTGGTCCGCACTCGGTCGCCTTTTAGCGCCGAGCCGGTTACGTCGAGATTTTTCGCTTTGACGTCGGCGTCAAGGTTTTCGATCAGGCCGTCCTTGATTTGGCCTTTCACCTGACCTCGAACGAGACCTTTGGCCTGAATCTCAACGCCGGCCAGTGCGAGGAACGGCCCCAGCGACTCGATGTCGAGATCGTTGACCTCGACGGTCAAATCGCCGGTTGTGCCCTTGAGGCTCCAGCCGGTCTGTTTCGCCGGGGTCACCTGACTGGCCACGTGAATCTCCGAGGGCTTGCCCGCCTGAGCGACGGCCATGCGCAGATCGAAATCCGTCTGTCGCCCCGGCGGCTGGAGGTTCAGTTTCGAGTTGATCTGCGAAACCTCGACCGTTCCGGACTTCGCATCGGTTACCTTGACATTGCCGTCGTTGACAACAAGCTCGATTTGCTGGACGGGCAACACGACCGGCTGTACGGCCCGGCCGCCGGCAGGCTCTTGCCGCGAGGGTGCGGCTTTTGCAACCTGCGGCTTTTTGAGGTTAATCTCCACCCTCGGTCTGTCAATCAGGGTTTGGCCGAAGGACAGATTGCCCGTCAGGAGCGAGCCGTAGTGTGGTTTTGTGGAGATTTGCCCGACCTGGACGGAGATTTGGCCGGCGTTGTCGTTGAAGCTGAAGTCGGCCACCTTGATGCCTTTAAACCAGCCCATGGACAAATCGGCGAAGTCCGTCCGGCCTGCAACGGCGCTGTTGATCCTGGCTAATATGATTTGACGGCCTTTTCCGGACGAGACCAGGACCGGCGCCAGCAGAAGGACAAGCACGATCAACACGACAAGCAGCAGCAGCGCCAGGGCCATCACCTTTGTGACGGTCTTTTTCCGCGAGGTGACTTTTGATATTTTATCGTTCCGCATCGCTTTGACCCCCGAAAAAAAGTTAGTGAATAACGACCGGGTGGCCATCCCCAATCCACTCGACTTCGCTCAGGAGAGCGCTGCGCTTGAGGCTGCCACCCCCCTATAACTTGCGCACTTATAGTTTATGCACGTTACGGCAAGATCAGTCGAGCGTTATCTCGTTCGATTTGTTTTTGATCAGCTCGTCAACCTTGTCGATGTATTGCTTGGTAATATCGTCGATCTGTTTTCTGCTTTTTTCGAGGTCGTCTTCGGTGATGAGTTTGTCCTTTTCCTGTTTTTCAAGGTGCTTGTTGGCGTCTCTGCGGATGTTGCGAACGCTGACTTTGGCCTGCTCGCCGGCCTGCTTGGCCTGCTGAACGAGCTGCTTTCTGCGTTCGCCGCTGAGCGAGGGGATATTGAGGCGGATAATCTTGCCGTCCACAATCGGCGCGATGCTCAGGTCGCTGGCCTTGATGGCCTTCTCGATTTCTTTTACGGAGGCCGGGTCGAACGGCTTGATCACAATCATATCCGCCTGGGGCACGGCCAGCGTGGCCATCTGCTTGAGCGGCGTGGCGACGCCGTAAAAGTCGGCCTTGATGTTTTCGATAAGGCCGGTCGAAGCCCTGCCGCTGCGAATGGTCTTGAACTCATCCTGGAGGATTTCGACCGCTTTTTTCATTTTGGATTCCGTATCTGAGACGATTGCTTGGGTAGGCATCTTCAACCTCACTTCATCACTATCCGGGTGCCGACGCGCTCCTCACAAAGCGCTTTGGTTATATTGCCTCTTTCGAAAATATTCAACACGACGATCGGGATGTTATTGTCCCGGCAGAGGCTTATTGCCGCGTGGTCCATAATCCGCAGCTTGCGGGTCAACACGTCGTCGTACGTCAGCTCTTCGAAGAGTGTTGCATCCGGATTTTTCTTGGGGTCATCGCTGTAAACGCCCTTGACTTTCGTTGCTTTGATGAGCAGATCGACGTCCAGCTCCGAAGCTCTCAGGGCCGCACAGGTGTCGGTGGTGAAGAAGGGATTTCCCGTGCCGCCGGCCAGGATCGCAACCCGTCCCTGCTCGAGGTGGCGAATGGCCCTCCTGCGAATGAAAGGCTCGCACATCGCCGCGACTTCTATCGCGCTGAGCACTCGTGTGGGCCGGCCAAGCTTCTCGAGTATCTCCTGCAGCGCACAGGCGTTGATAATGGTCGCCAGCATCCCCATATAATCGGCGGTGTTCCGTGGGATATGGCTGGTTTTGGCGAAACTCTCTCCCCGCAGAAAGTTGCCGGCCCCAACCACGACCGCGACCTGCGGCCCGATCTTGCAAATCTCCGCGATCCTCTCGCTGATCGATTCGAGCGCCTCGCCGTCGATCCCGAACTGGCCCGGCTTGCAGAAACTCTCGCCGGAGAGCTTCAACAGTACGCGATGATATCTGCTTTGCGCCATTCCTTGCCTGTATCCCGCCTCGTGGTGCGGGTCTCACGAGGTCCATCCGTTATCCGACCGCAACTCGGACAAATCTCTTGATCGTTGCCCGTCCGCCTGCTTTTTTTGCGGCTTCGGCAAGGACTTGTTCGACCGTCTTGGTGTCGTCCTTGACGAACGCCTGCTGCAGGAGGCAATTCTCCGCGTAAAATTTCTGCATCTTGCCTTCGACGATTTTATCCACCATATTGGCGGGTTTATTCTTAACCTGATCGGCAAAAATCGCCCTCTCCCGTTCCAGCGTCGTGGGATCGATCTGATCTTTGGTCAGCGCCAGGGGCTTGGTCGCGGTGATGTGCATGGCGATATCGGCGGCGGTCTGCTTCATCGCGCCGGCGGTGGCCTGGTCGCTGGTGTCTATCTGGACCATGGTGCCGACTTTTTCGTTGAAGTGGATGTAGGTGCTGATCAGCCCCGGGCCGCCGAGCGTATATTTTGTATAGTCTCCAACCTGCGTTTTCTCGCCGATCTTGCTGACGGTTTCAGTCAGGATATCGTTGAATTTTTTTCCACCGACGGCGGTCTGGAGAATATTTTCTGCGCCCTGCTCGGCCGGGCAGACTAAGGCGAACTCGGCGAGCTTTCGGGCCAGAGCCGTGAAGTCCTCGCTCTTGGCCACAAAATCGGTCTCGCAGCAAAGCGAAGCAATCGCCGCCGTCTTGCCGTCGGGGCTGCTCTTGCCCACGACCAGGCCTTCGGTGGTGTCCCTCTCGGCGCGTTTGGCCAGAGTGGCCAGGCCTTTCTTCCGGAGTATGTCCAGGGCCTGTTCGATGTCGCCGCCGGCTTCCTGGAGCGCTTTTTTGCAGTCCATCATTCCCTGCCCGCTTATTTTCCGCAGTTCCATCACAGCCGCTGCTGAGATTTCCGCCATCTTCAAAACTCCTGTTCTTTTATGGTTGGTAGGTTGTTGCTCGTCTTGCGCCGGATAAGGACTAAGGATTATCGACCGCCGGTTCGTTGCTTGGGGGCGCGGATTCCTGCTGCGTCTGGCTGTTTTCCTGTGAATTCGTCTCGGCGGCATGGATCGCGTTTTGCTCCGCGGCGCCAACCATGTGACGTTTGCCTTCGTCGGCCCGCGATATGGGCGGTCTCCTGGAGCGAACGCGTCTGGGCCGTTGAGGCGCCGCCTCCTGCTGGCGGGCGGCCGTCATCGTCTTGCCGATGGCCACGGCATCGGCAAGCTCGCTGAGCAGCAGGTCAATCGCCCTGATTGAGTCATCATTGGCCGGAATGGCCACGTCCACGCCATCCGGGTCCGAGTCTGTGTCGAGAAGGCCCACGGTGGAAATGCCCAGCTTCTTGGCCTCACGCAGGGCAAGATACTCTTTCTTGGCGTCAACGACGACCACGACGCCGGGCAAGCGGGACATATTGCGAACACCCTGCAGGTTGGACTTTATCTTTCGCATCTCGCGTTTGAGCCTCGAAGCCTGCTTCTTGCTTTCACTGTCGAGCATTCCATCCTCGGACATGGATTCCAGTTGTTCGAGTCTCTGAAGCCGGGAGCGTATCGTCCTGAAATTGGTGAGCGTCCCGCCGAGCCATCGCTGGCTCACGTAGTGCATCTCGCACTTACCGGCGGCGGCCTCAACCGCCTTCTGGGCCTGTCGCTTGGTTCCCACGAAGACGACGTCCTTACCGGAGGAAACCACCTCGACAAGAAGCTTCTTGGCAATTAACAATCCCTTCAGTGTCTTTTTGACGTCAATAATATGGATATTGCCGCGTTTTGCGTAAATAAACGGGGCCATTTTGGGATTCCACCGGCTCACGCCGTGTCCGAAATGCACCCCTGCATTGATAAGTTTCCGTGCCAGTTCTTTAGCCACAAAAGATCTCCAAACAATCTTCAAACCTTGACCGCATACGCCCTACAAGCGGACGGATTATACAAAATAATGTAAAACCCATGATGTGTCAAGAACTTATGTGGAGAAATTTTTTCTGTGAGATAGGCCGATTTGTGTATCGGCCTATGGTGGAAAACCCCGCCTCGGCGGTTCTGCGTCAGGCCATGCCGTTCAGATTCAGCCTCGTTATTAAGAACAAAGACCCGGGGAGCCCTAATACCAGACCGTGATCAAGATATTGGGCTCGGTTTTTTTGGCCTGGACTTCGCCTACCGCGACGTTCGTCCGCTTTATGTCCACCTGCGGGTTGTCGCTCAGCCATCGGGTAATTTGCTCATCAAGAAACTCGATAGCGCCGGGGTGCAGCTTTGTGAAAAACGTTTTCACACCCTCAATTCTGTGGGCAGCAAGTGGTTTTGGCGCTGGTTTTGCCACAGCCGCAGGAACGATCGGCGGACTGGGTTTGACGACAGGCTTTGGCGCAGCGGCCTGCTGCGGCACCTGTGCCGTGCCGCCCAAATCGAGAGGTGCGTGGGAGACGCCTTTTGCGCCCGCGCCATTATTAACGGGGATCGGATCGTTGCGAGCCGGGTTGCCAACATTCGTACCGTCGAAATTGTCCATAGACTGTCCCTCTGCCAAGAATAAACTCCTGGTTATCGCCCCCGGATATGAAGCCGTTCTTCGCCGGGCGGGAACGGCCAGACAATTCTCGTCGAGGTATCATTTGTTCCGCTTGATTCTTTCTTCAATCGCTCTTAGGCTTTGCTCTTAGCCTGCCTTGGCTTGTTCAACCTTTGTCTCTGGTGTTTCTTTGGGCTTTTGAGCCGTGGACGGGTTTGCCTCGGGTGCGGGTTCTTTCGCCGCCCCGGCTTGGGGTGGTTTGGGCTCTCCTTCGGTTTTCTCCGCGGCTTTGGGCTTGGCCTCGGCCTCCGACTTGGCCTTGGCGGCCGCGGTCTGAGCCTCCTTGGCCTTGGCTACCGCCTTATCGGCCTCCGCCTGGGCCTCCGCTGCGGCCCTGGCCTTGGCCTCGGCTTCGGTTTTCAGTTGGTCCCGCTCCGACTCGGCCCTGTCGGCTCGTTCGACCGCCTGACGGACGTCGATTTGGGCCTGCGCCTTTTCCGCCTCGGCCTCGAGACGTACCTGTTCGGCCTCATCCAGCGCCAGCTCGCGAGCCAGCTCGCGAGCCTTGAATCCGAAAGGATCGGTGATCGCGTCGCCCAGACCCGACGGAGAAGGCTGTTCGTGTCTTCGGCTGACTTCTTTCATCACTTCTTCTTTGGGCCGGCCGTTGGTGGAAATGCTGGGTGTGAGTATGAATATCGTCTCGACCGCCCGCTGCTCGGTATCTTCGCTGGAGAACAGAAAGCCAATAATGGGTATATCTTTCAATATCGGAACGCCGCGGACGACGGCGAACTTTTCGTTCTTTCTTATTCCGCCGATGATGAGGCTCTCGCCCTGCCGGATACGGTTTTGTTTATTGTCAATTTGCTTTTTGGTAATGATCGGTAGTTGCTTGACGCCTTCGGGCGTGTTCTTTGAGCCGAGCAAAATCGATGTTTCCAGGCCGATGTAGCCGTCGGCGAAGACGTGCGCGGTGACTTGAAGAGAGTCGATCACGTCTTCATATTGAGTTTGTGTCTCCAGGTAGTCCGATATCGTGGACCTCATGGTGGTCCGGTCTATCGGGACCTTCTGACTGGATAAGACTTTGGCCGTGCCCCCATTGTCCACTACGAGCGTCGGGTTCATCAGAATCTTCAAATAGCCCCTCGACTCGAGCAGGTCAACCAGGAGTGTGAAAGCATGGGACGTGCTCAAGTACCCGATGTTCAGGCCCATTCTGGAACGCGCCACCTCTCTCATGGAGGCTCCGGGGAACGCGGGCAGGACCTCTCCTCCTTCGTCTATTATTTGCCTGACGTCCGTTCCGAAAGGCAGGCCGCCGGGCTTCATCGCAATACTTTCACCCAGCAGGTTCTCAATATCAAGCGTCGTTTCACGGTCAAATGTCATGTCCGCGTAAACCTCTGAGATCAGACAATCTATCTTGACCTGAATCGGAGGGACATCGATCTGATACAGCGTTTCAAGCACCGCATCGACGTCCTCGCGGGCCGGACATCGTACGATCAATTGGTTCGTCGCGGGATTGCTGCTGACGGTGTAGTCCGGCGCGACAGTGGGGGGCTTGTCCGGTTTCTCGAACAGCTTCGTCGCAAATTGCTCGTGGATGATCTTCTTCAAATCATCGGATGTGTGATATTTGCAGAAGTAGAAAAGCTTCCACTCGGATTTGCCGCCGACGATTTGCTCGGAGATTTTAGGAGGGGCCTTATAGACGTCGGGCACAGCGACGTTTGGCTCGGCGGGGGCCTGCGTGTTGATGTGCAGCTCCCGCAGGGTCCTCTCGGCTTCAAGCTCGGTATCCGTCTGCGCAGAAATACTCCCCCAATCCCCCGTCCACAACATCACCGCTACAGCCACGATCAGCCTTCGATTGCGGCCGGTTTTTCGGCAGCTCTTGCTTATCATATCGTGACCGCCCTCATAATCCGACATTCAGTTTAGTAGCAAGCTCGTACTTAAGCGTATCCAACCTGAATACAGACGGGATACAAGCTATTATATTGCATATCTTTTTATCGTCAACTATATTAGCCTTCAATTAGGAAAATATTTCCGTTTTTTTGACTGCCAAATCGCGGTTTTTTCGTTTTTCCACGGATTATGATAGTAAAAAAGCACAAAATAACTGTGGGTTTTGTCTCTTTGGGGTGTCCCAAGAACGTTGTTGACACCGAACGGATGCTCGCCGAAATCGCGCAGGCGGGCTTTCCGATAACGACCGAGCCTGATAATGCCGATGTCGTCGTCATCAATACGTGCGGTTTTATCGCTCCGGCTCAGGCCGAGTCACTCGGTGCGATAGAAGACGCCGTGAATCGCAAGCGCGAAGGACGCGTGAAAAAAGTCGTCGTTGCAGGCTGCCTCAGTGAAAGACTGGGACAGGAGCTTCTCAAACAGATTGACGGCATCGATGCGGTTATCGGCCTTGCCCGGCGAGACCATATTGCCGGGGTCATTGAAAATTTATTTTTTTCTTCGCAACATTCGGACCTAAAAATGCCCGATGAGCCGATTACGTCACCGTCTTGTTCGGCCGCGGCCGAGCCGCACGCGGACCCCGTTCCGGACGACCGATGTCGATTGCTGATTACGCCGAGTCATTGGGCGTACCTGCGAATCAGCGAGGGCTGCGACCGCCGCTGCTCCTTCTGCACCATCCCGGCGATTCGAGGCCGGTTTCGAAGCAAACCCCAGCAGCTTGTTCTGGCCGAGGCCGCCGAGCTGGTTTCGGCCGGCGTGGTCGAGCTGGACGTCATCGCACAGGACACCACGTATTACGGGCGAGATCTGAAAATGCCGGATGGATTATCGGCTCTGATCGCGGAGATCGAGAAGATGGCGGCCCTTACGTGGCTGCGGCTGATGTATCTGTACCCGACGGGCATCGATAAGACGCTCATCGAGACGATTGCCCGCAGCGCCAGGACCGTCCGTTACATGGACATCCCGATCCAGCACGTCAGCGATAAAATCCTCAAGTCGATGCGCCGGCCCGACGCGAAGGACAAACTCCATCGCCTGATTGAAGATCTGCGCCGCGCCATGCCTGACGTTGTGCTGCGCACGACTTTGATGGTCGGCTTTCCGGGCGAGACCGACCGGCAGTTCGAGGAGCTGCTCGACTTTGTCCGGTGGGCTCAATTCGACGCGCTGGGTTGTTTCCGATTCTATCCGGAGTCCGGGACCGCCGCCGCAGCGATGCCCGGGCAGGTCCCCGACGCCGTGAAGCAGCAGCGCCTCGACGAGCTGATGGTCACTCAGCAAGAAATCGCCTTCGCAAAAAATAGAGAACAGATCGGCGGCACATTGACCTGTCTGGTCGATTCGGTGCAGCGAGATGGTTCCGGCCGGGGACGGTTCTACGGCCAGGCCCCGGATATCGACAGTGTCTGCATCATCAGCAACTGCTCGGCCCGGCCCGGTCGGTTTATCGACGCCAGGGTCGTGGGAACACGGGATTACGACCTGCTCGTCGAGCAGATTCAGCGCTGAATCATTTTACAAACGGAACAAACGCCGCGGGAAATTTTCACTTCCCCGAGCGTGTTAGGACTTGTCGGGAAATTGCCCACGGGGTAAACTTCATAGCATGTTAAAGTTGATCCCGAATATGTTGACGTTTGGCCGGCTTGTCTTGACCGTCATCTTTCTGGTGATGATTCTCCTGGCCCCGCCCTATTACGCCGCTGGTGAGGTAGCGTTTCCCGGTTTTCTCGACATCGCTTTCATCCTTTTTGTCATTGCGGGCCTGACCGACATCGTGGACGGCATCGCAGCCCGCCGATTGAACGTCGCCAGCAAATTCGGCCGGATGGTGGACCCGCTTGTGGACAAAATCCTGGTCTGCGGCGCTTTCACCTGTTTTGCAATAATTGGTCAGCCGAAGCTTTTCGGCCTCGGCCCCGCGCCGCTGGCAGTGATTCATTGGTCGGTGTTGGGCGTCCTGGTCGCCCGAGAGGCCTACGTGACGGTCCTGCGCCATGTTGCCGAGGCTCGCGGCGTCAACTTTGCCGCCACTGCTTCGGGTAAAATCAAGATGTTCCTGCAGACCTTCGCGATCGGCACGGTGGTGATCAAAATGGCCCACGTCCCGACGGCTGAATGGGGCTATTGGTTCACGGTCGTAACCTTTACGCTTATGGTAGTGGTCACGGTGATTTCCGGGCTGCGGGCCACTCAGCGAAGCTCCTGGAAACAGGCAGCGGCACACTGATTTTTGCCAGATTCATAATACAAGGGAGGAATATGAAACCGCAATCGCACATGCTATTGAAGTCCGTGGTTTTCTGCTCGGTGTTTTTTGCATCGGCCGTGTTAACGCTGCCGGAGCAGACAGCCGCCCAAGCCAGTGAAACCGCAAAAGCCGATGAATTCCTGCCGCCCATCCCCGAAGGCCAGCGCTGGACCTTAGCGTGGAGCGATGAGTTCAGCGGCGCGGAAATCGACCAGTCCAAGTGGGAAATCATGGGCGACTCGAAGCGCCGCGACGGCTACTGGGTTAAGGAAGATTCCTGCCTCGACGGCAAAGGCAATTTGATCCTTCGCACGAAACAGGATGGCGAGCGATTCACCAGCGGCGCCGTGCGGACTCGGGGCAAATTCGAGCACGCCTTCGGCTACTGGGTCTGCCGCTGCAAGTTCCCCACGCAGGAGGGACACTGGCCCGCGTTCTGGCTCATGGCGGGCGGCGTAAACAAGGTCGGCGACGAGGGCCGGGACGGCACGGAAATAGACATCATGGAAAAGCCGTGGCGAGAAGATAAGATCACGCAGAACCTGCACTGGGACGGCTACGGCAAAGCGCACAAAAGCGCCGGGACCGGTGAGATTACAATCCCCGGCCTCAGCGAGGGCTTCCACACGTTCGGGCTGTATTGGACGCCGGAGCAGTATGTTTTTTACGTTGACGGCAAAGAGACCTGGCGCACCAGCGCCGGCGGCGTCTCGCGGGTGCCGGAATATGCAAAGCTCACCGAGGAAATTGGCAAGTGGGGTGGTGACATCAAAAAGGCGGCGCTTCCGGATTCCTTTGTGGTCGATTACGTCCGCGTCTATGACGTGGCCGAGCAGGGCGGCTCCGCCGAGCAAAAAGAGATTATTGCAAAAGCCGTGGACGTCAAGCCGTCGCCGCAACAGCTTGCCTGGCAGCAGCTTGAGTTCATCGGGTTCATTCACTATACAGTGAACGCTTTCACGGACAAGGAGTGGGGCGATGGAACCGAAGACCCGGCGATCTTCAATCCGACCCAGCTCGATGTCCACCAGTGGGTCCGCACCTGCAAGGACGCCGGCATGAAGATGATCATTCTCACGGCCAAGCATCACGACGGCTTTTGTCTGTGGCCCAGCAAGTACACCGAGCACTCGATCAAGAACAGTCCTTACAAGGGCGGCAAGGGCGACATCGTCGGCGAGCTGGCCCAGGCCTGCCGCCAGGCCGGGCTCAAGCTGGGGCTCTACCTCTCGCCCTGGGACCGGCATGAATCCACTTACGGTGATACCGAGGCGTACAATCGGTTTTATAAGAACCAGCTTCGCGAGATCCTGAGCAATTATGGCCCGATATCCGAGGTCTGGTTCGACGGCGCCAAGGGGCCCAACGCCAAGAATATGGAGTACGACTGGGCGGGCTATTACGCCATCGTTCGTGAGCTTCAGCCCAACGCCGTGATCTTCAACGGTCCGGACATCCGCTGGGTGGGCAACGAGCAGGGCTACGCCCGCCAGAGCGAGTGGAGCGTGGTGAACAGCAACGGCTCTCTGTTCGGCATCGTCAACTGTACGCAGAAGGACCTCGGCAGCCTCGAGGCCCTCGGCGACGGCCGGCGGCTTGTCTGGTATCCGGCCGAGACCGACGTCTCGATCCGCCCGGGCTGGTTCTACCACGCCAGTCAGGACGACAAGGTCAAATCCGTCAAGAACCTGCTCGACATTTACTTCGGCTCCGTCGGTTGCAACAGCGTGCTGCTGCTGAACCTGCCCCCCGACAAGCGGGGCCTGATCCACGAGAACGACGTGCAGCGGCTCGGCGAGTTCCGCAAGGCGCTCAACGCGATCTTCGACGAGAATCTCGCCGCCGGTGCTAAGGCGACGGCATCGAACGTCAGAGGCGGCGACCCCGCGTTTGCGGCCGACAAAATCACCGACGGCGACCCGGAAACCTACTGGACGACCGACGACTGGACCGCCTCGCCCATGGTCGAGTTCGACCTGGGCAAAGAGTGCACGTTCAATGTGGCCGAATTGGCCGAGTACATCAAGATCGGCCAGCGGATCGCTCAATTCGTGCTGGAGGTCCCCGACGGCGCCGGCTGGAAGGAATTCGCACGCGGCACGACCGTCGGCTACAAGCGACTGCTCCGCTTCGATACCGTGACGGCCTCGAAGGTGCGCTTGCGAATCCTGGACTCCCGCGTCTGCCCGACGCTGTCCGGCTTCGGGCTGTACCTCGCCCCGCCTGTTCCGTAGAATCCAAAATTAACCACGAATGTCGAAGATCCGGCGTTCCTTCGACGGAAACACGAATAAGCACGAGCTTATTCAATAATTTGGGATTTGCCGCCGAGGACACAGTCTGGTGCGATGTATCGCACCATTTATTCTGAGAGACTTCATGGAGCGATGTCTTGTGCTCCGTGGAGCACCGCAAGCACGTCGATTCGATCAACCTTGATGTAGTATATGATGCGGTACGGTCCTTCAATGACCTCTCGGATTTGTTGCATTTCATACTCAGGGACCGATCTTCCGGAAAAAGGGAATTCGCCGATTTGTTGAGACCGGCGGGTTAGTCGATCCACCATCCGCTTAGCATAGGCTGGTGAATCCTGGGCAATGAAATGATAGATTGCGTCGAGATGACGCTGGGCAGTATCGGTCCAGTGGACTTTCATTCCGCTAAGCCGTATTTCCTTCTTACGCCGCTGACATCCGTTGTCCTGCCTGCTTGGCTATCAGCAAGACCTTGATCGATAACCTGGCGCACGTAGATTTCGTTGATCAGATCATCCCAGGTAGAACCATCCGCCATCTTGTCGATCAGTTCGTGGGCCTGATCTTTTCGCATTTTTTCTGCCATAAGCTGCTCCAGCAAATTTCCACACCGCTTTATGATAGCGTAAATTCCATAGAAATGCAAGCTTTTTCGACCGGACGCACAGATTCATTCCTGTCCGAATTTAGACACGGATTAACGCGGATTCACACGGTTTTCGATTCACCACGAAGCATGTCCTGAGCGAGGTCGACTACGCTCATGGTAAACTCCGTCGAAGGGGGCACAGAGAGCCACGAAGAAAAGTAATAATCAACTCTCGTAAAGACTTCGGGTTCCTTTCCGTCAAACCTGCTTTAGTTACTACCTCAAACCGACCGATTTTAAGCCGCGAGGAGTTTTTCCAGGCGGCGGATAACGGATTTTTCATGACTGTATTTGATGACGTCTTTAACATTCTCCTGCCAGACCATCTGCCGCATACGCTGCTTGAG
>Ga0315295_10002097_pt1 | contig 16983 bp, 20 predicted proteins | sample YL17G14_0_MG_FD_204453 | JGI IMG/M metagenome (GOLD analysis project Ga0315295, IMG submission 204453) | Sediment microbial communities from Yellowstone Lake, YNP, Wyoming, USA - YL17G14_0 | ecosystem: Environmental > Aquatic > Freshwater > Lake > Sediment | place: USA: Wyoming | collected... | reverse complement strand
CCCATCCCCCCTTTTTTAAAGGGGGGCAAGGGGGGATTTCTGGAGATGTCGGACACATCGCGATGTCACCTTATTTTTGTCGTTCTATATAGCAACCGGTGTTTAGGAGATTTTATACCCGATCTTCCGCAGAAGGTCTTTTCTCCACTGAACGTCCGTCTGGGCCTCCACTCCTTTGGGGGAGTAGCCGTCGATGACTCCCAGGACCCCACGCCCCTGGGAGGATTCGGCCAGGATGACCTCCACCGGGTTGGCCGTGGCGCAGTAAATGGAGCAGACCTCCGGACAGTTCTTGACGGCATTCAGAACATTGACCGGATAGGCATCGCCCAGGATCAGGATGAAGGTGTGCCCGGCCCCCACGGCCTGGGCATTCCGGGTGGCCGTCTTTTTCAGCTCTTCGTCGTTCCCTTCCACCCGGATCAGGCAGGCCCCGGAGGCTTCGCAGAAGGCAATGCCGAATCTGGCCTTGGGCATGGCCCCGACCATAATCTCATAAAGATCCTCGACCGTCTTGATGAAATGGGTCTGGCCGAAGATGAGGTTCGTTCCTTCCGGGATCTCCAGTTTGACGGTCTTCAGTTCCATGATCCGCTTCCTTTCCCTTTACTCGTTGCTCGTTGCTGGTCGAAGAATAACGGCCATTGAGAAGCAACGCCCCTTTCACCGGCATCCCGCCGGTTCCTGTCCCACCTTCAGGCTCCCGATCAGGGAAGAAATGTGGGGAATCCCCTGGGCCTTGAGGTAGCTCTGGATCCCGTCCACGATTTTCAGGCAGGCCCGGGGATCGACAAAAAGGGCCGACCCCACTTGAACGGCGCTGGCCCCGGAGATGAAATATTCCAGGGCGTCTTCCGCGGTCATGATCCCCCCGATTCCCACCACGGGGATGCGAACCGCCTGGGCCGCCTGCCACACCATGCGCAGGCCAATCGGCTTGATGGCCGGGCCGGAGAGTCCCCCGGTGATATTGCCCAGAACGGGAGTCCGGGTTTTGATGTCGATGGCCATGCCGGTCAGGGTGTTGATCAAAGAGACGGCATCCGCACCGGCCTCTTCCGCCGCCAGGGCGATCCGGGCAATGTCGGCCACGTTGGGAGACAGCTTGACCATTAAGAAAGCAGAGGTGGCCTCCCGGATTCTGGAGACCACCTGATACACGGACCCGGGTTCGGTGGCAAAAATGGACCCTCCGGCCTTCAGGTTCGGGCAGGAGATGTTGATTTCCAGTCCGGCGATTCCATCCACATCCGCCAGCCTTCGGGCCATCTCGGCGTACTCGTCCTCGGTGCCGCCGAAAATGTTGACCAGGACCGGGCACCCCGCCCTGCGTAGGAAAGGCATTTTATCCCGCAGAAAAGCCTCCAGCCCCACATTCTCCAGCCCGATGGCGTTCAGCATGCCCGCCGGGGTCTCGGCGAGGCGCGGGGGGGGATTTCCCTTCCGGGGTTTGAGAGACAATCCTTTGGTGATCAGGGCCCCCAGGCTCTTCAGGGGAATGATGCCCGAGTACTCTTCCCCGTACCCGAAGGTTCCGGAAGCCACCAGGACCGGGTTTTTGATCTTGAGCGGGCCGAGTTCAACGGACAGGCCGGGACCTTCTTTTTTGGAACCCATGGCTATCCTCAATCCCAAAAGATCTTCCGGGCGTCAAACACCGGGCCTTCCCTGCAAACCCGGGCGTACCGAAAGGGAGGAGCTTCGGAAATGACCGGAATCGCCCCCTCGCGGGTCGTCCTCTCCTCCCCCTCTGCTGCCGGAAAGGAGTCCGCCTGGAGCGGAGCCGATTGCCGTTCCTGATTTTCCCCTGGAGGGCCCCCCTCCCGGAATTTTACCGTGCAGCCGAGACAGGCTCCCACTCCACAGGCCATGCGGGATTCGAGGGAAACCTGGCAGGGCAGGTCAAACTGGTCGGCCACCTGGGCGATCCGGGCCAGCATGGGATTCGGGCCGCAGGCATAAATGGCCGTAGCTTCATGCCGTCCGGTCATCAATTCCTTCTCCAGAAGGTCGGTGACCAGCCCTTTGGCCCCCAGGCTTCCGTCTTCCGTGGCCACCTGGGCTTCGATCCCCCATCTCCGGCACTCTCCCGCACCCAGAATTTTTTCCTTGTTCTTCCCCCCGATCAGGAAGGTCATCTCCGGGGCTCTGATGGATTTTTTCTTTCCCGGCCCATTCTTTTTTAGCTCCTGGGCCCAGGTTAGAAGAGGCGGCACGCCGATCCCTCCTCCCACCAGGATCACCCGGGTGCATCCCTCCTCGGGCCAGAACCCGTTCCCCAGAGGACCGAGCAGGTCGAGGCGTTGTCCTTCCTGGATCCGGGTCATGAGCAGGGTTCCCCGCCCCACGGTCTGGTAACAGATCTCCACCCCCCCTTCGTCCATGGGCTTCCTCTTTTTCTCCCGGGGCGGAAAGATCCGGGAGAAACTGAAGGGGCGGCGCAGGAAGGGATCCTGCAATTCATTCACCCGCAGCATGAGGAACTGTCCCGGACGGGCCAGGCGGGCAATCTCCGGACAGGCCAGTTGGAGCCGGAAATAATCGGAACTGATCCGCCGGTGGAGGAAAACCTTGGCCTTTACTTCTTTGGGATAGATTTTCATGCGTTTGATAGGGGCTTCCGATCGCCCAGGTCCAGTCCCATGATGATGGCATCTTCCCCACTGTCGGTGTAGTACCGGCGGCGAATCCCCTGGGGTTGAAATTGAAAATTCCGGTACAGGGAGATGGCTTGGTAATTGGACCGCCGGACCTCCAGGGTGATCAGCTGGCCTCCCTGCTGCCGGCAAAATTCCACTCCGAATCCCAGCAGCCGGCTCCCGATCCTCTGCCCGCGGTGCTGGGGATGCACGGCCAGGTTTAGAACATGACCTTCCTGCTCGACCAGCCAGAAGCAGAGGTATCCCGCAAGCTGGCCGGTTTCTTTCCGCAGCCCCACAAAGGACCGGGCAAAGGGAGTTACCAATTCCCGTTCGAAAAGGGCCCGCGACCAGGGAGAGGGGAAGGTCATCCTTTCGATTTCCAGGACCCCATCCAGGTCCCCTTCGGTCATTTCCCGGATATGGACCGGCCCTCCAATTTCCGCTCGGCCGTTCATTTGATTTGCGATTCGCAGGGGCGACCCGTTCTGCGTTCCTGGTTCCTGGCTGCTGGTTGCTCGTTCCTGGTTCCTCGTTAAAGGAACTTTTGTTTAACCAGTAACCAGTAACGAGTAACCAGCAACTAAGATTTTTTCTGCAACACTTCGCTGGCCAGGTTGATATTGCGCTGACCCGCCTCTTTCACATTCTTGGCCAGCTCCTGCAGCGACCGCCCCTCCCGGCAGTTGGAGATTTGAATGAGCATGGGGAGATTGAGGCCGGTGACCACCTCCACCCGGTTCTCGCTGAGAAAGGCCAGGCTCATGTTCGAGGGGGTTCCTCCGAACATGTCCGTGAGGATCAGGACCCCTTTGCCCGAGTCGACGCTTTTGATGGCCCGGGCAATCTCCTCCCGCAGCACTTCGACCCCTTTGCGGGTATCGATGGAAACGTTGGTTAAAAAAGGAAGCTTGCCGCAGATCAGTTCTGCGGAGCGGATGAACTCCTCTCCGAGATTCGGATGGGTAACCAAAACTACGCCAACCATACTCCTCTGAACCCTCTCTTTCCCTTCCCCCCATTTCTTTTCAGGCGGAAGTCTTCAGGTCACGGTGCCTCAGCCTCACCGGGAACTGGCTCTGGAAGAGGCTCTTCATCTCTTCCGCAACGGCCACCGAACGATGGCGGCCTCCCGTGCACCCGATGGCCACGGTCAGGTAAGCTTTGCCTTCCCGCTCGTACCGGGGAAGGAGGTAGGCCAGCAGATTTTCAAAGCGGGAGAGAAAGTCCCGCGTTTCCCGGTGGCCCATGAGAAAATCGTGAATCCGGGGGTCGGAACCGGGCAGCTCCTTCAGTTCTTCCACAAAATAGGGGTTGGGCAGAAAGCGCACATCGATCACCAGATCCGCCTCCTGGGGAATTCCGTGGGTGTATCCGAAGGAGAGAAAGGTCAAAGCCATTTTTCTCCCCAGGGGCCTCTGTCCAAAGAGCTCGCGGATCGCCAACTGGAGCTCATGGACGTTATAGGTGGAGGTGTCCACCACCAGGGTGGCCATGGACCGCAGGGGAGCCAGCATTTCCCGCTCCTGCCGGATTCCTTCCACCAGGTCCTGTCCCTCTGCCAGGGGATGCGTCCGCCGGGTCTGGCTGTAGCGGCGCACCAGCACGTCATCCGAGGCTTCCAGGAAAAGAATCTCCAGCTGATAGCCTTCCGCGGACAGGCGGGAGAAGACCTCCCGGTAGGTCCGGAGGAATTCTCTCTCCCGCAGGTCCATGACCAGGGCGATTTTGGAGTACTCCCCCACGGAAGCGGAAGAGAGTTCCAGGAGCGTGGGCAGAAGGGCGATGGGGAGGTTGTCCACGCAGAAGAACCCCATGTCCTCCAGCGCCCGGCTCGCGGTGCTCTTCCCCGATCCCGAGAGCCCGGTGATGATCACGATCCGCGAGTTTTTCAGCTCCAGCTTGTTCACCGCGCTCGGCAAGGCCCTCCCCTTCCCCCCTTCTTCTCCGGTCGGCCCCGGTGGAACCCGGCGCCGGAATCAGCCCGCCTGATTCGGTCTGGTTTCTCGGGAATCGGTTCTGAATCACTGCCGGGGAAGGACCGCCTCGGGGGTTCCCCTTACATCTTCTCCTCCCCCTCGGAAAAGAAGGAATAGATTTCCTCCGCGGAGTGGGCGTCCATGAGGCGCTTGCGAAAAGTCTGATCTTTCATCAACCGGGAAACCTGGGCCAACGCTTTCAGATGCATTCCGGCCGAATTTTCCGGGGCGATGAGAAGGAAAAACAGGTGGGTCGGTTTCCCGTCCAGCGACTGAAAGTCCATGCCGGGCAGGCTTCTCCCGAAGGAGGCCAGAATCTTTTTGACCTCCTTGCTCTTCCCGTGGGGAATGGCCACCCCTTCTCCGATTCCTGTGCTCCCCAGGCTCTCCCGCTCCAGCAGGATCTCGATCATCCGGTCTTCGTTGACCTGTCTTTCCACCTGGGCCAGCACATGAACCAATTCCCGCAAAACGCCCTCCTTGGTCTTGGAGGCGATTTCGGGGATAATCAATCTCTTATCCAGGATGTCCAGGATTTTCATAGCTTCCAGGTTTCCGTCGAAGGAACCCCTTGCCCCCTTCTGCCCCGAAGGGGGGCCCCCGGGGATTCTCTCTTTCCGGGCTCGCGGTTTTGCACTGTCCTTTCGTCTCCCCGGTCCAGGCCATGGAGGCCGGAGGCAAGGTTCATCCTCCCTGGGGTTCAATCAGGCCGTAATGCCCGTCTTTCATGCGGTAAATGATATTCAGGTTTTTCGAGGTTATGTTGGTGAAAATATAAAAGTCGTTGTTCAACAGGTCCATCTGCAGGGCGGCCTCCTCCACCGACATGGGCCGGACCTGCAGCTTCTGGCTCTTGATCAGCTTCGGTTCCCCGCCCTCCTCAAAACTCTCGGCCGCGTACACGTTCATCCGCAGGCTCGATTCCGGAAGGCTGGAGTTCACTTTGTGGCGTTTGATCTTCTCCTTGTATTTCAGGAGCTGCCGTTCCAGCTTGTCCATCATTCCATCGATGGTCGAAAACATGTCCTCGGTCTCTTCCCGGGCGTTTACCGTCAACCGATTGGCCACCAGGTTCACTTCGGCGATCTGGCGGTGCTTCTCCGTGGTGAGAACCACGCTGGCCTCCAGGGGGGAGTCCAGATATTTTTTCATTTTGGATATTTTGTCCTGCACATACTCGCGCCATACATCTTTGGATTCCATGTTTCGGAACGTGACGGAAACTTGCATGCTCCACGCCTCCATTCTCTGGATTAGATGATTTGTTTCCTCTGGGTGGAGGGAAGAACCCCCAGCATTTCCCGGTATTTGGTCACCGTCCGGCGGGCGATCAGGATGTCCTGCTTCTTGAGAATCTCCACGAGTTCCTGATCGCTGTAAGGTTTCTGGGGATCTTCCTGGGCGAGGATCAGACGGATCCTTTCCTTGACGCTCTCGGAGGCCACGTTCTCCCCCCGGGAGGTGTTGATGCTGCTGTTGAAGAAGTATTTGAGCTCGAAGATTCCCTGCGGGGTATGGACGTACTTATTCGAGGTCACCCGGCTGATGGTGGACTCGTGCATCTCCACGTCCATGGCCACGTCTTTCAGAACCATGGGTCTCAGGCAGGCGACCCCCTTGTCCAGGAAGTCCCGCTGAAATTTAACGATCGACTTGGTCACCCGGTAGATGGTCCGCTGGCGCTGATGAATGGACTTGATCAGCCAGAGGGCCGAGCGGATTTTGTCGTTGATGTAATCCTTGGCCTCCCCGGAGAACTGGGTCTGTTCCCGCAGGATGCTCCGGTAATAGGAGTTGATGCGCAGCTTGGGAAGCCCGTCCTCGTTCAGCATGACCAGGTAATCATCTCCCATCTTGAAGACATACACGTCCGGGGTGATGTACGGGATGCTCTCATCGTTGAACCGGCGTCCGGGACGCGGGTCCAGTTCGCCGATCAGGCGGGTCGCCCGGACGACCTCTTCCAGAGGCGCCCCCAGCTCGCGGGTCAAGGTCTGATAGTTCTTTTTGGCCAGAAGATGCAGATGATCGTTGATGATCCTCTGCATGAGCGATTCCTGGGGATAGAGCTGCTGCGCCTGCAGAAGCAGGCATTCCCGCAGGTCGCGGCCGGCCACCCCGGGAGGATCGAAGGCCTGGATTTTCTGGATCACCTTCTGGACGGTTTCGGGGTCGAACCCGCTCTGCACGGCCACTTCCTCCGGGGAGACCTGCAGGAGGCCGTCATCGTTCAGGTTGCCGATGATCAGCGTCCCGATCAGCCGCTCTTCTTCGGTAAGGTGATTCAGGCGGAGCTGCCAGAGAAGATGGTCCGACAGGCTGGCCTTCTTGGTCAGAAAATTCTCGAAGGTCGGACGGTCGTCGTCCTCTTCGGATGCCCGCGTCCCCCAGGAAGGCTCCTGCGCCCGCCAGTCCAGTTCCGGCAGGCCGGGCTCTTCCTCCCGCCGCTCCTTGGGCTCGGTGGCGGTGGGGCCGAGGGTTTCGTAATTGGTCTCCAGGGGCTCGGTTTCCTGGGCGGGCTCGGAGAGCTCTTCGATGACCGGATTCTCTTCCTCCTCCTGCCGGATCAGGTCCATCAGCTCCATCCGGGAAAGCTGCAGCAGCTTGATCGCCTGCTGGAGCTGGGGAGTCATGATGGGCTGCTGGGAGAGCTTGAGACTTTGACGGATTTCTAAGGCCATAAACCCTTCAGGCTTTTCGCGCGGCCCCGCAGGCCGCTGGATCTTTTAAGGCTTCTCTATCTTATCGACCATTCCGCCGGAATCCTTCAATCCCCTAAAAATGAAAATTCTCTCCCAGGTAGATCTCCCGGGCCCTGCGGCTTTGGGCGATCTCTTCGGGAGTCCCGGTCTCCAGAATCTTTCCCTCGTTCAAAATGTAGGCCTGGTCGCAGACCCCCAGGGTTTCCCGCACATTGTGGTCCGAGATGACCACCCCGATTCCCTTGGCTTTCAGCTGGGTGATGATATTCTGGATGTCCACCACCGCCAGGGGATCGATCCCGGCAAAGGGTTCATCCAGGAGAATGAACCGGGGGGAGGTCACCAGACTCCGGCTGATCTCCACCCGGCGCCGCTCCCCCCCCGAGAGGGAGAAAGCCTTTTGTTTGGCCAGGGCGGAGATTCCTAGTTCCTCCAGGAGCGTGGTCAGCCGCCGGTTCCTCTCCTCCGCGGAAAGGTCCAGCGTCTCCAGGATGGCCATCAGATTCTCTTCCACCGTCAGCTTGCGGAAGACCGAGGGCTCCTGGGGAAGATAGGTCACCCCCTTGCGCGACCGGAGGTACATGGGATCATGGGTAATCTCCTCGCCGGACAGAAAGACCTGGCCCCCCTCCGGCTTAATGAGGCCCACAATGATATAAAAAGTGGTCGTCTTTCCCGCCCCGTTCGGCCCCAGAAGCCCGATGACTTCCCCCGCCCGGAATTCCAGGTCTACGGAATCGACGGCCCACTTTTGCTTATACCTTTTTTTCAATCCCCGGGCAACCAGGGTGGGGGGCGAGGTCATGGTTTTCCTTTTTTCGCCCCCCCCTCCTCTCGGGGATAGAGAATGACCTCCACCCGCCGGTCGGGGCCACTCTCCACCAGACTCTTATCTTCCTCCAGCAGGACGGTGATCCTTTCCCCGCTCACCATGTCTTTCCCCTGCCAGACGCGGGGCTCTCCCGTGAGGATGATCTTCTGCTCTCCGTTGACAAAAACCGCCTTCTGCCCCGTGGCCACCCGGTCCCCCTGGTGGATCTTCACGTTTCCCGTGGCCACAATCTCCCGGATGTCGTTTCCCTCTTCCTTCTTTTCGTAGAAGACCTGGGCCGTATCCGCGTGGATGGTCATGTCCCCCTGCCGGGCGATCACGTTTCCTCGGAAGGTGATCACCTGGTTCTTATTATCCGCCTCAAGCTGCTGGGAGGTGATGCGCAGGGGTTGCTCGGAGGAGATCCCCCCCTTCCCGGCCTTCCCCGCCGGGAGGAGGGACTTCTTTTCTGCGGCCCAGCCGGAAATAAGCAGGGGCAGGAGCCACCATAAAACCGCCATGCCCAGGAGCAGGAGCCTGCTTCTCATTTCACATGGCCGACCGGGAGGGTTTTTCCCAGTTCCAAGAGGAAAGGGTCGTGGTGACCCCCCCGAGAATTCTCAAACACTGCCGGTTCAACTCTACCACCATTCCCACCCCCTCCACCAGCATATCCGGCCCCTTCATCTCCACCGGATCGGAGGTGCTCAGTTCTCTCTGATCAGCCTGGTATCTGAGGCCTTGAGTCCGCAGTTGGTAGCCGAGGCTGGAATCGACCTTGACCCCATCGTATACTTCGATCACTTTGGTCTGGGTATTGTATCTTCCCTTCTCTCCCACCAGCACGTAGGTTTCCTGATTTTTCCCGTAGAAAGTGGCCCGCACCTTTTCCAGGGCGAGGGTGTTTTGTTCCCGATAATAGACCGCGGAAGCCGCCTCCAATTCCCATTCTTTCATCCCTTCCCGCGTCTCCGTGTAGTGAACCCGGTCCAGTTTCAGGTCCGCGGCAACATCCGACTTGGCGGGCGGATGTTGGTCCCCCGGAGTGGGAGCCAGGGCTTGCCAGACAAAAAAGCCCACGCCTCCCAAACTCCCCAGAATAATCATACCCACCAGGGAGCGAAGAGTGATCTTGCCTCTCATTCCTTTATCTCCACGGTCATTCTAGCATTGTGCCGGGGGGGTGTAAAGGCCCATTTTGGAAGGGCCCCGGAATCCGGGGAATCATCTGGGGAAACCGGGGGAAAAGAAAAAAACGTTTCATCCCGCCGGGGCGGGGAAAAATGTCTGGACTCTCGACTTCCATTTTCCCTGGGCCCGCAAAAGGATTTCACAGACTTCACGGACCGCTCCCATTCCCCCCGGCTTCCGGGTAATGATATGAGCCACTGCCTTTACCTCCGGGGCCGCGTCGGCCACGGCTACGGCGAGTCCCACCCGGGTCAGAACCGGAAGGTCCACCAGGTCATCTCCGACATAGCAGACTTGTTCATGGTGTAATTTCTCTTTTTTTAGGATATCCTCCAAAGTCCGAGCTTTATCCTGGATTTTCTGCCGGAGGAGATCGATCCCCAGTTCTCTGGCGCGAAGTTCGACGACCTTGGCCCGGCGCCCGGATAGAATCCCCACCTTGAGCCCCGCCCGCTGGAGGAGCCGGATCCCGATGCCGTCGCGGGCGTAGAAAAATTTGAATTCCCTCCCCGAGCCGTCAAATCCCAGCCGCCCGTCGGTCATCACTCCGTCTACGTCCAGGAGCAGGAGACGGATTTTTTTTGCCCGTTCTTTCCAGCCTTTCCTTGCCATTCTTCCCCGTTCTCTCACTGCCCAGGATCCTTCCCGCTATTTTCCTTCCCCGCTGCGCCTTTCCTTTTCTTGTACTCTCTGCTCTCCGCTCCCCGCTCTATGCTTATTTGCCATGCCCTCTGCTCTATGCTCTATGCGTCTTTACGATTCTATCCACCGCCATCAGCTGCTCCAGAAGAGGACGGAGCTCCTTCAGAGGCTGCGAGTTGGGCCCGTCGCAGAGGGCGGCATCGGGGTTGGGGTGGACTTCCATGAAGATCCCATCGATCCCCGCCGCAACTCCCGCCCGGGCCAGGGGAGGGATGTATTCCCGCTGCCCCCCCGAGGAGGTTCCCAATCCCCCGGGAAGTTGAAGGCTGTGGGTTACATCGTAGATCACCGGGTAGCCCGTTTGCCGCAGGATGACCAGGGACCGCATGTCGGCCACCAAATTGTTGTAACCGAAAGAGGCTCCCCGCTCCGTGAGCAGGATCGACGGGTTACCGGCGGACTCGATCTTCTCCACGATGTTCTGCATATCCCAGGGGGCCAGAAACTGGCCCTTCTTTACGTTGACCGCTTTGCCGGCTTGGGCGACGGCCCGCACGAAGTCGGTCTGGCGGCAGAGAAAGGCCGGCACCTGCAATACATCCAGGACCCCGGCCGCTTCTTTCACTTCTTCAAACCGGTGCACATCCGAGAGGACCGGAATCCCCAAATCGCGCCTCACTCTTCCCAGAATTTTCAGCCCCAGGTCCAGCCCGGGGCCCCGGTAGGAGCGGAAGGAGCTACGGTTGGCTTTGTCGTAGGAAGACTTGAAAATCAGGGGGATCCCCAGCGAGCGGGTCAGCTCTTGCAAAGAGCCGGCGGCCTCCAGACAGGCTTCTTCGGACTCGATGACGCAGGGCCCGGCGATCAGGACCAGAGGCCTTCGTCCCCCGAGGGTCACCGGGCCGACCCGGACCTCTTTTACTGCCGGGAAGGAGATGGGGGTCATGATGTCTTTCTCCGCTTCTTGCGCTTCTCTTTGTAAGAGGCTGAGATGAATTCGCGGAATAAGGGATGGGGGGCATGGGGCCGGGATTTCAGCTCGGGATGAAACTGGCATCCCAGGAACCAGGGATGGCCGGGCAGCTCGGAGATCTCCACCAGGTTCCCGTCGGGCGAGAGCCCGCTGAAGATCAGTCCCTTCTCCGACAGGGCCTTTCGGTAATCATTGTTCAGCTCATACCGGTGCCGGTGGCGCTCGGAAATCTGCAGTTCTCCGTAGGCCTGGTGGGCAAAGGACCCTTCCTTCAGGACCGCCGGGTAGGCGCCCAAACGCATCGTCCCGCCCTTCTCCAGGATGCTTTTCTGCTCCTCCATGAGGGCGATGACCGGATGGGGAGTCTCGGGGTTGAACTCGGTGCTGTTGGCCCCCGCCAGCCCGCACCCATTCCGGGCAAATTCCACCACCGCCAGCTGCATTCCCAGACAGATCCCGAAGTAGGGGACTCGGTTTTCCCGGGCATAGCGGACGGCCCGAATTTTCCCCTCGATTCCCCGCTGGCCGAACCCCCCGGGGACTAGAACCCCGTCGGCCTCTTTCAGGAATATTTCAGGACCCTCTTTCTCCACCGCTTCCGAATCCACGAAATGGAGGTTGACCCGCAGTCGGTTGGCGATTCCTCCGTGGACGAGGGCTTCATTCAGCGATTTGTAAGAATCCTTGAGGTGGACGTATTTGCCCACGATGGCAATGTCCACGCTTCCCCTGGGGTTCTTGATGGCCCGCAGGACTTCTTCCCATTTATCCAGGAGAGGGGCGCGGGTCCAGATGTTCAAGAGCTGGACGACCTTCTCGTCGAGCCCTTCCTGGTGGAAGAGGAGAGGAACTTCATAGATGGATTCCACGTCTTTGGCGGTGATGACCGCGTCCCGGTCCACGTTGCAGAAAAGGGAGATCTTGGCTTTGATGTCCGGGGGAAGCTGCTGCTCGGTCCGGCAGATGAGGATGTCCGGCTGGATTCCGATCTCCCGGAGTTTCATGACGCTGTGCTGGGTGGGCTTGGTCTTGAGCTCCCCGGAAGTTTTAATGTAAGGAACCAGGGTCACGTGGATGTAGAGGGCGTTCTGCCGTCCCAGGTCGGACTTCAGCTGCCGGATGGCCTCCAGGAAGGGAAGCGATTCGATGTCCCCCACCGTTCCCCCAACCTCGATGATGGCCACGTCGGCATCGTCGGAAATGGCCAGGATATCCCGCTTGATCTCGTCGGTGATGTGGGGAATGACCTGGACCGTGGCGCCCAGGTAATCGCCCCTCCTCTCCTTGGTAATCACCGAGTAGTAGATCTGGCCGGTGGTGAGGTTGTTTCTCCGGCCCAGGCGGGCCGAGGTGTACCGCTCGTAATGGCCCAGGTCCAAGTCGGTTTCCGCTCCGTCGTCCAGCACGAAAACCTCGCCGTGCTGGAAGGGGTTCATGGTCCCGGGGTCCACGTTGATGTAGGGGTCGAGCTTCTGCAGGGTCACCTTCAACCCCCGGCACTCGAGAAGAGCCCCGGTGGAGGCGGCGGTCAGGCCCTTCCCCAGGGAGGAGAGGACTCCTCCGGTAACAAAGATGAATTTCGTCCTTCCGGCTGGATTTTTCGTTTCTTTCATTTCCACGGACGTTTCCTATCTTCGGCCAATCTAGTTATGAACACCCCCCCCTGTCCCTCCCCCATCAAGGGGGAGGGAATTGGGGGGATCCCAAATTCTCCCCCTCCCCTCTAAATCTACAGCAGACGCTCCTGCGGAAAATGCTGGGCCTGCTTTCCCATATGCCCGACCGCCAAGGGAGTGGTCCTCCTTCCCCGCGGCGTCCGGTCCAGAAATCCCAGCTGGATCAGGTAGGGCTCATAGACATCTTCGATGGTGTCTTTTTCCTCGTTCACCGCCACGGCCAGGGTGTCCAGGCCCACCGGGCCGCCGTTGAATTTCTCCAAAATGGTAAGGAGGATCTTCCGGTCCATCTTGTCCAGTCCCCTCTCGTCCACTTCCAGGAGCTTCAGGGCCTGGTCGGCCATGGCCTGGTCGATCTTTCCTTCGGCCTTCACCTGGGCGAAATCCCGCACCCGCCTGAGCAGCCGGTTGGCCACCCGGGGGGTTCCCCGGGACCTCTTGGCAATCTCCTGGGCGCCGGAAGGATTCAGCTCCACGTTCAGGATCCGCGCGGAGCGTATGAGGATCTTCTCCAGCTCCGCGGGCGAGTAGAACTCCAGGCGGAAGCTGATTCCGAAACGGTCCCGCAGGGGAAAGGTCAGGAGACCGGTCCGGGTGGTCGCCCCCACCAGGGTGAAAGGGGGGATGTTCAATTTGATGGAGCGGGCGCTGGGCCCCTGGCCGATGAGGATGTCGATCTGGAAATCCTCCATGGCCGGGTAGAGGATCTCCTCCACCACGTGGTTCAGCCGGTGGATCTCGTCGATGAAAAGGATGTCGTGTTCCTTCAGGTTGCTCAGGATGGCCGCCAGGTCCCCCGGGCGTTCGATGACCGGCCCGGAAGTGGCCTTGACGTTGACCCGCAGTTCGGAAGCGATGATGTAGGCCAGGGTGGTCTTTCCCAGTCCGGGAGGTCCGCTGAAGAGGACGTGGTCCAGCGCCTCCCCCCGGTTCTTGGCCGCTTGCACGAAGACCCGCAGGTTGCTCTTCACTTCTTCCTGCCCCACGTACTCTTCCAGCGTGCGGGGCCGCAGGTTGACCTCGTTGCGGAGGTCTTCCTCGCTCACCTCGGGCTGGACCCGGCGGACGGTGGGGGAATTTTTTTCTTCTTCGTCGGGAATGAACTTAGGAGGTTTTTTCCGGCTGGTCATGATCCTATACCGCGGCCAGAATCTTCAGGCTCTCTTTCAGGGCCTTTTCCAGGGTTAAATCCGGGGCCTGGCGGAATACGATTTCCGCCGCTTTTTCCGCCTGCGCTTTTTTATATCCCAAATTCAACAGAGCGGAAATGACATCTTCCGCCATTCCGCCCGTCGGCCGTGGTTCGGCGGGCTGCAGGGCAATCCGGCTCCCGATCTTCCGGGCCTTCTCCTGGAGGTCCACCACCATCCTCTCGGCCATCTTCCGGCCGATTCCGGGAACGGACTGAAGGCGGTTCATGTCCCGCTGGTCCAGGGAATGGAGGAGTTCCTCCGGGGCGATGCCCGAGAGAATGTTCAGGGCCAGCTTGGGACCGATCCCCGTGACTCCGATCAGGATCTGGAAAAGCTCCTTTTCCAGAGGACTAGAAAACCCAAAGAGCTGGAGGGCGTCTTCCCTGACGTGGGTATGGGTGTGCAGGATTACGGTCTGCTCCAGGTTCGGGATTTCGTAGAAAGTGGTCAGCGAGACAAAGACCTGGTAGCCGAGGCCGTTGGCCTCCACCACCACCGAGCCGGGTTCTTTGTGAATGAGCCGTCCCCGAATCTGAGCAATCACCGGGGGCCTCCCAGGTCCTTCTCCGTCCACCGCGCGGACCGGCGCTGTTCCCTCCGGGAATCCTTCAACAGGGCCTCCTGCAGGGAGATTTTCAGGGGTAGAGAATGGGCCAGGCAGATGGCTACGGCCAGCGCGTCGGCCGCGTCGGCGGTTAACACCTGGCGGATTCCCAGGATGGCCCGGACCATGGCCTGGATCTGTTCCTTGTCCGCCCGGCCGTATCCCACCACCGCCTGTTTGACCTCCAGGGGGCTGATCTCATAAACCTCCAGGTCCGTTTCCGCCGCCGCCAGGAGCGCGGCCCCCCGGGCCTGCCCGAGGAGCATGGCGCTCTTCACGTTCTTGCCGAAAAAGGGGCGTTCCACCGCCATGAACCGGGGCTTCGTGGTTTCAATCAGGCGGGTGAGGCCGCGGAAGATCTGCTGCAGACGTGGAGAAACTGAAGTTCCTCGGGGGCGCAAAACTCCGCTCTCGCGGTACAGGATAGAACCTTTATTTTCGAATTCGATCAGGCCGAAACCCGTGGCGCCCATCCCCGGGTCCACGCCTAAGATACGGATGATGTCTCCCCGGCTCCTCAGGGCGGGGGGCCGGGAAACGGGGATATTCCCCTTACGCACTGAGTTGCTCCATCTCGGCATCGGGGATGTCGAAATTGGCGTAGACGTGCTGGACGTCGTCCGAATCCTCCAGGCTTTCCATCAGGCGGAGCATCTGCTGCGCTTCTTTCCCCGCCAGTTTGATCGTCGACTGGGGAACCATGGTGATTTCCGCCAGCAGCGGTTTGAGCTGGGCTTGTTCCAGGGCTTTCTTTACCTTTTCAAAATCGGAAGGATCGCAGACCACTTCGAATTCCTTCTCGGTTTCTCGCACGTCCTGGGCTCCGGCGTCGAGGGCTGCGTTCATCAGCTTCTCTTCATCCACTTTCTCTTTTTCGAAGACGATCAACCCCTTCTTGCCGAACATCCAGGAAACGCACCCGGCTTCCCCCAGGTTGCCGGCATTTTTCGAGAAGATGTGCCGGATGTCCGCCACCGTCCGTTTTCGATTATCCGACAGGATTTCTACTAGAATCGCCACTCCCCCGGGCCCGTACCCTTCGAAGGTGGCCTCTTCGTAAGACACCCCGGGAAGCTCCCCCGTTCCTTTCTTGACGGCCCGATCAATATTGTCTTTGGGCATGTTCTCCGCTTTGGCCGCGGTAATCGCCGAGCGCAGGCGTGGATTCCCCCCGGGATCACCGCCCCCGGCCCGGGCTGCCACGGTGATCTCCTTGATCAGCTTGGTAAAGATTTTCCCCCGCTTGGCATCAACCGCACCCTTCTTGTGCTTGATCGTACTCCATTTTGAGTGGCCGGACATGGGTCCTATCTCCCCTTCTTTATTAATTTATATTTTATAGCACAAGGCAGGATGCTTTGCAAAAGCAAAAAAGACCGGATTCGCCAGGCTTGGGAGGGTGAAACCAAAAGGCCTTGACTCACTTCACCTCTTCGATCTTCACCACATTCTCATACTCGGAAAAAAGGGGGACCCTCCACCCGTATTTCTTGATTTTGACCGTTTTTCCTTTCAATCGCACCGCCTCGTTCTGGATGGTCCCGGAATCGAACTTGAACCGGTACCAGGCGTCGTAGTTGACGAGGGGACGGTATTCAGTGGCGATCATGTATCTCCCGTCCACCTTGGTCATCTGGGCGTCGGTGATCTTCGTCTGGACCGTATCCGCTACAAAGTAACTGTACAAGATGATAAGGATACAGGCCGCGATCCCGATCAGAATCGCCTTGAGTTTTCGGCTCTTAAAAAATTCTCCCATGACAGACTCCTTTCGTCCAGTATAATTCTCCCAAAAGCTTACCGGAAAGACAAACCGGTGTCAATTCACCAGGGCTTCTTTGGAGCTGTCCTGAATTCAACCTTGTCCAGGGACCCCTTGCCTGTCTTTGAGGGGGAGGAGGCCAATTGCCTTCGGTTTAACAATGGCGGCCCGAAAAAAGAAAAAGCCCTCCTTCGAATCATCGAAGAAGGGCTTTTAAATAATCCCGGCGGCGTCCTACTCTCCCACACAGTTACCCATGCAGTACCATCGGCGCTGGAGGGCTTAACTTCTGTGTTCGGAATGGGAACAGGTGTGACCCCTCCGCTATCGCCACCGAAAACCGAAAAACGATGACAATTCCATATTTGCAGCCTTAAAAAAACTCAGGAGATTATGGCCAAGCCGCACGACCCATTAGTACCAGTAAGCTCAACCCATCACTGGGCTTACACCCCTGGCCTATCAACCTTGTAGTCTACAAGGGGTCTTTAGCTCCGATGTCTCCACCGGAAAGGGATATCTAATCTCGAGGGGGGCTTCCCACTTAGATGCTTTCAGCGGTTATCCCTTCCGAACCTAGCTACCCAGCGCTGCCCCTGGCGGGACAACTGGCACACTAGAGGTTCGTCCATCCCGGTCCTCTCGTACTAGGGACAGCTCCTCTCAAATATCCTGCGCCCACGTCAGATAGGGACCGAACTGTCTCACGACGTTCTAAACCCAGCTCACGTACCGCTTTAATCGGCGAACAGCCGAACCCTTGGGACCTACTTCAGCCCCAGGATGCGATGAGCCGACATCGAGGTGCCAA
>Ga0315295_10002094_pt1 | contig 16989 bp, 11 predicted proteins | sample YL17G14_0_MG_FD_204453 | JGI IMG/M metagenome (GOLD analysis project Ga0315295, IMG submission 204453) | Sediment microbial communities from Yellowstone Lake, YNP, Wyoming, USA - YL17G14_0 | ecosystem: Environmental > Aquatic > Freshwater > Lake > Sediment | place: USA: Wyoming | collected... | reverse complement strand
ATCCTGGAAGGGCGGGATCCAGGGCGAGGGGAAGGGGGCCGTCTCGCCCTCGCGTGCACACCCGAAGGGTGCGGCGGGCCGGGGCTCCCGGCCCGAACGGGGTGAGGCCGAAGGCCTCGCAGAGTGCGAAGGACTTCCTCATCGAACTTCCGGAACGGGACACTAGAGGAATCGCAGCCCCTCGGCTGCGCCCCGCGCACATGGTCCCGAGCTCTTGTCGGGAGCGCCCCTGTGGGGCCGGGGCGCTTCGCGCGGCGGGGGGTGAGGCGTGAAGCAGCTTGTGGTGTCCGGGCGTGGCGGGCATCGTCCGCCTGTCTCACATGTCCTGAACCCAACCAAGGGGTTGACGGGGACTGCCGAGGTCGGGGATAATCTGAGCTGTCCGGGATTGGCTGCGAGGCTCTCGGGGTCATCATCGGTGTGAGATGGAGGGCTTGGTCCCGTGAAGCGAGCGGTGCGAGAGAAGAAGAAGCAGGGTGACGCTGGCACGGTGTCGGCCGCCAAGCAAGTCCTGACGGGACGCAGCCGAAAGAGCGGCCTGGCCCGGCTGCTCCCGTTCCTGGGTCCCGCCTTCATCGCCAGCGTGGCCTACATGGATCCGGGGAACTTCGCCACCAACATCCAGGGAGGCGCCCAGTACGGGTACGTGCTCCTCTGGGTGATCGTGGCCAGCAACCTGATGGCCTTGCTTATCCAGACCCTGTCGGCCAAGCTCGGCATTGCCTCGGGCAACAACCTGGCGGAGCAGTGCCGGATCTCCTTCCCGCGCCCGATCACTCTGATGATGTGGGTCCTCATGGAGATCGTCGCCATGGCGACCGACCTGGCCGAGTTCCTCGGCGCCGCTCTGGGCTTCAACCTGCTCTTCGGCATCCCATTGTGGGCGGCCGGCATCCTGACCGGCATCGCCACGTTCCTGATCCTGGGCCTCGAGCGCCGTGGCTTCCGCCCTCTGGAGGCGGTCATCACCGTCATGGTCGGCGTGGTGGCGGTTTGCTTCCTGGTCGAGACCATCCTCGACAAGCCGGCCTGGGGCCAGGTGGTCTACCACGCCTTCGTGCCTCAACTCCCGACCGCGGAGAGCGTGGTGCTGGCCTCGGGCATCCTGGGGGCCACCGTGATGCCCCACGCCATCTTCCTCCACTCCGCCCTCACCCAGGGCCGGATCGTCACCCGCAGCCCGGTCCAGCTTCGCCGCCTCTTCCGCTTCGAGATCATCGACGTCTTGATCGCCATGGGTCTGGCCGGCATGATCAACGCCGCCATGCTCATCATGGCCGCCTCGACCTTCCATGCTCAGGGGCTGACCAGCGTCGGCACGATCCAGGAGGCCTATCGGACCCTGGAGCCGCTGCTCGGCTCTGCGGCCTCGTCGGTGTTCGCCATCTCGCTCCTGGCTTCAGGCCTTTCGTCGGCTTCCGTCGGCACCATGGCCGGCCAGACGATCATGCAGGGCTTCCTCGAGCGCCAGATCCCTGCCTGGATCCGGCGCCTGGTGACGATGGCGCCGTCCCTGATCGTGATCGCCATCGGCCTCGACCCAACCCGCACCCTGGTCATCAGCCAGGTCGTGCTCTCATTTGGGCTGCCGTTCGCCGTCATTCCACTTGTCCTGTTCACACAACGCCGGGAGCTCATGGGCGTCCTGGTCAACCACCGGCTCACGACGATCCTGGCCAGCCTGGCGGCGGCACTGATCATCGCCTTGAACCTCTACCTGCTCTACCAGACGTTCTTCGGAGGGTGAGATCATGTTCAAACACCTCGTGGTCCCCCTCGATGGATCGAAGCTGGCCGAGGCCGCCCTGCCCGTGGCTGCGGGCCTCGCCCCAGTGCTGAAGGCCTCCGTCACCTTGCTGCACATCATCGAGCGCAATCCTCCGGAAGAGGTCCACGGCGAACCCCATCTGACCGATGCCGCTGAGGCGGAGGTCTACCTTCGGCAGATCGCGGCAGCAGCCTTCCCCGGGGTCTTGGGGGTCAGGACACACGTCCACACCGCCGAAGTCGGGGATGTCGCCCGAAGCATCGTCGAGCACGGGGAGGAATTGGCTCCGGACCTTGTCATCCTCTGCACCCATGGCCGTGGCGGCCTGCGCGGCCTTCTGTACGGGAGCATCGCACAGCAAGTCGTCGGCCACGGGTCCACCCCGGTGTTGCTCATTCCGCCTCGCGCCACGTCTCACCCGGCCGCGTTCGCCTGCCGGAGGCTCCTCATCGCGCTCGACGCCTCCTCCACGCATGATGAGGCGCTCCAGCCGGCGGTCGAGCTCGCCCAAGCGACGGGTGCGGTGGTGCACCTGCTGATGGTTGTGCCGACTTTGGGGACGCTCAAGGGCGATCAGGTAGCGATGCGCAAGCTGCTGCCTGGAACCATGTCGGCCATCCTGGACATCGAGGAGGACGGTGCCGAAGTCCACCTGCGGCAGCACCGGGAGGCGCTGGAGGCGGCCGGACTGAAGGTCGACGTCGAGGTTGGACGGGGAGAGCCAGCCAACGTGATCGTCAAGTCTGCCCGCCGTGCGAAGGCCGACCTCATCGTCCTGGGGACTCATGGACGAATAGGGGTGGATGCCCTGTGGTCCGGGAGCACCGCCCCCAAGGTCTCGGCCCGCTCGCACTTACCCCTGTTGCTGGTCCCGCTTGGCGAGCGGCCCGGCGGGCAGGCTTAGCTAACCTCGGGAAGCTTCGCGCGGGATCCCCAAGGGATTTCCGCTATAGGCAGATTATGATCTATACATCTTTCCGTCCTTGCCACACTGCCTGACTATGCCTGTTCGGTCTGAATTCATCCAGCCTCTCTCATTGAGATCGGAGTCCCATGTCTCTCACCCCTCGCCAGCGCGTCTTGATGGCGCTCAACCATGAAGAGCCCGATCGTGTCCCCATCGTCATTGGCACCAGCAACACCACAACCCTGAAGATCCAGCCCTACCGGCGGCTCAAGGCCCTGCTCGGTATCCAGACCCCCGACAGCTACATCTATGACTGGCCCGAGCTCGGGTCGGCGGCTCTGGACGAGACTGTGCTGGAGCGCCTGCATGGCGATGCCCGTGGCGTGCTGGACCGATTCCCCGCACAAGTCTATGCCCTCAACCACAGCCGCCCGCCACACGCCCCTTGCATCGACGATTGGGGCAGCGGGCAGATCGAGGTCGAGCCGGGCGTCTGGTATCCCGGCGTCCATCCCATGTCTGAGGCCAGCACCTTGGATGAGATCGAGCGTTACCCCTGGCCCGATATGGACGATCCCTCTCGCGTCGCCCATGTCCGCCAACAAGCCCGCCGGCTTGCCGAAGAGGATCGCTATGCCATTATCGCCACCCCCTGGTTGCTTTTTCCGTTAGAAAGGGCTTTCGCCATGCAGGGCATGGACAGATTCCTGCTCAACCTGGCGCTGCACCCCGACTTCGCCCAGGCTCTGCTACTCAAGATCGCCGGGCTGTGCCAACAACTGATGGGGCACTTCCTGCATGAGCTGGGAAAGAATGTGGATATCATCAAGATCGGTGATGATCTGGGCAGCGAGGACCGGTTGCTCATCTCACCGCGCATGTACCGCCAGGTGCTCAAGCCCATCCACGCCGACTACATCTCCTTCATCAAGGAGCGCACCCGTGCAAAGGTCTTCTTCCATACCGATGGCGACGTCTTCGACCTGCTCGATGACTTCGTCGAGATCGGCGTCGATATCCTCAACCCCATCCAGACCTCCGCAGGGAGAATGGCGAATCTGGTAGAGCTGAAGCGCCGCTATGGGCGTAATCTGGTCTTCTGCGGCGCGTTGGATACCCAACGCGTCCTGCCCTACGGCACCTCCGAGCAGGTGCGCCAGGAGGTCCGGCGCGTGATCGACCTGCTCGGCCCGGGCGGCGGCTACCTGCTCGCCTCCGTCCACACCATTATGGACGAAGTCCCGCCCGAGAACATTCTGGCGATGGTCGACGCGGCCGTTGAGTACGGTCGTTATCCCCTCAGCCGGTCTTGATAATCTTACATCGTCACTGCGAGGAAGAGCCTTGGCGACGAAGCAGTCTCCCGGATCATCAAGAGGTCCTTCTTTCCTCCCACGGGTACAGGCTTTGACTCCATCGCCCGGTGATAGCTACACGGGTTGACCGCTTGAAGATCCAATTGCGATATGCCCTCCCGCTAGCGTTGATCTCTGCGCTGCTGCTCGCAGCTTGTTCATGGCTCAAAACCGGGCCTGATCGTTCCAGCCCCTGCCCCGTGCTACAACGCCGCTACGCTGGGGTGTAGCGCAGTTCGGCCAACGCACCTGCATAGGGGGGCTTGCACACCCGTAGGGTGTGGCGGGCGAGCCGTCTCGCCCCCGCTTGCGCACCCGCAGGGTGTCGCGTGCATCCCCGGAGGGGGCGAACGGGGGGCTCGCGGCCTCGCGCGCACGGTCCCAGGGTTCTCCTGGGGGCATCCCCGGAGGGGGCGAACGGGGTACTGGGTCTTCGACTTCCCCTCGCAGGCTCGGGGCGCTCACCTGCACCGCACCTGCGCCGCGCCGCACACCTGCCCTCCCGGCAGGACACACCTGCCCACGTGTGCCTCCCGGAAGGACACCGGGACGGTGTGCGGCACGGTGCAGGCAGAGCGCACACCTGCCCTCCCGGCAGGACACACCTGCCCAGAGCGCAGGTACTGGGCCGGGACGGTGTGGCGGGCGGTGCCAGGGGGTACCGGGCCGGGACGGTGTGGCGGGCGGTGCCAGGGGGTGCCGTGAGAACACCAGGACACCTGCCCAGTCCGCAGACCGTCTCGCCCCATCGGGCCCCGGGGCTCGCGGCCCGAACGGGGTGCTGGGTCTGCGACTGACCCGGCTGGCGCGCGGAGAGTTGGAGCTTGTGTTGCCTGACGGGTTGCCGTAGAGTGGGGGAGACGTTGCTTGAGGCCCAAGGCAGCTTCTCGCAGCGAACGCGGGACAGGTGCCCATGGGGCAGCTTCGCGTAGCTCGAGGCTGTTGGGCAGCGCCCAGCGCGTCCTGATGCCCTGATAGCACATGAACCGATTCGGCTCGTTAAGCTCGGGGTGAGATAAGGGCCCTTGGCTCTCCGAAGGAAAGTGAAAAGCGCTTCCGCCCGGCCGTCATAGCGGGCGATTCACAAAGCCAACTAGCCGCGTCCCCGAAGGAAAGGCAGGGCGAGGATGGGCAGACGACAAGCAGCTTGGATCTTGGTGCTCCTGGCAGCATGCCAGCCCCTACGCCCAGCTGCCAGTCAATCCGCCCGAGCGCCCACCGACCTGGCGCCGCAGCCGTCGGCGACGAGCTCACCATCAATCCCTGCAGCATCCCCTGGGCCAACGCCCGCTCCCTCGCAGCCGGGAGGGACGGGAGACCTGCCTGAGTACGTCTTTCACGTGGCCGTGAATGGTGACAACGGCAATCCTGGCACACCTTCTAGCCCCTTTGCCACCGTCGAGCATGCACGGGACGTTGTTCGCACACTCATTCCCGGTATGCAAGGGCCCATTGTTGTCTACCTGCATGAGGGAACCTATCCCGTCACGGATACGATCGACTTTGGTGCTCAAGACTCCGGACAGAACGGCCACGAGGTCTCTTACCGGGCGGCAGAGGGCGAAACGCCGGTGCTCTCCGGGGGGATAAGCGTCAGCGGCTGGCAGCAAGTGCTTGGTAGCGATCTGTGGATAGCCGTCCTTGGCCCAGTGGCGACCTTCCGGCAGTTGTACGTGAATGGAGCTCGCGCCCAACGAGCATCTTCACAATCACCTATTGTGGGGATTCGATGGGCAGGGGACGACTTCAGCCCCCGGAGCGGGATCGTCGTACCCGAGGCGAGCTTGCCTGACTTCTCTCGGCCACAGGACCTTGAGCTCCACTGGATCAACGACTGGAAGGACATGCGGCTCTTGGTAAGCAGCATCGAGGCGAACGATGACGGTACTGAGACCATCTGGATGCTGCAGCCATACTACTCCTATGCGGTCGGCATGGACATAGAGAACCAGCGCTGGATCCCCAGATTCGACGTTCCCTTCTATCTCGAAAACGCACCAGAGCTAATCGATAGCCCGGGGGAATGGTACTACAACAGAGATACGCACGAGCTCTTCTACTGGCCGCGGGAAGCGGAGGACATGAGGACGGCGCAAGTCACAATCCCCCAAACTCAGGTGCTGATGCGGGTTGCAGGCAATCGGGTGGGTGAGGAGGTCACCAACTTGGCCTTTGAGGGTCTATCCTTCGCCTACGCCAACTGGCCGCGACCAAGTCTGATGGGCTCCTTCGGATGGCAAGCCCAAGCCCTCCTAGTGACTGACCAGGATCTGGTGATGACCCCAGCCCACGTCCAAGTAGCTTCGGCACATGACGTGCGATTTGAGGGCTGCCGATTCGAGCACCTGGGAGCGGTCGGGCTAAGCCTCGGCAACAATGCCTCGGAGATTACGGTGCAGGGCAATCTCTTCCACGACATCTCCGATGGGGCCGTGGTTGTCGGGCATTGGGATCTCGCTTACATAGCGTCCCCGGCAACCCAGGCGGTGCCGCGGGACAATCTTGTAGCCAACAACCTGATCCAAGATGTGGGGGTCGAGTATTGGGGTGCGCCCGCAATCACAGCCTACTACGTGGAGGGTCTCAGGATCGTCCATAATGAGATTGCGAACGTGCCGTATAGCGGCATATCGATGGGGTGGGGATGGACGTGGTCGACAGACTCGACGACGGCCCGGAACAATGTCATCTTTGGCAACTTGATCACAGGCCTAATGACGCGAGCCAGGGACGGGGGCGGGATCTATACTCTCGGCCAACAACCCAACACAACAATCGAAGGAAACGTTATCCGCAACATGACGGGAGACTTCGCCTGCCTTTACCCCGATGAGGGGTCGGCCTTCATCACCTATCGCAACAATGTGTGCGATTCAGCCCCACAGTGGCTCCACCTCTGGACGACGAGCATCCATGACATCAACATCTTCGACACTTACACAAATGTCGATGCTCTGGAGATGAGGGGCATCAGCATCGATATCGAAAACACGGTATTCGTGAGCGAGCAGTCTTGGCCCCCAGAAGCCCAGGCAATCATGGACCAAGCAGGTCTTGAGTCATCCTACTCCTACTTGCATGCGTGGCTTGACGCCAGATGACCCAGTCATTGCCTCGCAACCCCGTGAAGCCCCAGGTGGTTAGCCCACGCCGTTCCACGCGACGGGCTTTACGCAGAGCGATGGATTGCGGTGGGCAACCACGGGGAAGAGCGCACGGCCAGTCGATGTGGGCCCGGATTTATCATTCATCCCCCATCACGTCCTGATCAAGACTTCCATCGATGTCGCCGCAATGGCGAATGTCAGCGCCCTCGGCTGAGCCGCCTTCCAAGTAGATGTCCCCGAGCGCAAGGTAGGTAGGCCGGCGGGGAAACGTTCGGTGCGTTGCCCGCCAGAATGCGCGAGAATGGATAGGGCGATGCCCGAGCCGCCGGGCAACGGGGATGGAGCCCCCCGGGCCGCACCACCGGGCCCTTGACAAAGGAGCTGGCGAAGCATTGAAAGCCATTCCGCGACTCGCCATACTCATGTGCACCCTTGCGGCTTGCAGCCTGCGGCCCGCCGCGCCGGATGAAGGAACGATCGGTCCTGAGATCCGCTTCCAGTGGCACTACGCTGCCGGTGACTACATCCGAGCCACGCCGCTCGTCCAAGGCGGATTCGTCTACTTTGGCTCGGACGACAATCACGTCCGTAGCCTCCACGCGACGAGCGGAGATCTTGAATGGGATTTCGAGACGGCTGACAACGTAACCTCGACGCCGGTGGCCTACGAGAACCTGCTGCTTGTGACGTCCTGGGATGGGATCCTCTATGCGCTGGACGCCGCAAGCGGCCAGGAGCAATGGTCCTTCGGCACCGCAGGCCCGATAAGCGCGTCTCCCATCGTCGATACCTCGAGTATCTACGTCGGCTCTGAGGACGGCAACCTGTATGCCATCAACGCAGAAGACGGCAATCTCCAATGGCACTTTCCGACGGCCGGACCCATCGAAAGCACTCCCGCGGCCTCGGAGGGAACGATCTACGTGGGGTCAACGGACAATGCCTTGTACGCGGTCAGAGCCTCGGATGGGGCCCTTGTTTGGAGGTTCTCGACCGCCGGCGACGTCCTGACCACCCCGTCCGTCTCGGACGGTAGCGTGGTCTTTGGCTCTTGTGATCGGAGGCTGTACAGCCTGTCCGCCGAAACCGGAGAACGCCTCTGGTCCTTTGAGGCTGGGGCGACGATCACCAGCTCGCCTTCCCTGTTTGACGGGACCGCCTACTTCGGATCCGATGACGGATACGTCTACGCCGTGCGCGTGAGCGACGGCCGCCGACTGTGGCGGTTCCAGACGGACGCCATCGTGCAGTCTCAGCCGGCGGTCTGGGAAGATCTCATCTTTGTTGGGACCGACTCCGGGACATTTCTTGGCCTCGACAGGGCAACCGGCCACAAGGTCTGGGAATACCAGACTGGCGGTGCCATCACCGCCGGGCCCGTTGTCTCAGAAGGCCGCTTGTTTGTGGCGTCCGTCGATCGAACAATGTCCGCCTTCGCCATCGGCCCCAACCCAGCGTCCGATACCGGGGGAGGGACGCCGTGAAGCGCATTCGTGTGTCGCGAACACTCGCCCTTGCTTTGGCTGTCAGCGTTGTCGTCGGCGCGACTGCGTTGTGGCTTTGCCGGGATTACGTCCGATCCTCTACAGCCCTGTACGCTGAAGCCCGCCAAGCTCGCAGTGAGCGAGCCAAGAGACTGTATGAGATCCTGGCGCACAGGCTTCCCGAGATCCAGGAGTATGCTCAGCTGTGGGAGGCCGAGGCAGCCATGCCCGGGGCTGGAGCTCTCGGCTCCCTTCAGTCGCTAACGGAATACCGCCCCAACAGCCCGTTAGCCTATCTGGCCTATCTTCAAATCGCACGCTACTATGCAAGCATCGACTCCGGGTCAGCGGAAGAAGCCTATCTTGCCGCCCTCAACTTGAATGAGGCGCCTGCTCTTCGGCTGGAGCTCGCGCGGTTCTACGAAGAACGCGGCGACAACGAGCAGGCGTACAGCCAGTATCAGCGTCTGTTGTCAACCATGCCTCATGCCTTCGTGGGCATGCGGCGGAATGCGACAGACCGATACCAGCTTGCACAGGACCTCAACGACGCAACCTACTTCAGTGACGCCTTGGAAGTCCTTCGCGGCTTGGAGGACGCTCGTGCATCGCTGCTCCGGGGGCGGGCCAATCTTGGTCTGGGAAACTACGAGGCGGCCGCAGGTGAGATCGGGGCTGGGTTGCCGAGTGGTGCGGGCAGTGACGAAGACCGACTGAGGCTCGCCCAGGCTCTCGCTCAGATCGGCCAGTCACAAGAGGCCCTGGCGGTTCTTGGTATCATTGACACGCCCGAAAGCCGGCTCGCACAGGCGGAACTCCTGGAAAGCACGAGCCCAGATGAGGCCGTTGAGCTGTATCTGTCCGTGTCCTACCCCGTGGCCTGGTGGAATGCCACATGGATTATGGAGGCCCAGGGACGTCTCGAGGAAGCCATGCCCGTCTACGCTCGCATTGCCGCGAGCGAGGCCTATTTCGCCGACGACGCCGCCTACCGCCTCTTCATCTTGGCAGAGAGGTCGGGTGATCGACTCGCGATGGCCGAGGCGAGGCAGCGTCTGGTGGAATCCGGATTGAATTGGCTATCGCAACGCGCCGGCGTCATGGCTGCAGAGCTACCGATGGGGCCCTCCTTCGAGCCGCAGGCTCCCGACATCCTATCCAAAGTGGAGGCCCTAGACTCACTTGGCCGCGAGGATCTTGCAGACCTCGAGCTCCCTTTCTGCGCCCGGCTCCGCAGGCAACCGCTTGTCCGGTTGGCCTGCCTACAGGAGCTTGCCGCCAGGGGTCATGCTCTCCAGGCTCAATCCATCGCTGCCGAATGGGTTGAGAGAGGCGGAAGGCCGCCCATGGAGTTGTGGGAGCTGGCCTTCCCGAGGCCGTACACGGGAACGGTCGTCACCAACGCTGAGGAACATGGCCTAGATCCACTACTCATATGGGCGGTCATTCGAGTTGAGAGCGCATACGATCCTCATGCGACCTCCTTCGCAGGAGCTCGCGGATTGATGCAGATCATCCCTGATACCCAGGAATGGATCAGCCAGCAGCTCGGCCTCGACCTGGCTCCAGGAGATATCTACATCCCAGAGGTCAACATCAGGGTCGGGGCATGGTACCTACGAAACCTGCTCGACCAGTTCGATGGGGACTTGGAGTTAGCACTCGCGGCGTACAACGCCGGGCCCCTCAATGTACAGCAGTGGCTGAATGACCCAATGGTGGGCAATCGCGACGACTTCATTCGCTGGATCGGGTATGGAGAGACCCGCGAATACCTGGAGAGGGTCTCCATTGCCTATTGGACATATCAGCAGATCTACTCGCCGTAACTCGATGCAACGTAGTATGGTCAGCAACTCCCGCGTCTTCCCTTCGGGGATCTCCCCGAAGCGCTAGTACCCCCTTAGCCTTGCACCGGCTGCCCGCGCCCCTTGGTCATCTCAACACGGAGACACCAGGCAGTCGTAGCAAGGCCACTCTTCGCTACGCGACAGGCCGGTCGCCAATATGAGTTGAATACATCCGCATGGATATGTTCTCAACCCACCGACAAGCGGCCTGACAACCTGCCGCAGGCGGCCCGGAAAGTCCTCTGCAGAGCCTCACGGCGACACGGGAACTGCGCCGACCAGCCGGATCTCATCGACCAGGAAGGTCTGGGGGATGCCGCTCTGCTCCTGAATACTGATCCGAGTGATCGAAGACCCGTCTTGGATGCCAAGGTCGGCCAGAGGGATCCTGACCCGCTGCCATTCGCCCGGGAGGAACCGCCCGCCTTCGATGTACATGGGGTTGGAGAGGCTCTGTCGGAAGCTCCAGAGTGCGGGATATTCGTTGATGGAGACGATCAAGTAGCCGTCGGGTTCTCCAGTGTGGAAGATGTCGAATTGGAGCCATCGGTAAGGCGACGACCGAACACCCCTCGGGTTGGAGAGCGAGAGCGCGCCACTAGGCCGAACCGACACTGCTATAGCCGACTCTCCCTGTCCCACGATGTCAAGCGACCGCAGGTTGACCTGCGCGTCCCACGACCAGTCATCCCAACCGGCCGCAAGGGCATCGTCGTAGATGACGAGTTCTGAGTCCGGGACCAGGACAGGCGTAGGGGTCGCCGTAGGCCGCGGTATGGCACCATAGAAGGCCCGAAGCACATCCTCGGCCGGCTTGTTGATGGGCGTGAACTCGTTGCCCAGGATGTCGTTCTGTCCCGAATCCGCTGACAGGACCCACCAGAACACGCCCTGCCACCAGTCGTGGTCTGAGAAGGCGTCGATGACGGCCCGATACAGGTCGGCCTGCTCTTCAAGGTCCACGACGATGCCACTTGCCTGCCAAGGTGTCCGGTTCGCCCCGTCGATGCTCCGATAGCCGATCTCTGTCAGGATAATGGGCAGGTTCCACGTCCGAGAAAGACGCGACAGCATCGACACGATCGGCACCCAGGCTTCCCTGAGCTGGTCGGGCGACGGATCCATGGCCTGCGTCAGCGGATAGTAGGCGTCCACACCGATCGCATCCAGCGCGTCCCACCAGGTGATGCTCCCCTCTTCACCGGAGGCGGCTGCGTACGTCACCGGTCCAGAGTAGGCGCTCCGTACCGTCTCCACAACGGCTCGCCAGTCCTCGGCGCGACGCGAAGCGGTCGGAAGCTCGGTTCCGACAACGAAGTAGTCAACGTCGTGCTCCTCGGCCAGGGATGCGTACCCGACGATGAACTCGGTGTAGGCTGCGAACCAATCTCCCCACCAGGCGTCGTCCGCTCCAAGGCCGATTTGGCCACGCCAATGACCCGGGTCGTTCCACAGCCATAGGTGTGGCTTCAACATGACCCGAAGTCCAAGGTTATGCGCGTACTGGATCACGTGGGTAAGGTCGGCGATCGAAGGGGTTGCAGGCGTGTCGCATCGGATCTCTGCCGAGTGGATCGAGTCCTGGTAGCATTCGAATGCGATGGCGACCCATGTAGTCCCTAGCGGCCGAATGACCTCGTCCAACATCGCATCCGACCGCGCAGACGAGAAACCGCCCTGGGACCAGCTGAAGTATGAGATGCCTTGCTGGAAGGCGTCCATCGGGACCAGCGGAGTCTGTGGCGGCGTCGGCGTCGAAACGGGCAAAGCCGAGGGTGTGGGCGTGGACCGGCGCGAAGGGGCCATCGTGGGCGATGGGGTTAGGCCGGGGACGCTGCTTGGTGATGACACTACTGCGGGCGACGGGTGGGCAATCTGGCACGCAGGGATTAGGATTGCGGACAGGCAGGAGAGGAAAACGAGCAGTCTCTTGGTGATCGCTGACTTGGACATTCCGGGCCCTCCGTGGTGTCACGCGGCACAGGCGATCCGAGGCTGGAAGGGTCGAGGCGGACGGAGCAGCGTGGGCGCTCCTCCGCCGAGCGGTCCTAGAGGTCCGGCCGGAAAGTCCCTTCCGGACCAAAGCCTTGGGATGGCACCTGTCAAAGCGCCTCGGACAAGGCAGTTCCGCGGGACCGGATGGTCCAGTGAGGGCCAGAAACGCACACTCTGTCCCACAGGGACCCGGCGGGAGAGGTTTCCGGCCGGACCTCTAGGGCCGTGAAGTGATCGACGCACCAGGCCCTACGGTATCATACGCCGTTTTCCTACACGCAGTACGCCAAATTCGAAGCCGGACCGGTCTGGGTGCAGATCTCCCGTCCGTCGACTTCATCACGAACCAGGGAACGAGACGACAACGACCATGTGTTAGATACCACCCCCAGGAGTTGCGGATACAGCTGACCCGGCTGGCATCCGGAAAGTTGAAGCGGCTCTTGCCACCCAAAGTGCGCGAGAATGGGTCAACCCAGGCCTTCCGCCCGCTCCCGTCTGCCGCGCAGGTGGACTCCCCGCTTCAGGTCACCCCGCCAGCCGATCTGCATCCCCACCGTGCCCAGCGCCCAGATCCATGACCCGCTGCAGGCCGACCGCGGCCTGCTGAACGAGCAGGAGCGCCCTCACAGCCACGGCCTGATTCCAGGCCGCGATGGAACGAACCCCTACCAGTGCTCGTAGCGCACCAGATCGGCGAGGGGTTTGCGCTCCTTGGGCTTGGGCGAGTCCGCCGGGTAGCCGAGAGGCGTCAGGGCGACGGGAACGATGTCCTCGGGGAGACCCAGGATCTCCCGCACCGCCGCCACATCGAACGCGCCCACCCAGCAGGTCCCCAGCCCGAGATCGGCCGCCGCCAGAATCAGATGGTCCAGGGCGATGGCCACATCGACCATCACGTAGCTCGTCCCGTCCTTCCGCACCCAGGCCTCGCCCGGAACGCCGCAGGCGCAGATCACCAAGGGCGCCTGGGCGAACCACTCCTTGTTGTAGATCCTGCGCAGCTCCGCCTCGCGCCCGGCGGTGTGCACGACGATCAGGCGGAAGGGCTGGCGGTTGGCGGCCGTGGGAGCCAGCCTCGCAGCCTCCAATACCTGGGCGAGCTTGCCGTCCTCCACTGCCTCCCCCCGATAGGCCCGGACGCTGTAGCGTGAGCGGACCAACGCTGAGAAGTCCATCAATGGCCTCCTTGGTTGACACATCGCTTGCAGGATCACAGGGAGTCTAGCACAGCCAAATAATGGCGCGAAGGGAGCGTCCGGCACCGGACGCTCCCTGGTCGTATTCCGGGAATCGGACCGCCCGAGATCGGCGGCGACGCCCTACTCCGCCGGGTTCACCAGCCGGCCGGCGAACAGGATGGCGCCGGTCTGCACGTCGCGAAGGAGAAAGACGAACGGCCGGTCGAGGGTGAGCTCGAAGGGAGCCACGGGCATGGACGTGACTCCGATGATGACCGCGGTCGCGGCGGCGGCCTCGGTTCCGGCCTCGTCCACCGCCACGAAGGCCTGGTGCACCACGTCGCTGATGTACAGGTCACGCGTACCGTCGATGCCGGAGAAGTCCGCCTCGGACCCGAAGGCGGTCGACATTCCCAGGTCGGCGAGCGCTGGGACCAGGCCGAAGCTCGAGCGGATCTCGTACTTGGGCATCCCGAGTGCCAGCTGGCGCGGCTCCATCGAGGCGATGAGGGACTGCAGGACCTCGGGCGTGAGGGAGGACTCGAAGTTCTCGAAACCCCCGCTCTGAGGCATCAGGATCAGCATGGCAACCTGGTCGCCGACGTAAGGAAGCTCCACCGCCTGGACACCCTGGCTCTCACCATACCGGAAGGTCGCCGACTGGTGCATCATCGGCACGCTCACCACGCTGCCATCGAGCAGGTGGAAGTCCTGCGGACGAGTGTCGCCCTCCTCGAACTGCTCGCTCCAGGAGGCCTTGAAGTAGATGGCGTTCGCCAGCACCAGCCGGGTCAGGGTGTCGATGACGCCTTCGGGGATCAAGTCCTGGATGCGCTCCTCGGTCTCCTCGCTCACCCAGTCATTGATGGCGACCCGAGCCTCCTCGGGGGCGTTCATGAAGTCCGCCAGGCGCATTCCGGCACCATAGTTCCTCGCCAGGACGTCCAGGTATTCCTGCAGGAAGGCGTAGTCCCGCTGCCCCCAGATCGAGTTGGCAATGCTCATCTGGAAGGCCTCGTCGTCCGCCTCCTCGGCCCTTCGGTCGAGATCGAGCAGGAGGGCGTTGAAAGCCGGATGCAGCCGGTCCTGCGGGAGTGTGAAGCGGAGCGCCTGCGCCATCTCCTGCTCAGTCTGCCCTCTGGCTCCGGCGTAGGCCATGGCCAGCGCCAGCGAGATGCTGAAGGGCGAGTAGAACAGGTTGCCTTCCTCTTGGCGGAGGACCTGGTAGAGGGCGAGGCCGAAGTCATTGTCCACCTGGACCAGGGCCGGGAGATCGCCCTCGGGGATGCTCGGTGAGGTCTCGCGGGGGATTGCAGACTGGGCCACCGTCACGCCTGCCGGCCCCGGAGCACAGCCGGCCAGCGAGGACAGCACCAGGGAGGCCAGGACGAGAAACCGGAGAAGGTGAGAGGAATGGGATGTGCTCATCGGGTGTTGTCCTTTCTCTGTATCCTGGGCAGCCCGCGCACCGGCCACGGCCCTGTTCGGCCGCCTGGCTGGACCCCGGGAGGCACGTGTGCCTCGGCTGTAAGACGCCCTCCAGGTTCCCCATGTTCCCACGAATCCCCGCCAGGGGCCAGCGGCTCTTGGTTTGCCGTTCATCGACGCCCTGGGCGCCCTGGGCGGGACGGATGGTAGAATCGCCGCCAGCCCGTGCACCACGGTCTCATCCCCAGTGCGTCCGAGGCTTCCCGCCAATGAGCTCTCACCGAGGCCCGCTTCTCATCCTGTTCGCCTCGCTGGTCATCGTCATGCTTGGCTTCGGGATCTTCGTACCGATCATGCCTTTCTACGTGACCCACTTCGGTGCTTCCGGCCAGGCCCTCGGCTTCCTGATGGCCATCTACTCGGTCATGCAGTTCCTCTTCGCCCCTGTCTGGGGCAGGCTCTCCGACCGCATCGGCCGCAAGCCCGTGCTGCTCCTGGGCGTGGCCGGCTTCGGGATTTCCTTCACCCTACAGGCCTTCTCACAGAACCTGACCCAACTCTTCCTGACCCGTGCCCTGGCCGGCGTCCTCTCCTCGGCCACTCTCCCCACCGCCCTGGCCTTCATCGCCGACACCACGCCTCCTTCTGAGCGTTCCAGCGGCATGGGCCTGATGGGAGCGGCGATGGGCTTGGGCATGATCTTCGGCCCCCTGGTCGGGGGGCCGCTGACCGAGATGCAGCTTCCACTGCCGCCAGCTCTCGCCGGCCTGATGCAGTTCACCACGGACCCTTCCACCGGGGCCCAGCTCGACCTGTCGCTGCCCTTCCTGGCCAGCGGGCTGTTTGCCCTGATCACAATTCCGATCGCCGCCGCCTTCCTCCCCGAGTCGCTCCCACCGGAGAGACGCCAGTTCGGACCGATCGCCGGCCCCTCCCGCCTCACGCTGATCACCGATGCCCTCCGTGGGCCGATGGCGTTCCTGTTCGTCACCTCGTTCCTGCTCGCCTTCGCCATGGCCAACCTGGAGTCCGTCCTGGGGCTGTTCAGCAAGGACCGCTTCGGAATGGGCCCATCGGGGGTCGGGATGGTCATGGGGCTGATCGGGGTCCTCTCGGTGATCCAGCAGGGCCTCGTGATCGGGCCTCTCACGCGCCGGATCGGTGAGGAGCGAGTGCTGCGTTCGGGACTGGTCATCAGTGTGGCGGGCCTGGTCGGGCTGGCGCTGGCGCCGGAGATGGGGCAGATGATCGCGATGGCGGCGGTCTTCAACGCCGGCAACGCCCTGCTCCGCCCCAGCGTGGCCTCCCTGATCTCGCAGCGCGCCCGCACAGGCCAGGGCGTGGCCATGGGCCTGGAGAATTCCTTCATGAGCCTGGGCCGGGTCGTAGGGCCGATCTGGGGCGGCCTTGCCTACGACGTGCACGGCACCTTCCCCTTCTGGACCGCAGCCTTGATCCAGGCGGTTGCGTTTGGCCTCTCGTTCCGCCTGATGAGGCAAGAGGCGCCTGTCGAGGCCTAGGTCCCCGGGCTGTCGAGCGGAGGCTCGCCCCGCTCTTGATCCGGCCTGGCCCACCAGACGCAGGATCCCTCAAGGCGGCTGCAATGAGAACCCCGCTCCGCGCCCTCTGGCAGGCTGCTGAAGAAGCCCACCGCAAGAGAAGAAGCAGGCAAAATGCCGACTCATCTCCTTCAGCGTTGGCATTTTCAGCATGCTTCTAGTCGCCTGGACCTCCTGGCCTGGGCCGCTCTCGCTGCGGCCAGCCTGCGGTAGACGCGCGAACCTCTCACCCCTAGAGGCGTGGCCGAAAAGCTCGAACGCCCCGGAAAAGTGGGGCGGAGTGAGCCCATGGAAGCTGGTTTCACGGGTGGCCTCCCGAGAATATGTCGGGGTCCGCGCAATTCTGGTCATGCTA
>Ga0315295_10002093_pt1 | contig 16991 bp, 18 predicted proteins | sample YL17G14_0_MG_FD_204453 | JGI IMG/M metagenome (GOLD analysis project Ga0315295, IMG submission 204453) | Sediment microbial communities from Yellowstone Lake, YNP, Wyoming, USA - YL17G14_0 | ecosystem: Environmental > Aquatic > Freshwater > Lake > Sediment | place: USA: Wyoming | collected... | reverse complement strand
AGCCTCCTGATCTCCACCGACTTCCTCTACGCATAGATACACGCCGCCTCCGCGCGCGGGCGCGCTTCTTCCCTGCAAAACCGCCACGTTTCGTGGACTATCGGGCTGGTCAGCTGCGGAACGCAGGGGTGAGTTCCACCAAAGGACCGTCGAGCAGATGACGAAACGCTGGCCGCTCTTGGGCAACATCGATCCGCTGGTGTTCATCGTCAGTGCGATCATCGTTGTCGGCATCGTCGTCTGGGGCCTGCTCGACAACGAGTCGATGCAGTCGGCGATGAGCAGGCTTCTGAGTGGCACGCTCGACTACGGCGGCTGGTACTACATGGGGATCGTGTTCATCTTCGTGCTGTTCTGCGTCTGGATGGCGCTTAGCAAGTATGGCGACGTCAAGTTCGGCCACAAGGACGACGTGCCCGAGTACAGCATGTTCTCGTGGTTCTCGATGCTGTTCGGCTGCGGCATGGCCGTCGGCCTCGTGTTCTGGTCGGTGGCCGAGCCGATGTACCACTTCCTCGCGGGTCCGACGTACGCCGGCAAGCCCGGCAGCACGCAGGCCGCCGAGTGGTCGATGGCGATCTCGTTCTTTCACTGGGGCATCAGCGCCTGGGCTACCTACGTGGTTGTCGGCATCCCGATGGGCCTGATCATCTACCGTAGGGGCCTGCCGACCCTCATGAGCTCGATCTTCTACCCGCTGATTGGTGACGGGATCTATGGGCCCATCGGCAAGTTCATCGATATCTTCGCCCTGGTGGCCACGTTCTTCGGCGTCTGCACCACCATCGGCCTGGGCTCGATGCAGCTCACCACCGGCCTCAACTTCAACTTCCCGTCGATCCCCAACGACAACCAGACGTACATGATCGTGATGGTGATCGTGACCCTCGGGTACTTGGCCTCCGCCTGCTTGCCGATCGACAAGGGCATCAAGAACGGCTCCAATGCGAGCATGGTGTCCATCATCCTTCTGCTCGTCTACCTGGTGATCGTCGGCCCGACCGTGCTGATCTTCAACAACTTCGTCAACGCGACCGGCATCTACATCGGCCACTTCCCCGAGATGAGCCTCTGGATGGACCCGTTCGCGCAGACCGGCTGGCTCGGAAGTTGGACGATCTTCTACTGGGCCTGGTGGATTGCCTGGGCTCCGTGCGTGGGCATTTTCATCGCCAAGATCTCCAAGGGCCGCACGATCCGCGAGTTCGTTCTGGCGGCGCTCATCGCCCCGAGCATTTTCGACATGATCTACTTCACGGTCTACGGCTCGACGGCGATCTCGCAGCACATGGACAAGGCCACCGGCGGCATCCTCTACAAGACCATCGGTGAGGACGTCGCGCGCGCCATCTACGTGCTCTTCGCGGAGTACCCGGGGGCGACGATCACGAGCCTCATCCTCTTGTTCGTGTGCTACACGTTCTTCGTGGTGTCCGCCGACGCCATGTGCATCGTTATGGCGATGCTGGCCTCCGGTGGCGACCCCGAGCCGAGTCGCCCACACAAGATCTTCTGGGGTCTTGGCATGGCCATCGGGGCCAGCATGCTTATCCTTACTGGCGGCCTCAACGCCCTCCAGACGATGCTCATCGTGATGGCGTTCCCGCTGACCATCATCATGACGTTCGGACTGTGGGCGACGGTGGCAATGCTGCACATGGACTTCGCGCACGAGTTCCGTGGCGCCGCGATGGAGAAGTTCCTCAAGGAGCACGAGGAGGCGAAGCAAGCCAAGGATTCGGCTGCTTGAGACAAGGGGCGCTCGCGAACGTCTAACGACCACCGTGCTGGTGTGCATGCGAGTGTCGTGACGACGCGACAACGAGCGTGAAGTCGCGTTCCCGCGAGGGCGGGCCGGCAATGCCGGCCCGCCCTCGCTCACTTGCGTTGACGCATCAACGGTGCGGCGGTCGGCGCGTATTGGCGCGCCACCACTTGACGGGACGCGGCCGAACCGCGCGGCGGGGGCTTGTGCCCGCGGAACGCGAATTGACGGCCATATGCGGACTGGCTATCATTACCAGCCGTTGTCTTGTGGGGAGAAAACATGACGAAGTCGGACAGCCCAGGCGCCGTAGTGCGCGTCGGTGGGCATCAGTACAAGGTATGCGTGGGCGATACGATCGTCGTCGATCGCGTCGCCGCCGAAGAGGGGAAGAGCCTTACGCTCGAGACCCTGGCCCTGCTTGACGCCGGTGGCGCGTCCAGTGACGCCGCGGAACGTGCCAAGGTCGAGGCCACGGTGAGCGAGCATCTCCTCGGCGAGAAGATCAAGGTCTTCACGTACAAGCCGAAGAGCACGTTCAAGAAGACGAAGGGGCATCGCAGCCGTCTCAGCAAGCTGACGATCGACTCGATCACCCTCAAGGAGAGCAAGGAGAAGCAGGGTGGCGCATAAGAAGGGCGCCGGCACCAGCCGCAACGGTCGCGACTCCGAGGCGAAGCGCCTCGGCGTCAAGGCTTTCGCCGGCCAGGTCATCCCGGCAGGATCGATCATCGTGCGCCAGCGTGGCACGCGCTTCCGCCCCGGTGAGAACGCGGGCATAGGCGTTGATCACACCATCTTCGCCAAGATCAGCGGTCGCGTGGTGTTCACCGAGAAGGCAGCGGGGCGCTTCATCTCGGTCGTCCCCGAGGCCTGATCAGCGCCGGCGTTCGCCGGCGGCTCATCTCATGCTGGACAGGGCGAGCATCTGCGTGCGCGGAGGTCGCGGCGGCAACGGCTCCACGAGCTTCCGCCGCGAGAAGTACGTGCCCAAAGGCGGCCCGGACGGCGGCGACGGCGCCCCTGGAGGCGACGTCGTGCTCGTCGCCACGCGGCAGCTCCACGATCTGTCGCTGTTTCGCCACAAGCACCACTTCCGCGCCGCCGACGGCGGTCACGGCCGCGGCGCCGATCGCCGCGGCGCCGACGGGCCCGAGCTCGTGGTCAAGGTCCCCGTAGGCACCGAGGTCCGGGAGGCCGAGGGGCTATTGCTGGGCGACCTCGTGTACGAGGGCCAACGTCTCCCGGTCGCTCGCGGGGGCGAGGGCGGGCGCGGCAACGTCTGCTTCAAGAGCTCGACCCGGCAGGCGCCGCGGTTCGCGGAGCGCGGGCTTGCCGGCGAGGAGCGCTGGCTCGTGCTCTCGCTCAAGCTGCTCGCCGACGTCGGCCTGGTGGGACTGCCCAACGCGGGGAAGTCGTCTCTCCTCGCGGCGCTCACACGGGCGCAGCCCAAGGTCGCCGCGTATCCATTCACGACGCTCGAACCCAACCTCGGCGTGCTGCCGCTCGCGAGCGGTCCTCTGGTGATCGCCGATATTCCAGGCCTGATCGAAGGGGCGAGTGAGGGCGCCGGGCTGGGTCACCGCTTCCTCGCTCACATCGAGCGCACGTCGGTGCTCGTGTACGTGGTCGACGGTAGCGACGAGCCGGACGCGTGGCGGTCGGCGCTGGAGACAGTCCGCGACGAGCTCGTCGCGCATCGCGCGGAGCTTGCCTTGCGGCCCGCCCTGGTCGTGGTCAACAAGGCAGACTTGCTGGACGCGGCCGGCAGGGCGGCGGCCGGCGAGTTCCTCACCGGCCTCACCTGGCCTTCGGCGGCGCTCCTCGTGTCCGCGACGAGTGGAGAGGGGCTGCCGGCGCTGGAGCGCGCCCTCGAGGACGTCGTCGAGCGAACGCGGGCTGGCTCCGCCGTCGTAGAGCCGCTGCGCCCGGATGCGGTGGTGCTGAAGCCCGCCAGCGACCGACTTGACGCCTTCACGGTCGAGAGGGCGGGGGACGCCTTCGTGGTGCACGGCATGCAGATCGAACGCCTCTTCGCCAAAGCCGACCTAGAAAACGAGGATGCCGTCCGGTACCTGCAGGAGGTCGTCGAGCGCGCCGGCCTCAACGATGCGCTGCGGCGTGCCGGAGCGGTGCCCGGAGACACGGTCGTGGTCGGCGAGCAGGAGCTCGAATTCGCGTGACGCCGCCACCCCGCGCGGCCGGTGGTCGAAAAGGGGCGTGCGCGGCCTGGCGCGGTGTATTGCGGTGGCTCTCACCGCCGGCCGCTTTGCTAGAATCGCCGCCATGAAGACAATCGTCGTCAAGATCGGCTCGAGCACCGTCACGGACGAGCACTTGCGCGTTCGCCGGCGTCTACTCGCCGGGCTGGTCGCAGACGTGGCGGACCTGGCTCATGCCGGGCGGCACGTCGTGCTCGTCTCCAGCGGGGCCATCGCCTGCGGGCAGCACCTGCTCGGCGTGACGGAGCGCCCGCGCGACGTGCCGGCGCTGCAAGCCGCCTCCGCCGTCGGCCAAGGACGGCTGTTCGCGCACTACGAGCGACTCTTCGGCGACCACGAGCTGACCGCCGCGCAGATCCTCTTGACGAGCGACGACTTCGCCCGCCGCACGGCCTACGTCAATGCACGCAACACGCTGCGGCGGCTGCTGTCCTGGGGCGTCGTCCCGGTGGTGAACGAGAACGACACCACGGCCACCGACGAGATCCGTGTCGGCGACAACGACATCCTGGCCGCGCAAGTGGCGATCATGCTGCGCGCCGATCTGCTCGTGCTCCTGACGGATCAGGATGGCCTCTACACGCACAACCCGGCCACGCACAGCGACGCCAGTCTGGTGAGCCGCGTGACGGATCCCAAGGAGCTGGCCGCTCTGGAGATCGGCAAGGCGTCGCCGCGAGGGGCCGGCGGGATGCGCGGCAAGATCTCCGCGGCGCTGATCGCCGCCGCCGCCAACGTGCGCACGGTGATCGCCAACGGTGCCCGTCCCGGGGCACTGAGGGCGATCGCCGCGGGGGAGCCGGTGGGGACTCTGGTCGCCGCTCATCCCACGCATGAGTCCGCCTTCAAGCTTTGGCTTAGGTACGCCAAGCCGGTGCGTGGTACGCTGGGCGTGGATGTGGGAGCGATGCATGCCCTGGCACACGCGGGGCGGAGTCTGCTCCCGGTGGGCATCATGGAGGTCCATGGGGGCTTCGCCGCGGGGGACGCGGTCGACATCGTCGGCCCGGACGGAAGCGTGGTCGCCCGTGGCATCGCCACGATGAGCGCTCGCGACGTGCGTCGTGTGCAGGGGCTGCGCAGCGACGAGATGCGGGCGCAGAACCCTCAGCTCGAGGTCGAGGTGGTGCACCGGGATCATCTGGTGCTAGTCAGCGAGGAGGCGGAGTGAGCGTCGAACAGACAGGTGCCGCGGCGCAGCGCGCGGCGCGTACCCTCGCTGGCCTGACGCGGGCGCGCAAGGATGATGTCCTGGCGGCTATCGTCGACGCGCTGCGGCGCAGGTCGGCCGAGATCCTCGCCGAGAACCAAGAGGACGTGCGCCTGGCGCGCGAGAACCGGCTTGCCGACGCCATGATCGATCGCCTCCTGCTGGACGAGGATCGTCTGCGCGACATCGCCACGGCGGTGCAGGACGTTGCCGCGTTGCCCGATCCTGTGGGCGAGATCGTGGAGGGTTGGCGCCTCGACAATGGGGTCGAGCTGCGTCGCGTGCGCGTGCCGCTGGGTGTGATCGCGGTCGTCTACGAGGCGCGACCCAACGTCACCGTCGACGCAGCCGCGCTCTGCCTCAAGTCCGGCAACGCCGTGATTCTCCGCGGCGGCAGCGCGGCGCTGCACACGAACCGCATCCTTTCCGAGGTCGTGCAGGGCGCCATCATCGAGTCGGGCCTTCCTCGCGAGGCGGTGTCGTATCTCGGGCCCGATCGCCGGGAGTTGACCGAGCTGCTCAAACAGCGGCGCTTCGTCGATCTCGTCATTCCTCGCGGCGGCGAGCAGCTCAAGGAGTTCCTGGTCGAGCACAGCAGGATTCCGGTGGTGTACGCGGCGGGGGGGAACTGCCACGCCTACGTCGACGCGGCAGCCGACATCGACAAGGCGCTGCCGATCGTGATCAACGCCAAGTGCCAGCGGCCGGGCGTCTGCAACGCGATCGAGACGCTTCTCGTGCACGAGGCGGTCGCTGCCGACTTCCTGCCGCGCGCGGCCGAGGAGCTCGCGCGCCGCGGCGTTGAGCTGCTGGTTGACGATGCGGCTGCCGAGGCCATCGGCAACCCGTCGCTGAAGCGCGCCACGCAGGCGCACTACGAGACCGAGTTCCTTGCGCTGCGACTGGCCGTGCGGGTCGTCGCGTCGCTGGATGAGGCCCTCGATCACATTGAAACGTACGGCACGCGCCACTCAGAGGTCGTCGTCACCGAGGATCTCGCCGTTGCCCGACGGTTCGCGACTGAGGTCGACGCGGCCTGCGTCTACGTCAACGCGTCGACCCGTTTCACCGACGGCGGCGCCTTCGGGCTCGGCGCCGAGATGGGCATCTCCACGCAGAAGCTGCATGTCCGGGGGCCGATCGCCCTGCGTGAGCTGACGTGCGTGAAATACCAGCTGTGGGGCGACGGGCAGGTGCGAGGCTAGTCACTTGACGACCGAGCACCGTCGCCTGGGCGTCCTCGGTGGTAGCTTCGATCCGCCGCACCTCGGGCACCTCGCCCTTGCCTCCGAGGCGAGTGAGGTGCTCGGCCTCCAGCAGGTGCTGTTCGTTCCCGCGGCGGCGCCTCCGCACAAGACCGCGGCTGAGCGTTCGCCGGCCGCGGTCCGTCTCGAGCTCGCGGCGCTCGCTGTCGCCGACGACCCGCGCTTCGCGGTCTCGGATGTCGAGATCGAGCACGCGATCGTCTACACGCGGGATACGCTCACGGCGCTTTCGGCGGCCTATCCCGAGCACGACCTCGTCTTCGTGATGGGCTCGGACTCGCTTCTGCAGCTCGAGACGTGGCGTGATCCGGAGACGCTGCTCGGCCTCTGCTCCCTGGCGGTGGCGCTGCGCCCCGGTGACTCGCCCGCGGAGGTCGCCGTCATCGCAGCACGCTGGGGAGCACCGAGCGTCACCACGCTCGACCTTCCGCCGCTCGGCATCTCGTCGTCGGATATCCGTCAGCGCGTCGCCGGCGGCAGGCCGATTCGCTACCTTACGCCAAGCGCGGTGGAGCGCCGCATCGTCGAGCTGGGGTTGTACCGGTGAAGGCGATTGATCGTCGCCAAGCCGAGAAGCTCATCGCGCTGCGGCTGTCCAAGTCCCGCCGCGATCATGCGCACAGGGTCGCCGCCGAGGCCGCCGATCTGGCGACGCTCTACGGCGTCTCGGTCCAGGCGGCCATGATCGCCGGTCTCTTGCACGACTACTGCCGCGAGCTCACGGATGCCGACGTGCTGGCGGCAGCGCAGCGCTACGGCATCGTCGTCGGCCCGGTGGAGCGGCGCAATCCGAAGCGGATCCTGCACGGTCCGGTGGCGGCGGCCGAACTGGCCGCGGCCGGCCTCGACCACAGCATCGCGCGTGCCATCGCCCTGCACACCACCGGCGATGCCGGGATGACGGTGCTCGAGAAATGCCTGTACGTGGCCGACTACTGCGAGCCGGGGCGGCAGTTCGCGGGCGCCGAACGGGTGCGCACGCTGGCCCGCTCGTCGCTCGACGAGGCGGTGGCCACGGCGTCGCAGCTCAGCCTCCTGGACCTGATTGGCAGGGGCCGCGGGGTGGTGCCGGCGGCGCTGGCGCTCTATAACGAGACACATGTCGGCACGTAGGGGCTACCGCAGCGATCGTTTGCGCCGCCGCCGTCGCTCGTCGGCGGAGCGGCGGCAGGCGTGGCTTCTGTACGTGCTCGCCGGGCTGGTGGCCTTCGGCGCGGTTCTGGGCGCCTGGTACGCGGCTGGGGCCTGGTTCGGTGCCGGCGAGGGCGCGCGTCACGGCTGGGTGGTGGCGTTCGAGCTCACGTCTCCGGGGCAGAAGACGCCGGTGGCGACTGCGCTGGCCGTGCAAGATCCTGCCGGCGGCGACCCGAGCGTCTTCGTGATTCCGTCGGAACTGCTGCTCGAGGGGCCGCGGGGGGAGTACGTGTTTGCGGCCGACTCCCTCGCCGCCGGGACGTTCAACGAGGACCTGCGGCGGGTCATCGACGCCCCGATCGACGCGACCTATCGCCTTCCTGCCAGCGATCTCGGCCGCTGGGCGGCCGCCAAGGATCTGACGCTGGCGCTGGATCGGCCGCTCAAGCTCGATCTGGCTGACGGCTTGCGCACCTACCAGGATGGCTCCAAAGTGGCCGTGACGTCGATCGCAACGCTCATTGCCGCGGAGGGCGTCAGCGCCCGCGATCCGGCCGACATGCAGGTGGCTCTCTGGCAGGCGGCGCTGGATGCGGCCGCTCTTCGGCCCGCCGAGGCGAGGGAGGCGCTCGCCGGGGATGGGGGCGCCTCGCCGGGGGAGGGTCCGGAGCTCGATCGCGTGCTCGCGCGCCTCGCCGCCGGGTCGACCGCGGTGACGAGGCTGCCATCGGGGTCCCGCGTCGCCGAGGGTCAGTTCGCCTACGTGCCCGACGCCGAGGCGATCATGGCGCAGATCACGCGTCGGGCTCCCGACTACGAGGCAGACGTCACCGTGGCGATTCGCAACGGCAACGGGTTCGTCGGTGCCGGAAGGGCGGCGGCCGAGCGGCTGGAGATTCTCGACGTCAACCTGCCGACCCCGGTCAACGCCGACAGTTTCTCGTATCGCCAGACGCAGATTCTGACGGCTGAGCAGACCATGGCCGTCGCTCGCGACATCCATGCTATACTCGGCCGCGGCGTCGTTCTGGAGGGCGCCGGCCTCCCGCCGGCGACGATCATCGTCATTGTCGGCGCCGATTTCAAGCCCACCCAATCAGCCCCGAAGGACCAGCCGTAGCCGCGCACAACGATCTCATCGAGACTGAGCAGCTGGCGCGTGACATCGTCGCGAGTGCCGCTGCGAAGAAGGCCGAGGACATCGTCATCCTGCGCATGGACGAGGCGGTCACCTACACCGACTTCTTCGTCGTCGTCAGCGGGTCGAACACTCGCCAGACCAAGGCCATCGCCGACGAGATCCTCGAGAAGACGCGTGCGCGGCGCAGGCCCGCACGGATCGAGGGAGAGCGCGAGGCTGAATGGATCCTGATCGACTACATCGACGTCGTGGTGCACGTGTTCACGACGACTGCTCGCGCCTTCTACCGGCTCGAGACGCTGTGGAACGACGTTCCTCGCCTCGAGGTCGTTGCAGAGGCCTAGCCGCTCCGGTGTAGAATCGTGCACCAAAGCGCTGCCATGAGGGGGGGATGACTCCATGCCGAGGCTGCTGATCGTACTGCTCGTGCTCGTCGTTGCGACGTTGGCATGCGGACTGGCGAATGCGACTCCTAGCGCTGCTTTGACCAAGAGCGTCAACGAGCGGACCGTGTTGCGCTTGATCAACCAGGCGAGGGAGCAGCGCGGCCTGCGTCCCGTGATCACGTCGACGACGCTGCGCCGGGCGGCGCTCGCGCACTCGCGTGACATGCTGGCCCGCGACTACTTCTCGCACTGGGCTCCCTCTGGCGCGAGCTTCGCGACGCGGGCGTCGCGCGCCGGGTATGGCCGTAGCGGCTGCAGTTCCTGGGCTGTCGGCGAGGTTCTTGCCTGGGGCTCGAGCTACCTGGGTACGCCGGAGAGCACGTTCGCGCGCTGGATGGGCTCGAGCCAGCATCGCAAGGTGATACTGAGCTCTCGCTGGCGCGATGTCGGTGTCGGCTGCGCCAGAGGGACGCTGTGGGACGTGCCCGATGTGGTCGTGTACACGGTCGACTTCGGGCGCCGCGTGCGCTAGCTGACGGAGGCGCCTGCGGCGCCGCATCCTTAGCATTGACCGTTCAGGCTCGCGGAGGGTACTATACGAACGTATGTTCGTATCTCCTCGAGCAATCCTCCATCTCGACATGGACGCCTTTTTCGCCTCGGTTGAGCAGGCGCGGCGCCCTGAGCTGCGCGGTCTCCCCGTGATCGTCGGCGGCGAGCGCGGTGGTCGCGGGGTGGTGTCGGCCTGCTCCTACGAAGCGCGCGCGTATGGTGTGCATAGCGCGCTGCCCATTGCCCAGGCCGAACGGCTCTGCCCGCAAGCGGTCTTCCTGCCGGTCGACATGAAGGCGTATCTCGCCGTTCACGAATCCCTGATCGAGATACTCAAGCAGTACACCGATCTCGTTGAGGTGGCGTCCATCGACGAGGCGTATCTTGACGTCGGCGGTAGCCGAAGGCTCTTCGGGCCGCCGCGTACCATCGCCTATCGCATCCAGGAGCAGGTGTACCGCGCTCACTCCGTCACCTGCTCCATCGGCATCGGGCCCACGAAGCTCCTGGCCAAGCTGGCCGCAGGTCTCAGCAAGCCGGCCGGCATCGGCGAGCTTACAGATGCCGACGTCCGCGGTCGTCTGCGCGATCTACCCGTAGGGGAGGTCTGTGGCATCGGGCCGGTCACACAAGAGCGCTTGGCTGCGCTTGGGCTGACGACGATCGGCATGCTGCAAGATGTACCGTTCCCGCTCCTTGCCGCTGCGTTTGGCAGGGGAGCTCACGGATTGCGGCAGATGGCGTTGGGGCGCAGCCACTCTCCCGTGCGTAGCGCGCGGCCGCTGCCGAAGTCGATCGGCCGCGAGCTCACCTTCGCCGACGACACGAACGACGGCGATCTTCTCCGCGCGACGCTGCTGTCGCTCACCGACCACGCCGTGGCCGAGCTGCGCCGTAAAGGATTGGCCGCACGTACCGTGGCCATCAAGGTGCGTTTCAGCACGTTCCACACCGTGGGTCGGCGGCGCACACTGGCGCGTCCGGTCAGCGCCACGCGGCCTCTCTACGAGACGGTCGTGGCGCTGCTCGACGAGATCGGGGTCGGGGGTCGCTGGTTCCGTCTCGTTGGGGTCAGTCTCAGCGGTTTTACACAGAACGCGTTCCAGCTCACCATCGATGAAGGTTGGCGTGAGGTAGCCCTCGGCGAGGCCGTCGACCGGGTGCGCGAGAAGTACGGATTCAAGGCGCTCACACTGGCTGGAGGTGCCCTCGCTCGCGGCGCGTGAATCCCTGGGCCCTGTGCTAGACTTCAGCCTTCCGACAGGATACGCGCGGCCGCTGGCGCGCTCAGGTGCTCGCCCGGGAGCGGTCGGCCAAGGACACACGAGGAGACCCCGGATGAACGACCCAGGCAAGATCAGGAACATCGCGTTCGTCGGCCATCGCGGTACCGGCAAGACGTCCCTGTTCGAAGCGCTGTTGTTCGGCGCCGGTGCGATCACCCGTCTTGGCGCGGTCTCCGACGGTACCACGGCTTCAGACTGGGACGACGATGAGAAGAAGCGCCAGATGAGCCTTTCGGCGGGTCTGGCGCACGTCGATCGCGGTGGCCTGACCTACAACCTGATCGATACCCCCGGCGACTCGAGCTTCCTGGCCGACGCCATCGCGGCCTTGCAGGTCGTCGAAACGGCGCTGGTGGTCGTCAACACGGTACTCGGCGTCGAGGTGCAGACCGAGCGTCTTTGGGATCGGGCCAAAGATCGCGGACTCAGCCGCGTGCTAATCTGCAACATGCTCGATCGCGAGCGCGCCGACTTCGAGCGCGCCGTCTCCGGCTTGCGGGATGCGTTTGGCCCGCAGGTCGTCGCCGTGCATGTCCCTATCGGCGAGGAGCACGGCTTCCACGGCCTGGTCGATCTGCTTGCCATGAAGGCCTTCACCTACGTGGCCGGCAAGGCGAGCGAGGGCGACATCCCCGCCGACCTCGCCGACGCCGTCAGCGCTGCACGCGAGGCGCTCGTCGACGCCGTCGCCAGCACCGACGACGACCTCGCCGAGAAGTACCTCATGGAAGAGGAGATCACCAACGAGGAGCTGAGCGCGGCCTTCGCCGTCGCCGTCGCCTCGGGGCAGCTCTTCCCGGTCGCCTGCGGCGCGGCGACGGCCAACGTCGGCGTCGACCGGCTGTTCGACCTTCTCGCGCTGGCCCCATCGCCGGCCGACGTCGCCGCGCCGACGGCGCAGCAGGGGGATGCCGAGGTCGCCGTGGAGTGCGATCCGGCCAAGTCGGCGGTCGCGTTCGTCTTCAAGACGCTCGCTGATCCCTTCAGCGGCCACGTGAATGTGTTTCGCGTCTTTCAGGGCACGGTCAACAGCGACACGCAGATGATCGACGCCCGCGACGGTCACAAGGAGCGCATCGGCCAGCTTCTCAAGACGATGGGCAAGGACAACAAGCCCACCGAGAGGGTCGTTGCCGGCGACATCGGCGCGATCGCGAAGCTCAAGGACGTCGTCACCGGCGACACGCTGTGTGCGGACGCCGCGACGGTGAGCTTCCCCGCGATCGCGTTTCCCGCGCCGCTGATGAGCTTCGCGATCACGGCGAAGAGCAAGGGCGAGGAGGACAAGGTCATCACCGCCCTGCGGCGTCTGTCCGAAGAGGACCCGATGCTCGAGGTGCACAGGGACGAGCAGACCGGCGAGATGATCGTCGGCGGCATGAGCCAGGTGCACGTCGAGGTCACGGTCGAGCGCATGCGGCGCCGCTTCGGCGTCGAGGTCGAGCTGAAGCCGCCGCGGGTGCCGTACCGCGAGACGATCAAGGGCTCCGCCAAGGCCGAGGGCAAGCACAAGAAGCAGACCGGGGGTCGCGGTCAGTTCGCCGACACCTGGGTGGAGGTCTCACCTCAGCCGAGGGGCGTCGGCTTCGAGTTCGTCGACAAGATCGTCGGCGGCGCCGTGCCGCGCAACTTCATTCCCGCGGTGGAGAAGGGCGTGCGGGCGGCCATGGCCGACGGGTTCCTGGCCGGCTACCCGGTCGTCGACGTGCAGGTGACGCTCTACGACGGTAAGCATCACCCTGTCGACTCGAGCGACATGGCCTTCCAGATCGCCGGGTCGATCGGCTTCAAGGCAGCGGCCGAGAAGGCCCAGCCGGTCCTCCTCGAGCCGATCATGAACGTCGAGATCACGGTGCCCGAAGAGAACGTGGGCGACATCATCGGCGACCTCAACTCGCGGCGTGGCCGCGTGTTGGGCACCACGCCGCGTGGCCACAACAACGTCGTCGGCGCGGAGGTTCCGCTCGCCGAGATGCTCACGTATGCGCCAGACCTCACCTCGATGACCGGCGGCCGCGGCGACTACCACATGGAGTTCCTGCGCTACGAAGAAGTCCCGGCTCACCTCACGCAGAAGATCGTCGAGCAGGCCAAGAAGGACAAGGAAGAGGCGCAGAAAGGCTGATCCCAGCAGCCGGGTTTCCTCGCAGGAGCAGGCATTTCTCGCTGCCCGACACGGTGGCGAGGCGTCCGCGTGCTGCGGTAGGATGGGGCTGGCAACGCAACGGAGGTTCTCGTGACTGAAATCGGCACCATGCGAGTGAAGAGCGGGCTCGCCGACATGCTCAAGGGCGGCGTCATCATGGACGTGACGAACGCCGAGCAGGCGAAGATCGCCGAAGACGCTGGCGCCTGTGCGGTGATGGCCCTCGAGAGAGTGCCGTCCGACATCCGCGCACAGGGCGGCGTGGCACGCATGGCCGACCCCACCAAGATCCGCGAGATCCAAAAGTGCGTCTCCATCCCGGTGATGGCGAAGGCCCGCATCGGTCACTTCGTGGAAGCTCAGATCCTTCAGCAGCTCGAGGTCGACTACATCGACGAGAGCGAAGTGCTTACTCCGGCTGACGAGGCCAACCACATCAACAAGTGGAAGTTCGACGTGCCGTTCGTCTGCGGCGCCGTCAACCTCGGCGAAGCGCTGCGTCGCATCAGCGAGGGCGCGGCCATGATCCGCACCAAGGGCGAGGCCGGCACCGGCGACGTGGTCGAGGCCGTCCGCCATATGCGCACGATCATGGGCGAGATCCGCCGGCTTCAGACCCTGGACGAGGACGAGCTGTTCGTCGCCGCCAAGAATCTCCCCGCGCCGTTCGAGATCGTCAAGTGGGTGGCTGAGCACGGCAAGCTCCCGGTGGTCAACTTCTCGGCCGGCGGCATTGCGACGCCGGCCGACGCCGCACTGATGATGCAGCTGGGCGCGGAGGGGGTCTTCGTCGGCTCCGGCATCTTCAAGAGCGCGGACCCGCAGGCGCGCGCCAACGCGATCGTCAAGGCGACTACCAACTACCGCGATGCCGCCGTTCTGGCAGAGGTGAGCGTGGGGCTCGGCGACGCGATGCCGGGCATCGACGCGGCGCGCATGCCCGAAGAGGCGAAGATCCAGCATCGCGGCTGGTAGGCCTGGCGGCGCCGTGAGCTCTCGCAGCGGCAAGCACCGACTCGACTGGATTCTGTCGCCGGATCCGGCGCTGGAGTCCTGCGGCAGCGGCTCGGGTCTCACCCTGGGAGTGCTCGCTCTGCAAGGGGACTTCCGCGAGCACCGCGTGATGCTGGAGCGCCTCGGCGCACGCACACGCGAGGTGCGCCACCCTCTCGATCTGGTAGGCCTCGACGGTCTGGTCCTGCCGGGGGGCGAGAGCACGACGATCAGCAAGCTGATCGACGCGTATGGCCTTGCGGCGCCCATTCGGGCGTTCGCGGCCACCGGGCACGCTGTGCTTGGCACCTGCGCCGGACTCATCACCGTCGCCCGCGGCACGGTGGAGGGGACGCCGCCGACGCTCGGCCTCATGGACGTGATCGCGCGCCGCAACGCGTTCGGGCGCCAGGTGCGCAGTTTCGAGGCGGATCTCACCGTCGCGGGCATGGGTGAGCGTCCGCTGCGGGCGGTCTTCATCCGCGCCCCCTGGATCGAGAGCGCGGGGCCGGCCGTCGAGGTGCTGGCCACGGTCGACGGTCATATCGTGGCCGCGCGTGAGGGAATCGTTCTGGTGACAGCCTTCCATCCGGAGCTCACCGACGACACGCGCTTCCACGAGCTGTTCGTGAGCATGATCCGTCGTCCGCAAGGAGAGACCCAGGGGTCGGCTGGGGCGACTGCACCTGGGACGGTGCGCGAGTCGCGTCGCGTCGCTCCCGTAAACTGCTGACAGAGGAGGTGGTGTCCTCGTGTCCGGGCACTCCAAGTGGGCTACCATCAAGCACAAGAAGGGCAAGGAAGACGCCAAGCGCGGCAAGCTGTTCTCCAAGCTCTCGCGTGCGATCACGGTAGCGACGCGCGAGGGCGGCGCTGATCCCTCGATGAACATCGCCCTTGCGAACGCCATCGAGAAGGCAAAGAGCTACTCGATGCCCAAGGACAATATCGAGCGCGCGATGCAACGCGGCGGCGGCGGTGCCGACGGCGTCTCCTTCGAGAGCATCGTCTACGAGGGGTACGGCCCCGCCGGCGTAGCGATCATCGTCGACGTCTTGACTGACAACCGCAATCGCTCGGCGGCCGAAGTGCGCAACATCTTCTCCAAGCACGGCGGGCAGCTTGCTCAGCCCGGCGCGGTGGCTTGGGTGTTCGAGCGCCGCGGCTCCATCGTCGTCGACGGCACGAAGTACGCCGAGGACGACATCATGACCGCGGCGATCGAGGCCGGCGCCGACGACGTGCAGCAGGACGGCGACGAGTTCGAGGTGCTCACCCAGCCCGGCGATTTCACCGCCGTGCGCGACGCGCTCACGGCGACGGGCATCGAGTTCGTGCAGGCCGAGCTCACGATGATTCCCAAGAACACCGTGAAGCTCGAGGAGAACGACGCGCGCAAGACGATGAAGATCGTCGACGCGCTCGAGGACAGCGACGACGTGCAGGAAGTCTTCGCCAACTTCGATATCCCCGAGGACGTCCTCGAGGCGCTGGCGGGCTGACTCGTGGGCAGCGCCCTCGGACATGGCTGCAACGCGCACGCCCCGGATGAGGGCGCGCGATGATCATCCTCGGCTTCGATCCGGGGACGGCCAATACCGGCTGGGGTGTGATCGAACAGGACGGCAACCGCCTCCGCTCCCTTGGCCATGGCTGCATCGTGACCTCAGCCAAAGAGGCGACGCACCTGCGCTTGCAGCGCATCTACGAGCAGGCGCGGGCGCTGATTCGCCGCTTCGAGCCCGACGTCGTGGTGCTCGAGGAGCTGTTCGTCAACGTCAACGTCAAGACGGCGCTCGCGGTCGGCCAGGCCAAGGGCGTCCTCTATGTGGCGGCGGCCGAAGTTGAGGCACCGCCGTGCGAGTACTCGCCACTGCAGGTCAAGCAAGCGGTCACCGGCTACGGGCGGGCGACGAAGGTCCAGGTGCAGGAGATGACCAAAGTCCTCCTCGGGTTGCCGCGCATTCCGCGTCCCGACCACGCCGCGGACGCGCTCGCCGTGGCGATCACGCACGCGCATCTTCGCGATCAGTTGAAGGTGGCGGCCACGTTCCGAGCGCCGGTTGGCCGGCGATGATTGCGTCCGTGCGCGGACAGCTGCGGTCTATCGACGGGGAGCGTGCGGTGATCGACGTCGCTGGAGTCGGCTTCGAGGTGCTGGCCTCGGGGCGAACGCTGAGGAGCTTGCACGGCGGCATCGGACGGGATGTCGCGCTCATCACGTACCTCCACGTGCGCGAAGACGCGCTCCAGCTCTACGGTTTTCGCGACGCCCGCGAGCGCACGTTCTTCCTCTGGCTGATCGCCGTCAGCGGCGTGGGCCCGAAGGTCGCTTTGGCGGTCCTTTCGGGCTACCCCGTCGGGGACCTCGAGCTGGCGGTGGCGCGCCAGGACGTGAAGAAGTTCGAGAGCATCCCGGGGATCGGCAAGAAGCTCGCCCAGCGCCTCGTGGTGGAGCTGGGCGACAAGGTCGGTGGGCTGCCGCCGGCATTCGACCCGGGGGGCGCCGGCGCTCCGAGTGCCGGGGCGAGCGACGCGTACATGGGTGCGCGTTCGGCGCTGCAGAACCTCGGTCTCACGCTGCGGGAGGCCGAGGAGGCGCTCCGCGGCGCGCCCGACGATGTGTCGCTTGAGGATCTGGTCAAGTACGCTTTGGTGCGCGAGAAGGGCGCGCCGTGACCGGCGCCAGCGACCGCATCGGCGATCCGAGCGATCGCGTAGACGACCGCGATCTCGAGCTGGGTCTGCGGCCGCGCCGGTTTGCCGACTTCGTCGGCCAGCGCGCGGCCAAGGAGCAGCTCCAGATCTTCGTCCAGGCGGCCAAGAACCGCGGCGACCCGCTGGATCACGTGCTCCTCGCGGGGCCACCGGGACTCGGCAAGACGACGCTC
>Ga0315295_10002090_pt1 | contig 17001 bp, 17 predicted proteins | sample YL17G14_0_MG_FD_204453 | JGI IMG/M metagenome (GOLD analysis project Ga0315295, IMG submission 204453) | Sediment microbial communities from Yellowstone Lake, YNP, Wyoming, USA - YL17G14_0 | ecosystem: Environmental > Aquatic > Freshwater > Lake > Sediment | place: USA: Wyoming | collected... | reverse complement strand
CGCGCTCGCCGGGCGCTACGACCGCCAGCACCAGATCCTGCCGGGCGAGACCATCATCGTCATTTCCAACTCGGGAAAGAATTCCTCGCCGATCGAGGTCGCGCTCTACGCCAGGCAAAGGGGCCTGACTGTCGTCGGCCTCACCAGCGTCGCCATGTCCCGGGCTGCCGCGACCGTCCATCCCGGCGGCAAGAAACTGCACGAGATCGCCGACTACGTCCTCGACAACGGCGGCGTCCCGGGCGACGCGATCGTGCCGGTGGCTGACGGGATCATGGCCGGGCCGACTTCGACGCTCATCGGCGCCACACTGCTCAACCTGCTTTCCCTTGAGATCATCGACTGGCTGAAGGCCGGCGGCCACCCGCTCCCCATCCTGCGCAGCCAGAACCTGCCCGACGCCATCGAATACAACCGCGGCCTCGGCGCGAAATACAAGGGCCGCCTCAGCCGCCAATTGGCCTGATGATCAACCACGAAGCACCCGAAGATCACGAAGGGGATTGTCCAAGCCATTTTCTGGCCTTACTTCGTGCCTTTCGTCCTTCGTGATGAATAAGAAATTCAAGATCGGCGTCGATGGTGGCGGCACCAAAACGGCGCTCATCCTTGTCGATGCTGCCGGCGCCGTCGTGGCGCAGCACCTCGCCCCCGGCTGCAATCCCAGCCACGTGGGGCCGGAGAAAGCCCGGGAGATCCTGACCGCCGCCCTGCGCGAGCTGATCGCGAAGCATCCCGGGACGGTCGGCGCCTCGCTGTTCTGCCTGGCGGGCAACCGCGACTTTTGGCGCGAGACGGCGGGCGCGCTGGCGGGTTTCGGCCGGATCACCACGACCGACGACTCGATCCCGGTGCTGGAACTCGCCACGGACGGCGCGCCCGGCCTTGTGCTGCACGCCGGCACCGGCTCGTTTGTCGCCGCGCGGGCACCGGACAATTCCATCCATTACGCGGGCGGGCTCGGCTGGAAGCTCGGCGACCCCGGCAGCGGGTATGATATCGGGCGCCGCGCCATCGCCCTTGCGATGCCCGGGCTCCGTCATCCGCCGCCGGGTGCGGAATCCCCGTTGGTGGCAGCGCTGCGGGCGCACACCGGGCTGGCCGATTACTCGGCAAACTCCCGCTTCTTCTCCAACGACCCGGCCGCCAACGCGCAGATCGCCGCCTTCGCGCCGCGCGTGCTCGAGCTCGCGGCCCGAGACTGCGGCCCCGCCCAGCAGGTGCTGGCGGATTCCCTCACCGAACTGGCCCGGCAGGCCGACGGGGTCATCCACCAGCTTTTCCAAAAAAGCACGGCCAAGCTGCCATGCGGGGTCAGCGGCCGCATCCTCAACAGCCCGCCGGCGGCCTTTGCGCTGCGCTCGCTGGCTGACAAGCTCAACTGGCCGGTCACGCTGAATTTCATCACCATCGCGCCGATTGAGGGCGTGCGCCGGCTGCTGGTGAAGGCCTCCTGAGATGCTCGCGCCGGTCCTGCCCCGGCTCCCGCCCCGCTATTGCCACGCCCACCGGCCGCCATCATCTTGGCCGCGGATGGACGACCCTACCGACCCGGACGCGCCGCTCCGCATGCAGAAAAAGCCAAGCTACCCCATCGGGGACGGCTTGCGCGGCTACCTGCAGAAATACCGCCGCGAGCGCGAGCTGCCGGTCACCTACGAACAGCTGCGGCATTTCCAAGAGACCATCCCCCTGATGGACGCCGCGGGCCGCAACACCCTGTGGGAGACGGTGCTCTACCCCGCCGCCGAGATGAACGTCCTGAACGAGGGCCTCAAGCGCATCTACGCGCTGCTGCGGGTCGATGGCGATTCCTCCGTCATGCAGCACCTGTTCATCGACCGCGTGGACTTCTGCGCCTTCGGCAACTCGACGCCGTTCCGTATCCGGATCGTCAATGCCTACAACGACAACCAGGACTACTTCTACATCAAGAAGGCCGACGCCTCGCGCGTCTACGGGCTGGAACTCGAGCATCTGCTCTCCCCCAACCGCCTCAACTTCCTCACCCGCGGCCGCACGCTCGTCGAGGAGCACATCGCCGGCATCCCGGGCGACGTCTTCATCGACCGCTGGCTGCGCAGCAAGGAACTCAAGCCCATCCGCATCGCCAAGGAGCTGGTGAAATTCAATGAGCGCTGCTTCGTCCGCCTGCTCGGCGACATGCGCAGCTACAACTTTGTCGTCGTCATCACGCCCGACTTCGAGGACGCCCAGATCCGCATCCGCGCGATGGACTTCGACCAGCAGAGCTACGTCGGGCGGAAAAACTTCTACCTGCCGCAGTTCTTCAGGGACAACACGCCTCTCTCGCTCTTCTGCGCCCAGCACCTCCACGTGGAAACGGCGCACCAATACCAGCGCGAGGAGCAGTCGCTCATCCTCCACCGCGCCGATCTGGCCGCCGCCCGGCTCACGCTGCTGCTCGCCGCGATGGCGGCGGACCCCATCGCGCCGCGCGAGAACGTCGTGGAGCTGCGCGAGGGCCTCGCCGGGCATTTCAAGTCCGCCGGCTACCTGCAGTGCGAGACGATGGGCGCCCTCGTGCGCGAAAACCTCGCCTCGCTCCGGCGCACCATCAGTCAGGAGTCCGGCCCGCCCGCCGCCGTGCCGAACTGATCCCCCGCCCCGCCATGTGGCTTTTGCTCAAGAACCTCCTTTTCACCGTGCTCGTGCCGGGCTTTGTCGCCGGTTACGTGCCCCTGGTCTTCCTGCTGCGCCGCGCGGCGCGGCCGGAGGTCTGGACACCCCGCCATTATGCCGCGGTGCTGCTGCTGCTGGCGGGCACGGCGCTTTATCTCGCCTGCCTGTGGCTCTTCGGCGCCAACGGCCGCGGCACGCCCGCGCCGATCGACCCGCCGAAAAGACTGGTGATGCGCGGCCCCTACCGCTGGGTGCGCAACCCGATGTATCTGGCCGTGCTGCTGGTCGTGGCTGGCGAGGCCGTGTTCTTCTGGCGTCTCACCCTCGCGCTCTACCTGGTCTTCCTCGCGTCGGCCTTCCAGGTCTTCGTTGTCGCGGTGGAGGAGGATTCGCTGCGCCGCCGCTTCGGTGCGATCTATTCGGACTATTGCAACGTCACAAACCGCTGGCTCCCGCGGCCGCCCCGGCCCCCGCTGGAGACCGTCGCGCCGTTTGACGCCCGGCACCGCTAGGGGGTGGGTCGTCGTCCAAGGGGTTTGTCATCCTGAGCGCAGCGAAGGATCCACGGCAACAAACATGCTGCCACGCGCAAAGGCGTGGATTCTTCGCTTCGCTCAGAATGACGGGATCGGGGGGTGGTTCTGCAAACCCGCGCCTACTCGATCCGGCCTTCGTCGAACTCGATCAGGTCCACCACGCTGAGGATCTGGTCCGCGCGGTCGGCGCAGCCCATGTTGGTCAGCGCCTCATTCAGGAATTCGCGGCCGCTCGGCGTCATGCCCTTCTGCACGTAGTCGCGGTTCCACTTCGTCGCGCGCACGTCGGCGGGGAGCAGCGCCGACAGCTTCGCCTCGAGCTCGGCGTCGGTCGCGGACTCGAACACGATCTGCTCCACCGCGGCCGGCTCGATGCCGAGGTGCTGGCAGAGGAAGCGGTCCATGCCGCGCTGGTAGTTCTTGGCGTAGCTCGCGGGGAGCGCGCCGTGCGCCTTCACGTATTTCGCCTTCGCCAGGAAGCGCGGGAGGTGCAGCAGGCCGGTGGCGGGGTGCGGCTGGTAGGCCGATGGCAGGCTGGTCAGCACTTCGCCGGAGGAGCCGGGGATGGGGGTCGAGGGCATCTTCCCGCGAGCGAAACCTGCCCCGGGCCGGGACGCAAGACCCAGTGCGGCCTTGCCCGGCCGGGCGGTTGCCCCGATGCTGCCCGGCCGATGCAAAAGCTCTCCTTCGACAAACGCCGCATCAAGTTCCTCCTGCTCGAGGGCATCCACGAGAAGGCGGTCGAGGCGTTGACCGCCGGCGGCTACTCGGCGGTGAAAGCGCTGCCCAAATCACTCGCGGGGGACGCGCTCAGGGCCGCGCTGAAGGACGCGCACTTCCTCGGCATCCGCTCGCGCACCGAGGTCACGGCGGAGGTGCTGGCCGCCGCGCCCAAGCTCACGGCCATCGGCTGCTTCTGCATCGGCACGAACCAGGTCGACCTCGCCGCCGCCGCCCGGCGCGGCATCCCGGTGTTCAACGCCCCCTACTCCAACACCCGCAGCGTCGCCGAGCTCGTGCTGGGCGAGATCATCATGCTGCTGCGCGGCATCCCGGGCAAAAACGCCCTCGTGCACCGCGGCGGCTGGGCCAAGGGCGCCGCGGGCAGCGTGGAGGTCCGCGGCAAGACCCTCGGCATCGTCGGCTACGGCCACATCGGCACGCAGGTCGGCACGCTCGCCGAGCATCTCGGCATGCGGGTGCTCTTCCACGATATCGCCGGCAAGCTCCCGCTCGGCAACGCACGCCCCGTCACCAAGCTCGCCACTTTGCTGGCGGAAAGTGACGTCGTCACCCTGCACGTGCCCGAGACGCCGCAAACGAAGAACCTGATCGGCCGCGCCCAGTTGGCCGGCATGAAGCGCGGCGCGCACCTCATCAACGCCGCCCGCGGCACGGTGGTGGACGTCGACGCGCTGGCCGACGCCCTCGCGCGCGGCCACCTCGCCGGCGCCGCGGTGGATGTCTTTCCCGCCGAGCCCAAAGGCAACGACGAGGAGTTCGTCTCGGCCCTGCGGAAGTTCGACCAGGTCATCCTCACGCCGCACATCGGCGGCTCCACCGTCGAGGCCCAGGCCAACATCGGCACCGAGGTGGCGGACAAGCTCATCCGTTATTCCGACAACGGCTCGACGGTGACCGCGGTGAACTTTCCCGAGGTCACGCTCCCCGAGCACGCCGACACCGGCAAGTGCCGCCTGCTGCACATCCACCGGAACATCCCCGGCGTGCTGGCCAATATCAACGAGCGCTTCGGCCGTCACGGGGTGAACATCTCCGCGCAATACCTGCAGACCAACGCACATATCGGCTACTGCGTGATGGACGTCGATACGGCGGCCAGCGAGATCGCCATCGACGAGCTGCAGGGCGTGCCCGGCACCATCCGCGTCCGGCTGCTCTATTGAGGCGCCATTCCCCGCGGGTGGGTCGCCCGCGCTCCATTTTCTGGCGCCACGGCGTCATCGCCGGGGAGTGCCGGCGCAACAAGGCCGGACCCGGTTGAGTCCGGCTGGAATCAGTCGCGCCTGTCTTCGCTCAGAAGAATCGCACAGGCTTGGCCGTCATCTTGTCGTGTTCCTCGGCCGAGCAGCCGGCGTTGGTGGCGACGCCGGTCGCGGCAGCCGTGGGCTTCACGAGGTCGTTCGCGAGCATGTAGTTCTCGACCTCCTCGCCCGACACGTCGGCGAGCATGACGCCGTCGATCTCCACGCAGGGCGAGAGCGGCTGGCCGGACTTGCGGACCATCTCCTCGTAGTGGGCGCGGTGGTTGATGATGTCGATGTCCTCAAACTCGAGCCGGTGTTTGGCCATGATGGCACGGACGCCGTTGGACCAGCCGCAATGGGGTTTGAGATAGGCTTTGATTTTCATGGGGTTGGATGACGGCAAATCTTGAAGTCGGCACAACTTATGCGGCAGTCTCGGCACTTCAACTTAATCTTTCATCCCGCCCCGCCCCGCCGCCTTTGACCGCCGTTTTTTCCACGCTTTTGACCGCCCAGGCCTCCGCTTTCGCCCGCTTGGGGCTTGCCAACATCCGCCGCGAGTATCCGCACCTGCTGCAGCACCAGCTGAACGGGCGGGAGGATGTCCGCAGCCCGCGCGCGCTGCACCCGGCCTTTTACGGCAGCTATGACTGGCACTCCTGCGTGCACCAGCACTGCATGCTGGCGCGGCTGGCGCGGCTTTTCCCGGAGCTGCCCGAGCGGGCCGAGATCGACCGCGCGCTGCGCGAGCACCTGACGGCAGAAAACATCGCCGTGGAGACCGCGTATTTCCGCGCGCCCGGGCGCGCGTTCTTTGAGCGGCCCTACGGCTGGGCGTGGCTGCTGAAGCTGGCGGAGGAGCTGCTGCGCTACGACCGGGCGCTGGCGGCCAACCTCGCCCCCCTGGTCGCGCACATCCGCGCAGGCCTGTTCAGTTACCTGCCGGCGCTCACCCACCCCGTGCGGCACGGCGTGCACAACAACACGGCCTTCGCGGTCAAGCTGGCGCTCGACTACACGCGCGCAGCCGACGACCACGAGCTGAAGCTTTTCTGCACCAGCCGCATGGCCTACTGGTTCGGGCGCGATGCCAATTACTCGGCGGAATGGGAGCCTTCGGGTGAGGACTTCCTGTCGCCGGCGCTGACCGAGGTCGAGGTGATGGCCGCAGTGCTGCCCCCGGAGAATTTCAGCCGCTGGCTCAGCCGTTTTCTGCCGAATCTGCACGCGGGTGAGCCGGTCAAGCTCTTCACCCCGGTGCGCGTGAGCAACCCCCACGATCCGAAGATCGCACACCTTATCGGCCTCAACCTCAACCGCGCCTGGTGCTGGCGGCGGCTGGCCTTCGCCCTGTCCGAGACCGACCCGCGTCACCTGCGCGCGCGCGAAGCCGCGGTGCGGCACCTGGAGGCCGCCCTGCCCTTGCTCAGCGCCGAGGATTTCAACCGCGCCCACTGGCTGGCCTCGTTTGCGGTTTATGCGCTGACGGAGTGAGGCGGCCCTGTTGCCGGCTTCCTGTTCTGGCCGGCCGGCCGGCCGGGATCAGTCGCGCAGCCTTCGCTGTGGCTGAGCTGCCAGCCCGGGGTTTGTCCGAGCCGGTCGCCCGGCAGAATTTTTCCCTAGCGACGGAAGCCGGAGCCCGCAGTATCCGCCGGATGGACTGGACAAGACTGCTGGGCGCCGTGGTCATCGCGACCACCCTGGTCGGGGTCGCCGTGGGCCGCTACCCCTGGCTGCGGATGAATCGCGCCACCATTGCCCTCGTCGGCGCCACCCTGTTCGTTTGCCTGGGGATCATCCCCCTGGCTGCCGCCTACAGGGCCGTGGATTGGAACACTATCCTGCTGCTGTTCGGCATGATGATCCTGAACGTCAACCTGCGGCTCGCGGGCTTCTTCCATCTCGTCACTTCCCCTGTCATCCGGTTTGCCCGCACGCCGCGGCGCCTGCTGGCCCTGGTGGTCGGCGTGTCTGGCTGGTGGTGGGGCTGGTCTACCGGGCGGAATTCACCCCGCAATTCTTCACCGAAAGCGTCCCGGTGCGCGGGAGCGAGGATCCGCGCCTGCTGCGCAAGTCCCTGCTCGCTTCCGGGCTCATGCTGGTGGCGATGATAGGCGGCGCTCCTATCCCTCTGGCGGCGATGGCGGCCGCGGCCTTCCTGCTCATCACCCGGCGCGAAAAACCCGAGCGGGTGTTCCAGGAGATCGACTGGGGCCTGCTGGTGTTTTTCTCGTCGCTGTTCGTCGTGACGGGCGCCATCGAGACTTCGGGCTGGGGCGACACCCTGTTTGCCCTGTTGCGTCCCTGGGTCGACGCCGGCCCCGCGAAACTCACCGCGGTGTGCGTGCTGCTCAGCAATCTCGTGTCGAACGTGCCCGCCGTGATGCTGTTCCGCCCGCTGGTGCCCACGCTGGCCGACCCGCATGCGGCCTGGCTGACCCTCGCCATGGCCACCACCCTTGCCGGCAACCTCACCCTGCTCGGCTCGGTGGCCAATCTCATCGTCGCCGAGATCGCCCGCCACCGGGGCGTGCGCCTCTCGTTCGTCGAATACCTGAAGGCTGGCACGCCTATTGCCGTGCTGACGCTGCTGCTGGGCATTGCCTGGCTGGCCCTTTGAAACGGCGCCTGAGTTTAGGCGTTTTTTTGTCCACTCCGCGCTTGCCCGGCTGCAGCGCCAGGGAAAGTCTCCTGACATACCGTTGTCATCGCCTTGTGTTAGGCTGCCTTTTTAACCACCCACCCGATCCCCATGTCCAAAGCCGATAAGTCCAAGTCCGACTCGCGCATCGCCCCCGCCGAGAAGTCCGCCAACCCCGCCCGCGAGAAAAACATCGAGCTCGCCGTCTCCTCCATCACGAAGCAGTTCGGCGAGGGTTCGATCATGCGCCTTGGCAGCAACACCCACATGAAGGTCGAGACGCTCTCGACCGGCTCGCTCGCCATCGACCTGGCGCTCGGCGTCGGCGGCCTGCCCCGCGGCCGCATCATCGAGATCTACGGACCGGAATCGTCCGGCAAGACAACCTTCTGCCTCAGCGCCATCGCTGAGGCCCAGCGCCGCGGCGGTCTCGCCGCGTTCATCGACGTCGAGCACGCGCTCGATCCGAAATATGCCCGTGTCGTGGGCGTCAGCCTTGACGACCTGCTCGTTTCGCAGCCCGACTCCGGTGAGGACGCGCTCAACATCATGGAGACGCTCATCCGCTCCAACTCGATCGACATCATCGTCCTCGACTCCGTCGCGGCCCTCATCACCAAGGCCGAACTCGACGGCCAGATGGGCGACATGACCATGGGCAGCCAGGCCCGCCTGATGAGCCAGGCCATGCGCCGCCTCACCTCTGTCGTCAGCAAGACGAACTGCGTGTGCATTTTCACCAACCAGATCCGCGAGAAGATCGGCGTCATGTTCGGCAACCCCGAAACGACCTCTGGTGGCCGCGCGCTGAAATTCTTTTCGTCCATCCGCATCGATATCCGCCGCAAGGACCAGCTGAAGACGCCCGAGGGCAAGGTTATCGGCAACCGCACCAAGATCAAGATCGTGAAGAACAAGGTGGCTCCGCCGTTCACCGAGGTGGAGTTCGACATCATGTATGACGAGGGTATCTCGGCGAGCGGCTCGCTCATCGACCTCGGCCTCGACCACAAGGTGCTCGAGAAGAAGGGGGCCTGGATCGCCTTCAACGGCGAGCTGGTCGGCCAGGGCCGCGAGGCCGCCAAGGAGGCCTTCCGGACCAATGCTGCCCTCGCCGCCAAGGTGACGGCCGCCATCCTCGAGAAGGTGACCGTCAAGGGCGGCGAGTCCGTCACGGCCGAAAGCCCCGAGTAATCCCCGGCAAAGTATTGCGACGAAACGTGCGCCGTGATCGCCGCGCGTTTTTTGCGACCGTCGGCTGAAGTGGTTTTTTGCCTGCCGCTTCCGCCGGGCGGAGACTGGTGCAACCGCGCCTGATTTCCCTTTGCGTTCGCGGAAGCGTTCGCTTGCGTGGGGCCGATGTCGTTCCTGCCGGATACCATTGCCGCCCTCGCCACCCCCGTGGGCACATCCGCCATCGCGGTGGTGCGCGCCAGCGGGCCGCTGGCCGCAGGGCTGGTGGCAGAGGTTTTCAAGGAGAGTCCCCTGCCCCGCACGGCGCGCCGCGCGGACTACCGGGAGGTGCGCGGTCAGTTGGTGGATGACGTGCTGTTCACATATTTTGCCGCGCCCAATTCATTCACCGGCGAGGACACACTGGAGATCTCCTGTCACGGCAATCCGTTCATCACGCAGAAAATCCTCGAGGATTTGTTTACACGTGGTTGCCGGGCCGCCGAGGCCGGCGAGTTCAGCAAGCGCGCTTTTTTAAACGGCCGGATGGATCTCAGCCAGGCTGAGGCCGTAATGGACTTGATCCACGCCAGGAGCGAACGCGCTCTTGCGGCAGCGAACCAGCAACTTCGCGGCGCACTTGGGCGTCAGATGGAAACGCTTATCTCTCAATTGATCAATATCCTGGCAAAGACAGAAGCCTATATTGATTTCCCCGACGAAGACCTGCCGCCGGAGGACAGACGGGTGCTGTTGCGCGAGGTGGATCGTTTGATTTCCGCCACGGGCCGGTTGATTGCGACCAGTCATTACGGGCAGATGCTGCGCAATGGCATCAAGACCGTTATTTTCGGAGAGCCCAACGCCGGCAAGAGCAGTCTGCTCAACCGGCTGGTGGGCCACGAGCGGGCCCTGGTCTGCGGGGAGCCCGGCACGACGCGCGATTATCTGGAGGAGTGCATTCTCGCCGGACCCCATGCCCTGCGGCTGATTGACACTGCGGGGCTCAACTTATCGCCTTCCCCTCTCGAGAAACGCGGGATCGAGAAAACGCTCGAGCAAGCCGCGCAGGCCGATCTGTTCCTTTGGGTAATCGATGTGACGCGCCCCCTGCCCATCCTGCCGGCACCGGTCGCAGCACGCCTTACGTCGGCCAATATTATCGCCGTGTTCAACAAGACAGATCTGTCGCCGGTGCCGCAGAATCCATTGCCACAAAATTATTCTGCCGTGAAAATTAGTGCGCTCACCGGGGCGGGTTTGGAGGAATTGCAGGCCGGGATCATCCGGCTTGCTGATGCATTCCAGGCCGATACTGGAGATGAACTGATCGCCATTAATGCCCGACATGCTCATGCGCTTGAGCAAGCACGAAGCGACTTGGATGCGGCAAGGCGGAAACTGCAGGATGCCGTGTATAGCGAGCTGGTGGCCAGCGACTTGAGAAGTGCGCTCGGGGCATTTGGATTAATAGCCGGGAAGATTGATAACGAGCAGGTTCTCGACCGGCTGTTTGCTTCGTTTTGCATAGGAAAGTAATTAGATATCAAATTATTCATATTGATATAATATCTATTTCCTTGTGATTTATAACAAAGAGCCATTTGATGTGATTGTCTGCGGCGCCGGCCATGCTGGAGTCGAGGCGTGCCTAGCCGCCTCTCGGATGGGAGCCTCCACCCTGCTCCTTACGGGCAACCTCGATACAATTGCCCAGATGAGCTGCAATCCGGCTATCGGCGGCCAAGCCAAGGGGCAGATCGTGCGAGAGATTGATGCTTTGGGCGGTGAGATGGCGATCAATACGGACGTAACCGGAATACAGTTCAGATTGCTCAACGAATCCAAGGGTCCCGCAGTCCAGTCACCCCGGGCCCAATGCGACAAGAAGGCCTATCAATTTCGACTGAAGCACACACTCGAGCTACAACCAAATCTAGAGATTTTTCAGGCTACTGTCACTGCGTTGATTTTCCAAGATCTCAAGGTGGTCGGCTGCAGGACCAACCTGGAAGTGGAATTCATGGGTCGAACCGTCATAATCACGACGGGCACCTTTCTGAGAGGACTGATGCACGTCGGGCAAACCAAGAACGAGGGTGGGCGACTGGGGGATTTCAGTGCAAAAACGCTTTCGGGTAGCTTGCTTGAGGCCGGCATTGAGCTACAGCGCCTAAAGACAGGCACGCCACCACGCGTCTTGGGGCGGACCATCAATTTTGCCGGTCTGCAGGAGCAGAAGGGTGATCCTAATCCAACGCTCTTTGCCTTTCATGACACCCGGGGCCCAGAGGACTTGTTCCACGTGGAACTCACCGGCGAGCGACGCCCTGGCTGGAAACCCGGCAGTGAGAAAATCTCCTGCTGGATTACCCACACCTCATCCGAAACCGAGCGGGTCGTGCGCGAGAACCTGCACAAATCTGCAATGTATTCGGGTGAGATTTCCGGGGTGGGACCAAGGTATTGCCCAAGCATTGAGGATAAGTTTGTTCGGTTCGCCGATAAACCCCGGCATCTGCTTTACCTCGAACCCGAGGGCCGTAGCACGAATGAGTATTACATCAACGGCCTGTCAACGAGCCTCCCCTTCGACGTCCAGCTGGATCTGGTCCATAGCATTCCCGGGCTGGAAAAAACCCAGCTTCTCCGGCCGGCCTATGCAGTGGAATATGACTTCGCCCCGCCGACCCAGATGTTTCACTCGCTTGAATCCCGTAAGGTTGAAAACCTGTTTCTCGCTGGCCAGATCAATGGCACTTCGGGATATGAGGAGGCAGCAGCCCAGGGGTTGGTCGCCGGTGTGAATGCGGCCTGTAAAGTGAGGGGAGTGGCCCCAATGATTATCCAACGCCACGAGGGCTATATTGGCGTGTTGATCGACGACCTTGTTACCAAGGGCACAACCGAGCCCTATAGAATGTTCACCAGCCGTGCCGAACATCGCCTGCTCTTTAATCACGCCAGTGCTGAGCTCCGCCTTTTCCAGCATGCAAACAATTATAAATTGCTGTCATATAATAGATTACAAAGTATTATTTCGAAGGATGCTGCGGTGCAGCACTGGCAGGGCTACTTCGAAACCACTAGAACCACTGGCGGCACCTGGGCGGACATGATTCGCCGCGCCGAGTCGGCGGGTGATCTGCCCGACCAATTTCAGCGCCAGCCCAAGGAAGTCAGGGATGAGGTGCTCTACCGGGTAAGATATCGCGGCTATCTGGAGCGCGAACTTCGTCAGATCGAGAAGCAAAAGGACGTTGAAAGAATCTCGATCCCCCCTTCGCTCGACTATCTCGCAATTCCCGGATTGCGCCGCGAAAGCGCGCTGAAACTCCATCAGCTCAAACCGCAAAATCTGGGGCAGGCCGGTCGCATCAGCGGTGTCAATCCGGCCGATATCAGCATCCTTATGGTTTTGATTGCCGCCGGCAAGCGCGCGGGAAACCAGCCTTCGGCTTCATCCTGATCGCCTATTCTCCGCCCCGGCGTGAGGATCGTGTAACATCCCGGTGACGCCGGATAATTCACTGGAAAGCACCCCTGCCGCGGCGATAATGACTGCCTGAACATGGATAAGAAAAAGATTCTCGTGGTGGATGATGAACCTGATGTCACCGATCTCGTCGCGTATCATCTGAAGGCAAAGGGGTTCCACGTGGAATCTATCAACGACGCCACTGCGAGCATTGCCAAGGCCCGGAGCTGGCAGCCGGATTTGCTTATATTAGACATAATGATGCCGCACTTGAGCGGGATCCAGATCTGCCGGATACTTCGCGCCGACCCCAAGCTCTCGCGGGTTCCTATAATATTCCTCACCGCCAAGGCCGAACTGCATGATCGGATTGAGGGTTTGGAATCAGGGGCCGACGACTACATGGGAAAGCCATTCAGTCCAAAGGAACTCGTCCTGCGCGTGGAATCAATCCTGCGCCGGCTGTCCGCGCCAAGGGATCCCGTCTCGGCGCGGCTGCACATCGGCGACATCCAACTCAATAGTGAAATGCACCGCGTGACCGTGCGCGGTGCTCCGCTCGAACTCACCGCCACCGAATTCAAGCTGCTCCGCCTGATGATGGAACGGCAGGGCCGGGTGCAGACGCGCGAGCACCTGCTCCTTAATGTCTGGAACTACTCCACTGAGATCGAAACCCGCACCGTTGACACCCATGTCCGCCGGCTGCGCGAGAAACTAGGGCCCGAAGCGGGTTGGATTGAAACCATCCGCGGAGTCGGCTACCGGATCGCAGACAAAAAAAACCCCGCATGATTTCTCTCCTGGCCGCCGGCCTTGCGCTGGCCCTGCTGTTTCTTCTCCGCCTGAGCTGGAAGCAAAACCGGGCCCTGCGCCAGCTGCGTGATGCGGCGAAGCGGCCGCAGCCGTTCCTGCATGAAAAACCACTCGCCAGCTTCCTGCCGGAGTGGCCGGGGCTGGTTGAGACGGTGAACTGCCTCATCACGGAAAATGCCACCTTGCAGCAGCAGCGCACCGACCAGCTGACCCAACTGGAAGCCACGCTCGGCAACCTGCGCGAGGCTGTGCTGATTGTGGACGAGGAGAATTACATCCATCTGGCGAACCGCGCCCTGCGGGAGATATTTCCCTCCTCCCGGGATCTCGTGAACCTGCGGCTCGAACTCATCATCCGCAGCGCGCCCTTCATCGAGTATGTCCGCGCCACCCGCGCCGGCCAGCCGCTGCCGCGCCAGGAATTCGAGATCGTCGATGGCGGCCACACCCTCTGGATCGAAGCCTCTGGCGCCCCCATCGCCGCGCCCGACGGCAAGTCACAGTGGGCCCTCTTCGTCATCCACAACCTCACCAACGAGCGCAAGCTCGAGCGCGTGCGCCGGGATTTCGTCGCCAACGCCTCGCACGAGCTGCGCACCCCGCTGAGCATCATCAAGGGTTACATCGAAACCCTCGTCGACGGCCACGACACCATGCCGCGCGAGGACCGCGCCAAGTTCCTGCAGACCATCCAGCGCCACAGCGACCGGCTCAAAGCGATCATTGACGACCTGCTGGCCCTCTCGCGCCTGGAATCGACCACGCCGGGGCTCAGGTTCACCCCTGTGGCGCTCGCCCCGTTCCTCCAAGACCTCGCTGACGAGTATCGCCGCCGGCCCGAAGCGGCGGGACACGAAATCGTGGTGCAGGCGTCCGGGGATCTGGGGCCGTTGGCGGGTGATGCCGAAAAACTCACGCAGGTTTTCGGCAACCTCCTGGAGAACGCGCTCAAATACACGCCCGCCGGCTCCCGGGTGGAAATCGGCGCGCTGGCCACCTTGGAGAATGAGATTGAGTGCTATGTCCGCGACAACGGCGCCGGCATTCCCCCCGACGACCTGCCGCACATCTTCGAGCGGTTCTACCGGGTGGAGAAGGGCCGCTCACGCGAGACCGGCGGCACCGGTCTGGGCCTGAGCATCGTCAAGCACATCGCGCAGCTGCATGGCGGCCGGGTCTGGGCGGAAAACCGGGAGGAAGGGGGCTTGGCCATCATCATGCGGCTGCCGCGCATGCGGAAAAGCTGACGTTCGGGGTTGCACCGCGCGGGCGGTTCGCGCCAATGGGGCGCGTGGCTTACCAACCCGAATTCCTCGCGCGGATCGCCGAGCGCCGTGCCGCCCTGCGCGCGCAACTGCAGGCGCTGCTGCCGGTCCGGCAGTCCGTGGTCTGGGAAATCGGCTCGGGTCACGGCCACTTCCTCGTGCAGTATGCGCAAGCCTTCCCGGGAAAATTTTGCGTCGGCGTGGACATCGTCCGCGACCGGCTCGCCCGCAGCGGCAAGAAACTCGCCCGGGCGCGGCTGGCCAACTGCCATTTCGTGCAAGCCGAGGCGCGGGAATTCCTTGACGCCCTGCCCATCGGCGTGACCTTGGAGGAGATCTGGGTGCTCTTTCCTGATCCCTGGCCGAAAAAACGTCACCACAAGAACCGCATCCTGCAGGCGGAATTCCTTGAGGCCCTGGCCGGGCGGGCAGGGGAGGGCGCCCGGTTGTATTTCCGCACCGACCATGCGGAATATTTCGCGGCGGTCGCCGCCCTGCTGGCGGAACTGCCGACTTGGCGGCGGGATCCGGCCGCCGTGTGGCCGCTGGAGCAGGAGACGGTTTTCCAGGCCCGTGCCCCGGCCTACCAGTCGCTCGTGGCGGTCAGGACATCACATCCAGCCACACCAGCAGAAACAGCTGCCCCAAGGCCGCCACCCCGAGTAGGCCCCAGGTGACCTGCATGAAGATGTTGTGCGCCAGCTTGCGCTCGCCGTTCGGGCGGCGGGGCGGCTCGGTGCGCGTCAGCAATTCGAGACCGGGGGGGTGTTCCACGGCCCGAGATTCCCTTTTTCCGCCGCGGGCGCAAGCGTCGTGTCGCCATTAGGCAACCCGGCGGATTCCGCCGTTCGGGCTAATTTCAGGTCGCCCTGTCCAAAAATTATTTTAGAAGGTTGACGCACCCCAAACCACGCTCCTACGTCATGGGCTTTTCCACTCGGTGGAACACCCATTTCGCACCCATGCCGTCAGTCAATAAAAACCTCGGTCTGGCCGCCGGCCTCGCGCTGCCGGGGGCGTTGTTTGCCAGCGAAAGCGCGGGCGTGGCCCCGGCGGCGGCCAAGCTGGTGGACTTCGGCCACGGTTGGGCGATCACCAACAGCATGGCCACGGGCTGGGCGGCCTCGACCATCCTCATCGTCCTGATCCTGCTGGTGGCGCGCAAACCGCGGATCCTGCCCACCAAGAGCCAGGCGGTATTTGAGTCCCTGCTCGAGGGCCTGCACGACCTGTTCGAGCCGATCGTCGGCAAGAAGGCCTTCCCCGCGGCCTTTCCCCTCCTCGTCACTCTTTTCATCTTTATCCTCATCAATAATTGGATGGGCCTGCTGCCGGGCGTCGGCACGATTGGGTGGGAGAAGGGCTTCAGCGACGGCTCCAGCGAATTCATCCCTTGGATCCGCCCCTTTAGTGCCGATTTCAACGGCACCCTGGCCCTCGCGCTGATTTCCTTCGGCGCCTACCTGATCATCATTTTCAAATACGCCGGCCCCAAGCTCATCCTGTGGGACCTGTTCGGCAACAAGGCCGACAAGGCCGAGACGCCGGCCTGGCTCTATCCCTTTCTTTCGCTGGTCTTCCTGGTCGTCGGCTTCATCGAGGTGTTCTCGATCATGATCCGCCCCTTCACCCTTTCCGTCCGTCTTTTCGGCAACATCTTCGGCGGCGAAAACCTGCTCCACGGCACCAGCTTCTTCTTTGTCTTTTACTTCATGGAGCTCCTCGTCGGTCTGATCCAAGCCATCGTCTTCACCCTCCTCTCGTCCGTTTACATCGGCCTGATCTGCAACCACGGCGACGACCATGAGCACGCCGACGGCCACGCCACCGAGACCCTCCACTGAGACTTTACCGCCGGGAGCGTGCCTCGTGTGCGCACGGCGGCAACCGCAACCACAACCACCCGCAAAACATGAACCAACTCATCGCTGAAGTCGCCATCAGTGGCAATATCGGCACCGCGTTCGGTCTGCTCGGCGCCGCCCTCGGCGTCGGTATGATCGGCAACAAGGCCGCCGAAGCTGTCGGCCGCAATCCCGGCGCGTCCGGCAAGATCCTCGTCCAGGCCATCATCGGTATGGCGCTCGCCGAAGGTCTCGGCATCCTCGCGCTGTTCCTCGCCAAGCCGGTCTAAATTGTTTTCCCACCTGGTGGCGCGCCCCGCGCGCCACCACCCCTTTCCCGCCATGCTGACTCTCCTGCTCGCCACGGTCGAACCCGCCCAAGCCGCCGGCCCCATTGAGGGGCTGAAGCAGACCTTCTCGCACTTCGGCGTCGAGTGGCATTACCTCGTCTGGCAGATCGTAAGCTTCCTGATCCTTTTCGGCGTCCTCTACTGGTTCGGTATCAAGCCCACCATCGCCACGATGGAGGAACGCAACAAGAAGATCGGCGACGGCCTCCGCTACACCGAGGAGATGCAGGCCAAGCTCGCCGCCTCCCACCAGGAGAGCGCCACCCT
>Ga0315295_10002089_pt1 | contig 17003 bp, 12 predicted proteins | sample YL17G14_0_MG_FD_204453 | JGI IMG/M metagenome (GOLD analysis project Ga0315295, IMG submission 204453) | Sediment microbial communities from Yellowstone Lake, YNP, Wyoming, USA - YL17G14_0 | ecosystem: Environmental > Aquatic > Freshwater > Lake > Sediment | place: USA: Wyoming | collected... | reverse complement strand
AATCGTTGCTCGACAGACACCGGCTTTTCAAAGAGCCCTGCCTTACCGCCAGCGCACGTATGAGTTTTTGTACCCTACGCCTCCAACAGAAAAGATGGATCAGGCATATGAAGTATGCCAGAAGCACTGCTGAAGTTCGCACAATCTCTTCGTGAACAGTGACATCTCTTGAACTCTCACTTTTCTGGCCTTTTAGATATGCATTCTTAAAGCCCCTGATTTCAGATTTGGCCGGTAATGTGAAGGATATATGGCCAAACGAGATTTGTCCCTGTGTGAGAGATCCTGAGGAACGGGCCAAATCGGCAAACGTGAAATTTCCCGAAAAATACGAGCGTTTTCGTGGAATCACAAGGTATTTGAGCCCAAGTGAACTTAATCAACCCTCTGATTATATTGGCAATTATGGGCGAAACACTGCGGATAATCGGAAAAACCTGATCACAGACAAATCCCGTTGAAGACAATTTCGAGCCAGCAAAACGCACAAGCCCAAGGATCTTTTGCCGCGACGTGTGCGAAGAGTACGAACGTGTTTAACTTCCACCACCATCTTCGGTGGCTTGGTGATATTCTTTCTCTAAATCGTATTGTTCAATGAAGCTCATAAGAACCTCTTGATTTATGAGATCAGGCGAGATTTCAAGAATGTTGCGAATATCGGCCAGATGTTTGGGAGATTTACCTTCACGGTAAAACTGTAATTTTCTTATAATGACGTACTCCGGCGGCGCCAGCCAGACAACATCACCGGAGAGAACCACTTTCCTTCGGTGCGAGATTGCCCACTTATGTAAGTATTCAGAACCTATCGGATACATATCCGCCTTGAACCCTGTCTCGTGGTGAATGATGTTAAAATGGCCTCGGTTCTCACGGGCAATCTCTATCCGAATGACCTCTTCAGGCGGACAGTAAAACTCTTCCGGCGGAAACTTCGCCAGCAGATGTGGCAACTGCTCCGAATGTAACTCAACCACGAGGTCGATGTCATGAGTGACACGAGGCTGGCCGTATACTATCCCTGCGACCGAACCGGTTGTCATATAGGTTATTCCGGCTTCATTAAGCCTGGAGGTAAAGACCTTAAATAGATTAGGTTCGAGCATAGAGAAAAGCCTCTCGCACCGCGTGCTGAACTTGCCTCTCATCCCAGTCGGGGTGGTCAGCCTTCACACCTGCTGCTTTCAACTCCCTGGCTGAGTAATAGAGCTGCATCGCCACTTCCAATTTCTTCTCCGGCGACATTTTCGCCAGTATTTGATTTTGCATATTCACCATGATTGAACAGTATACGACTTGAATCCAATCCATCAAGAGACTTCTACTATATCTCCAAAGCCAGCCACGGGCGTTCGGAAAAGAAGTCGGGCATCAATGCTCCGAGGTCAAGTCCTCAAGCCCTGAATGCCGATATAAACAAAACAGGAGAGCCGTTTAAACGGCTCTCCTTGTGGGCCGGCATCGTGGAGGATACGGTGGCTTCAGTAGAACCTCGTCAAAGGACTAAAGCACCGCGCGGTTCCGGTTTTTTCAGTGGCCGGAGGCCTCAGGGAATAGTCAGAGGGTTATGCCAGGTCTATCGGTACTCCCGGCAGAGAGGATTATGTCGCTACGTCTGCGCGTAGTGTCGTGGCCAGACACGTTGCTCGACAAACCACCAACTTCTCAAGCAACCGTGCTTTGCCGCGAGCACACGTATGAATTTTTGTACCCCACGCCCAGAACACCGGCAGGCATCGAGGCTCTGGTCTGCCAAATGGCCAGAGAGAATATCTGGGGCTACAACAGAATCCAAGGTGAACTCAAGAAGTTAAACATCGAAATCTCCGAAACCACCGTGACAAACACCCTTTGCCGTAAACGTCCTCGTCTGAGCCGCGTTCCTCGTTTCCGCAACGCTGCTTTCTCAAAATCACCTCTTGGCCCGAGTCGTTGCTCGACAAACATCAACTTATCAAAGAGCCGTGCCTCGCCACCGGCACACGTATCAGTTTTTGTACCCTACGGCTTAACTTCCTTGGTGTTTTTTGAAGCACGGCATCCTGAACCTGCCGGAATATTTTTGAAATTGAGATGAAATTATGTTATTATAAGACTTGAGGCTTGCGCGAGTGTTTAAGTGAAGTGTATATGGTAAATCTTGGTTAAGGATATATGGATGCCTGATCGTAAAGCACTGGTTACAGGAGCGGCCGGATTCATCGGCTCGCATTTGTGCGAGCGGCTGCTAGTCGATGGCTGGGCCGTGACCGGCGTCGATAATTTCGATGACTTTTACGACCCGCAAATCAAACGCCGCAACATCGCCAGGTGCCTGACGAGCGAGAACTTCAGGCTCGTCGAAGCCGACATTCGCGACAGCGCCGCTCTGGATGAGGCTGTTGATAACCGGGTCGAGGTGGTTGTGCACCTGGCCGCCAAGGCGGGCGTGCGGCCTTCCATCGTCGAGCCGGTCGTGTACGCCGATGTCAACGTCACAGGAACGGTGGTTCTGCTCGAATTGGCCAAGACGCACAAAATCGGCAAGTTCATATTCGGATCGAGCTCAAGTGTCTATGGCAACAATGAAAAAGTCCCGTTCTGCGAGGACGACAACGTCGATTTTCCCATCTCGCCCTATGCGGCGACCAAGAAAGCAGGCGAGCTGATCTGCCACGCGTACTACTATCTTTGCGGTATGTCCGTCACGTGCTTGCGTTTTTTCACGGTCTATGGCCCAAGGCAAAGGCCCGACCTGGCCATCCACAAATTCGCAAGGCTTATCGAGCGGGGCAAGCCCATCCCCGTTTACGGTGGCGGCTCGATGATGCGCGACTTCACGTACATCGACGACATCATCGAGGGCACGGTTGCAGCCATCGACAAATGCGAAGGCTTCAACATTTATAATCTCGGCGAATCCCGGCCGATTACCGTCAACGCCCTGATCGCCGAGATCGAGAATGCTCTTGGCAAAAAGGCCCTCAAAGAGCACCTGACCCTCCAGGCCGGCGATGTCGAACGCACCTACGCCGACGTCACTAGAGCAGCCCGGGATCTGGGCTACAAGCCGGCCACTTCCATCCGCGCCGGCCTGCAAAAGTTCACGGCCTGGCTGCGCGAAGACGGCTGATTTATCGCTGCTGTCATCGATTTTCAGAAAGAACCTTGCAGGACTTTGCAGCCTCTACTATGATTTGGTTTCGAGTGACGGGCAAAGGTGGCTTTGAAAAATACCCATCCACTCGTCATCGGAATACTTCACGACCGTTCTCTCGCAGGGTGTAAACATTATCGCTCCCTAAGTACTTCTGGTTGATAGAGTCACGCTACTACCTGATGAAAGCACTTGCCTTCCGATTGTCTGTACTTTTCTTAATGGCCAGGAGGCCTCAGCGAGTATTTAGGAAATCACGCTAAGTCTATCGATACTCCCAGCAGAGAGGGTCAAGACGCCGCAGCTGCGGCTCGGTACTCAATCCGCATAATCACACAGCGTCTTGAGACAGTGCCGTGCATCCGAGCTTGTGTTTGTCTCGGTAAGTCTTCCACCATTCGATGGTTTCGCACAGCCGATGAATCTGATCACGGTTCCCGTCCGGTCTGATCGCCGTCCAGATTCCTTGCGGCACAAGCAGGCCTTCGGGTGTTTCCATCGAGAGACACGACTCTTTTCTGTTTCCGGCGGTCCTCATTCCAAACGATACTCTCGGCCGACGTGACGAAAGAATTGTGCATTTACACATTGCAAAACATCGGCCAAGAGCGCAAAATGACGCCCAGAACAGTTCGTGGATGTCGGTGCCAACAACGATCAGAACCAGATTTGAGAAGGAGGTATCAACGTGCCCGAGATGATAACAATAGCATTAGCGTTCTTGGTATTCTTAGCCTTACTGGCGGCCGTGGTGGCCATTGGATGGCTGTCAAGAGTGCGCACGCATTTGTCAGAATTGGGCAGGAGAGTGCTCGCCTCCGAGGATATAGAGAGAATATATGAGGCTGTGGATAAGGCAATGTCTTTTGAAACTCGCATGGCCGGGTATGAAAACAAAACAGACAATAGTCAACATCAGCTTGGCGAACATCAGACAAGGCTAAAGGAGCTCGCTGCTCAGCTTGGAACGAATGAGCGGGTGATAGAGGGGCATACGACGGCTCTTTCCGAAGTCTCAGACAAAATAGCATCTCTTGAATCCCATCTGGATGGGTTTGAACACAACGTAGGCGAGAAACTCAGACAGCTCCTGGAACATAAGACAAAGGTCGATGAGCTTGCCGCCAAGTTGGAATCAGTCGAGCAGATGGCGGACAGGACTGGAACTGGCCTTGCTGAGGCCAACCGCGGTATAGAGACCCTGGCAGCCGAAATCCAGAGCCTTAAACAGTTCCGGATTGCCACTGAAGAGACGCGCCGTCTCATTGTCGAGGCCTTTAGCGGTATGCGGGCGGTTATATCTGGCGAGCAAGGTCCTGTAACAACGCCGCAAGCCGCGCAGCCGCAAGAAACCGCGCAACTGCCTGAGGAGCGACAGGCAGAATCTGAGGACCCCAAGACACTTGGAACGTACCGTTACCCATGACGCTGGGACCAAACCGAACCTTCTGTGGGTGTGGGATTCTTGTGATTGAAACGAGGAACAACCATCGTCCGCCCGATAACAAGACTGCCTCGAGTGAGTCGAAGCAGGAATACGGATTCGCGTTTGGGCATGAAGGCGGCGTGAAAAGGCCTTCAGGCAAGTCCCCGTCGAATCCGGAGCCGGTAGGGTCGGGATAGGGGGGGTAGGCTTTCAGGTCGGTTGGAATTGCATCGGCGGACGAGCCTGCATCGCCCGCTTCGTTTGGCTTTTCTTCGGCGCGCAGGGCTTTCGTTGGGGGCCTCATCGAGCGATTGGGTCTGTCGAGCGGCCTCTGCAGAGGTATCTGTTTAAATGGAACCTCTCCACAAGACACAGGGAGCCCCACAGACGAGCTTACTCCGCTGCGAGCAGGTGGATAATTCCTCGTGCAGCGGCGATCAGGTCTTCCGCCTCTTCTTTCTGCAGAATCTCGTCGTTGGCACCCCGCTGAGCTTCGACAGCACTGATGAATCTTTTCAAAGCCTCGACAGCCATTTCAGCATTATTGGCATCAAAGTAATCACACGCTTTTAGTATTGCTTCCCTCTTGGCGTCCGAACCGTCTGAAGTTCCTTTGTTCATGTTCGCGTCGGTAATCTCCTCAGCCAGCTCCTTGAGCTGCTGCGCGGGGCTTTTTGCTCTTAGACTAATCCCGCTTACGAATACCAGCTTCTCGTCCCGCTGGGCTGTTTTTCTGTGTCGGTCGTCTGTTTTTTTGCTGACGGCTCGCTTCTGTTCGGCCCCGTCATTCTCGAATTGCCCCTCGGCAGCCGTCAACCGGGGCATTTCCTGCTTAGAGTATTCACCGGCTTTTTTGGCTGCTGTAACTTCTTGCCAGAGCTGCCCGTTGACAATCCTGAGTTCGGCGACTTTCTGCTCGGAGGACGCCTGGGTCTGCTCGCCTTCATGCCGAAGCTGTTCGTTGGCACCTGCTAACTCGGTGACCTTGCCCTGGAGCTGTTTGTTGGCAGCCGTCAGTTCGGCGATTTCCTGCTTGGAGCGTTCAGAGGTTTCTTTCATCAAGGCTACTTCCTGCCGCAGCTGTTCGTTGATAACCAATAGTTCGGCGGCTTTCTGATCGGAATATCCTTGGGCCTGCCTGTATTCGTGCTGAAGCTGTTCGTTGGCACCTGCTAACTCGGTGACCTTGCCCTGGAGCTGTTTGTTGGCAACCGTCAGTTCGGCGATTTCCTGCTTGGAGCGTTCACAGGCTTTCTTACCGACTGCAACGTCCCGCCGGAGCTGTTCGTTAAGAAGGGTCAGCTCGGTCATTTGTTGCATAGAGGATAGTTCATCTCCGCTACCGGCTTGCCGGAGTTGTTCGCTGACCTTTGTTAACTCGGCGATTTTGACCCGGAGCTGTTTGTTGGCAGCGGTCAATTCTGAGATCTCCCGCTCGATGCGTGCTTCCGTGTTGTCGCGCTTGATGATTTCGCGTTGTAGCAGTTGTATGCGCTGATTATCCGTCAACTCTGGCGGCCCTGCAATCATCCTTACCTTCTCCATTTTCCCGCCCGTTTCTTTTAGCCGCCGCCTCACAATCATCAATATTAGCAGAGTCGTGGCGACGGAGGCTACCGTTAGCAGCTCCCAATTTGCCCACTGCCGCTCGTATATCAACGCCCAATACTGCCTGATTATGCCCATTAAGCGATCTACGATCATTCCCGTTTCCTACCTTCAAATTTTAGGTGGATCCCAAGCCGGATGACGCTGAGGCAAGAGCACGTTTCCACGTTCAATACTTCGACAATTTCGGGGGACGACATTACTTCGAGCATCCCATTATATGGTGGAAAAGTCGATGAAGTATAATAGGTTCCCGGTTGGCATGACCGCACGTACGGACAGTAGCGATGCGTTCATCCGGAAAACGCCAGGATAGAAACTTACTAAAGAGCTGGTCGGTCGTTTGCCTACCTAAGCCGGGCTATGGATCAGTACCGGATGGCGTACCAAATCATGCCAATCCATTCGTGGAGGGCATCCGTACTGGCCTTGAAGGCTCGCGCGGATGGGATCAGGGTCTCCAAAAGTCCCTCCGGGGGAGTATAGAGGTAGTTGACAGGTAGGGGGATAATCGTGTCCTCGGCAAAAACTTGTCTGAAGACGCGTTCAGCACGTGGCATGTGCAAGGCCGATGTGGCCAGACCAATGCGTCGGTTCGCTTTAGGAACGAGCAGCTTCCTGAGCTCCGTGGCGTTTTCCATAGTGTTCTGCGAGCTGGTCTCGGCGATCATTTTCTCTTGTGGCACCCCCAATTCCATGGCGAGCGTTTCCATCACGCCGGCCTCGCCTCCGCATAGGGCCAGGGTTGCTGTCTGGCTCTGTCTAAAGGCCTTGACACCTCCAACGACCCTGGCGTAGGTCAGCCCGCTCGGCTCGGGGGAGTCTCGAAACTCCCCCGCCTGATAACGACCACCTCCCAGGATCACCACCAGGTCCAAGCGGGCTAGAAGCTCCTGTCGAGGCGGGAGGTGCCGGCATTCCAATGCGTACAGCAGCCGATCTGAGACGGCTGGAATGCTCAACAGATACAAAAGAAGCGCGGCGGCCATCACCGAGAACCATCCCCAGAGCGCCAGGCGCCTTCTGGAACGAAATCGCCCCAGGACCAACCCGAAGGCCATCAGCAGCAGAACCCACACGATTGGGGTCGAGATTGACTCAACCAGTTCACGCATTGTCTGGACTCCTACTCGCAGAAAGGAATCTATGTGTCATCCTTACCGTCGCACAATTGAAGCCTGCGATCCAATCGCTTGCCAGATAGACTCCCTCCCTGTATACGCTCAAGGACATCCCGGTGCAAGTCGCCCGTGGCCCCTTGCGCCATAGGCAAGCCCCTTTGCTTCGTATCGGGGGAGCCAGGATCCCAGAGTCTCCAAAGATTCTTGACACGATATTAACCCTACATGTATAATAACGTAGGTGCCGGCAGTGTGTGCTCTGGGGTCGGCCCAAGAGCCGGGATGGGATCAGACGGAATTGAGGTCCTCTCTGTGCCATCGGTAGCCCGTCGAGCCGCATAAAGAACAGGTCATCAGGTCCTCGGCCGCCGAGACCGACTCGAATAAAAAATAGGAGAGCCGTTTGAACGGCTCTCCTTCGACCGGCATCGCCGAGGATGCGGTGACTTCAGCGGAACTTCGTAGAAGAACTGAAGCGCCGCGCGGTGCCGGTTTTTTTGGGCCATCGCCGAGGGATGCTCGACGGTTACTTCACGCAGACTACCGGACGAGGCCATCTCCGCCCCAGAGATTGCAGCAGGCCAGATTCCTTCATGCTTGCTGGATCAGGACATCCACAATTCGCCGGGCGGCCTGGCCGTCCCAAAGGGGAGGCGTCCGGAGTATGCGACCATTTGGATTGACCGCATCCTTGTACGCCGCGAGGATCCGCGCCGGGTCCCGGCCGACGACCTGGTTGGATCCATATGTGACGGTCACCGGACGCTCAGTATTGTCCCGAAGGGTCAGGCACGGCACCTTCAGGATGGTTGTTTCCTCCTGGATGCCGCCCGAATCGGTCAGCACGACCGCGGCCGAGCTCATCAGCCGCAGAAAATCCAGGTACCCCAAGGGCTCGGTTAGGCGAAGTCCGGCCATCTGATCGATTCGCGCCCCCACCGTGCTGCCATCCAGATTCGCGCGCGTCCGGGGATGCACGGGGAAGATGACGGGCATGTCCTGGAGGATCACATCGACGGCGACCAGAATATTCCCAAAGACCTGCGGGTCATCCACATTGGCCGGCCGATGCAGGGTCAGTAACGCATACCGACTCCCATTTACCTCCAGCCGATCTAAAATGGTCGATTCCTGAGCTTTCGCTCTGTTGCTGAGCAGCGTATCGATCATGACATTGCCTACAAAATGCACCTTGTCTTTGGGAATGCCTTCATTGAGCAGATTTTCGATGCCGCTTTGCTCCGTGCAGAACAGAAAATCGCTGATCGCATCGGTCAGGACCCGATTCACCTCCTCCGGCATAGAGCGGTCGAAACTGCGCAGGCCCGCCTCGACATGGGCAAGTCTGATTCCCAATTTGACTGCCACAAGGCCGCAGGCGATTGTACTATTGACGTCACCGACAACCACGACCACATCCGGCTTTGTGTCTAATACCACCAGCTCGAATCGTTTCATGATCTCGGCGGTCTGGGCCGCGTGGCTGCCGGAGCCCACCTCCAAATTGACATCGGGCTGGGGAATCCCCAATTCGCTAAAGAACAGCCGGCTCATGGCCTGGTCGTAATGTTGGCCGGTATGGACCAGAACAGCCTCCACTCCCTGCCGTCGGCCATATTCGGCCATCAGCGGCGCGATCTTCATGAAATTCGGTCTGGCCCCAACGACGTTGAGTATTTTCATAAACACCTATGTGCAAACAACGGCGAATCCACAAAACGCCTGGGAATTTAATTACCCACTGACACCCCTTAGCTCTAAGAAAGTTTCTTGAAAGGTCTGTACAAGGGGTCACCGATCAGGAGCAGTTGCCACGAGTTAAGCGGCTGGGTGTGGTAGTAGGCCTCGACAAGGCACTTGCCCTCGTACAGTTCCATGAAAAATGCTTTTGGCTCTGGAAACGCATGAAGGTACGGTTCGGCCACCGGTCCAAGCGTTGCCGTGATACCGTCTTTGAGCATCGCTGGGCACCATTGGCTGCTGTTGGGATCGCGAAGGCTGGCCGCCTCAGAACTGGCGATGTGATAGCCTATTGCGCCGTCGACAAAATCGAAGGCATCGACGTACTTGGCCAAACTGTACCAGCCGCAGTAGAGGGCCGTTTGAGGACAGGTGCCGGGGGCGAAGAGTGCTGCCGTCTGCTCCTCCTGGACAGGCATGTCGGTCTCTGCTTTGATGAACATCGCCAAGTCACGAAGCGACTGGTCATAAAGTGCGTACAGGCTCTTGCCTTGGATGCCTCGTGAATCGATATAAGCAGTCCCTTTTAATCCCGTCTTCTCCGCCGATAGGGCCTTGTCGATAAGGCCCTTGGCAATGGCCTCGCCGGGCCCGTCGAGCCGACTGACCATCAGCGTTCTCAATCCCAGGTTCAAAAAGTCATCGACGCCCTTCTTCAATACATTAGGCTGCCATCGATACAACTCGTAGGAATCGAACAAGACCATGGACAACTCACTATCGACCGATGCGTGAGTCTCATTGCCGTTGATCCGCGCAATCGCCGCCTGCACATGAGTCAATTGACGATTGGACTGTTTGTACTCTCCGGAGGCGGTCTGACCGTTTTTCTGAAGCTGCTCGACCTTGGTCCTGAGCGGTTCGGCCACGGCCTGCAGCTTCTGCAACGCCTCGGCCTGCTCGGTCAAGGTCCCTCGCGGTCCGACCTTGATGGGCACCCCGTACACCGTGAGCAGGCATTTGATTTTCCCGAGGAGCTGCCTGGTGTCAAATTCTTCGCGAATGGGCTGGACAAGAAGCCGCTCGTAGTCCTGGCGGCTGATCGTCTGCGGCAGCTTGGGCCCAAGAGGCAATGAGAGAATATTCTCGCGTGGTACTCCGCGCACCTGGCAATAATATCGAGCGATCTCCCTGGATTCGGCGATGTGCCCATTGGCGATGATGAGAATCTCCTGAGGCTCCAGAGCCCAGACCCGCGGAGAGGGGACCAGGAGAACCAAGATTACTATGCCGATGCGAACGGCCCTGCTGGATCGGCTATGCAAATTATTTACAGAATCGAACATAGGACTGTCTTCGGATCATCGTGGGCGGTGATACGCCGCGCACGCCGTGATACGTCGCTCGATCTCCTCGACGAGTCGGCCGTACTGTTCTCCTCCCACGCCCCCGTATCGCAATTGCAGCTGGGCATCGGAAATCCCCTCAGGCAGGTCGGACGCCGGCGGGAAGAAGTCCTCGACCTGAAAGCCGCTGGAGATACGCTCTTGCATCGCGCGCGCAGATGCCTCGTCACGGGTAGCCCAGATGGCAAATGTCGTACCGGCCCGGTCCGCGAGCAGATCGGTGAACGAAAAGCCACTTCCGTCTATGCCGGCATCGAGTTCTTCCTTGAGCAGACCGGCGGCATCACTGACGAGCTCATCTGAAAGTAGCGTCATTGCTGCGCTGACACAAAAATGCTTGGTCCAGTCCGATCGGCCGCGAAGAGGAACACGAGCCAAAAGCCGTTGAGCATCCCTGCTGTAGAGGTCCTTAATGACGGGCCCCAGAAATTCCTCAACACGAGGATGGCCTAAAAGTATCCCGAGGGCGAAGATACCCGCCCTGTTCTGGTTCACGGGGTCGCTTTCGACGGATCGCTCGCGGGCAAGAGCAAATACAGTTTCGAAACACTCGCCAAAACTCGGCTGCTTATCTGGCGAGCGGCTGGCGACAGCAAGAAGGCGCTCCACTTGAGCCTGCACGGAGGCCAGCACATCTTGACTGGCGTTCGTCGGACCGAAAAGATCCTCTCGGAAACCAGGGGGAAGGTGCGGTCGACCATAGGTGACCTCGATTGACTCTGGCCCAATTGTCGCGGCTTGGATGGCATCCAGGAATGGTTTCGAAGATGGGTCATGACGAAGCCGCGAGGTGACGACAGACGATAACAGATTGCACAGCCAGCGCGGAGCTTTCACGGCCCCTATCTGCAATTGCTCTACACACAGGTTAAGGGCGCCATTTTGAATTTCTGGTATGCCGGCTGCCATCAGGTTCAGGTAGTGCGTTGTTCCTGCCCCCAGCGTCAGGCCAATGGATGCGACAAGTAAAGCGGAGTCGGGCTCCAGGCTGACTTTGGCTTTTCGGTCCGGCGATCCGAGCGACAGACCCCAGGCCAGCAGGACGTTGAGGTCGTGTTCTGACAACCGCAAGGTGTGGGTTTGGCCCTCCGTTAGGGATCTGGGGCTCTTGCTGCGAATCAGATAGGTGAGCCGTCGCTTCTCAGCAGACGTCACGCGAGCCGCTTCAAAAGGTAGTGGTGCCTCTTGCACGGATAGCCACAGAATGATGCCGATGAAAGAGACAATCAGAAGAGCCAGCACAGCGATCTTCGGCAGCAGCCAAAGACGAGCCAGCCGGCCGCGCAGCCACGTCATGCCGATCCAGACTCCAAACAAGCAGCCTCCAAGTGGCAACGTCAGGCCCACTGCCGCGGCGAAATGCCACGGCCAGCCGATTTCGACGGCTCGCACTAAAACCGTTAGTGTACTTGCTGCCCCTATGGCTGGGAGATGTACTGGAAATCCACGAAACCGCCTCGAACTGCTGGAAACAGCCAAGGTGGTGATAAAGCCCAACGGAATGAAATACGCAAAGTCGGCAAGGCCACCCCGTGCCAGCCCAAGGATCCACGCGAGGAACTGCCGTGAGTCCCGCAGATGCCACAGCGGAAAATTGGTCATATCAGCCTTGCTATGCCGCAGGGCCAGGTAGGCAAGAAATAACGTGTATAAGGTCAGCGCTATCCAACCGGCGTGTTTGCCGGCTGCACTCGGCATCCCATCTCCTTTCCCTGCGGCAACGCAGTGACCATGACCGAACCTTTGGCTGAGTTCGTGTAAGGAGGCATCCGCTGTGTGCATCTCAGGGGCGTTCAGAGATTCTCGGGCAGAACGCATAGTCCCTTCAATTGATGATCCGGCTGGCTGTACGTTGTTCGGGTACAATGTGGTCTCTCTGTTCCTGATACAGGATTGTCTCTTGCAGATGAGTTCACTCCCCCCGGCTCGATGTGCTGCTACCGATTCGTAGCCTGCACTCCGCTTGTCTGAAGGATGTTCGTGATTTCTGAGCGTTCGTCGGTTGTGAATACGTTGATTTTTCGGTCGATCTCAAGGGCATTCTGCAAATGCCGTTTTGCCTGAACCAAATCGTTAAGTTTTACGCAGGTGCGGCCCAGCTTCAACAGTGTCCTGGCATGCCGCCGAGGGTCAGAGCTTGAGAGTTCCACGAGCTTTTCAAAGTCCTTCCTGGCATCGGCAAGCCGATCCGGCATATTGGACAGAATCGTAGCCCTGGTATCAAGAAGGTGCGAATCATTCGGCGCAAGGCTCAGACCTCGATTTGCCAGCTCGAGTGCAGCCTCATAGCGGTGATCCTGCTCTTGGAGAACCCATGCCAGGTCATTGAGAACCTGTATATCGTTGGGATGCTGCTCGAGCAACTTTTGATATACCTCTTTGGCGCGGGCGGGATTGCCCGTTGGACTTTGATAGAGGCTGGAGGCCCAGTCCAGGCGGGCAAGCAGGACAATCTGACTCGCCGGATCCAACTGTTGTGCCTGGTCAATACACCGCTCTGCCTGGTCCATATCGCCCATAAGACGATACAGCTTTGCCAGAGTCGCGAGGGCGGGGATGCTGGTGCGTCCTTGCTCCGTTTGGCAGTACGCCTGCAGGTCAGGAAGCGCTGCCTGGGGTAGTCCAAGGGCCGCCAGGACATCGGCTCGCGCAAGCCGTAGCGGCTCTTGTGCAGGGGCCTTGGCCATCGCAGATTCGATCCGGGCTCGCGCGTCCTGCAGAAGGCTACGATCCTGGCTTCGCAGTGCTGCTTGCACAAACACCTCCAGAGCCGGCGCGTCATCCGGTGTCTTCTCGAGGACCGACCGAACCATTTCGGCTGCCATCTGCGCATTCCCAAGCGCCAGTTCGGCACGGGCCCTGGCCGACAGCAAGGCCGCGTGGTTGGGATTCATACCCAAGGCGCGAATAGCGCAATCGCGGGCCGTTGTATATTGTCCGGCCTGCAGGGCGATGCCAACCAGCAACAGATGTGCGTCAACCGCTGTCGGTTTTATCTTGATGGCATCCTCGAGTTTCTGTCGGGCCGCTTGGAGCGACTTGGGTGTCGGCTCCTTTATCATCTGGTAGGCTCGGATCGTCATCAGTTCAGGGTCCTGGGGCAAGCCTTCTTCAAGGGCTGCAAGGATCTCCAGTGCCCTCGACCGGTCCTCTGGATCAGCACGCACAAACAGGACTTTCATCAGCTCTCGTTTCAGTTTCAAATCGGCCGGATGCGCGTCTAAGCCCTCTTGAAGCGTTGTAACCGCCTCGGCGAGTCTCTTATTGGTGAAGTAGAAGTTAGCTAACAGGGAATAGCCTGCTGAGCCCTGCTCGGAGAAGGTTGTCAGCCTCCTGTAGTCCTTCTCAGCCCGTTCAAACTCGCCCTCTTCGGCCAAGTACACCGCCCGCATCCAATAGGCCGTGAAATCATTACTGTCCGCGACATATTCATCAAGGATCCGCTGGGCCTCTTGCGTTTGCCCTTCCGCTCTCAGGATGGAGGCCTTGACCGCGGCCAATGTTCGGGAGCTCGGCGCGATGGCTTCGGCCTCCTTGAGGTACGTGAGGGCCTGCGTGACGTCTTTTTCCTGTTGGTAAACAAGTCGTGCCAGTTGTATTCGTGAACTCGCGTAGCGCTCGTCGTTGGAGGCGACCTGCTTCAACTCGTCGATCGCGCGGGGTACGTCCCCAGCCCCAAGGGCCGCCCGGATTTGCCATGCCCTGCCGAGCCGCGCATCAACTCGAATCTGCTGGAGCACCTGCTGGGCCTCTGAGAAACGGCCCTGTCTTTCAAGGAGGGTCAGCAATGTGTCTGCGATATCGGTCGCGGCAGGATTCTGGGCAAGGCCTTGCCGGCAGACATCTTCGGCATGACGTGCATCCTCCAATCCCTCGTACATTGCTGCCAGGATTACGACAGGCGGTGACCAGCCGGGATCTGAACCGATGCAGTACTGCAGATAGTCAGTGATCTGCCGCTGTTTCGAGCGCCAGCCATCAGAGGAAAGCCACAACGAGGCCTCATGCAGCCGCCACCAGAGACCACTTTCCCCCTCGGCCTGTTCCAGTTCTCTAACGAGTTTTTCGGCTTGGTTCGGGTCCTGCCGGATCTCCTGCTGAAACAGAAGGAGCGAGCGCGCCTGTATATCGTTTGGATCCTTCTGCGCCAACCGGCTTAAAAGGCGTATGCCGCCAGCGCGATCCCCCTGTATGAGTTCCAGCGAGGCGAGCCGGATCGATAGGGACCGCTTTTGCGGCTGATCGACGACGCTATCGAGTCCCTGTTTGAGGCAACCGCGGGCCGCTTCATAATTTGCACGTGCCACATAAAGGTCCGAGAGAGTAAGCCAGGGTTCGGCAACCTGGGCATGACGCTCACAGACTCCTTGGCAGGCCTCGATTGCTTTGGTTGTCTGGTCTGTGTTCTGATAGTGGCGAACCAACTGGAGCTGCGCCCTGAGCGGCTCTTTGCACTCTTGGATGGCCTGTTTGAGCTCCTGTTCAGCCTTGTTAGGATCTCCAAGGTACGTCGCAACGCTGGCCTGCAACATTCGGATATCCACGCGATCGGGTTGCTCCTGTCGCAGTGCAGCCAATTCGGCGGACAGTTCTTTGAGTTTTTCCGCACTGACGGTTGATCCCTGCTCGGCCGCCAAGTAGATGCTCGCCCCAATACGAATCAACTTGGCCCCAAGGTCCGTGGGTTGGAGAGACTCGGCCAGCCGCGCAGCACCAAGAGCCTTTTCCCAGGCCCCTAATCTAGTGTACTCTTTGGCCAATTGTTGTGTCATTGCCATGTTGGCCCCTTGAAAGCGCAGATATGTTGACATCGCGCTGACGGCCTGTCGGGGCTGACCCGTTTGACTGTAAGCCTCAGCCAATAGCCCCCACAATTCGGCGTCAGAGGCATCATCCACAACGACCGGTCGCAGAAGATCGATGACAACATAGGGTTTGGCCTCAGCCCTTGCTACGAGAGCTTCGAGCAAAGCCAGGAGTTTCGGTCCGGACCCCGCCGCTTGCTGCTGCGTACGTAGGGCTTCGCGGTACTCTTTCAGGCGCTCCCTCGCCTTTTGCGTCTCGCCTGCAGCGGCATAGAGCTGGATAGCAGCCGGGATCACCTGAACTCTGTGTCTTGGTTCGGTCAGCACGTCCAGCACCCCATCAGCCAGAGAGACCCCTTCTGTTATAGCCTTCCTCTTCATTGCCAGTTGCGAGGCGAATATGAATCTTGTTATGGTCCAGTTATTGATGTCGAAGAAATGTTCTTCGAGTGCTTCCTGCGGGAGACCCTCAATGGCCTGCAGTTCCGCGGCGGTCCGGTCGAACTCGTCGTGTCCCAGCCACTCGGCAGCCAGGAACAAGCGAATCCGGGGACTGTCTGTGCCCAACTCGTCGGCTTTCTCCAGGTCGTTGCGAGCCAGCTTCAGTCTTTCATCCTTGCTCATGCCAGCAATATCCTGTGTCGTGCGGTAGAATCGTGCACGGTACGCCAGCGCCTCGACGGATTTCGGGCAGGCGGCTACGGCCCGATTGAGCCAGTCCAGGGCATCGTTGCTTGTCCCGAGGGAGCCCGGGCTGCTTGTGATCTGGCTCATCAGCGTGCACGCTTGCACATACTCGTCGGGCTTATCCGCAAGTGGCCCGAGGTCCTCTATGAATTTCTCAAGCGTCTTTCGAGCATCATCCTTCTTTCGCAGACGATTGAGCGCCTCAGCTAACCACAGCGGGGCCTTTCGGTCCTCCGGGACCTGGTTCAGCCGTATTCGGGCGATGTAGGCCAGCTCCTCGAAATTGCCTATGCTGGTATAAAGCATGGCAAGCTTGTTATAGGCGACCTCGTCGAGTGGGTCGAGCTGGATGATGCGGCGATAGGCCGCGATGGCCCCACTGACGGCCGCGGCGTCGAGCGGTCGCACCGACAGTCGGGCCTGGGCATACTTCCTGAGCATATCGAGGTCGTCGGGATTCCGGCCGAGGTACCGCTGGAAGTTTTTAGAGGCCGTCGGCCAATCCTCCTTTTCAAAGGCCGCTTGCCCCGCATCCAGAGCCATTTTCGAGAGAATGCCTCTGCGGACCTCCCGAGCGGCAAACAGGGAGCTCCCCAGTGCTACCGTGACAAGAATCAAGACGATCAGCACCTTGACGTTGACCTTTGCACATCGGTTTAGACTATGCATGACATATCCTCCTAATGGAATATCACTGACTGGCGGCTTATTGAGACGCTCCGGCCATTCAATCTGGCCGAAGACGATCCGAAACATCTGGGCAGCAGACGGATTGTCCTTGAGCAGAGTGGGTTGATTTTGGAAACCATCTCGAAACACAATTTGTCATTCTGAGCTTGTCCCTTAGGGACGTGGCGAAGAATCTCTTATTTCCGACGCCCACACCTTTGCGGAGTTTACGCTGAGCGAAGGCGAAGGGCGCAGGGTGACAGTATTGAGATAGTTACATGGCACGTATCGGCTCTGATTCTTCTGGATGTAACGCCTTAGGGCAACAGCATGAATAAGAGCCTATCCCAGTAGGCGTGGTTTTGCCGATAACTCCTGAGGCACGTTGGTGTGCCGCAGGAGATCACGGATGACCAGAAAACGCAAGACCCAACGCAAGGTGGCGTATAAAGACAAATGGCG
>Ga0315295_10002085_pt1 | contig 17022 bp, 19 predicted proteins | sample YL17G14_0_MG_FD_204453 | JGI IMG/M metagenome (GOLD analysis project Ga0315295, IMG submission 204453) | Sediment microbial communities from Yellowstone Lake, YNP, Wyoming, USA - YL17G14_0 | ecosystem: Environmental > Aquatic > Freshwater > Lake > Sediment | place: USA: Wyoming | collected... | reverse complement strand
CACGACCAATCATAACTAAAGGATTAATACCTCTGGCTATAACATCCCAAACACCCAACCTCTTAAAGAGGTGCCTATCCGAAACATAGTATTTATGCGTCCGACTTGCTTCTACACCCCTCAACAAAACAATGCCTAAAAACATATCAGCCCCCTGTTCTAACTCTTCAAAAATTCTTCATAGCTCAAAACTACGATCCCTAGGTCGGCTGCCCTCTTTGTCTTGGTTGTAGCTTTAGATGTATCACATACCAAAACATCTACGGATTTAGAGATCGAATCGGCTGTGGTATACCCTTTTTCTAGGGCGAAACCGATCAGTTCTTTACGAGTCATAGGACCTGAACCGCTGAACACAACCACCCCAAGCCCATTCGACTCTGCTTCGTTGTGGAGAGTCAAAACACTTCGCAGATCTTCAAAATACACCATATTGCTAGGGTTCCGCTTCCACTCCACGACATTCGATCCAATAGCCGACTCGGAGCTATCAAACGAAACGAAGTCAGATAGGGATCTAATGCCGAGTTTAATTATGGCTTTTTTACCCACTAAAGGAATGTTCAATCTAGCCAAAAACTCCACCACACTCATATCCTGCTTGGCTCTAACCTCGGCAACAAATCTCGTGGCTTTCTTATCCCCAAACCCCTCTAACCCACTTAAATCACTAGGAGTTAAACGGTAAATATCTGCCGTGGTCTTTATCTTACCAGCGGCATATACCGATCGGATCGTAGCCTCACCCACTTCTTTAATCTCACAGGCTCTAATCCACTTATTAATCATTTGGATAGAGACCTCTGAGCACTCGGTATTAACACATTTGATATGTACACCCTCCCGCACGACCCCCGATCCACAAGAGCAATGAGTAGGAAGAAGATCGGTTTCTCCTGAGGTTCTGTTTTCTTTCACGAATGGGATAACATCATTAGCTCGTTCGATCGTCAAAACATCTCCTACTTTTAACCCAAGCCCAATTACGTTCTCACAATTGTTAAGGGTAGCTCGGGTAATCCTTGCCCCACCTAAAACAACCCCTGAAAACACTGCAACGGGGATCAATGCCCCCGACGCACTAGTATTCCATTCGATCCCTTCTAACGTTGCTTCTGCCGCTTCAGCAGGTGGCTTAATAGCCATAGCATAGTTATGATGATGCTCATTGCTCTTCCTCCCATCTATTTCTTTATGAAGGTCTTTGTTATTGACCACGATCACTAAACCGTCTGTTTCATACCCCCATTCGGTTCTTAAGCTAGAGATGTACTTATCGCAAAATAACCCTAGCTGATTAGGGGTTTCGCATACTTCATATACAACAACCCCAAACCCCCATTGTGCTATCTCTTGGAGGTCAGCGGCTTCTGTAGGGTTATTTAGACCGATGGTTTGATACCCCACGAAGGTTATGAGGTTTTGCTCTTCAGCAGGGTCTTTTCTATTGACAAGCCCCACACAGGCATTGCGCAAGGGTCCTGAAACATTAGTTCCTTTAGGGAGGTATAACTCACCTCTAATCTCTATGCGGTTTTTCACAGGAATGGTTAAGCAGATGCCTCGGATTGCGTTCTTAAGATGGGCTATGTTCTGCCCTATTTTACCATCTCCTCGAGTGGCTATAGAAACTAAAACACCCCCGACATACACTAATGTAGCGGATAGCCCATCTATTTTAGGCTCAACAACAAATGCCGAATCTACCTCTAACCCCTTCACCCATTTCAAAAGATCCTCTTGGGTTTTAACTTTAGCACAGGATAACATAGGGAACTCGTGGGCTATTTTATTAATCCCTACCGATGCCCCCACAGCATTAAGGAGAGGATGTGTGGGGTCGAGAGATCTTAACTCATCCTGCAATTCATCAAACTCCCGATCAGATACTAGAGGTCGTCCCTCATAATATGCTTTGGTGTAGGAGGTTATTAATGCGACGAGGTCTTGTTTGGTTCGATCCATCGCTTTCCGTTGCTCCTTAGTCATTTCAAGATTGTTCATTATTTTTCCCTCTGTTTTTTCTGTCTTTTAAGGCTCACCTCGACTAACTTGCTAGCACCATGCGCTTAATGCCACCATAACCATCCAATAAGAGCAACGAATAAGCCCCCAGCCATTATAGGCACTTTAGATGTATCACCTAACCATGCTAAAACACTCCAAGCATACGCAAAAATCCCTAATGCTATGAGAACTGTTATGATTTTTAATTTTGTGATTTCTTTCATATCGGTATCCCCCCTGTGTTTAATATACCACGGATCGAATTGTATGTCAAGGGGTTAATCCAATTCTTTTTTCTGTATATACCACGGCGACGTATATACATCCTTCACTATCTTTGGAAGCACGGTTTTGTCAGCCCATTTCGCATTGAACTCGGATATATCAACGATTATTATGAACATCCCCTCGTGAAACCAATCATCTTCGATTAATGCAGGAACGCCGTTAATATACCAAGTATCATCGTGACCGCTAACCCCCCAATGGTCAATCTCCCCACGGGATAACAGCTCCTTCGCTTCCCCTAACAAAATATTCAGTAAGTTTTTGGGCAGGTCTAAAACCTTAACAAACTCCTGTGGGGTGAAATGTGTAAACAGCATATATTCTTCGATTTTAGAAGAGGCTACATACACCGCTCGATTAGGATCGTCTAATCCGAAAAATGCCAAAACGTCTATAGGATCGGGAGGTGTGTTCTCTAATACATCCCCCACTAGCACACCAACACTAAAATAAGTACCGAACTCTGCCTCGGACATTGAAGACTCCTCCCACAAATAAGCCCCAACCTTTTCTAGGCTTGCTTTCTGTAGCCCCTTCAAAGCTCTCTTTTGGTTTCTTGTGATTCTCATTATGTACTCCCCACCCAAGAATACCACGACTTTGTCGGTTTTGTCAAGAGCATATCACCGAAGGTCCTCTTGACAAAGCTCTTCGGAAATGTTAATCTCTAGGAAAGGAGAGCTATATATGCCGAGCAATAACGAGTGGGGGTCTACCGACCCATTAGGTTTAATAGAGTGTACGGAGATGATTCTGCTGGTGACGAACCAGATTCTTGAGTTGAAAGCACGACCTTATTTGGGAGATGAAGGTCTTCAACTTCCCTATCAAACTCTATATAAGGCTATTAAGGTACACCCGAAGCGACCGAACCCCATCGATAAGTCCACATTCGATCAAGTATGGGCTGGGCTACCCGTTTGGTTTCCTCGAGTAATCGTAGCAAGCGATCTGGACGTTGTACGTAAAGTGGAAGCTTACATAACTCTTTGCAAAGACACTACAGACTCACGACTTGTTTTAAACGTTTTTGATCAATGGGCTAGAGAGGTTCTAAGGGAGCGTTATTCTGGGGAATTGGCTACACTTGATAGTACCCATACCCAATATTGGTATGCTATTCAAGACTTGAAAGCAATCTGGGTCAAAAAGCGAATCTTTTCGGTCGGTTTTTTGTCGCCATGCTATTAGTGTTATTAACCCCTACATAAGACGAATCTTGTTAAAGGGTTAAAATTAAAGATAATCCCTCCTAGCCCTTGACAATAATGAAATCGTGATGTATGGTATGGGTAAGGAGGAACGAATGCGTTATAAGCTAGGTGTTTGGTTGATAGGAAGTGGGTGGGTAGCCTTCTCTGTAGTATCTATGGGGTTTCTTGTGCCTGAGTTAATAAACTCCAATAGTGATGGTTTACTAATCGTGGGTTATCTAGCCTTTGTTGGGTGGGGGTTGGCTACCCTATTAGTTATAAGACTGGTGGGGCAGTTGCTTCATTATATTAAAACAGATCCTAAGGAGGATTTAAAGAATGATTAAGAAGATTATGGTTGGGTTATTGCTTATGAGTGTGCTGGCGTGTCATCGAGTGCCTCCGGGTCATGTAGGTGTGAAGATCGATCTCTTGGGTTCGAGTCAGGGAGAGGTTAAGACGGTTGGGGTAGGTCGATATGCCCAAGGGCTTAATACGGAATGGCATAATTTCCCGACCTATATTCAAAACCATAGCTGGGACTCTAAAGGAACGTTCGGCTTCCCTATTAAAGGTGGGCTTATCATCTCGGTCAATTTAGGTATCGAGTTCCAATTAGACCCTGCTCGTATTGGGGACATCTTCCAACAGTATCGATTCGGGGTAGAAGAGATCCGAGACATTGTTATTAAGAAAGAGATTCAGAATGCGTTGCAAGAGTTCTCTATGTCTTATGATATTGACGATTTGATTTCGGAAGGTATGGGGTCTTTAATGATTGAAGTCAACCGCTCAGTAACAGCACATTTTGAGCCTATGGGTATCTTAATCCAACGCATTAGTATAGTAGGGTCCCCTGTTTATCCCAAGCAAGTAAGTGATGCTATTATCTCTAAGATTGAAGCAACTCAACGAGCCGTGCAACGAGAGAACGAATTGCGTGAAGCCGAAGCTCAAGCCAAAAAGCAGATCGCTGAAGCAGAAGGGCGGGCGGAATCTATCCTAGCCATTGCTCGAGCAGAAGCCGAGGCTAACCGTTTAAAAGTCACGAGTTATAATGAGAATTTGCTTCGTGCTATGTGGATTGAGAAATGGGATGGGAATCTCCCAGAGGTTGTATCTGACGCTAATATGCTCTATGGGAAGGGGAAATAGATGGGGATTAAATCAAACCGAGAAATCTACACCATCAGTCAACTATTAGACCGTGCAAAAGAAGGGACGTACTCTGTTCACAAACCTTCTAATGTGGTAAGAAAACAAACCGATGCGGATTTAATTAACTTTGTGCTAGAGGGTTGGATTTTGCCTTCGTGTGTGATGGTCGAATCCTCAAATGGTAGAAACCCTGTTTTAGTGCATATCACAGGAGAAGGTCGAATGGGGGTCTTAATGGAGTTCGTCCGGAACAAATCCCCGCTCCGATTAGAAGATGTGGAGGTCTATTTCAGGGACTTGCCAGATGAATCGACGTTCACGATCTTGTCCACGGAAGTCGTCTTTAATGTCCTTTCAAACGAAGTAGACTTTCACACGGCTCGGAGTTACGGTTTTGTTCTTCAAGAACTGGGGTAAAACAAAAAAGAGAGGGCGACCTCTCTTTTTTTTGATCGGGTCGGGTCTATCCCTTCAGATATGCCCCGTCTTTGATCTGGTTCTTAGCACTTTCTCGACTGAAATCAAGTTCGTTCAACACATCCTCGAGTCGGTTTTCTAACCCAACAATCTCGGTATCGATCAAGTCTTTAACCCACATCATATCAAACTTCTTTAGGATTTGTTTAAAAGTCATCCCACTCTTGGTCTGGTCTTCATAGGCGGTGTAGTTCATTAACTGAGTGAAAAGTTCAATCAGGGTTTCCAATTGGCTCTTCCAAGCTAATTCTGGAGGTCCGTTGCCCTTACCTCGTGAATCCCAAAAGAACGTATGGCGATCCTCAGATCCTCCGTACTCGGTTTCTCCTGCTGGTACGATGTATAGCTCACCAAGCCCCCCCCAGTCTGAAGCATCCCCCAAACTGTCAGATGCAACTTCTCGTGCTATAGGGTTACTCTCCACCAAAAGCCCTTTAATGTAGGCCTCTACTATGGATTTCTTCGTGGGGTCTAACGCATTGATCTTCTCGGCTAAACCCTGATGTCTTTTGGTCATATCATCTCCTTTTTTTATATATGTTTATTTAGCTACTTTTTTTTTCAAAATCAATCAAAGCAACAACTCGGGAATTGAATGAACTTAATAACTCGTTGAATAAATCAGGATTTAACAACCCAAGTCTCTTTGTGGTTCCATCTGGGGATATGAGGTCTATGCCGTTAGTTAAAATGACCACCCCCCAAATATTTTGGTATTGATCGACCCATCTAGTGATAGATAAAGACTTCAAATCGAGGGTTAGCCTAATCATAGGGAATGATCCATCAATCACCTCTATAAAAGAATCACTTAAGAAATCCCCTATATACACATTCAAAGCCATCTCTATAGACCGTAAGGCTGTTGTGGTTACTTCTATAGAAGGTATCACTTGCTGAAGCCCAGAGGACTCGGAAATAAGAACCGTTTTCCCTATTCCAGCTGTGGTAGAACCTACCTCTGTAATGCCTGCTGATAAATAATCCGTTTTAAGGTCTGTGGGATAATCCGAAAGTGATCTATTTGAAGTCCATTTGTTATAGCTAACATCATCCGCTAGCTCACTGGTCAAACGTCCTCTGGCTAGCACAGTGCCATATTTGGGATCTTCAAATTCGACTCCTTGCATATACCTAATAGTAAGAACAAGGCTATTCTGTGCCACTGTGATAGCTCGTGTCGTATTGTCTCTTCGCCACCTAAAAATATCGGCGGTGTTCTCTCTCACGGGTCTTATGTTACAAAAGAACATCACGAGGTCTTGAATAAGCCTAGGGCGATTTGCATACCCTGCGAGTTGTTGAATCTCGACCCATCCCTCTGTCCCATACTCAAACATTTTAAGGCTGGTATGATCGAATATTAGCTCATCGGGAGTTATAGTGCTTGTGGAAGGGATTGTTAGAGCAAGGGCTTTAGAATACGGTCTACTCATCTGGCTGGTAAACCCAAGCACTTGCGAACCCGTGAGAGAAAGGATAAGGATTTGTCCTTCTATTTCCTCAAAAGGTTCATTATCATAATTCTCAAAGAATATAGGAAGGTCTTCATAAAAAGTCGTTAAACGGTTAGTCTCCCATCCGTGGATTTGATTGTTTAAAGGAGTAGCGAACTCATTAGTGATTGTGGTGGTCGCAACTCTTAAAGGCTCACTGTCCATTACTTGAGGGTTTACTAGGGGTATCTTGGGTTGATTGGGGGTTTCCTCGGTCACATAAAGATCGGGGTTTTCCCTAGTTGTGAAGCTGGCAGAAGACTGGTCCTCAGCAAAGGTTACTAGCTCAACCTCTACTGATTCTATAGGGGTTATGGTTTGTGTTTGAGTTGCTGAGGAGTTATAGACGGGGTTTGTAACTACATCCCGCTCTGGGTTATATACCAACTGATCAAATCTAGTAGTTCGTTCAGCTACTACCGATCCCGAAGGGGTGCTATACTCAGGAGAATTAAATTGAGCTTTCACAGCCCCTGTGGTTTCTATCCGTGTGGTTAATACCCGTGATGGAGGTATAACCAATGCTTCTGTTAATTGTTTGGCTTGGTATTCTTTTGTTTCGTTTTTGAGGTGCACATAAGTACACGAAGAAAGTCCTGTGATAGCCACGGATTGTTCTTTAAAGCTTTCTAAATCCTCATACGACACGTCAGGAGCGGGGGTTTCATTCCATACCAAGGACTGGCTGGTCTCATCGAGAAACTGATAGGTGGTGCGTTCTTTTATAACACCCTCTAGGTCTTTCAAAAGCAAGTTATTAGCCGAGGGATTAACATCCCCTGAATATTGACCTGTGGTTCGGTCTAAAACGGAGGGGCTAGTGGGTTTAGTCCCACTAACAAAAAACTCTTTCTCTGCCAACACCCCGAAAGTATGGGTTATGGCTTGACCTATTGAAGCATAAAGCCCTGTTCTGTCTTGTATATGGATAAATCTTTGGTCATTTAACTCCTCTACTAAGGTGGTGATTTGTTCGTTCGTCATTCGCACACCTACCGAGAACCCCGTATTTAACGACCTAGGAAGATTTAACCCCTTAAACTCTACTAGAGAGGTCGATGATGTTTCCGCCGTGGTTATTAATTGTCCTGCTGTTTTTGTTCTGAATTTGTTCAACTCAGGGGTTAAGTCCTCTATACTTCGTATCTGAATATTATAGTCTTCTTCAGGGATCAATACATTATCCAAAACAAAGTCTACTTGGTGGTCGGCTAAAACCGAAACCCCTACCACTTTTAAACCTGAACCTCTTAAGCTGGATATGTCATCTAAAACATACCCCGACCCTATGAGATGTACTTCGTCGTTATACTCTTCTATCCGGTCAAGCACATCCGCCTCTAATAAATACCTAGGCGTGGTTCGTTCTATACCAATGAACTTTATTCGCAGCACGGAGTATAGAAGCTGGGGTAGCCCTTCGTAGAATCCCCAGAACCCCCTATCTCTATAGAAAAAGCTATGCAATAATTTGAAATCTATGGATGTATCTCCTAGCTCGATCCATCTTTTAAAACTCCGAGCATTAAGGGTTATCTCTTCAGTTTCGGGGGTTGTTTCTAAAGGGTCTACATTAAACCTATGGTCTTCGTCCGTGGGGGCGCTCCATAAGAATGGTTCTTGCCTAGAGAATAGGTCATACTCACCTTGCAAAGTGAAATTGAATGCCCAATACCTATCGGTTCTATTAATACCTTGGGTAACATCTACCCATATAAGTGGCTGATCCAAGTTAGGTTGTGTGCCAGACGAGTTTTTGAAGTGGATCACTTCTTTAAAATCACTCCTCAGCCATACTCCTGTGTGAGTTTTAGCCATTGGCCATCCCGTGGTTTCTTGTAAATACTCACTATGCCCTATATAATCCGATGGGTTATTAACCGATCCGTTTCGTCTTAAGAATAGCTCCACATTGCCAAAAAAAGAAGGGTAAGTCGTACCCTCAACCGGTGGGGCAAACTTCTTCTTGATCGGCTCTCCTGATACATAACTAACAAAGAACTCTTCTACCCTTATAATAGGTATTAAGGGATGAACAACCCGATCCTCAATCGCAGTTCCCAACTCTAACACAGTAGGCAATTGGATATATGCGAAATCTTCGGGAGTCCCCCTGCTCCCATCACTTTTTTTTAACCAAGTAGGGCTCACAACCCTAGCGAACTCTTTTAATCCAAACTCGAAATCTATGGGGTATATCCTAGCCCCATATAATGGAACAAAAACCTTAGTGGGTTTTACTAGAGTGCCAGATAACCCAGAAACAACCCCTAGGTCAGCTACCTTTGCGGATTTGATCTGTTGAATCAGTAGGGTTAAAAGGGAGGTTACGTCTACCCCATCCGCATTAATAGCATCTATAGGGGGGTTATTGAACAATAAACGAGGCTGTTGATTATCTACTAAATAGGACCCAATGCCTACCCCTATGGTATTAAAGCCCTCATTTAAATCTTCTACGACCACAGGGTCGAGAGGTTCTAAAGCCCCTATCTCATTAGGTAGCTCTAGCACGGCTGCAAGCCGAGGCGTTTGACTTGAATTGTTTTGCAAAGAAACTCTTTCGTTATTAACTTCAAGAGATGTTGTTGAGGTTTTATCAAGATCAGTGAATTGAAGGTTATGCCCTACAACCAATCCCCCCTGATCAACAAACGGAACATCATAAACCCGTGCCTCATCTTCTGGCGTATTAGAAAACATAACCATTCCGTGAAATTCGCTAGATCTATTGACTTGTTCGGCCCTATGCTCCGAAAATAATGCGGTGGTGATAAGAGTTCCATCCGAGGGCATTTCCGCTAATGATTGGGTCTGAGTTGTTTTAAACTCCCCTGTTTTGGGGTTAATGGTAGCGGTAGGTGTACCCCCTGCATCGTTCCCATCCTCATCGTGAAAACCATCTTCATAAAAAGATAGAACGTCTTGACTTATGGTTGTCGGACCAGTATTAATATGAACCCCACCATATAAGTCAGTCTTTTGGGTTACCACTAATGTTTTGGCTTTTAAATCATCTCCGAAGTTATCCCTGAAATGTTTGGCTACTGCTAATGAGTTGACAGGCATCAACTGTCGTCTGCCGAACTCAAGATCGGATAGGGTAGATCTCTGGAAATCTACATCAATATCCCACTGGCGGGTAATTCGTTCTAATCGAGTAATGTCTAGTCTTAGCCTAGCATCTCGTGGGTAGAGGATAGTCCCATCGCCAGTCAATAACCTTAAACCCCCAGAGGCTGTGGTGAGTTTTAATATAGGGTATGATTGTGTGGGGTGGCTTATCACACTATAGGTAATACCATAATCAACCCCATCCACTTGAGAAACTCCTATAGGGATCTCTTGCCAATATTTGTTATTGGGATTAACAGGAATACCCCCTAGACTAATACTATAATCCAAATCAAACGTAGGGGCATTAGGGTATTGTTCATTGGGTAGCAACGCATTTAAACTCTGGGTTAAACCCACGAACGCCTCATTGATACTGGTCTGCGTTGGGGCTACTGCCTCGAAAACATCAACCGAAGCCTCTAGGGCAAGTTCTACCCCTATCCAAGTATTAGCCGTGTATTGATTTCGATCCAAAGACATCGCTATATCATATGATCCGAAGAGTTGCCCAAAATATACGGGCTCTTTCCCATCTGATTCGTGCGACCACGTCCTATCCACCTCTACACTTAAAACCACCTTTAAGTCTTGATTGGTTAAACTTCTAAAACTTCCCTGAGGTCCGAACGCTACAAACTCAGGCAAATCAAATACATCAGAGGCGACTCCCCCCACTAGCGAAGTTTCTTTAGTTATTAGAGGAATGTCTGTGTTGACCTGTGTGGATAAGAAAGGTAATGCCTTCATCTCATACATCCCTTCAAATTGTTCCTGGGGGGATTCCATAAGAGGGATCGTAAACATACCCCCGTCAACGGCATCAGGAAACGCCACCCGAATATAGTTGAATAATAAAGGGAGGTCTTCCGCTCTGTGTGGGGTTGACCCATCACATAACACATACCCCAAGGAAACCCCCGATCCTCTCATCAAAGGGCGGATCGACCCTATAGGTGCTTCATCTGCAAAGTTGCGTATCAGATCGATGTCGATGTGCATTTCAATAGGGGATATGGCTTGACCAATATAAACCCCTACATTGGAGGAGTCCATTAACCCCTCCCTAACCAGAGAACCATTACGCCCTAAAAAATACCTCGATCCTGCTGTAAAATAGGGGGTTTTAGAGCGGTATACGCCTTGCCTTATGAACAGGGCTGGATCACCTTTTGGTATCTCTCCTGACCCCATAATAAGCCCTATAACCGATGAGGTACCTACTGATCGAATGTCAGCGGTTATGGCTGTTCCTACATTGCGAAGCCCCCCATTATCTGAAACCCCTCCGCTAAACCATCCATCCAATAAGGAAGAGTATCCGAAGTAAGTAGGTGTATTATTCCCCATTATTTCTGCGCTAAACCCCAGAGAAGTATTAACCACTATCTCATAGGTGAGATAGCCTAACCCCTCTATTAAATCACTAAAGAAAGACGATCGATTAGTATGGTAGAATAAGAAGTCAGGGCTAGTCATATCTCCCCAATGACTGGGTACACCAGATTCATATAAAGGAACAAACTCGATCTCTTTACCTAAACGTATTAATGACTCATAGTGTTGCCTATCGGCTTCGTCTTTGAAGTCAATTGCCCCACTTGAGAAGGTCAAAACTCTAACCCTAGAGAAATCAGCAATCACTATCCACGGATGCGACCCATCGGGATTCCCTACAGAAGCTGGCCAAGACCCGTCGTTAGGAATGGTTAAACCCAGCTCTAGTTTAAAAACCGAATCTGTTTCAGTCGATCCATACGCCATAACTCTTGGGGTTTCTCCGATGATTACCGTTTCCCCTAAAGTGAGTTCTAGCTGAGTATTGTCTATAGGACCCCGACCATCGCCGTCCAATTGAATGTTAATATGGATAGATGAATCTTCTTGAGGCCAGCCACTATCAACCGAATTAAGCACCCCGACCAAGATGACGTTTCTCGCATTAGCAAACGCTTCCGATACGCTGGTGGTTAAGACTCCGGGAATGGCAGATACAAACATTTCAGCACCTTTTTGATTGGTTCTTATAAGGGAGGTGTCTACCCCTCCTGAAGGTAAAGTAAACGACCCATGGCACTCTACGGAAACCCTCTCGCCTGCTCTAACCGTAGACCCCGCTATCCCTACACAACGTTTATGCCGATCCGAACGAGTCAACACAACCACGTCATTCCCATCTCTTAACCCCATGGGAAGATTGGGTAAATCCTCTTGAGAAGCTATAGACACGACCTGTCCTCGCACCACGTCCTCTCCTGCGGTATAGATCGCTTGAGGGGTTATTCTGTGATCCGATCCATTTATAGAATACCTGAGTTGGGAAGTGTTTTTATTTAACCACATCAAGCTATGACGATGGGGGTTTGTGTTTCGGACGGAGGAATGGTTGAACAGCTTTTTCGTTTTCATGTCTTATTTAGTTTTGAAAAAAAGTCATAATCCCCTAGACATAGGGGCTAGACCGATGTTATACTAGAGCTTGATTTGTCAGGAGGTGTTATGGATTTTAAGTCTTTTGGGGTGGTTTTTTTGTTTATTTTAGTGGTGTCCTTTGGGTTGCCTATTGTGTACTCGGCGATTGTTCCTCACAACCCCAAAAAAACCCAATGGGTAGTCCCTGTTAAGAATGGAGTTTTGACTTCGAGATACGGGCTTCGTATCAATCCCATCACCAATCAATCCGAGTATCATACTGGTATTGATATAGCAGCTCCTTCAGGGGTTCATGTGGTGGCTGTTAGGGATGGGAAGGTCAATCTGGTGGGCAGGGATGAAACAGCAGGGATTTTTGTTGAGATCGAGCACCCCGATGGGATGTATACTTTCTATGGGCATCTATCTAAATCAGCCTTTTGGGTCCGAAGAGGTTCTGCCGTGTCTACAGGACAGCTCATCGGATTCGTTGGGTCAACAGGACAATCCACCGGACCTCACCTTCATTTTCAGATGTATCTTGGGAAAGAGTTAGTAGACCCTATGAAGTATATAGGATCAAACAATTGAGGGGTGTAGCGTGGTTGACGGCATTATGGTGGGTGGCCTCATACGTGGGGTTGCTAATATACACAGGGTGGGTGGTGAACAATAGTTTCACTGACCCTACCTTCATAAGGAGCGGGTCTGTTTTGTTTTGGGGGTTGACGGGGGTTTTGCCTATCTTAGTCGCTTGGGTAGTGGAACAATCTACGGTGCAGGCATTCTCACAAATGAGGGGGTTTCCTCAGTTTAAATCAACCTTAGTTATAAGCCACGAGGTTTTTGGGCTTATCTGTGGATTAACCTTTTTGGTTAGTATAGGATTTATGACCCCTCCTTTTATTTTCATACTCCCTCCTTTAACCCGAAGCGAATACTTGAGATTGATGGTGATGAGTACCGGAGCAGCCATTAGCTCAGGGGTTGTGCTAGTGGCTCAGTACGAGGAGCACAGCACGGTTCTTGAACGGTTAAAGAGGTCGCCTGAAGCTAGACCCAGTGCACCTCTACCTCAACGTACTTCCCTATCTCAACCCATTGTTCAAAACTGGGATCTACCCCTTGCCGTTGTGGAAAGTTTTAGTCAGCTACAAAAAGAATTTTATAAAGATAATAGGAGAAACAAATGATGGAAGATTTTAAAAAAGATTTTAGAGAGAACTCACCACTAGTGCAAAGCTGGGCGATCGTTACTTCTGGTTTGATGTTTATGGCGGTTCACATTCCGATCCTGTGGTTGACCAGAGATGTGGATATATATGGGCTCAGTCTATGGTTGTTATGGATGCCTGAGTTGATAATGAGTTCTCGGATTGGGGTCGCCTGTACTTACGAACACCGTATCCCTATATGGGGCTTTTGGTGGACGTATGGGAAGGTTATAGAACTCCTCACGGTTTGGGCACTTTTTAGCTTGGAGCATCTCTGGGTAGCTGGGGGTTTGTCCGTTTTGGTCATTTGGTCGATTAGTGCATGGGTGAAAGGGGCTAGGGGAACAAATTAACCTGAATCTGAATCTGAATCTGAACCTAAACTTGACTAAACCGCCAAGAAAAAGCCGAGGATTAATCCTCGGCTTTTTCTATCCCTATCCCTAACGCCGATTTAAACCCCGAATGAGCTTTCAGACTTCTCATAGAGAGGTTTTGTTAAGTACCCCACTCCTCTAATAAATCTGCTATACGATTATAACCCCTCGCTATGGCTACATCTAAAGCTGTTCTACCCTCACTATCTTTGGCGTGAACATTCGCGCCAGACTCTAGTAACAAACGGATGATCTTTAAATGGGAGTTATTGTACTGAGTGATTGCGTGACGTAAAACTGTTTCTTTTCGGTTGTCTACAGCGTTTACGTCAGCCCCTGCCCGAATTAATGCCTCGACAATCTTTGTCTGGACTGGCACAGCTCTCATCAAAGCCGTCATACCATAGCTACCAACGATGTTGACATCCGCTCCATAATCTAAAAACAACATAACGAAATCCGCTTTCCCCCTGGAACTTGCTATTAATACTCCTGTGTTCCCAGTGTCGTCTTGTATGTTTACGTCGGACCCAGCCTCTAATAAGGCTTCAGCCACTCGAATAAGCCCACCGTCGATTGTGGATAATAAAGAGGGAATACCTTGTAAGGTAGGATCATCAACTCCTGCTCCGTGGTGGATAAGATCCAAAGCAGCTTCTTCATCACCAAATCTAATCATTTTATTTAACTCCGCATCCTCAAATAGGGTCTTAGAAACCCTCGAACGATTTTGGGTCATCTGCCTACCTGCTCGCACTCCCGCTTCAAATGCTTGTTCTTCTAGGCTTTTATACCCCCCCTAACTCTACTATTATAACGATTCATATTTTACTCCTCGAGGCGAACCTCTTTTTTATAATTATTTAGTTGTTTTTATTCGGGAAAAGGGTTGACAAAAGGTCGGGGGTGGTGTATAGTATCAATACAGGAGGGATCAAATGAAAGTATTAACCAAAGACCCAGAAGCTTACCTAGAGGGGTGCCTAAAGGACATTTGTGCTTCCATACCAAAGGACGCTATAGAGGTTATTTTAAAGGACAGCGTCTTTTTGTTCAAGGAGGGAGTTGTTGCCTTGGATTATGAAAAAATGCAAGGGCTTAAGTCAATCGAGGGGCTATATCAAGTTTTAAGAATGAGTTTTCTCTCACCTAATAAAGGGGCTTGCGAACAAGACATTCACCGGGAGTTTACGAAACTCTTGATCTTTATGAGGGGTAAAACAGACGATATGGGGGTTGCCATTCAATTCTCTACAGATCTGTTCGTATGGATGCAAACAGTAGAGGTGATTATTAAAGCTAATGCCCGATTGATAGAATCCATTAGGGGCTATAACAACAAGTCTGTGGAGGGATTAAATGGATAAAGATAACACGAAGACCCAAGGATTTAATGCCTATGGTCCAGAAGATTTTGTGTACAGGTTTGAAGACCATTTGAACCATAGGCAAGATTATTGGAGAGGGGATAGCCCCTCAGAGGATGATGTTATTGGGGAATACTTGGGTTGTTATTCCTATAATATGTGTCTACAGGAGTATGTCTTCTCTTCCGAAGAGCTAGAGGTGTTGCGGATCGTATACCGTGCGTATGATAAAAATATGTCCCAACTCCGACGAGATATTGAAACAGGTCTAAACCCTTTGATCGAGGGGTTTCCTTCAATGGATGAAGATGAAGAAGAGGATGATGAGGTTTAGGGCGTGAGAACCCCAGAGGGCTTGTGGGTGGGTGTGTATTTATACCCACGAGTATAAGGTATGGTTAAGATCGAGTTTTGGCTCGAAATAAATAAATTCAGGAGAAGATATGAGTAAAAAGTTTTGTACCGAATGTGGGACAGAGATGTCAGTTAAAGCCGTGGCTTGTCCCAAGTGTGGGTGTCCTACCCGGAACGCTGCCGAGAAGAACTGATCGTCGCTAGTAAATCCCCAAAAGAAGGATTATATGCTTACCCTAATCCTGTGTCTATTTGGTGGGGGCATCGGTCTTCATCAGTTCTATGCAGGAAATGAAAAAAAGGGGGTTATGTACGTTTTATTTTGCTGGACATTTATCCCTGTCATCATTTCGGTGGTGGATCTATTCAGTATCCTTTCGGGTGCGTTCAAAGATGGGAAGGGCAATCCAATCACCAAATAAATAAAAAACAAAGGGGGACAAACCCCCTTTGTTCAATAGGCAAGGAGAGGAGAGGAGAGGAGAGGGTATGAAAAAGATTTTAATGATGGGGCTACTTTTAGTAGGGTCGGGATTAGTATGGGCTGAATGTGAGCCTGTGAAGCACGGATTAGGGGTTAATATCGAATTGGCTTCTTCCTTGGGTCTAGCTCCTTTAGGAGACGACACCACGAGTCTGGCGACAGCTATGGGTCTGGGGTCTATGGCGGTGGGGATTAACCTATCGTATCAACTGAGGATTTCGGAGTTATTTTCGTTATCGCCTGAGGTGGGGTTCTTGTATAACAATCGTGCGAAAGACAGCATTAGTTATTTAATGGCGAGATGGCACGAAGTCAGTTTCAATCTCGTACCGAGGTTTCACTTTGGGTATTTCTATGTAGGTGTGGGGGCAGGTATTCGGTTGCACACCGCTCCTCAATTTTCCACTATGACAGGATACCTTAATTCAACCACCGGGGATTTAGGAGATAATTTGAAAGACCTAGGGATTAAAACCAAAACTTCAGCGAGGTTCAATGTCTTGTTGGATTTAGGCGCAGCTATTCCAGTATCGGAACAGTTCGATGTAACTGTGGGGTTCAAATTAACTGTAGCTCCTGTAGCCATAGATAAACTGATTAACTTCTCTTGTGGTACAGACATTATGAACAAATCCACATCTCTAGCACAGGCGGCGGTGTATGTCGGAATGATCACCTATTTTTAGTTAAAACTTCTCAAAAGCACTTGACAATTGTTTGGGGGTGTGCTATCCTATAGATAGGTAGAGGATCATTCCCTACCAAGACTTATAAAAGGAAGTAAGGTATATGGAAAAAGAAGTATTGGCTCGTGTAAAAAAGATCGTCAAAACCGCTAAATCTTGTGGTTTAAGAGTTTCCAATGGTTATAGTGGTCGGGCTATGTGTGGTTCGACGTGTCTATCTGTAAGTGGGAGTTACGACGACCTGCACGAATTTTTGCTATCCGTAGGAAAGAAAGCCGTGGGATACACAGAGGATAGTATGGGTAAAGGTGGGTTGTATTATTGGAGGGGGTTATCCGTTCCTAGGGATGTATGGCAGGAGCTTGTAAGTGCTTAATCGATTTAACTCCTAGGAG
>Ga0315295_10002084_pt1 | contig 17026 bp, 10 predicted proteins | sample YL17G14_0_MG_FD_204453 | JGI IMG/M metagenome (GOLD analysis project Ga0315295, IMG submission 204453) | Sediment microbial communities from Yellowstone Lake, YNP, Wyoming, USA - YL17G14_0 | ecosystem: Environmental > Aquatic > Freshwater > Lake > Sediment | place: USA: Wyoming | collected... | reverse complement strand
GCCCGGCCCTTCGCTCACCAAAGCTACTCGATGCAATTACTGCGGTGAAGGCTGCGGCATCAACATGATGTCCGCCTGCGTCCGCGAGCCACGCTGATCCAGCATGTACGCAGCGGAGAAGATGGAATTGGGTGCCTCAGCCAGTCTGTGGAACTCATGCACGACCCCGAGCAAACCGTGTCCAGGTGTCTTGGTGGGGTCGGAATCGGCGACAGCCCGGATAACCGTCTGTCCCGTCAGCGTCCCCTCCACGTTGATATTGAAGATCGAGGCGTAGTTGTTCTCCGGGTCGTCGCCAAGACGCGTATCGATGTCAGAAAGCTGCAACTCGCTAAAGCACGTCAGCGGCCGGCTGGTCGAGAAGCGCTGCTCGAATTCATTGTACACCAGATACTGCACGGTGGTTGTGACGCAGGTCTGTGTGAAGAAGTCCTGCGAGCACGGCACCAGGGTGAGCAACGTACGGACCGTGCTGTTGAGCACCGGCGCGTCATCGAAGAAGTGGTCGAGGATGAGGTTGTTCGGGCAGCCGTTGTACTCCGCCTCCGGTCCACCGATCACCAGAGTGTTGTCTCTATTGTTCACGGGCACGCAGGGCCCCTGATCACTCTCAACCTGACAGTCCGAATCGGCGGTGCACGATATCGAAGCGTCGCCGCTGCAGTGCCCCGGGATCGCCTGAATGCCGATGGCGTTGTAGCCCTGGATATCTATACCCTCTCCCGCGTCCAGGAGCTCTATTGTCGCTTCGCCCTTGAGGTCGTTGCTATCGACTGGCATCTCGTCCTCGCCGACCTCGACGCATTTCAGCTCGCCGATCATCGGATCCTCACTCGCCTGAGGGATGCTGCCGGTGTTGAACTCACCACCGATACCTGTGTTATCGGCGAGCGGGAAGTCTACACCGGCCAAGCCTTCAGACACTGTCCACACGATCGGCTGATTCGCCGTCAGCCTGAAAAAGAAATCAGTCTCCACCCAGCCCGGTACGCAGTAGCCGGGGGGGGTGCAGTATTCGATCGACGGCTGGCCCGGATCGCAGATTACCGTCGGGGCGTTCGAGCAGTGCCCGTTGGCGTCGACGTAGAAGCACCGCACGTTTACCGCGTGAGGGGCGGTATTGGTCAGCTGAATGATTGTGTCGGTCCCGTCGCTCGTATCAACCACCAGTTTCGGGAACACCACGATCGCCGCCGCGTTAGTCGACGAGATGTCGGCGTGCGCAGCACCCGCCCAGAGGAGCACCCCTCCCAGGAGCATCGCTACACCCGAGAGAAAAGGATTCCACTTCACCGTACGCATTGCCCTTCTCCTTTCACCTATCAGGGAGAAACCAGCCACTGCCTTTTCCCCTCTTTGCCTCTGTGCCAGCGATCACTGCTCTCCCGGCAACGTGATGCCGTCCGGCCCGTTCGGAGGAATGAAGCTGCCTTCGCTGTGCAGGTTGTACGCCGCACGTGCCGCCGTCGCCGGCGACGCTACCTCAACAGTGGTGATCCGTTCCGCGATGCCTACCAGGCCGCCGGAGGAGCCATCGGGCTGCACGACCGGAGTGATGATGGTCTGCGCCACCTCCGTGCCGAGAAACCCGTATGTGAACACCTGCCCGATGTTGGCGAGTTCGGTCTCCAAAAAGCAAGAGACTGTGATGCTCGTCGAGTACCTCTCTTCGTACTCATTGTACACGACGAACTGCACGGTCACCCATTTCGGGATTTGATTCTCGAAGTCTTCGTTGCATGGCACCAGCGTCAAGTCGGTGAACTCTGCCGACGGAGCGTCAGTGAGCTCGCTGACGACCATGTCGGGCGCGCCGCTGGCGAAGTGGTTCAAGATCAGCTTGGCGGGACAGGCATCGTACGTCGCGCCCCCGTCCAGCAAGAGCGGATTCCCTGGCGCAACGTCCGGGTTACCGCGGATGCCGATCGCATTATACTTGGCGACGTCGCCTTCAGCGGTGAGATTCGATCTCAAGGTGCCATCTTCCACGGTCACAAGCGAGACGAGGGTGGCCTCACCTTTGAGGTCGTTACGCGTAATCGGCTCGCCGGAATCGGTCACCTCGATGCACTTCAGCTCGCCGACGAAGTCGGTCACCGGCGGGATGTGACCAGGAACGAAGCCGGAGTCATCCTCCCCAAAGGTCGGGTAGGGAGTGAAATTACGTCCCGCGCTCACGGACCAGTGGGTCGGCTGCTGCTTTGTCAGCCAGATTTCGAAGTCCAACTCCTGACACAGCGGCACACAGGTTGCGCTGGGGACCACGCACGGACAGTTGCAGGACGTGTCGCGCAGCGTCGCGTTCACGTAGAAGCACTGTGCGTGCACCATGTTGTTACTCATGTTCGCAATTTGAATGATGGTATCGAACGTGCCGTCGGCGCGCACCTTGGGAAAGATGAGGATCGATGCCCCCTTTTCCGTCGTGACGTCAGCTCGAGCGCTAAGCGCCACGCCTCCCAACACCACCGCGAGTCCGCAGAGGCATGAGAGAAAAGCGTTCCACTTCACCTTTCGCATTGCCCTCCTCCTTTCCAGTCGACCTTCCCTGCTCACTGGCTCCTGCTGCCTTCGTCCCAACACTCAGGGGCCGGGCTGCTCTTCGCACCGCCTAAGTGCGCGCATACATACTCAAAAATCCGGCGTATTGTCAAGAATAACGTCATGGAAAAGTTGCGTCCCAGGCGAAAACTGATTTCCCGCCAACGCAAAAACCGGGCCGCGAAGGGTAAAGAGGGGCATTTTTGCCGTTTCACCTGCGTCCGGGGCAGGGCTGGAGAGGTTGCGCAGTGCCTTGGAGGGCTGATCTCCGTCGCCGCCGGCGCCCTTTCCGGCTCAGGCCCGAACGATCTTCTCTCGGTCTTTCGTGACCGAGCGCGTCGCGTTGCGTGTGTCGATGACCAGCGCGCTGGCGCCGACGATCATCGAATAGTCGAAAACCGTATGGTCCGTGGCAATTATCACGGCGTCCCAGCGCCGTAGCTCCTCTGGGGTCAGGGGCAGCGATTGCAGATGGAAATCGTAGTGCCGCGAGCGTCCCAACGCCGGCACGTACGGATCATGGTAGCCGACCTCCGCCCCTTTCTTGACCAGCAGATCGAGCAGTTTGAGTGCCGGCGACTCGCGCGTGTCATCCAAATCGCGCTTGTAGGCCACCCCCAGCACCAACACCCGCGCTCCCCTGAGGCTGCGCCGGCGCTCGTTGAGCGCGTCAGTGAGCTTCTCGATTACAAACGCCGGCATGGCATGGTTGATCTCGCCGGCCAGCTCGATGAAGCGGGTGGTCAGATCGTACTGCCGCGCCTTCCACGTCAGGTAAAAGGGATCGATCGGAATGCAATGACCGCCCAGGCCCGGCCCAGGATAGAACGGGGTGAAGCCGAACGGTTTAGTTGCCGCCGCCTCGATCACTTCCCACACATCGATACCCATACGCTCAAAGAGCAGCTTCAGTTCGTTGACCAGAGCGATATTGACGCTGCGGTAGATGTTCTCCAGCAGCTTGGCAGCTTCGGCCACCCGCGCCGACGACACGGGGACGATTTTCTCCAGCACCGCTCCGTACAGGGCGACCGCCACCTCGCCGCAGCGCGGCGTGTAGCCGCCGATCAGCTTCGGGATGGTCTTGGTGTTGTACTGCGCGTTGTTCGGGTCTTCGCGTTCGGGCGAGAACGCCAGGTAGAAATCCTCGCCCGCCCGTAGGCCGCCCGCCTCGAGGATCTCGCGCAAGACTTCGTCCGTGGTGCCGGGATAGGTCGTGCTCTCGAGCACGACGAGCTGGTTGCGCCGCAGGTGAGTGGCGATCGACTTGGTGGTCCCAGTGACGTAGGACAGGTCGGGCTCACGGTGCTCGGTGAGCGGGGTCGGCACGCAGATGAGGATGGCATCGCATTCGGCCAAGAGGGTGTGTTCCGTGCTGGGATAGAAACCGGTTGGGCCGCCGCGCCGAAATGGCTCCGAGCGGACAATCTTGCGCAGGCGCTCCGCCGGGACGTGCCGGATATAGCTGCGGCCGGCACGTAGCTCCTCGATCTTGTGGGCCGCAATATCGAAGCCAACTACCGTGAAGCCGCCTTCCGCGAAGGTCGCCGCCAACGGCAGGCCCACGTAGCCGAGGCCCATGATGCCGACGACGGCTTGGCGTGACTGGAGTCGCTTGATTAGGGCGGCGAACGAATCGTCCTGCATGGCGCCGACACCATACCCGCTAATCCGCCGCCAAGCTAGCGGGCTGCGCAGGGCCGCCCTCAAGAAGACCGAGTCAGCAGGCGTTCCTACCGGTGCCACCGGGCAGGCACAGAAACCGGCCCCGCCATTCCTGTGCCCCAAAAGCGAGAGGAGGCGCGAAGGCCTCCTCTCGTGTGCAGAGCGGCTGTTTGCTTCCGAAGGGCTACCTTCGCCGGCGGTACACCAGGAGAGCGGCAGGGACCAGCAGCCACAGCAGCGCCCCGCCCGGACCCGGCTGCGACATGTTGCACCCATCGTCATCGGCGGTGGAGCCTGGCGCCGGCACCCCGCCCGTCTTCGTCGCGCTTGGCACCGGCGAGGGCGTGTTGGTGGCCTTCGGCGTGGCCGTCGCGGTGGGCGTCGGCGTATTCGTCGGCACGGCGGACGCGGTTGGCGTCGGCGTGTCTGTCGGCGGCGGGATTGTGGCCGTTTCCGTCGGTGTGGAGGTTGGAGTCTCTGTCGGTGTATCAGTCTCGCTCGGCGTCGGGGCAGGCGCACAGATGCCATCGACACAGACCTGATCCGCCGGTGTCGGGCAGGGGTTCTCGCTACTGCAGGGGACGATGGTACAGGCTCCGGGAGGAGTCACGCAAATGCCTGGGCCTGGCAGGCAATCGGCATCCGTGGTGCATCCAGGCAGCGCGGTGCAGGTACCGGCATCGCCGACCTTGACGCACACTGAGTCGGCCGGGCAATCAGTTTGGTCGTTGCACCCGTGCGGAGAGCATACCTGCTCCAAACACACTTCGCCCTCTGGACAGTCAGCACTTTTCGTGCACGTGGCCTCAGCCACCGTGACCGTGCCGGGTTCGCCAGTAACGTTCGGGCAGGAGATCACTTCTGGCGGTGGTGTCGGGTTCGGACAAGCGGCGTGGGCAAGCGTCACGTTCAGCGTGATGGGTGGGGGGCTCAACGGCGCAGTCGCGGCGATCGAGAAGGTACACGTAAACAGGTCGCCATCCCGGATGGGTACCGGACTGGGCTGCGGATTTGAGGGGTTCTCGGTAACCGAGATCAGCACCGCGTTGTTCGATGTGGAAGGCTGAAAATGAGCAACGAGCAGGTAGATGGGTAGTACAGGATGCGGCGCCGCCAAATCAGCCGCGAGCGCGCACGTACTCGGGTCGATGCTCAGTACGGTCGGATCGAACTGCACGATCAAGTCTGTTCCAATGACGTCCTGGCCTCCGCTCGCCAGGGTGGCCGTGACGGCGGCCGTGCCACCTTTAGTCCCGGTCCCATGTCCTACCGCAAGCGTAATATCAGCGTTTGCCGACAACGGCGAAACGAGTAGCCAAAGTCCGTACAGCGTTGCGAGCACCGGGTACGCATGGTTGCTCACCCCACGTTGCTTCATCCTAGCGCAAGTCATTCACACACCCTCCTCTACTGGGGTACCAATTCACCGCCGTCGATCTCTAGCGGCTGCTCCAGCACTTTGGTGAAACGCCTGTTCGAAACCACCATTCGCACTTCACTCGGCTACGGCGCCGTGGGACAGCCCTCGCGCAGGTTGATTAGGATGAGGCTTACCTCGTCGCTGAGCACCAAGCCGTCTCCGTTGATGTCGACCGATGGGCACACAGAAATCTCATCGGCGCCCCGCAGTATGCTGACCAGCAAACTGACCTCGTCGCTGAGGATCAGTCCGTCACCGTTACAATCGCCGGCGCACACGCACTGGTGGGCGACGCAGGTCCGGCGCAGCTCCGCACCGCAGTCCGCTGAGATGTTGCACTCGCCGGTCACGCAGCCAGTGCCGTCCTTACAGAACGATCCCTCCGGGCAGTCGGTGTCCTGAGTGCACGGCGGCACGCAAACATTGTCCACGCACACGAGACCGTACGAACAATCGCTAGTCTGCGTACACTTCGACGTGCAGAAACTGTTTTGGCAAACCAAATCGTCTGGGGGGCAGTCTGAGTCCTGGGTGCATTCCGGCACGCACGCGCCGGTGCGGCACACGGTCCCCTCGGGACACGGTGTGCCGAGCGGTGGGCATTCCGGCTGGCAGATGCCGTTGCGGCAGAGCAAGTCGGGCGGGCAATCGGTATCCTGCTGGCAAATCTGGGTGACGACGGTGATGTCCGTGAAGGTTGCACTCGACGGGATCTGGTTCCCAAGAATATCGCCGAGGTCGGAGCGCTCGCCGCTCACCGTGGACTGCCCAAACGGCGCCGTCGGATTCACCACGAAATCGCAGGTCACCAGCGGCCCGGCACCGAAGGGGCTGCTGGTCGGTGTGAAGTTCGGATTGCACATATCAAGATCGGCGACGAATACCCGCAAGCGCGCCTCATTGTCAGGAGTGTCTGGCCGTTGCGGCAAGAAAGTGAAGGAGACATCGGTCGGGCTCAGCTCGGGGGCGATCATGCAATCCCGGTTCGGGTCGACAAGGCTGAGCACCCGCGTGTCGAACAGCACATCCAGCTGTGCCGTCGCCACGTCTTTCACACCCTCGGGTCCACCGAGACTGATGTCGATCGGAATCGTCTGACCACGCGAGACCGAGCCGGGACTTGTCAGCGTCAACGTCCTTTGCTCTTGGTTTGCGGCAACCATGCCGGCAGCACTTGAGATGCCGAGCGGACAACCGACGCCGAGGTTGGTCACGGCGTTGCAGATCTCATGGCCGGTGATCTCACCATTCTGGTCGAAATCTCCTTCCGGGCATTCGGAAGAAATCTGATCGGAATGGCTCAAGAGAAAGATCATCTTGGCGATCTCATTGGCAAACACAAACCCATCCACGTTGCAGTCACCGCCGCATTCACACTTGTTGTTGAGGCAGGTCTCGCGGTCGATAACGCAGGCGCTCGTGTCGTTCGGTGAGCACAGCCGCGTCGGGGCACACACCCCGTCGACGCAGCGGTCAGCAGGGCTGCACTGGTCGCCGATGCAGTCCTGAGTAGCGCGGCAGTTGTCACACGTCCTGGCGCAATCGGCATCCGTCGAACACGTCGGGATGGGCGTCGGAGTTACCGTTGGTGTTGGTGACACCGCCGGCTGGCAGAACTTTTGGGTCGGCGCGCAGAGCGGATCGCCTGCGGGACACCTGCAGACCAGAGGCGGCGTACAATCGTTGTCGCTGCTACAGGCCTTCGGCGTCGGCGTAGCCGTCGGGAACACGCAGAATCCCGCGACGCAGACTTGCCCGACCGGACATTCCTCGGTTCCGATGCAGTGAATCGGGGTCGGGGTAAGGGTCGGCGTCGCGGTCTCGGTTGGGGTTGACGTCGGGCCCGTCGGGGTCGGAGTCGGAGTCTGGCTCGGGGTCTTTGACGTCATCGTCGGCGTAGGGGTAGGCTGCACGCAAAAAACGTTGACGCACATGAACCCCTCCGGACAGGTCCCGTCGGGGCACAAGAACGGGTTCTCATTCGCAAACACATCGGGCACCAGGTTCTGGTCATTCAGCACCAGGTTCGTTGCGAATGAGACGAAACCGATCCGCGTCCCGTCGCCGCTGATGGCGGGCGGAGCGTCCGGGGTGCCGCCGTTGGCCTGCTGGCCATCGGGGCCGAGGTCCGCCAGCAAAGTCACACCATTCAGTCGGTCGCGGACAAACACGTCGGCAGCCCCGTTGGCGTCGTTAGGCACCAAGTTGGTGGCCGCCGATCCAAAGGCGACGAAGCGCCCATCATCACTGATGGCCGGCGGAAACGAGACTTCGTTGGAGTTGCCGCCGGTTAAACTCACACTGATGCGCTCGGTCGTGCCCGCGACCGTATCGCGCACGAACACGTCCACCACACCGTTGGTATCGTTCGGCACCAGGTTGTTGGACTCGGACTTGAACGCAACGAAGCGGCCGTCGAAGCTAATAGCGGGCGCCATGCTGTCACCATTGCCCGGCACACCCGCGCTGCTGACACTGACCGACTTGACCATACCCGTGGTCCGATCGCACACGAAGATGTTGAGGATCCCGGGCGTGACGTTGAGGTCAAGGTTGGTGGCCGCAGAAAGGAAAGTGACGAAGCGGCCATTGCCGCTGATCTTCGGATTGAGACTGGAGGAATTCGGCTGCACACCGCAGAGTCGTTCGGTGCTGCCGGCCTGCAGATCCCGCACGAAGATGTCGCTTGCTCCATTGGTGTCGCCCGGGACCAGATCGGAGGCGGCGGATTGAAAGGCGACAAGGCGGCCGTCGGCACTGATGTTGGGAAACAGGCTCGGCCGGTTTCCGGATTTGCCGCTCAGATTGACGCTGACGAGTGCGGTTGTGCGCGCCTCCCGGTCACGCACGAACACATCGGTGGTGCCGTTGTTGTCGTCGGGGACGAGGTTGTTGGCATCAGAATAGAAAGCGACGATGTTACCGTTATCACTGATTGCTGGAGTCAGCCCGCGCTTTTGGCTCGGCCCATTGGCCTGGGCACCGGAGTTAGTGACGCTGACCCGTTCGGTCGTCCCGGCGTTGTCCCGCACGAACACGTCACGGGCTTGGTTGGTATCGCCGGGCACCAGATCGTCGGCGTCGGAGTAAAACGCGGCGCTGTTTCCATTCGTGCTCATCGCCACGCCGCTGCTGGAGCCGTCCCCGGAAACTCCGTGGATGTTGACGCTGATGAGATCGGCTGCCACCGCCGGTGCAGCCAGGAATGCAAAATGCAAGCAACCGGCCGCAATCAGCCCCGCCATAAGGCCGCGGCTGGTTTCGACGCACACCGCGCGCCTGAGCAGCCGCTGTTTCGAATTGGTAGAGTTCTCTGCGTCACGCGACTCCATACCTTTCTCCTCTGTCCACGCTCGATTCGGCCTCGTGTGATGCAGCGCACGCAATTCGCTAGCCCTCAACCACCGAAAATGCCCCGCCATCCGCACCACCTTGTGCCCCATGTCGCCGCCTTCGCATACCGCCCGCGCCAGACGCCAAGTGGACTTCATTCACCCTCTGCCGCCTTGCCGTTCACCCTTGCACCTCACCTCCAAAAGCAGCGACACCAGCGTTGTAACTTGCCATCGACAAGGGAAAAAGTCAACGTGTATCCAATCCTATGAATGTTCGAGAGAGCCAGCAATCACAACAGCAAGCATTCACAGCCAAACAGTCCCAAACGTCCCAAAGGGGCGGTAACTCAAGGTGCCGCCGGTGACCTCGCGACAGTGACGATGCGTGGCGGCGCAAGGTCCAGCCTGAGGCCGTCCATGATTCAGCCGATCAACCGCCCGATCTCTTCCGGCAGCCGTGAGAACTGGAACCTCGCCTTGCTCAGCAGCTGTTGGCTCGCCTGGGAGAAGAACGCCTCGTCATCCCCCGCGAACTTGTCGAGCAGGACGAGTAACGGCAGCTCGCGCGTCGAATCACTGGCACGCAAAGCCAGCAGGGCGCGAGCAGCGGACGGACAGCTCGGGGAGATGTGCAGGATGGCCGCTTCCGGGTCGATCATCGCCGCAAAATCCATGACTTGCTTGGCGTCGAGCACGATCGATGTCGAGATCTTGGCCCGCGCCAGCGCTTCTCGCAGTTGGCTCATGCCGTCGACGTCCGAGGTGACAGCGAGCAAACGGTGCAATTTCGGACGCAACCGGCCGAGGTGCTCGATCATGCGACCGGGTTCGAGCGGCCACAGCGCAAAATCCGTCCGCCCGAAGCAGAATCCCGTCGGGACGTCGGGCGCCATGACGTATACCAAGACCGGCACGTTACGCGTGCCGACGCGCTCGCGCAGCAGCTTCAGCGTCCGCCACGCGGCTGCACCGGCAGCCAAGTTCAGCATGATGCATTTCAGCTTCCGTCGCGCCAGCTCGTCTACCGTAGTCTCTCCGAACGGGAATAGTGTCACTTGAAAACCAGCGTCCGCAAGCGCCGCGCACGCCTGCTCGGCGGTCGCCCCTTGATCGAGCAGGACCAACTCGTCGACGGATGCGGCTCTCTGCTGGTATTCCATGGGCGGCTCGGGACTCTCAGCAGCCTCGGCTAGTGTATCGGCCGCAGCCGCGAGCGGCGCCGAGCGCTCGATGACCAACGGTCCCTCCGGCGCCTCAATCCCATCGCCACCCTGCACCTCCTCTGGCGTTGCCGTTGGGGCCTCGGTGGTTGCGCCAGAGAGCGGCAGCGCCGACTCTTCGAGCAGAGCTTCGATTTCGGCGGCGTGCTTCAGCCGTTCCCCTTCAAGGCGCTGCAGGGCATCATGCACGGTGTGGCGCAGCTCATCGGTCTCGGCCGTTGCGGTTCGCGCCGCGGCTTCCGCTGCCTGGGCTGCGGCTTGCAGTTCCGTTCGTTCGCGTTGGGCATCGGCACGAGCCTGCTCGTAGGTGTGCTGCGCGGCTGCGAGCTGCGCACGCAGGTCCGCCGCTTGCTGGTCGCCACGTGCGCCTTCGGCGCCTGCGAGTACGACCTGCTCGCGCAGGCTGGCGACCATCCCCTCCAGGCTTGCCGCTTTGTCGCCGAGGTCGGTCGCTGTACGTGCCAGGATTTCCCGATCGGCGCTCGCCCGGCGCAAGGTCTCGGCTTCGGCTCGCGCCTGGGCCAGCGCGGCGCCCAGCTCCGACTCTCGCATGGCGGCTGCGGTCGCCGTCTGCTCGAGCTGAGCCGTCAGCTTGACCACGTCCTCCCGCAACGCGGCGGTACTTTGGTGCAGGGCGCTCTGCGCCTGCTGCGCCCGTTCACTCTCGTCGCGCAGGCGCGCCAAATCAGCGTCGCGTTGCGTGAGCTGGGCTCGGAGGCCCGAGGTATCCTCCGTCAGCCGCTCGAGTCCCGCGCGCGCCGACACGAGCGCATCCTCGAAGACGCGCTCGGCTTGCTGGCGTTCGATGCCAGCTCGCTCCAGCTGGGCCCTGAAAGCGGCCAGCTGTTCATCACTCGCTGTGAGTGCCGCGGCCCCATCCTCCAGCTGTTGACGCAGCTGCGCGGCCGTGGCGGCGGCCTCCTGCAGCTCCGCTTGCCTCTGCGCCGCCAGCTGGTCGCGCTCTTGGCGTGCCGCATTGAGTACCGTCTGCACCTCGGAACCACTCGATTCGGCCGTGCGCAGCCGCTCCAACAAGGCGTCACGCTCTGCCTGCAGCGCCTGGATGGACTCTTCAGTGCGCTGGTGCTTCGCCTCGGCGGCGCGCTGATAGCGCTGCCGCTCCGATTCCGCCGCGAGCAGCCGCTCTTCCAAGGCGCCTATTTGAGCGCGCAGCTCGTTGCTTTCGCTCTTGCGCAGATACTCCAACTCCGTCAGTTGCTGAGCCAGACGGTCACGCTCGGTCCTGAGGGCACGCGTAGCCGTTGCGACGCTGCGCACCGCCGCGCTGCGGCGCTGCATCTCAGCTTGTGCCCGGGCGAGTTCCTGCTGCACGCGTTGGGCTTCGGTGACGGCGGCTTCCGGCTGGCGCTCTTGAATCGCTTCGACCTGCCCGCCACCGAGCAGCCTCAGCGTCGGCTCCTCCAGGTGTGCGGTGTCAGCGGGGCTGACGGCTGGTGCAACGGTTGCGGTTGAGATTCGGGCGAGCGGGCTCTCACGCTCACGCAGACCGCGGCCACACACGCGCAGGGCCTGACTCAGCGTTTGCAGTTGCCCGTCGGGAAATGCGCGGCTGCGAGCCGCAAACAGCAGGACGACGCCGACTGGGTCGTAATCGTAATAGACCGGCAAGGAAACGATACAGAGCCCCGTCGGACAGAACTGGGTCAGCGCTCGAGGGACAAAGGGATTGTGGTGTGCCGCCTCGATGACGCTGATGCGCCGGTTCTGCAGCCCTCGAAGCGGAATGTCCCAGGCCCCCTCGGCACCGCTGCCGAGCGCAGCCCGCGCCTCGTCCGAGAGCCGATGATCAGCGAGGAGCACCAGAGACCCTTTTCGCCGCTCGTATCCCAAAACTGCGGCGGCTTTCGCCCCAGTGGCCCCGGCCAGCAGTTTGGCCATTTCCGCAGCGAAGGCGCGGCGCGACCACTTGTGACCGAGCAGCCCGAGGAAGCGGTTCCCCAACCCTCCCAGCTGAACCGCCGTGCTGGCCGAGGACGGATCACCGTCGCGTTGTGCTTGCGAAGCCTTCGAAAGCATGAAGAGCCGATCTCGATGTCGATAGCGCGTTCCGAGTTTCGTCTGCCCTTTCCACGCGCAGACTCACACCCGTTGCGGGCCAACGAACGCAAGAGATGTACCAGGATGGCCGCACTCTGAATCGGTGCGCGGGGGGCGCATGCCGAGACTCTTGTGACACCGCGGGCGGCACGCTCGCGCCGGCCAGAAGCCAGTTTCTCAACGCCTACTGCTGCACCCAATCGCCGCTGCCAGTGGGCTCCAACATCACTTGTTGCGTGAACGTCTGCTGCCCGAAGGTCAGCGACAGCGTGGCTTGATTACGGCGTGCGCAGCTCACGCAAGTGCAGTTCGAGGTGCTCCCGAGCCATGGCGGCGTGCTGCGGGTCGGCCCACTTGACCTGTGACAGCCGGCTCATGGCGTTACGGAGGTGGGGGACATCGACGCGCCCGGAGCGGTCGTGGTGCGGCAGGTGGCGCAGCTTCTTGCCGTCGGATGTGGTTTCGACCACAGCAAAAGCAGAGTCGGGTAGCGAGTTGATATACTGGCGCGTCCACCGCTCCGCAGCCACCGGCCGAGGCAGGAGCCACGCGACCGCCAAGGCGACTATAGCCAGGCGCGCGCCGCGGCGCGCCATTTGTCCCTTGCCGCATGCCATCGTCAGCCGGCGCCCGGCTACTTCGTCTTCCCGAGGTAGATGTCCATCACCGTGTTCAAGAACTTGATCGCCTCGTCGCGTGGGCGCTGGAAGGAGTTGCGGCCGATGATGGAGCCGAAGCCACCGCCGTCGCGAATGGCGCGGACCTGGTCGAGCATGGCGCTGGTCTCTTTCGCTTCGCCACCGGAGAAAATAACGATGCGGCGTCCGTTGAACGCACTCTGCACAACGTGGCGGACACGTTCGGCCAGCGTCCCGATAGGGATTCGTTCCTTCTCGTACACCTGTTTGGCGGCCGGCTGCTCGATGTGCGCCGTCGGCGGCTTCACTTTGATGAGGTGCGCGCCGAGCTGCGCCGCGATCTGCGCTGCGTAGGCCGCCACGTCGATGGCGGTCTCACCTTCCTTCGACAGGCCGGAGCCGCGCGGATATGACCAGACCACTACCACCAGCCCTTTGCGCTTCGCTTCCTCCGCCAAGGCACGGATTTGTCCGTACATCTCGTTGCGGAAGGACGAGCCCGGATAGATGGTGAAGCCGATGGCGACGCAGCCGAGACGCAGTGCATCGTCGACACTCCCGGTGACGGCGGGGCAGGGATCGCTGCCGCCCAACAGGCTGTCCGAGTTGTTCAGTTTCAAGATGAGCGGTATCTCGCCGGCGTACTCGGCCGCGCCGGCTTCGAGAAAGCCCAGCGGCGCCGCGTAGGCGTTGCATCCCGCTGCCAGCGCCAGATCGAAATGGTAGCGCGGATCGTATGCTGGCGGATTGGGGGCGAAGCTCCGCGCCGGACCGTGTTCGAAACCTTGATCGACGGGCAGAATCACGAGCCGGCCCGTGCCGCCGAGCCGGCCATGGTTCAGCAGGCGCGCGATATTGGTGCGCGTCCCGGGCGTGTCGCTGCTGTACCAGCTCAAAATCTCTCGGACTCTTTCAGTCATCGTACTCCTCCTTCTGGGCTAAGCGCGCCGCGCAATAGCCGGCCCCGTTCAAAGCGGTGGTTTCCTTTAATATAACTCGGACCGGCATCAGGTCCATCAGGAAGCCCATCCGTCCTTTGTCGCGGAAGGCCTCCATGAAAGTTCCGTCGGCGAGCTTCGGACAGATTTTCGGTGCGATGCCGCCACCGACGTAGACGCCGCCGATGGCCATGACTTTGAGCGCCAGGTTGCCGGCCTCGGCGCCATAGATCGCGGTGAACAGCTCGAGCGCCTGCACGCAGAGCGACGGCGTGCCCTGCAGGGCGGCGCGAGAGATGGCGGCGGCGGGATCTTCCTCCTGCAGCCGGCGCGCAAACGCCGGCGGCTCATCACCACGCCTAGTGTCGCGCAGAAACTCGTAGATATTGACCAACCCCGGCCCGGACAGCAGCCGCTCGTAGCTCACGTGCTGGTAACGCCGGCGCAAGGACATTAGGAGCTCCGCTTCCAAATCGTTGCGCGGAGCGAAATCGGCGTGGCCGCCTTCCGAAGGCGCCGGGTGATACTGTGTCCCATCCCAGAACAGCAACCCCTCACCGAGTCCGGTGCCGGCGGCAATCACCGCGGCGTTGCCCGCTACGGCGGTCCCGGCGTTCAGCACCAGCACGTCCGCCGGCTCCAACGTCAGGACGCCGTACGCGGTCGCTTCCAAGTCGTTGATCAATTTGACCCGCCGGATGCCGAGGACGCTGCGCAGGTCTTCGCCGTCCACGCTCCACGACAGATTGGTGATCTGCGCGCGGTTGTTCTGCACCGGGCCGGCCACGGCGAACACCGCGGCGTCCAGCGCCGGCACGCCGCGGCCCAGAAACAGTTCGAGCGCGGTGGGCAGGCCGTCGAGCTTGAGACTTTGGTACGACGCTGTGCGCGCGCACGACAGCCGCCCGTCTCGCCATTCGAAGATTGCCAGGTTGACCTTGGTCCCACCAATATCGGCACCTAGCACCGGTGATCGCGGCATGTCTCTATTCTACCAGGAACTCCGCGACGCGCGCCGCCACCCTCAGCGCATCTTCATAGACGCGGTCGCGGCCGACAAAGTCGAGCGCATCACTTAGGAGCTGAACAGTGTCGTAGCTGCGAAGCGGTACAGTGCGGGGCGGCATGGACTGCTCTCGGAAGTGCGTGGTGGCGCGCACACAGTCGGCTTGCTGCTGCTCGACCATGAACCGTGCCTCGCCCCCGGCTGCCAGCTCTAACCGCCGCACCGTCCGGCTGTCGGCGCCGCTGCTGCGAACCTCCGCGTTCACCCCGCCGGCGCGCGAGTCGAACGTGCAGAGGTATCCCCCGTCCGCCGCGTGCGCGCCGGTCGGAGTCCATCCGAGCCGGCTCGCCAACCAGCCGAGCCACAGCAGGCCTTCGGGAGGCAGCGCGCCGCCGCCGGTCTCGACTGCGACGCGATCCAACCGATCGAGATACGGCCGTTGCTGCGCTGCATCGAAGAACTGCGCGGTCAACTCGCGCCAGCACGTGAGGCGGTCCCAAGCGAGATCCGCCAATGCCAGCGGGCGTTGTTTCAGCAGCTGCGCCAAACACGTCAGCGCTGCAGCAGGTGTGTCGAACTCGGCAGTGTCGACGATCAGCCGATCGGCGATATGCGTGAGCCCTTGAAAGAGCGGCAGATCGAATAACAGGCCGCTACGCCACCACACCACCAGCGGGACGCCAGGGATCAGCAGCCCGAGGATCAACTGTGTGAGCCTGCGCACGGCATCGCCCAGCGCTATCACCGTGACCTGCTCGCAGCAGACGTGTCGGCCGCCACGGGTGGGGATATGGCACAACGCCGAGACGGACGACTCCAGCGTGCCGGCCTCGGTCTGGGGCTCGGCGCCCACTAGAAAGATCCGACACGGGTGCCGGAGCGTGAGTGCCGCGGCGGTATCAGCCGCCTGCGGGATCAGGTCGGCGCGCGGCAACACCACGACGAAGTTCAGGGTGCAGGAGCGGATCAGTGCGCGCTGCCCGGTGTCCCGCAGCTGCTCGTCGGCGCGTTTCCAGAGATCCGTCAGGCCGCGTTCAATCGCGTTCGGTTCCACCGGGGTGGGGGCGCCGAGTGCAAAGGGCTGCTGCGGTTCCATGTCACAACCGGCGCCAGACGCGGCCATCGCGCGCCAGCAGCAGATCGGCTTCCTGTGGTCCCCAGCTTCCGGCCTCGTAGTTGGGGAAATCGCTCGGGGCGGCCGCCCAGGTTTCAATGATCGGCATCACGTAGGCCCAGGCGCGCTCGACCCATTCGCCGCGGGCGAAGAGCATGGGATCGCCGCGCAGGCATTCGAGCAGCAGGGTTTCGTAGGCCGAGGGCGGCTCGACGCCGAATGCGGCGCCGTAGCGGAAATCCATGTCGACCGGCCGTACGTGCAACCCCTGGGCGGGACTCTTAGCGACGAACTTCAGCGAGATGCCCTCGTCGGGTTGTATGCGGAGCGCCAGCACGTTCGCCTCGATGCGGTCGGCGGGGCTGCGGCCGAAGAGCAGATGCGGCGCGCGGCGGAACTGAATGGCGATCTCCGTGACGCGTTTGGGCAGCCGCTTCCCGGAACGCACGTAGAACGGCACGTCGGCCCAACGCCAGTTGTCGATGAGGAACTTCACCGCGGCATAGGTCTCGGTCTGCGAGGCCGGCGACACTCCCGGCTCTTCCCGGTAGCCGACGACGCCAGCGCCACCCACCGAACCGGGGCCATACTGCCCTCGCGCGGCGAACTGCTCGACATCGTTGGGCGACAGCAGCGGCCGCAGCGCCCGCAGCACCTTGACCTTTTCGTTGCGCACCGCCTCGGCATCAAAGACCACCGGCGACTCCATGGCCACCAGACAGAGGAGCTGCAGCATGTGGTTCTGGATCATGTCACGCACGACGCCGGCCTCTTCGTAGTAGGCGCCGCGGCCTTCCACGCCCAGTTCCTCGGCGGCGGTGATCTGCACGTGATCGATGTAGCGGTGATTCCAGAGCGGTTCGAAGATGGCGTTGGCAAAGCGCAGGACCATGATGTTCTGCGCGGTTTCTTTGCCGAGGTAGTGGTCGATGCGGTAGGTGTCGCGCTCGGCGAAGACGTTGTTGACGACGGTGTTCAGCTCCTGCGCCGACGGCAGATCGGTGCCGAAGGGTTTCTCGACGATGACGCGCGTCCAACTGCCGGCGCGGGTTTTGTTCAGCCCGGCGGTGGCGATGTGATTGAGGATGCCC
>Ga0315295_10002083_pt1 | contig 17031 bp, 15 predicted proteins | sample YL17G14_0_MG_FD_204453 | JGI IMG/M metagenome (GOLD analysis project Ga0315295, IMG submission 204453) | Sediment microbial communities from Yellowstone Lake, YNP, Wyoming, USA - YL17G14_0 | ecosystem: Environmental > Aquatic > Freshwater > Lake > Sediment | place: USA: Wyoming | collected... | reverse complement strand
TGCAATCCACACCCAATCCCGTTTCGTCAACCAAGCCGAAGCAAGCTTCGGGGTATCGGACCCATAGCGAATGAACGTTGATAAACCCGGAGCTCGGTGAAGTGGCTGATCTGCATGCTTCATGGTGGCCCGTGGGTTGACCGTCCTCTGGAATCCGTCCTCCGACTTCGATCCTCCGTTATTTGGCCGGCGGCTCGAAGATGTAGCCGATGCCGTGGACGGTCTTGAAGCAGTCGAGCGACAGGCCGTTCTTGGCGAACGCCGCGCGCACCTTGACGATGTATTGGTCGAGCGAGCGGCTGCGGATGTCGGCGTGGATGCCCCAGACAGAATGGATGAGCTCCTTGCGGGTGATGACGACGCCCATATGGCTGTTCAGGTAGGCGAGGATACCGAGTTCCTTGCGGCCGATCTTGTGCGTGGCGCCGCCGGGGAAGGCGATCTCAAGGCGGTCGGGGTGGATCTTGGTGCCGAGAAAATCAAACGGGCCGTCGATCGTGCGGACGTTCTTGGTGACGTTGAAGTCGGCCGCGAGCTCGCTGCGCCGGAGGACGGCGTTGATGCGCGCCACCAACTCGGCGTAACTGAACGGCTTGGTGATGTAATCGTCGCCGCCCATGTTGAGCCCCTTGACCTTGTCCTCCTCCATGGTGTTGCCGGTGAGGAAGATCACGGGGACGTTGATGTCCTGCGCCTTCAGTTCCTTGAGCAGGTCGAAACCGGAGCTGTCCGGGAGGGTGATGTCCAGCAGGAGGAGATTGGCGAAGTTGTGCTGGAGGAAGCGCAGCGCCGGGGCGGAGCGGTTGTAAGCCTGCACATTCATCCCGGCATTCTCCAGCTGCTGGGAGATGAGTTTCTGCAACTCCTCCTCGTCTTCGACGACTACGATCAAGGGACGGGGTTCAGCGCACATGGTTTCAGGGGTTGACGAGTTGTTTTTACAATCACCGGGCGTATTGTCAAAGACTTGTTGGAGTTTCCGAAACTGCCCGGGCGAGAGAGATTTCTTGTCATATGGAGGCCGGCTCCGTTCGCTGCGGGCATGAAAGTCACGCTCGGGCTGTTGCAACACGCCTGCTCGGCCTCGCCGGCGGGCAACCTCAGGAAGACTCTCGCGCTGGCGGAGAAGGCCGCGCGGCAGGGGGCGAAAATCATCTGCACCCAGGAGCTCTTCCGGTCGCAATATTTCTGCCAGAGCGAGGATCACGAAAATTTCCAGCTGGCTGAGTCCATCCCGGGGCCCAGCACTAGGGCGTTCCAGGAATTGGCGAAGCGGCGCAAGGTCGTGATCATCGCCTCGCTGTTCGAGAAGCGCGCGGCCGGGCTGTATCACAACACGGCGGTGATCATCGATGCCGACGGCAAGCTCCTCGGCCGCTACCGGAAGATGCACATCCCCGACGATCCGCTCTACTACGAGAAATTCTACTTCACGCCCGGCGACACGGGCTTCAGGGCCTGGCCGACAAAACACGGCAAGATCGGCGTGCTCATCTGCTGGGACCAGTGGTATCCCGAGGCCGCGCGGCTCACGGCGCTGCAGGGCGCGGAGATCATCTTCTACCCGACGGCGATCGGCTGGCACCCCAAGGAGAAAAAGAAATTCGGGAAAAACCAGCACGGCGCCTGGGAGACCATCCAGCGCGCGCATGCGGTCGCCAACGGCTGCTACGTGGCCGTGACGAACCGCATCGGCACGGAGCAACCCGCCGGCGGCGACGGCATCGAGTTCTGGGGCCAAAGTTTTGTCGCGGGCACCAGCGGGGAGATCCTGGCCCAGGCCGGCGCGGCCCGGGAGGAAATCCTGCTCGTGAAGGTGGATCTCGGGCAGGTGGACGCCACGCGGACGCACTGGCCTTTCCTGCGCGACCGGCGCATCGACGCCTACGGCGACATCACGAAAAGATTCCGGGATTGAAGGTGGCACCCGACCTCCGGGCGGGTTCTGAAACAATCAAGCGCGTCGGGAACGCCGCGCTCTACCTCGTGAGCCAATCGAAAATCCAAATTCCAAAATCCAAAATCGAAACCCCGGCTTCGCTGGGGTTTCGCCTGCCGGCCGAGTGGGAGCCGCAGGCCGCCGTGTGGTTCTCCTGGCCGCACAACCGGCTGACGTGGCCGGGCCAGTTCCGACCGATCCCCCGGGTGTTCGCCAAGATCGTCGCGGCGATCAGCCGGTTCGAGGACGTGCGGATCAATTGCGCGGCGAAACTGCAGCCGCGGGCTAAGCGGCTTTGCGCCTCAGCCGGCGCCGACCTGGCGCGGGTCACTTTCCACGACCACCCCACGAACGACGCGTGGTGCCGCGATCACGGACCGATCTTCGTCCGGAATGACCGGACGGGCGAGGTGGCGGTCACGGACTGGGTGCACAACGCCTGGGGCGGCAAGTATTCGCCCTGCGACCTCGACAACCAAATCCCGCCGAGCATCGCGCGGGCGCTGAAGCTGCGCCGGTTCGAGAACAAGATGGTGCTCGAGGGCGGGTCGATTGACGTGAACGGGCGGGGGTTGTTGCTGACGAGCGAGCAGTGCCTGCTGAACCCGAACCGCAATCCGCACCTGACACGGGCGCAGATCGAGCAGAACCTGAGGGATTATCTCGGCGTGAAGCAGGTGCTGTGGGTGGGCGAGGGGATAGCCGGCGACGACACCGACGGGCACATCGACGACATGACCCGCTTCTTCAAGGCCGACGGCATCATCACCTGCGTCGAGCCGGATCGGCGCGATGCGAATCACCGGGCGCTCGCGGAAAACCTGGCCAGGCTGCGGGCGTTTCGCACGCCGGCCGGCAGGAAGTTCGAGATCGTCCCGCTGCCGCTGCCCCGGGCATTCGGCTTTCGCGGCCGGCGCGTGCCGGCCAGCTACGCGAATTTCCTCATCATCAACGGAGCGGTGCTCGTGCCGCAGTTCCGCCAACAGCGGCGCGACGCCGAGGCGCGGGCGATACTTGGCGATTGCTTCCGGGACCGGGAAATCATTCCCCTTGACTGCTACCACCTGATCTGGGGCCTCGGCACCCTGCATTGCATTTCGCAGCAACAACCCCTCTAGACTTCCTTTCCTGTCATTCCAAACGAGATGAAGAATCCAGCAGCACAACCGCAGGCGGACATCATATTGGATTCTTCGCCGCGCTCAGAATGACGCGCTACGTTTATGAAACTGAATCAAATCTTCCTTTTTTTGACGGCCGCACTTCTGCTGGCCGGCTGTGAATCGATGCCCACCCGGGTGCAGGCTCGTTTCACCGCCGTCCCGCCCAAGGCGCAGACCTTCGCCGCACCGATCGCCACGGTCCAGTCGGCCGCCGTGCAGGCCTTCAAGCGGCTGGACTTTGTCATGACCCGCAACAAGGTCACGCAACTCGAGGCGGTCAGCCGGATCAACACGAGCGCGGCCTTCGCCGATTCACAACAGATGGTGGCCGGCGTCCATCTTTCGGAGGCCGGGCCCGGCCAGACCGAGGTTGAAATCACCCTGCGCAAGGAGGTTGTGAGCAATTCATTTGGCGGGACCCACCAGGAGGACATGCGGGAGCACAGTTTCTTCGCGCTATATTTTGCTACGGTGCAGCAGGTTTTGCAGGAACAGGGCGCGCTGCCGCCGGCGGGAAAACGCTGACGTTTTCGCTTGCCGGCCGCGGGAGGATAGGGGACTTTCGCCCCCTTTCGCGGCGTTCCGAGTCAGGCCGGTGTCAGCCGCGGCACTCCCACCGGCTTGTCCGACAGTCCAACCCTCAACCACCGGTTCCGCAAGGAACCAAGCCGGAAGCCGGGCGCCCTGGAGTAGGCGGCCGTCGTTCCGACCACAGTTCATATGAGTTCGTTAATGCAAGACCTGCTCGCCCAGAGTTCCTTCGACAAGCTGAAGGAAGGCTCCATCGTCCCGGGCGTCATCACCGAAATCCGCGCCAATGAAGTCGTCGTCGACATCGGCGGCAAAGCGGAGGGCGTCATTTCCGCCAATGAGTTTGCCGATCTCGGCGAGCTCCAGATCGGCTCCACCATCGAGGTCATCCTCGAGAAGCTCGAGGACCGGGAAGGCAATCCCATCCTCTCCTACGAGCAGGCCCAGCAGAAGAAAAACTGGGAGAACATCCTGCTGAAGTGCCAGGAGGGCACCATCGTCCCGGGCCGCGTGAAGGCCAAGGTCAAGGGCGGCCTGATCGTCTCGATCGGCGTCGACTCCTTCCTGCCCGCCTCGCACATCGACATCCAGCCGCCCAAGAACCTGGACCAATACGTCGGCCAGACTTATGATTTCAAGGTCCTCAAGATCAACCATGAGCGGCAGAACATCGTCCTGTCGCGCCGCGAGCTGATCGAGGAACAGCGCATCAACAAGCGCCGCGACCTGCTGGAGAAGCTGCAGCCCGGCCAGATCCGCAAGGGCGTGGTCAAGAACATCACCGACTTTGGCGCGTTCATCGACCTCGACGGCATGGACGGCCTGCTCCACATCACCGACATGAGCTGGGGCCGCATCGGCCACCCGTCCGAGATGCTGAAGCAGGGCGAGGAGATCGAGGTGATGATCATCGACATCAACCGCGAGAAAGAGCGCGTCTCCCTCGGCCTCAAGCAGACCAAGAACAATCCCTGGGACAACATCGACCACAAGTTCCCCGTCGGCTCCAAGATCCACGGCAAGGTCGTCAACCTCGTCCCCTACGGCGCCTTCATCGAGCTCGAACCCGGCGTCGAGGGCCTCGTCCACATCACCGAGATGTCCTGGACCAAGCGCATCACCAAGCCCTCCGAGCTGCTCAAGGTCGGCCAGGAGCTCGATGCGGTCGTCCTCGGCATCCAGAAGGAGGAGCAGAAGATCTCCCTCGGCCTCCGCCAGCTGGAGCCCAACCCCTGGGACATGGTCCGCCACAACTACCCGGTGGGCGCCCGCGTCCGCGGCAAGGTCCGCAACATGACCACCTACGGCGCCTTCGTCGAACTCGAGGAAGGCATCGACGGCATGGTGCATGTCTCCGACATGTCCTGGACCCGCAAGATCAACCACCCGTCCGAGATGCTCAAGAAGGGCGACGAGGTGGACGCCATCGTTCTCGACGTCGATCCGAACCAGCAGCGCATCAGCCTCGGCATGAAGCAGCTCGCGACGGATCCGTGGACCGACATCGACAGCTTCTTCCGCATCGGCGACGTCGTCCCCGGCGTGATCTCCAAGATCACGACCTTCGGCGCCTTCGTGGAGCTGAAGGACGGCATCGACGGCATGGTGCACATCTCGCAGATCCAGGAAGACCGCGTGGACAAGGTGAAGGACGTGCTCAAGCCCGGCCAGGAAGTCACCGCCCGCGTCATCAAGATCGACCGCGAGCAGCGCCGCATCGGGCTCTCGATCAAGGCCGCCAACTACTCCGCCGAGCAATTGGCGCAGGAGACCGCGACCTACGATCAGTTCGCCAAGTCCTCGGGCGCTTCCGACCTCACGAACCTCGGCGACATCTTCGACGAGGCGTCCAAGAAGGAATAAGCCGTCGCTTCCCGCGAAAAACTTCAAGGGCGTCCCGCGCAAGCGGGGCGCCTTTTCCCTGCCCTCACGGCGGAGTCGCCCTGACTACAGAAATGCGGCTGCTGGGGCGCGGGCGACCTCTCCCGCGGGGCTTTTCCCTACGCCCCGGCCGTGCGGATGAAGCGCGGATGGAGCAGGTGCAGCTTCAGGTCCGGCACCTGCCGGAAGCCGCGGTCGGTGGTCAGGAGCAGCAGGCGGTGCTCCAAGGCGTGGGCGGCGATCCAGTAGGCGGCATCGGAGAGGGTGATGTCCCGGGCCGCGAGGAGGTCGCACAAATCGGCGTAGACATCCGCGGTGCGCGCGGTGGGGGCGAGCACCTCGAAGGCCGCCACGAAGGTCCGGGCCTGGACGATTGCGGCCTTCGAAACCCTGGCTTTCAACTGGCAGTGGATGTATTCGCCCGCCACGTGCGGGCACAGCACGGGCGGATAGTGCCTCAGGACCAGGTTTTCGACCCGCACATCACGGCGGCGCAACAGCTCCAGCGCTCCGGTATCAAGCAGGGCCGGCACGGGACACCTTTCTGGCCCGTGTGGTGGTGAGATGCTTCAGCAGCCAGTCACCCGAGCGGTCGAGCTCGGGATTGGCCGGACGTGTCCAAAACACCTTGATCGGCGCCATGCCGGTGACGGGCAGGCGCTTGGCTTGGGGTAAGGGGGATGGGGACACTTGGTGAACCATGCGGCCGGCGGGGGCGGGTTCAATCGCAAAACAAAAAAGGACGCCCGCGGGGCGGCGGGTGTCCTTGTCATAAGCGGTGACCGGAATCAGGCCGGGGCCGCGGCGTGCCGGGCGACGTAGTCGCGGATGACCTCCGCGCGCCGGGCGGCGAGGGTCTCCTGTTCGACCTCATCGGCGGTGCGCTGCTTGTGGTGGCTCTGCATCTGCTTCCGCAGCTGCGTGAGCGCGATGTATTCCAGCTGGCGGATGCGCTCGCGGGTGACCTTGAATTTCTTGCCGACCTCCTCGAGCGTCAACTCCTTCTCGCCCTCGAGGCCGAAGCGCATCTTGATGATGCTGGCCTCGCGGGGATCGAGCGAGTTGACCATGTGGCGGAGGTCCTCCTTGAGGCTCTTGTCGCCGAGGCCCTCGTAGGGGCTCAGGGCGGCCTCGTCGCCGACGAGGTCGCCGAGCGTGGCGGAATCGTGGTCCTCACCGACGGGGGCGTCGAGTGAGGCGGGGCGGACGCTGACGGTCTTGAGCAGCGCGACCTTGGCTGTCGGGATCTGCAGCTCGGCGGCGATCTCCTCGTTCTCAGGCTCGCGGCCGAGTTCGTCGGTGAGCTTGGCGATCATCTTCCGCATGCGGGAGATCTTGTCCACGAGGTGGACGGGCAGGCGGATGGTCTTGGACTGGTTGGCCAGGGCGCGCTTCATCGACTGCTTGATCCACCACGCGGCGTAGGTGGAGAGCTTGCCGCCCTTGGCGGGGTCGAAGCGCTCGACGGCCTTGATCAGGCCGAGATTGCCCTCGCTGATGAGGTCCATCAGCGGGAGGCCCATCTGGTTGTAGTCGTAGGCGATCTTCACGACGAGGCGCAGGTTGGCCTTGATCATGTGGTCGCGGGCCGCCTTGTCGCCGCGCTTGATGCGGGCGGCGAGCTTGATCTCCTCCGCAATGGTCAGCAGCGGGGTCTGGCGGATCTCATTGAGATAAAGCTGGAGGTTCGAGCGCTCATCCCGGCGGTCGACCGGCGCGGCCTGGTCGAACTGCGAGGGGGCCGCGGCGGGTTTGATTTCGGGCCGGACGGTGAGTCCCTCATAGGCGGAGGGCACGGCCACGGGGGTGGAGGCACGATCCGCGGGCAGCGCGACGGCTTCCGGCGTGGAACGGAGAGTCTTTTTGCGTTGGGGCATGGATATTATGTCAGACGGGTTGGACGGGCGGGAAGTTTCCCCTGCCTCCATGCATATTGGATGCCGGGGGAGGGGAGGAAATTCCCATCCATCTGTTCTGACCCCCAATACACGGCAGTGTGCCGCCCTGACGCTTCAGCTGGAAAGCTTGTCGGCCAGTGTAATGGCCTTGAACAGCGCCGAGGCCTTGCTGATCGTCTCCTGATACTCCGTCGCCGGCACCGAGTCCGCCACGATGCCCGCTCCGGCCTGGATGTGCACCTGTCCATCCTTAATTAATGCCGTGCGCAGGGTTATGCAGGAATCGAGATTGCCGTTGTAGCTGAAATAGCCGAGGGCGCCGGCGTAGCTGCCCCGCTGCGTGCCCTCTTTTTCGGCGATAAGCTGCATCGCGCGGATTTTCGGGGCGCCGCTGACCGTTCCGGCCGGGAAGGTGGCGCGCATGAGGTCGAATGCGGAGCGTTCTGGCGCAAGTTGTCCCTCCACCTGTGACACAATGTGCATCACGTGGGAGTAGCGCTCGATGAGCATGAACTCCGGCACCTTGACCGAACCGAAGGCGCAGACCCGGCCGATGTCGTTGCGGGCGAGGTCGACGAGCATGAGGTGCTCGGCGCGCTCCTTCACGTCGGCGAGCAATTCCTTCTCCAGCGTGGCGTCCGCGGCGGCGGTCTGGCCGCGCGGCCGGGTGCCGGCGATGGGCCGGATCTCGACCTTGCGGCCGGTGAGGCGCACGTGGACCTCGGGCGAGGCGCCGACCAGCGCGAAGTCGCCGGCCTCGAGCAGGAACATGTAGGGCGAGGGGTTCACCGTGCGCAGCGTGCGGTAAAGGTCGAGCGGCGTGCGTTTGAATTCCCGCGAGAAGCGCTGCGAGAGGACAATCTGGAAAATGTCGCCGGCGCGGATGAACTCCTTCGAGTCCTCCACCATTTTCTCAAACGCCGGCTGGGTGAAGTTGCCCGCGGGCACTTTTCCGGCGCCAGACTCACCCAGCGTGACCGACGCCAGGGGCGAGGGTCGGGCGAGGTCGGCCGACAGGCGCGCCAGCTCGACGCATGCGGCGTCGTAGGCGGCGCCGGCGTCGGTCCCGATGTGGGCGTTGACGATCAGCCGCATCGTCTGGTGCGCGCGGTCGAAGGCCACGACGGAGTCGCAGAGCATGAACCACATCATCGGCACGCCGAGCTCGTCGCGCGCGGCGAGCGGGACGGTTTTTTCGACGCTGTGGATGAATTCGTAGCCGAGGTAGCCCACGGCGCCACCGGTGAACGGCGGCAGGCCGGGCACGTCCACGGGCCGGTATTGGGCGAGTTCCCGTTCCAGGGCCGCCAGCGGGTCGGCCTCGCCGGGTTGCGTGCTGAAGATTTTCCGCGGGTTGCAGCCGATGAAGCTGTAGCGCGAGACGTTCTCGCCGCCCTCCACAGACTCGAGCAGGAAAGCGGGCCCCGCGCCGCGGAGCTTGGCGTAGGCGGAGACCGGCGTCTCCAGGTCGGCGAGCAGGTCGGCCCGCACCGGGACGACGTTGCCCTGCCGGCTCAGGCGCAGGAACTCCTCGCGCGCGGGGGTGACTTGCATGGTTACTCCACCGTGACCGACTTCGCCAGGTTGCGCGGCTTGTCCACGTCGCGCTTCAGCTCCTCGGCGATGTAGTAGCTCAGCAATTGGACGGGCACCGTGGCGACGATGGGCAGCACGGCCTCGTGGCACTCGGGGATGCGGATGACCTCGTCGGCGAGGCCGGCGGGCAGCTCGCAGTCCTCGGTGGCGATGGCGATGATCCGGCCCTTGCGGGCCTTGATCTCCTGCATGGACGAGACGACCTTGGTGAACATCTCGCCCGACGGCACGAAGAACACGGACGGGCACTGCTCGCTGATGAGGGCGATGGGGCCGTGCTTCATCTCGGCCGCGGGGTAGCCCTCGGCGTGGATGTAGGAAATCTCCTTGAGCTTGAGCGCACCCTCGAGCGCCACCGGGAACAGCGCCAGCCGGCCGAGGAAGAGGAAGTCGTGGTAATGGGCGTAACGCTTGGCGATCGCCTTGATCGCCGGGGCGGCCTCCAGGGTCCGGCGCACGAGGTCGGGCGCGCCCTTGAGGGCCTTCACGTATTCCACGCCGTCGCTGAAGCTCATGTCACGCATGCGGCCGAGGTAGAGCGCCAGCATCGCGCCGACGAGCAGCTGCGAGGTGAACGCCTTGGTCGAGGCGACGCCGATTTCGGGGCCGACGTGCTGGTAGATGCCGCCGTCCGCCTCGCGGGCGATGGTGGAGCCGACGACATTGTTGATCGCGAGGACCTTGTAGCCCTTGCGCTTGGCCTCGCGCAGGGCGGCGAGGGTGTCGATGGTCTCGCCCGACTGGCTGATGGTGAAGAACAGCGTGCTGTGGCCGAGCGGCATGTTGCGGTAGCGGAACTCGGAGGCGTAATCCACCTCCACCGGCACGCGGGCGAAGCGCTCGATCAGGTGCTCGGCCACGAGGCAGGCGTGCCACGCGCTGCCGCAGGCGAGGAAGTGGAAGCGGTCCACCTGGCGCAGGTCCACGGCGGAGACATTCAGGCCGCCAAACTGGGCCGTGCTGCCGTCCTCGGAGAAGCGGCCGCGCATCGTGTTCTCCAGCGCCGCGGGCTGCTCGAAAATCTCCTTCTCCATGAAGTGCGCATAGCCGTTCAGGTCGGATTCCTCGACCTTCCAGGTGATGGTGTCGACGACGGGCGACACGTCCTCGGCGTCGAGGGTGCTGATGGAGAAATTCTTCGCCGTCATGTGCACGATCTCGCCGTCCTTGAGGTAGACGACATTCTGGGTGCGGCTGATGATGGCGGAAACGTCGCTGGCCAGCATGTATTCGCCGTCGCCGACGCCGAGGATGAGCGGCGAGCCCTTGCGGGCGGCGACGATCTCGGCCGGACAATCGGCGCACAGCACGGCGATGCCGTAGGTGCCCTCGACGTGGCGCAGGGTCTTGCGCACGGAGTCCAGGAAGCGGCTGCCCTCCGCGGCCGGCGGTTCCTTCTGGTAATGGTAGGCGACGAGGTTGCAGAGCACCTCGGTGTCGGTCTCGGACTGAAAGGTGAAGCCTTTCGTGAGGAGGAATTTCTTGATGCTGGCGTAATTCTCGATGACGCCGTTGTGGATGAGGGCGATGCGGCCGTCGCTGCTGACGTGCGGGTGGGCGTTGGCGTCGGTGACGCCGCCGTGCGTGGCCCAGCGGGTGTGGCCGATGCCGGTGGAGCCGGCGATCTTCTGCGCCGGCGTGCCCTTGATCAGGCCCTCGACGCGGCCAGCCTTCTTCGCGACATCGAAGCGCCCGCCGTGCAGCACGGCGAGGCCGGCGGAGTCATAGCCGCGGTATTCAAGGCGCTTGAGGCCCTCGAGAATGATGGCCGAAGCCTTCTGTTTGCCGATGTAGCCGACGATGCCGCACATGGTGGGTTTAAGCTGGCGATTTCTGACGCGGTTCAAATCATTGCGCAAGGAATTAGAACATCATTCCTTTACCCCCGATCCCCATGGCCGAATCCAAGAAAGTCCTGTCCGTCATCATGGGTGGTGGCCGCGGAACGCGGCTCTTTCCCCTCACCCAGGAGCGGTGCAAGCCGGCGGTGCCGCTGGCGGGCAAATACCGCCTCGTGGACATCCCGATCAGCAACTGCCTGAACTCCGGTTTCAACCGCATCTTCGTGCTGTCGCAGTTCCTCACGGCCTCGCTGCACCGGCACATCCAGAAAAGCTATAAATTCGACCCGTTCGGCGGCGGCTATATCGACATCCTGTCGGCCGAGCAGACGGAGAAAAGCAACGCGTGGTATGAGGGCACGGCCGATGCCGTCCGGCGCAACCTGGTGCACTTCCACCGCCACGGGCACGATTACATCCTGATCCTTTCCGGCGACCAGCTCTACCGGATAGATTTCGGCAAGGTGGTGGACCAGCACATCGCGACCGGCGCCGACGTGACGATCGCCGCCATCCCGTTTCCCCTCTCCAAGGTCGAGGGCCTCGGCCTCATGCGCGTGGCCGACGACCTCGCGATCACCGAGTTCGTCGAGAAACCCAAGGACCCGGCCATCATCGCGGGACTCGCCATCAGCCCGAAGCTTGAGGCCACGCTGGCGGCCAAGTCGCAGGAGAAACAATGCCTCGCCTCGATGGGCATCTATGTCTTCAGCCGCGAGGTGCTGCGCACGGCGCTGGAGAACAACATGAAGGACTTCGGCAAGGAGGTCATCCCCGCGCTCCTCGGCAAGGCGAAGCTCTTCAGCTACATCTTCGAGGGCTACTGGGAGGACATCGGCACCGTGCGCGCCTTCTTCGAGGCCAACCTCGCGCTCGCCCAGCCGCTCCCCCCGTTCAATTTCTTCGACCGCAACGCCCCGATCTACACCCACCCGCGTTACCTGCCCGCCTCCAAGGTCAACAAGTGCAACATCGACCACGTGGTCATGGGCGACGGCTGCCTGGTCACAGATTCCACCCTCAAGCACAGCGTCATCGGCATCCGCTCCATCCTCGGCGAGAATTCGCACCTGGAGGACGTGGTCATGATGGGGTCGGACTACTACCAGACGGCCGCTGAGGTCCTCGCCGACCAGGCCGCGGGCGCGCCCACCATCGGCGTCGGCCGGAACTGCCACATCCGCCGCGCCATCATCGACAAGAACGCCCGCATCGGCGAAGGCGTGACGCTTATGCCGGACGGCAAGCCCGACGGCGACTACGCCCACGGCGTCGTCATCCGCGACGGCATCCTCTGCGTCACCAAGAACGCGGTGATCCCGTCAGGCTTCCACCTTTGAGCCGGCGGCGGGTGGTGCGGAGTGCGGACCGGGTTCATTCGCTATGGGTCCGATACCCCGAAGCTTGCTTCGGCTTGGTTGACGAAACGGGATTGGGTGTGGATTGCATGAGGCTCGATCGGGTTTGCAGAGGTCTCGTCAAATGCCCCGGGGCTTGCCCCGGGGATCTTTACTCCCCTTCGGCTTTCAGCAAGCCTCTGCTCGTTTCTTAAGCCGAACAAGCGGGTGACACCGCATGTGTTCCGGCACTCCTTTGCAACACACCTGCTGGAGGCGGGCACGGACATCCGCACCGTGCAGGAACTGCTCGGGCATGCAGCGTCGAGACCACCCAGATCTACACCCACGTCATGAAAAAGCCGGGCCTCGGTGTGCGCAGCCCGCTCGATCAGTCCTGACCCCGATATGTGTAACGTATTATATTACACATTTCCCCTGCCCGCGCCCAACCCTGTGAGCGTCTCGGAAATGCGTAACGTAATATATTACACATTTCGCGTGAGGGGAGCGGAGAATACGCCAGGGCAAAGTGTAACTAAATACGCTATAAACCGGCTGGCGCCTGCGGGGAGTGGCCCCGGCGCACGGCCAGGGCGATGAGCGCCGCGCCGGCGAGGATCAGGAAGAGCGAATAGAACGTCCCGCGGCTCAGGCCGAGGATGAGCCCGGCGTCGGGCTCGCGGAACATCTCGCCGAGGGCGCGGAGCAGCGCGTAGGCGATGAGGAACTCGCCGGCGAGCCGGCCGGGCTGCGTCCGCATGCAATCGCTCCGCCAGAAGCGCCATTGCATATACGCGAAGAGCAGCAGGCCCTCCAGGCCGGCCTCGTAGAGCTGCGACGGATGGCGCGGAAAGTCACCGCCGCCGGTGTGCTTGAAATTCACCGCCCACGGCACCACGGCCACCTTGCCCCAGAGCTCGCCGTTGATGAAGTTGGCCACGCGGCCGAAGAAGAGCCCCAGCGGCGCCACCGTGACGATGAGGTCGGCGGTCGGCAGCAGGCCCGGCTCGCGCCGGCGCGTGAACCACCACAGCGCCACCACCACGCCCGCAAAGCCCCCGTGGCTGGCCATGCCGCCTTCCCAGACGCGCGCGAGCATCAGCGGGTCGGTGCGGAAGACCTCCGGCTGGTAAAGGAGGAAAAAGCCGAGCCGGCCGCCGACGATCACACCGGCGATGAGCCATGTCATCAGGTCGAAAAGGCTGTTGCCGTCCAGCGGTGAGCGGCCGGCGCGGCGATACCGCAGCAGCAGCCACCCGGCGGCGACAAAGCCGGCGAGATAGGCGAGCCCATACCACCGGATGCCGAAGTTATCGGTGAACCGGATGATGAACGGGTTGAGGTCGTGAATCCAGTAGGCGAGGGGCATTACGGAGGACAGAGGACGGAGGTCTGAGGACAATAGAGTAGGGGGGAAGTCGGGGGCTGAACACAATTTCTTTTAACCGCGAGCCGCCGCCTTAATGAACGTCTTCGCGGGCCGGAGTTTCCTTGCCCGGCCGGTGCGCGGGGGGCTTATTGGCAGCATGAGTCTTCCCCAGGCCACGCCGCTCAACGCGTTCCACCGCTCGCATGGCGGCCGCATGGTGGATTTCGCCGGCTGGGACATGCCCGTCCAATACGGAAGCATCCTCGAGGAGCACAAGGCCGTGCGCACGCGCTGCGGGCTTTTCGACGTGAGCCACATGGGCGAGGCCGACGTCAAGGGCCCGGAGGCGCTCAAGTTCCTGCAGCACCTCGTCACCAACGACTGCCGCAAGCTCTTTCCCGGCCGGGTGCTCTACACCTGCATGTGCTACCCGCACGGCGGGGTGGTCGACGACCTGCTGGTCTACATGCGCGGCGAAGGCGACTACCTCCTCTGCCTCAACGCCGGCAACATCACGAAGGACCTCTCCTGGATGCAGGAGCAGGTGAAGGGCTTCAACTGCTCGGTGACCGACCGCTCGCCGGACTACGCGCAGCTCGCCATCCAGGGACCGACCGCCGCCGCCCTGGTGCAGCCGCTGACCAAGGCTGTGCTCGCGGACCTCAGGTATTATCATTTCACCCAAGGCGAGGTCGCGGGCGTATCCTGCCTCATCAGCCGCACCGGCTACACCGGGGAGGACGGCGTCGAGCTCTACTGCGCAACCAACGACGCCGTGAAACTGGCCGAGGCGATCGTCGCGGCGGGCGCACCGTTCGGGCTGGCACTGACCGGGCTGGGCGCGCGCGACAGCCTGCGGCTCGAGGCGGGTTTTCCCCTCTACGGGCATGAGCTCACCGAGCTCATCACGCCGATCACGGCCGGCCTCGGCTGGGTCGTGAAGTTCGACAAGGGTCCCTTCATCGGCTGCGACGTGCTTGTCGCGGAGAAGAAGAAGGGTTCCGCCAAGAAAATCGTTTATTTCCGGACCGGCGACCGCCGCATCGTGCGGGCCGAGACCCCCGTGCTCAACGCCGCCGGCGCCGTCGGCCGGGTCGTCTCCGGGACGTTGTCACCCATGCTTAACGAAGCCATCGGCTCCGCCCTCGTGGAGGCGGACGCGGCCAAGGAACTGCTCACGGTTGACATCCGCGGCACCCTCCTGAATCTGCATCTCGTCAAGCCCCCCTTCGTCTCCCTCAAGAAAACATGATTATTGTAGGTCGGGCTTAATGCCCGGCACGGACCGATGCCGGGATAAACCCCGGCCTACGCCAGTCATCCTTTACCTACCCATGAGCAACGTCCCTGCTGATCTGAAATACGCCAAATCCCACGAATGGCTGAAGGTGGCCGCCGACGGCACCGCCACCATCGGCATCACCGACTTCGCCCAGAACAGCCTCGGGGACATCACTTTTGTCCAAGTGCCAAAGGTCGGCACGGCCCTGCGGGCCGGCGAGACCTTCGGCGTGGTCGAGTCCGTCAAGGCGGCTTCCGACATCTACGCGCCCGTCGCGGGCACGGTGGTGGAAGTGAACAAGGCCCTCGAGGCCACCCCGGAGAAGGTGAACCAGTCGCCCTTTGGCGAGGGGTGGCTGCTCAAGCTGAAGCTGGCCAATCCGGCGGAGGCGGCCGCGCTGCTCGGCCACGAGGATTATCGGAAACTGACGGCCTGACCCGGGCGTCTAGTGGGGACACACTTCCCGCCGCATTTCCGTTCCCCACCTCGATGCATCGTTCCTCCCGACTCGCCCTGGTTCTCGTCTGCAGTTTGCTCCCGCTTGCGTTCAGCGCCGGCTGCGGCAAAAAAACGCCCGCCGGACCCCTGCCCGGCAGCACCGCCGCCTTGGTCCAGCCGGTCGAAGTCACCCAGGTCGCCCGGCGCGACCTGGTCGAGTCCCTCTCCCTGGTAGGCTCGCTCGCCCCCAACGAGACGGCGCAGATCCGCGCCGAGATCGCCGGCCAGGTGCGCTCGGTCCAGTTCCAGGAGGGCGAGCATGTCGCAAAGGACCAGGTATTGCTCAAGATCGACGACGCCGAGCTGCGCGCGCAGCTGGCGCAGGCCGAGGCCACGTTCCATCTTGCGGAGCTGAACCTCCGGCGAAGCGAGAACCTCACGGAGGCGCGCTCCATGTCGCAGGCCGAGGCCGACCGCATGCGCTCCGAGTATGCCTCCGCCGAGGCGGCCTGCTCCCTGCTCCGGGTGCGCGTGGCCAAGACCGAGATCAAGGCCCCCTTCGCCGGCATCGTGGGGGCGCGCACCATCTCGCCCGGCGACTACATCACGGCCGCCACCTCTGTCACCACGCTCGATGACCTCAGCCGCCTCAAGATCGATTTCCAGGTGCCCGAACGTTTCTCCTCGCGGGTCAAGCCCGGCACCAACTTCACGGTCCGCGCGCGGACCCCGGCCGGCGAGGCCGTGACGACCGGCGAGGTCTATTTCATCGCCTCCGTGATCGACCGCAGCACGCGTTCGAGCCAGGTGAAGGGTTACATCACGGGCATGCCCGCCGGCTTCCAGCCCGGCATGTTCGCCGTCATCGAGTTGGTGCTGGACGTGCGCAAGGACGTGCTGGCCGTGCCCGAGGGCGCCATTCTCACCACCCCGGCCGGTCCGCAGGTTATCGCGGTCCGCGACAAGGGTGCGGCCAAGGTCGCCGAGTTTGTGACCGTCAGACTGGGGCTCCGCGAGAAGGGGCTGGTCGAGGTCGCCCCCGTCAAGGAGGGGGCGCTGGCGGAGGGCCAGCTGGTGGTCGCCTCCGGCGTCGGCGCGCTGGTGCTTTATCCGGGGATCAAACTGGAGCCGCGGCCGGTGCGGGCCGAGTTTCGCATCGGGGACTGAGGCATGATCCTGTCCGACGTCTCCATCCGCCGCCCGGTGGTCGCACTGGTGGCCTCCATCTTGGTCGTGCTGGTCGGCCTGCTGAGCTTCGGCCGGCTGCCGGTCCGCGAGTATCCCCTGATCGACTCCCCCGTGGTCACGGTCGAGACTTCCTACCGCGGTGCCTCGGCCGAGGTCGTCGAGGCCAAGGTCACCGAGCCCCTCGAGCGCGAGGTGGCGTCCATCGACGGCATCCGGGTCATCCGCTCGGATTCCTCGGAGGAATCTTCGCGCATTACGGTCGAGTTCAATCTCAGCCGCAACGTGGACGAGGCCGCCAACGACGTGCGCGATCGCGTCAGCCGCGCCCGCGGGCGTCTGCCGGACGAGATCGAGGAGCCGCGGGTGACCAAGACCGACGCGGATTCCTACCCGGTCCTTTCCCTGGCCTTCAGCTCGGAACGCTACAGCCGGCTGGAACTGCGGGAATTCGTCGAGCGGGTGGCCATCCAGCGGCTGCAGACCATTCCCGGCGTCGGCTCGGTCAGCGTCCGCGGGCCGCGTTATGCGATGCGCCTGTGGGTCGACAGCGACCGGCTGGCCGCGC
>Ga0315295_10002082_pt1 | contig 17033 bp, 14 predicted proteins | sample YL17G14_0_MG_FD_204453 | JGI IMG/M metagenome (GOLD analysis project Ga0315295, IMG submission 204453) | Sediment microbial communities from Yellowstone Lake, YNP, Wyoming, USA - YL17G14_0 | ecosystem: Environmental > Aquatic > Freshwater > Lake > Sediment | place: USA: Wyoming | collected... | reverse complement strand
AATGAACCTTATCGAATGATGACTTCGTTAGCTGAATTTCGACTTTTTTTGCGTTTAGATAATTCGTTAGCACGTTTAATGGAAACGGCGGAGAAACTTGGAGTTTTAAATGAAATAGAGTTAAGACAGAGAAGAGATTTATTAAAAACTACTATCCAATTAGGAGAATATTTAAAACAAACGAAGGTAAAACCTCAAGCAGTTTTCTGGCAGAAATTAAATTTAGCTAGTCCAGAACGTGGAGTACGTTTAAACGAGATGCCTTTGCGTCCAGAGATCGCCGAGAAAGATCTCTGGGTTGATTTTCCAGAGATACTAAAATATCCAGCTCCAATGCGCGAATATCTGTGGAATGAAATTAAACTGGCTGGGTATCTTGAGCGACAACAGATAGAGTTTGAAGAGACAAAACAACGAGATGCAGTGATGATTCCAAAAGATTATTCTTTTGAAAAGTTAGGAAAAATTTCTCCAGAGGGACTGGAACTATTAAAGCAAATACAACCCGTCACGTTAGGGCAGGCTTTGAGAATAACAGAGCTTTCAATGGCAGATCAGACAGTTTTGATCTTGGTTTTTAACAGCTATCAGCCAAGGTGAAATAATGTGAATATCTTGAATAACATGAAGGGGACGGTGCGCTTTGCCTCATTGTGAGGTCATGTACCGTTAGTTGGGGATTGAGATGGAACAAACATTTGAAGTAATTGTAGTGGGTGCAGGTCATGCAGGTTGTGAAGCAGCATTAGCAGCTGCAAAATCTGGTTGCCGTACTTTACTGCTTACTTTGAGTTATAATAACATTGCTTTGATGCCATGTAATCCGTCGATTGGTGGTCCAGCAAAAGGACATTTAGTCCGAGAGATTGATGCTTTAGGTGGAATTATGGGGCGAGTGATTGATCAAACATATTTACAGATGCGTTTGTTAAATACTCAAAAAGGACCAGCAGTTTGGGCGTTGCGTGCTCAAGCAGATAAACTACGTTATCAAACAGAGATGATTAGATTTTTAGAAGCCCAACTCAAACTCCAGATTCGCCAGTCAGAAGTAGTTTCTTTGCTATTAGACCAGGGTAAAGTAGTTGCTGGAGTACAAACGCGTACGGGGTTGAAATTTTATGCTCCAACGGTAATTTTAGCCACAGGGACTTTTTTAGATGGGCGAATCTTTATTGGAAAGACAAACTACCCTTCTGGACCAATGGGACAGATGCCTGCAACTGAATTAGCAATTTTTTTAAAGAATCAGCTTAGTCTTCCATTGCGACGTTTTAAAACTGGAACACCAGCTAGAGTGCGATGCCGTTCATTAGATTTTTCAAAAATGACTCCTCAACCAGGTGGCTTTACAGCACATGGTTTTTCTTTTTATGAAAAATGGCAAATACACCCCGAGGCAAACTGTTGGTTAACTTATACTCAACCAGAGACTCATGCTTTAATTCGAGAAAAATTACAGGAATCTGCGATGTATAGTGGAGATATTTCCGGAGTAGGACCACGATACTGTCCTTCAATTGAGAGTAAATTGGTACAGTTTCCTGACAAAGAGCGACATCAAGTCTTTATTGAACCAGAAGGGAGAGATACTGACGAGATGTATTTGGCGGGTCTTTCAACGAGCTTGCCAGAACAGATTCAAGAGCAATTTTTACGGACAATTCCTGGATTGGAAAATTTAGAGATAGTTCGTCCGGGTTATGCGATTGAATATGATGTGATTCCAGGAGATTTTTTAAAAGCAAATTTAGAATCGAAATTAATCCCAGGACTTTTTTCAGCAGGACAGATTAACGGTACTTCTGGGTATGAAGAAGCCGCAGGACAAGGGTTGTTGGCGGGAATCAATGCTGCTTCAAAGGTGCTTGGAAAAAGTGATTTAGTTTTGAAAAGGTCTGAAGCTTATTTAGGGGTAATGGTGGATGATCTGGTGACAAAGGAGATGGATGATCCATATCGACTGCTTACTTCACGAGCGGAGTATCGTCTAACTCTGCGAGCTGATAATGCAGATACACGCTTAACTCAATATGCAATAGAACGAGGTCTTTTATCGGAGAGCGAAGAACAAAAATTCATATATAAACAACAACGTCTTACAGAACTAACGCAGCAGTTTCAAAGTACTGAACTAAATCCAGATCAACGGGTGCGTGATATTTTTGCAGAAGCCAAGGTTATTGCTCCAAAAAATAAATTTTCTATAGCGGAATTGCTAAAAAGACCTGAGGTTACATTGGACTTGTGTGCTAGATTAGTCCCGGAGATTCAGTTTGATTTGACGGATGCTACCGAAGTTGCCTTTAGGTTTAAATATGAAGGATATCTTCAAAAAGAAGCCGAGCAAGTGCGACGACTCAGCCATATGGAACAGCGCATGATTCCCGAAGAGTTTGATTATCAATTGGTTCCGAACCTAGCACATGAAGCACGGGAGAAACTCAGTAAATTTCGTCCGATGAATCTTGGGCAAGCTTCTCGGATTGGGGGAATCAACCCAGCAGACCTTACGGCGCTACTTTTCTATTTAGAAAACTTGGGAAGGTGAAGAATGCAAACAGCAGAAATCTTATTATTTGAAGCTTTGAAAAAAATTAAGATTAATTTGCTAGACTCAACAATGGGTAAGCTTTTAGAGTTTCTTAAATTAATGTTGGAAATGAATCAAACCACAAATTTAACAGCAATCACGGATTATCAAGAAGCATTAATCAAGCATTTGTATGATGCATTATTAATTTTAACTTTACCGGTGTTTCAGAATGTTACTAAAATTATTGATATCGGCAGTGGAGGAGGAATTCCGGCAGTACCATTGGCAATTGTAGCTCCCGAAAAAGAGATTTTTTCTTTGGAAGCAACGCAAAAAAAGATTAGATTTCAACAAGAAGCTGTAGACAAATTGAAGCTTACTAATTTTAAACCAATTTGGGGGCGAGCGGAAGAGTTGGCACATGATCTTAAATATCGTGAGCAGTATTCATTGGTGACCGCGCGAGCAGTTGCAACGTGTAATGTTTTAACTGAATTAACGTTTGGATTTGCAGAAATTGGGGGTACAGTTGTTTTCTATAAAGGGCAAGACTATCAAATTGAATTAAGTCAAGCCAAGCAAGCAGTAGCAAAAATGGGAGGAGAGCTAGTTGGAGTTGCAGAATTTTTTCTTCCTCAAAATTATGGAGCACGAGCTTTAATTGAGTTAAGAAAGGTCAAAATTACCCCGCTTGAGTATCCACGTAAGCCAGGGATTCCAAATAAAAAACCGTTCTAAAATGAACTGGATGATTTATAGTAAAGAACTTTTCTCTGAATTAGATCTTTCGGAAAGCAGATAGCTTTTTTCTGAAGATTTTTTAAGAAGGAAGTTTGAAGTTAGTCACGAAGAATGATCTTATCCGAAGGGAATGGTGATTCTTATTATGAAAAATTCGATTTTGACTTTTGAAACAGCTTTAAAGCAAAGAATGGGTGAGCTATCTCAAAATGATACTGACCCCCTCCGGAGTAATGAGCTAAAAAAGAAGAAAATTTTCTGGAGGAGGGAAACAGGATGGGAAAAGTAGTTGCAATTGCGAATCAAAAAGGTGGCGTAGGAAAAACTACTACTGCAGTTAATCTAAGTACTTGTTTGGCACAATTGGGAAAAAGAGTGCTTTTGATTGATCAAGATCCTCAAGGGAACGCTACTAGTGGGATGGGGCTGAAGAAAAATAATATAAAAAATTGTATCTATGATGCTTTAATCAATGAAATCGCCATTGAGCAGATTGTTTTGCCAACTCAGGTTGAAAATTTGGAGATTGTGCCAGCTACCATTCGTTTGGCAGGTGCTGAAGCAGAGTTAGTAGGGATGATGGGACGAGACCAACGTCTACGGCGTTCTTTGGAACCAATTCTATCAAATTATGACTACATTTTGATTGATTGCCCTCCTTCGTTAGGAAATTTAACGATTAATGCTTTAGCGGCAGCAAATTCGATTATTGTTCCGATTCAATGCGAGTATTATGCATTGGAAGGATATAGCCAGTTGATTAAGACCGTGCAGTTAGTGCAGAAATACTCAAATGCGCAACTACAGATCGAAGGAGTACTTTTAACAATGTATGATAATCGTACACTTCTGTCTAATCAAGTAACCGAAGATGTACGTACTCATTTTAGAGATAAAGTATATCAAACGATTATTCCGCGAAATATTCGCCTTAGCGAAGCACCAAGTTGTGGACTTCCAATTACCCTTTATGATGAAAAGTCAAAAGGAGCAGAAGCCTACATTGAATTAGCAAAGGAAGTGGTTGCCAGTGAATAAAAACAGAGGGTTAGGCAAAGGACTAGGGGCTTTATTGCCTGATTTTGAAGATGAAACAAATAGCGCGCCCCAAGAGATTGAGATTAATGTAATTGAAACCAATCCTTTTCAACCCCGCAAAGAATTTTCCGACGAAAAGTTGGCTGAGTTAGCAGAATCGATCCGGATTCATGGTATTATTCAACCATTAATTGTGCGCGAAGTCGGTAATCGTTATCAATTAATTGCTGGAGAACGAAGATTTCGAGCTGCAAAGTTAGTGGGATTAACGAGGGTGCCAGTAGTAGTCCGTGAAATGACTGACCAAGTAATGATGGAAGTAGCACTGGTAGAAAATATTCAACGCGAAAATTTGAATCCTATGGAAGAAGCTGAAGCGTATCAAAGACTAATGAATGAATTTCAACTAACTCAAGATGAGATTGCAAAACGAGTTGGGAAAAGCCGCTCGGCAATTGCTAATTTTTTGCGACTATTAAACTTACCTCGAGAAATCCAAAGTGAACTATTAAATGGTACTTTAACAATGGGTCATGCTCGAGCTTTGTTGGGGTTGAAATCAGAAACAGAACAAAATCAAATTTTAGAAAAGATTCAAACTGAAAATTTGTCAGTTCGAGAGACTGAAGAGTTAGTGAGACAAAACAACGATCCAGAATTTAATTTAAAAACAGAGATTGTTTCACGTGAAACAATTAATGAAAATGAAATTAAAAGTGAAAATAGAATTGAGAACTTTACTAATAATTATGAAAATATTAGTCGGAATCATAGTTCTAATCACAACACTAAAGATCCCGATTTAATTAGCTTGGAGGAAGAGCTACAGGTAGCTCTGGGTACTAAAGTTCAAGTTAAATCTAATGGTAGCAGTGGTAAAATTGAGATTGACTTTTATTCAAATGAAGATTTCGAACGCATATATGACAAGCTCATCGGACGTTAATATAAAATTAAATATATTTTCTAATACAAAAACTAAGGTCTTGCAAGAGACCTTAGTTGTGTCTAAAGTAAAAAAAAATAATGTCGATATTAGAAATATATACATATGGTTTCTAAAAGATTTAGTTTGTTTTGCGTAATTAATTGTCAAAAAATTTGATATTATTACGTGCTAAACAAAAAAATTTTATGGTGACCATATAATTAAAGGAGTGAAAAAGACGATGAATGTTTTTTTAAAAAAGGCTGGCTATGTTTTTTTGTCTTCTCTTTTTCTTTGCAGCCTAGCTTTTCAGGTTCAAGCGGCAAATAAGACTACAGAAGTGGTAGTGGCTTCATCGGGTGAGAAATATCTTGAGAAGATGTTGTATGGGGTTATGAGTCTAGCGTTTCAAAAAAATGGAGTTAAGTTTACCATTAAGCAGTTTCCAAAAGAACGTAGTTTATATGAAGCAAATGAAGGGAATATTGATGGAGATGGATATCGTGTTTATGAGTTACAAGAAAGAACTGGGGGAATATATCCAAATTTAGTTCGAGTAAATGAGCCATATGTGAATGTGTATTTTAGTGCATTCGTAACAAATCCTAAAATTGAAATAAATAATTGGTCGGATCTGAAAGCTGATTATAAAGTAGGAATTATCAGAGGAAATAAAACGGCAGAACTTCGATTAAAAGAGTATGTGTCTGAAAAGAATCAAAATATTATTGTCTCTCATGAAGCTGCTTTTAAGATGCTTTCAGAAGGAAGAGTCGATGTTGTTGTTACTGGATCACTTGACGGTGCCAAAGAAATGAAAGGTTATAAAAATATTTACGCTAAAGGTAAATTTGAGGCGATGGATATCTATCTTTACTTAAACAAAAAACATAGCGACCTAATTCCCAAAATCGAGGCCGAAGTGAGAAAAATGAAAAAAGATGGAACCATTGATAAAATAGAGAAAAAAGTTATTGAAGAAATTGTTGGCAAGTAAGTCTGGTTCGTGGGTTAAATTTAAAATTAGTGTTTGAAAAATTATAATATTATAGCCACAACTGTTTCAGTTTATATTATAGGATAAAAGAAGTTTTAATTAAACAACGATAATTAAAACTTCTTTTATTGTCATGAAGAGAATATTGAAAATTTCTCTAAAGAAAAAAGAATATTCCGCGTACTTATCTTGGAAATCTACGGGCTAATTCGAAATAGAATAGAGTTAAATAGTTGATCATTTTTGTTTTTTGTTAAGGAATTGAAATAATATAATTTGACGATAGTTTTTATAAAATTTCTTTGTTGACAAATGCAGAATTTTGAAGAGGGAAATAATTCTCATTTTCCAAATTATCTGATATAATTAAAAGCAAAGCCTGTTTTATGGAATGAATTACAATGTTTCACGTGAAACATTATTGTCTAATAATTGCAAGGAGGTTTGTTTTGGAAAAAGAACTCATACTTCAATGGCTAAATGATTTAAAAACAGGAAAAATCTCTTCAGAGGAGATTGTTCAAAAACTAGAAGGTTTTCCTTATCAAGATTTGGGCTTTGCGAAAGTTGACTTACATCGTAGTTTGAGACAGGGTAGTCCGGAAGTGATTTACTGTCCTGGAAAAACTGATGAGGAGATTTTAAGTATTTTTCTTGTTTTAAATACCAAAGCAAAGAATGTAATGGCAACACGAGCTGATCCCACAACTTATCATAAAATCAAAGAAATGATTCCAGAGGCAATTTATTTTGAAAGAGCAAGGATCATTGCGGTGTGGCGTGAAAAAGAAATCACTCAAGGAGTAGTAGGAATTCTTTCAGCGGGAACGGCTGACTTACATGTGGCAGAAGAAGCTGCAGTGACAGCAGAAATTATGGGTAGTAAAGTTCATAAGTTTTATGATGTTGGAGTAGCGGGGATTCATCGATTATTTGATCATCGAGAAATGATTAATAACTGTCGAGTTTTAATAGTGGTAGCTGGAATGGAAGGAGCATTGGCAAGTGTAGTAGGCGGACTAGTAGATAAACCAATTGTGGCTGTACCTACCAGTGTGGGATATGGAGCTAATTTTCATGGAATATCAGCTTTGTTAACGATGCTAAATTCTTGTGCGGGTGGAATTGGGGTTGTCAATATTGACAATGGATTTGGAGCAGGAGTTTTAGCACATCGAATAAATATAATAGGAGAGATAAAATGATTGTTGCTTATTTGGATGGAAATGCAGGGATCAGTGGCAATATGTTTCTAGGAGCATTAATTGATTTGGGAATGCCTTTAGAATATTTGCAGGAAAAATTGAATAGTTTATTAATAGACATTCCTGAATTATCATTATCAAATGTAACGCGTCAAGGAATTGGGGCAAAATTATTTGAGGTAGAATTAGAACAGCATATTCACGATAAAGAACATGACCACAATGATGATAATCATCGGTGTTTAAACGAAATTATTCAGCTCATTGAGACAGCTGATTTATCCAAAACAGTGCAAAAAAGGGCAATTCAGTGTTTTCAAATTTTGGGAAAAGCAGAAGCTACAGTGCACCAAGTAAGTATAGATGAGATTCATTTCCATGAGGTTGGTGCAGTAGATGCGATTATTGATATTATTGGAACTTGTTTAGGCTTTGAATATTTTGGAGTCGAAAAATTAATAGTTTCATCTTTACGAGTTGGTTTTGGGACAGCGCGTTGTCTACATGGAGAGATCTCAATTCCGGCTCCGGCAACAGTAAAGTTATTAGAGGGATATGAAGTTTTTGGAGGAGAATACGAAGGAGAATGGACAACTCCTACTGGAGCTGCGTTAGTCAAAACTTTTGCTACAGAGCAAGCACCAATGCCAACAATGCGCATGATTAAGACAGGCTATGGGGCAGGAAGCAACGATCGACCAATTAGCAATGCTTGTCGATTAATACTTGGAGAAATGACTGAAAAAATTGCAAAACAAGAAATATTTGTAATTGAAAGCAATATTGACGATATGAATTCTGAAATATATGGTTATTTGGGAAATTTATTATTAGATAACGGAGCTAAAGATTATCATTATACACCAGTAATAATGAAGAAGGGTCGTCCAGGGATAGTGGTGACAGTAATTGCAGAAGCGAAAGCGGTAAGTGCAATTGAAGAAATTCTTTTGAGAGAAACGACTACTTTTGGAATTAGACGATATGCAGTTGAGCGTAATTGTTTGAAACGCAGTGAAATTCAAATTGAAATAGGTGAATGTGTTGTTAGAGTTAAAATTGGATATCTTGAGGGCAAATTAGTCAAATGTGCCCCGGAATATGAGGACTGCTTGAAGACTGCTCAAAAAACAAATCAGCCGTTGTTAGAAGTATATGAAAAAGTTGGGTTTCTGGTAAGAAAAAAACTGGAAAATGGAGGAATATTATAAATTTTGAGGAATTAAGTAATGATAATTTTGGAGGAAGAAAGGTGTAGAGAATGGGTTATCTACAAAACTTGTTTGAAAGGTATGGAGCTATCGTTACTTTAATTAATCTAGGAATGATTTTTTTGTCATTAATACTATTTGTTATTAATGGAGTGAGAATCAGGCGTTTAGCCAAGCTGTTTTGTGGCTGTGATAATAAAAGCATGGAAGATATTTTAGTGCAATTAATTCAAGAAGCAAATATAAATCGTGCTGAAATAGAAAAAATTGCAGCAATTGCCAATGAAGATCAAATAAAAACAAATCGGGCTTTGCAACAATGGGGATTAGTTCGTTTTAGTGCTTTTGAAAACATAGGCGGAGATCAGAGTTTTGCGTTAGCAATGTTAGATAATAAAGGAAATGGTGTCGTGATGAGTAGTATTTTCGGGCGGGAAGAATCGCGAATCTATTGCAAAGCAATTGAAGATGGTAAATCAAACTATACATTATCAAAGGAAGAAAAAGAGGCTATTGAGAAGGCGTTAATTCAATACGAGGATCATAAAAATAAATAAATAACTGTATTTTACAAAAGATAGTCTGTGAATTTATTATAATTGTAAAATAACAAATAACATTTGAATATTTGACCCTGTTGTCTCTGGAGTGAAAAGTTGTTTTTTTGGCAGGAAAACTATTTTCTGGTGTCGAAATGATTAGTTATGCCAAATGGTACAACCCAGGTGACGGGGTATTAGTAGACCCGTCTTTTGTTACTATACCGGAGGTGTAACTGCGTGAAAAAAAAATTCTTGAAGGATTTTAGCAAAGGCTTTACCTTCATGATTGTGCCGAATTCTTCGGGAGAGATTAGGAGTTGGGTTATTCCCTTTTCGGCAATCTTGATAGTAGTAAGTATTATTTTATTTAATGTATATGTCTTTATTAGCTTTACGACCCAAGTATGGCAGATTAAGCGGATACATAAAGAAATAACTACCAAAAATCATCAGATTAGTAAATTAGTGATGGAGCAGCAAGCAATCAAACCAACTTTGCAACGAAGCTATCAGATGATTGACGAGTTGAATAGGATCAAAACTGAACGTGAGAAAATTGAAAAAACATGGCGTACTGTGCAAAAAAAAACTGATGGTGGTCGGATTCGCGTAATCATCAGAGTGTCACAACAACCATATATGTTGCGTAGTGGTGGCGAAGAGATCAGTGAGATAGAAGAGTTAAATCAGAATTTCGACCAACTTAATGATTATCTTCAAGTAGAAAAAGAATTGCAAAAAACTTTGTTAGCAGATTTAAAGATTAGTGAGAATAAATTAAGCCATATTCCGACCGAGTGGCCATTACAAAAATCAATTATTACTTCATTTTTTGGATGGCGCATTCATCCAGTTAAGGGTTATACGAAAAAACACGAAGGGGTAGACCTAAAAGCAAAGATCGGCACCAAAGTATTTGCTTCAGCGAGTGGAGTAGTCTCGTTTTCGGGATATCAAAGGGGCTATGGATATTTAGTGATAATTAATCATGACTCTGGATATGAAACTCGATATGGACATAATTCAAAATTGCTAATTAATAAAGGGCAAAAAGTGCGAAAAGGTCAAGTGATCAGTCTTTCTGGAAATAGTGGAGTGAGTACTGGACCACACGTACATTTTGAGATTAGGTTGAATGGAAAAACGATTAATCCTCAGACATTTTTAGATAGATAAAAAATACAAGAGCAAAGGAGAGCAGAAATGATCTACAAAAATAGGGACACAACTGGTCCAGTTCGCGTAGATACATTAATCGGGAAAGAAACTTCTTTTAAGGGTGTCTTTGAAACTCCTGGAGGCGCGGTCCGGATTGATGGATATTTTGAAGGAGAATTTTATAGTGGTGGCGATCTGATTATTGGTGAGACTGGGAAAGTAAATGGGCTTTTGATGGCAAAAAACATTACAGTAGCTGGGGAAGTCAGAGGAACCATAGAGGCTCGTGAAAAATTAGAACTAACTTCGACTGCTAAGATTGAGGGCGAAACTAAAATGGCAGTTTTGATTGTGGAGGACGGAGCATTTATTCAAGGGCAATGTGCATCAGTAGCGCGACATGAGATGAACGACTCTAATAAAACAATGCAAGTAGGTCCGATCAAGCATAGTACATTAAATGCAGCGATGGAAAAAGGGCTTGCTAAATTAAAGACTCCTTAAAAGGAGTGTTTTTTTTGGATTATTAAGATCATTGCTTGGAATTATAGATATTAGAAGAAGCTATCTGATTTCACAAAGATCTAATTTGTTTTTTAATACTCTTTTGACTGAAAGCACATGACTGTAGTTACTGAGATGAAAATTATCTCTGGAAAAAATTGTTAACTTGAGATATAATCTATAAAGTGTTTTGCTGTTGTTAATAGGTAGAATGCTATTCTTGACAGTGAAAGTCTAGCGGAAGTCAATCAATGGTGTAAGCATTCGTGTTTTCACAGAAGCTGATAAGTACGCTAGAACCCACCGATTTTAGTCATGTGGAGTTTTAGAACTATGTATCTCTACAACAAGATGCAAAAGATTGAAAAATATTAATAAAAGAATTAGGAGGAATATGGTGTTGGATTATCCCTCGTTTAAAGTATTAGTAAGTCAGATGACAGGAATTGACTTGAGACACTATAAAAGTCAACAGATGGATCGACGGATTCAATCATTGATGCAAAGTTGGGGATTGAGTAGTTTTGAAGATTATCTAGAGGTGCTGCGTAATAATCCTCAACGATATAAAGAGTTTGTGAAGAAATTGACGATAAATGTTTCGGAATTTTTTCGTAATCCGGATCGATTTATTGATCTACGTGAACAGATTTTTCCAGAGCTATTGAAGAGTAATAGCAATAGTAAAATTAGGATTTGGAGTGCTGGATGTTCTGATGGATCAGAGCCATATTCAATTGGAATCATTGCTAAAGAACTTCAGGCGGAAAAGCGGGTTGCAATTTTTGCGACAGATGTGGATCATGAAATTCTAGCTCGTGCGCGACAAGGAAGCTATGCTGAGAATGAATTGAAAAATGTTCCTCCAGAGTTATTGAAGAAGTATTTCGATTTACAATGTCAACATTATTATTTAAAAGAAGATGTTAAATGTTTAGTGGATTTTCAACATCATAATTTGCTGACAGACAGATATGTGGGAGACTGGGATCTGATTATCTGTCGCAACGTAGTGATTTATTTTACCGAAGAAGCCAAACGTGACCTATATCTTAGATTTTTTGCAGCTTTGAAGCCAGGTGGATTTTTAATGGTTGGTGGAACGGAACCACTATTGAATTATAAACAACTTGGTTTTGAAAGTTTTTGTTCTTCATTTTATCGAAAGCCAGAAAAATATATAAAGGATAATAATAGCAATGATTTTCGGATGTGGAGATGATTCGTTGGCAAGGAAGTCCTTTTGAAAGCGATGAGATACAGTGGTCAGGTGATTCTTGAAGTAGGTGAATTAAATGAAAGTGGCGTTGGCAAGTGAGATGCAAGAGATTGAAAGACATACGCAACAAGAGTATTTAATTCCAGCTTCATTTTTGATGGAACGAGCTGCTTTGGCAGTATTGGAAGAGTTGAAGCGGAGATCGGGCTGTTTAACAGGACAAAAAATTTATGTTTTTTGTGGAAAAGGGAATAATGGTGGTGACGGACTAGCACTCGCCAGATTTTTAATTGAGAAAATGGCGGAGGTCACGATAGTTTTACTGGCGTTAGCAGAGGAGTATCAGGGTCTAGCTCTTGAAAATTTTAACCGAGCTGTAAGATATGGAGTTAGAAATATATACTGGCAGGATTTTAATCATCTCGAAATACAAAGTGCCGATTGGATAGTGGATGCTTTATTGGGAACGGGAAGTATTGGAGCGCCTAGAAAAGAGTATGCTAAGGCCATCGGGTTGATCAATAGCAGTCGAAAAAGGGTGATTGCGATGGATCTGCCTTCAGGAGTTGATTCAGATACCGGAAAAGTAGTAGAGAGTGCAGTTAACGCAGACTGTACAGTGACATTTGGAACACTTAAACCAGGATTAATATTTTATCCTGGAGCAACGTATGCAGGAGAAATAATAGTTGCGCAGATTGGATTTCCAGAAAAATTGCTAACGCAAGCCAAACTTAAGATAAATTGGTCTTTGGCAAGAGAGATTAAAAATTTTTTACCAAGCCGTCCTGTCAATGCACATAAAGGAATTACAGGACATTTGCTAATTGTTGGAGGCTCATCAGGAATGACTGGAGCACCAATGATGGCAAGTTTGAGTGCACTTAGGACTGGAGCAGGGATAGTAACTTTAGCTCATCAAACTGGTTTAGAGCTTGCTCAAAAACCATTAGAGATTATTACTAAAGATTGGACAGAGATTCCCTGGGGAAATCACAATTATCGTGCGGTAGTAATAGGTCCTGGTTTAGGAACAGAAGTAAATGCCAAAGAAATTTTCGAAAAAGTTTGCGACCATTGTTTTAATTTACCAGTAGTAATTGATGCAGATGGGCTTAATCTATTAGCAACCCACCCTGAGTTGTGGGGAAAATTACCCAATAAAACAGTATTAACACCTCATCTGGGTGAATTTTCCAGGTTAACAGGTCGAACAGTGGTTGAATTAGAAGCTAAACGGCTAGAAGCGGCACGTACTTATGCATCTGAATGGGGAGTAACGTTAGTTTTAAAAGGGGCAAGAACGATCATTGCTACTGCCGAAGGAGAAATTTTTATTAATCCGACTGGTAATAAAGGGATGGCAACTGCGGGAATGGGAGATCTTTTGGCAGGGATGATTGGGAGTCTTTTGGTGCAAGGAGTGGAGCTTGCCAAAGCAGTAGTGACGGCAGTTTATTTGCATGGATTTGCAGGAGATTTGGTTTCGGTCAAATTAGGAACTATTGGAATAATGGCAACTGATCTACTGAGTGTGATTCCGGTGGCGATCAATAAATTAATGACCGAAGAGGATATGAAGAATGAGTAGATATCAACAGATAATCCGTCCAGTTTGGGCTGAAATTAATTTAACGGCATTTAAGCATAATTTTAAAGAAATTAGACGTTTGGTTGGAGTAGAAACAGGAATTATGGCAGTAGTCAAAGCGGAAGCATATGGACATGGAGCAATTCCGATTGCGCAAGCAGCAGTAATGGCAGGTGCAAGTTGGCTAGGAGTTTCTCTTCCCGAAGAAGGAATTGCATTGCGTCAAGCAGGGATAACAACCCCAATCTTGGTTTTTACTCCACTCCAAATTAATCAGGTAACAGCAATGGTTGCTCATAATCTAACGGCAACAGTTTGTTCCGAAGAACCAATTAGACCATTAGCCGCAGAAGCGCTATCTCAAGGACGTATAGCTGCTGTACATTTGAAGTTAGATACAGGAATGGGGCGCGTAGGACTACCGCCAGAAAAAACACTTTCTTTTGTAGCATGGCTAAAACAAATTAATGGAATTAATTTAAATGGTCTTTTCTCGCATTTAGCGACAGCAGATCAAAAAGATTTATCGTATGCATATTTGCAAGAAGCTCGGTTTAAAAAGGTAGTAGATGATTTAAAAGCACAAAATCAGCTACCACAATTTGTACATTTATTAAATAGTGCTGGGATTATCAATTTGCCAAACGCTTATTATAATCTGGTGCGTCCTGGAATTATTTTATACGGACTATATCCTTCTTTGGAGATCGATCGAGAGCGTATTGATTTGCAACCAGTGCTTTCATTAAAAGCAAGAATGAGCTTTGTTAAATGCGTTCCAGCGAAGACTGGAATTAGCTATGGACAACGTTACTATACTAAACAAGCAACGACAATTGCTACAATTCCAATCGGATACGCTGATGGATGGTCACGCTTATTATCTGGCAAAGCAGAGGTACTCTTTGGTGGAGAAAAATGCCCAGTAGTTGGCACCATTTGTATGGATCAATGCATGATTGAGTTGGGAGAAAAATCTGCCGAAGTAGGGCAGGAAGTGGTTTTGATTGGGAAACAAGGAGCAATGGAGATTGATGCAGATGAAGTGGCACAGAAGATCGGAACAATTAATTATGAAGTTACTTGTATGATTAGTGATCGTGTGCCACGTGTTTATTATGAGTAAATGGTAAGTAAATTGTTTTTGGTGACATTGAAAATAATGATAATTTTTTTATACCTTCACGCATAGAACTATCGTGGGGGTGTTTTGATGAAGAGATTTTTTTGGGGATTAGGATTGTTTATTTTGCTGGTATTTCCAGTCAAGGCTGAACCGAAGGCAACGATTTATTTTGAAATGGAAGATCCGGTAATGGATGATTCAGGATATGGTAATTATCAATATCCAACTCATAAAGCTTTTGAACCATATCGTGGTATTTTTGACATAACTAAATTTAAAGTTTGGTCAGATCAACCAGGCATGGTATATTTTGAGACTACTTTTGCAAAGGTTACTAATCCATGGCAAGCACCGGAAGGATTTATTCATCAGAATTTGCGAATCTATCTGGATACAATCCCAAAAGTGGGGCTTACGCAGCTACCTGAGAAAGGAGCGAATGTTAGCTTTGATCCAAGGTATGGTTGGGATTTTGGTTTGAAAGTGGTAGGATGGGGCAATAGTAAAATTTTTAAATATGAAGGCAATGTGATTAAGAGATATCCTTTAACAGCCTCTTTATTAGCGGATCAGCGTACAGTTCGTGTAAGTGTACCGGTTTCGTTGATTGGGTTACCAATCAAAAAATGGAATTATTATGTCTTTGTAGGATCTTATGATGGTTTTGGAGAAGACTTTTTTCGTAAAATTGCCCGTGAACCAAGTGAATGGCTCATTGGTGGGAGCAAAGGTAGTGTAGCTGAACCACGCATAATGGATCTTTTGGCATCTGAGCAGGGTAATTATATTCAAAAAAATCAATTACAGACATACGATCTGAGTAAACAAAAGTTTGCGATGCTTTATCCAGTAGGAGCCACTTTAAAACCAAGTTCACTTGGACGCTGGTTATTGAATTTGATACTATTAATTTTTTTGTCTGGCGTAATTTATGGAGGCTATTTGATGATTCGCGGTAAAGGAAAAATTAGTTGGTTTTGGATTAAAAATAATTCTAAAGTTTAGTGCCTTAAAGCAAATGATACCTGTGACTTGAGGGTCATGGGTTTTTTATTTTTAAATTAAAATATATTTAACTCCAAACTAAATACTGGTATAATATAAGACGTATGTGAAAATTTTAATATTTTAAAAAAGATTTTTTCAAAATAAATAATGAACCAAATTACCACAGAAAAAGTCTATTATAATTGTATTAACAATTACAATTGAGGTAATTAATGGTGATAAAAATATTAAGGACGAGTAACTACTGTTAGTCGAGTAGCTTTAGATATTTATGAGTTATGGCTGAAATGAGTGGAGGAGCTAAAATGCATACATATGAAGAATATGTTAATCCAGTCTTAGGAAAAAGACTTCGACAGCTAAATATGGATAAGGTTTTTGTTCAAGGAATTGGGGCAGATTTGATAGACCAAACCGGACAAAAATATTTGGATTTTATTGCTTCTTATGGAGCATTGCCATTTGGATTTAATCATCCAGAGATTTGGGCAGCACTTAATCAGATTTATATCAAAAAAGAACCGAGTTTGATCCAGCCATCATATCTAGAGGCGGCAGGAGAGTTAGCCAAAGAGTTGGTAGCACTATCACCAACAGGAATACGTTATGTAACCTTTGCTAATAGTGGTGCAGAAGCAGTCGAAGCTGCCTTGAAAATGGCGCGGATGTACACGCGAAAAAATGGGATTATCACTACTGAGAATAGTTTTCATGGAAAGACATTAGGAGCTTTATCGGCAACTGGGAAAGACTTATATCAAAAAGGTTCTGGAGCACCAGCCCCTGGTTTCAAAAGAATCAGCTACGGGGATCTGGATGCATTAAGAAATGAATTAGCCAATAAACCTGATTTTTATGCCGCCTTTATAGTCGAGCCGATTCAAGGGGAGGGTGGGATTATCATTCCACCAGCTGGTTATTTACATGAAGTTCGTGCAATTTGTGATCAATACCAAGTTCTTTTAATTGTAGATGAAATTCAAACGGGCTTGGGTCGCACTGGGAAAATGTTTGCTTGCGAGGATGAAAAAATTACTCCTGATATAATCACGATTGCCAAAGCACTAGGAGGCGGAATAATTCCCATTGGTGCTTGTTTAGCAACAGAGAAAGTATATACTGAAGATTTTGCCCTAAAACATTCATCCACGTTTGCAGCCAATACTATCGCATGTCGGGTTGGCTTAGCAGTTTTGGATTTGTTAACTAGAGATAATTGTCATTTAGTA
>Ga0315295_10002081_pt1 | contig 17036 bp, 16 predicted proteins | sample YL17G14_0_MG_FD_204453 | JGI IMG/M metagenome (GOLD analysis project Ga0315295, IMG submission 204453) | Sediment microbial communities from Yellowstone Lake, YNP, Wyoming, USA - YL17G14_0 | ecosystem: Environmental > Aquatic > Freshwater > Lake > Sediment | place: USA: Wyoming | collected... | reverse complement strand
AATCGGGCGACTCATACGATCATTTGATTGTAGACGCGAATAACTCAGCGCGTGTGTCAGACTACAACACTTTGGCGCGACCTATTGCTCGTCAGGGGGAAAAGACGTTTGTGGTGAGTGCGGCGTTTACCCCACCCGCAACACCCACAGACTTGATACAGATTAGTGGAAGTGCGTCAAAAGTCGTGCGCGTCTATTCCATTTACTTTGGAGCGACGAATACGGCAGCAGGATCACAACAATACTTTGTGCTTCGTCGCAATTCCCCTAACATTATCACGACGGTCAACTTCGTCATGCCTGGGGTGGTCTCACTGGACTCGCAAGATGTCCCTACTGCGATTGCGGGGCATTATGTCACCACAACCCCACTGGCAGCATCCTTGGGGAACTCAATAGGAAACATCAACATCGTGCGTTGGGCTTCCCCTTTGCTAGTTCCTGGTGCCTGGGCGGGTGTGGTGCGTGAAGCGGGAAAAGAACTCCTTCCTTGGGGTCCCTTGTGTCTGTTAGATAAGTTTATCACGCTTCGTGGACCCAATCAAATCCTGGCTGTGAACTTCAACGGGGCAGCACTTGTCGGCGGGCAAGTCCACACCTATCGTATCGTGTGGACCGAATCCGACACATAAATAGCGATATAGGAGAATACGTATGGCAGTTATCGCAACTCGGCAACAGTTTATTGATTACTGCAAGCGCAGACTTGGGCATCCGGTCATTGAAATCAATGTGGATGACGACCAAGTGGATGATCGTGTTGATGAAGCCTTGGAATTTTGGCAAGACTATCATTTTGATGGCACAGAAAAACTCTATCTCAAGCACAAGATGACTCAAGCGGATATGGACCGTCAGTATATCCTCATTCCCGATAAAATCGTCGGAGTCACCGCAGTCTTGCCATTTGATGATTCTGCGTCCTCAGTAAACATGTTTGATCTGCGCTATCAACTCCGTTTGCATGATCTCTACGACTTTACTTCCGTCAGCTATGTCAGCTACGAAATCACCATGCAGCACTTGAGAACCTTGAATCTTCTGTTCTCAGGCACGCCACAATTCCGGTTTCAGCGGCATCGCAATCGCCTGATGTTGGATATCAATTGGGCGCAGGATGTCCACGTAGGCAGTTATGTCATTCTTGAATGTTATGGAAAGATCAATGGTGATCTGGTCACGATGCCAGGGACCGTCAGCATCGCAGCAGGCAACACCTACCTTATTGGTGCGGCAGGCGCAACTTTTGATGCCAATTTTATTCAGGATGACGAAATCATTGTCAAGACGGCGGGTGGGGATGTCTCCGTCACTTGTGCGGGAATCCTCTCCAACAATGCCATGCGAACCTTTACGGTATGGACCACCACAGAAACAGGATTGACCGCGTATCAAGTGGGCAATGCTGATGTGTGGGGTGATCGTGTGTTGAAGGATTTGGGCACCGCCTTTATCAAGCGTCAGTGGGGCACAAACCTGAAGAAATTTTCAGGAATTCAGATGCCTGGTGGTATCACCCTCAACGGGCAACAGATTTTTGATGAAGCAGAAGCAGAGATAGCACGGCTCAAGGCAGAGTTCTTGACGTGGAACACCCTCCAATCAGACTTCCTTATGGGGTAAAACGATGGCACTGAGAAAATTCCGACGATTCATTCAAGAAGGGTTGCCAGCATTCAAAAAGAATAATCTTACGGTTATGTCTTTGGACACCTTTCTCAAGAGCAACCTAAAGGAAGATTGGAGTCCGTTAGGTGCGCACACACGATTGCTCCCACCAGAGGAATTGCAAGGCTACGCCGGGCGTATTGTCGGGCAGACCAAAGGCAAACTTGAAAAATATCAGATGCCCTATATTCATCGCAGTAATTTGGTTCCGATCAAGGACGAGAATGGCAAAGACTTTGATCTGGATAAATTGCGTCAAATGATTACCAAGCGACCCGCCGCCCTTCTCAGCCGTAATAAGAAGATGGAACATTCCGGTGGCACTGATCGGTTTTTTGATATTGGACTTCCCGCCCTCAAGGGATTAGCGGTCAACGAAAAGAGCGGAGAGTTCGTCATTGTGGATACCTGCCCCGGTGCAGGAACCTGTAAGACCTTCTGTTACGCGATGAAGGGTGGATATGTGCAATTCAAAGCCTCTAGTTTGGGGGCGACTCGCACCTTGAACTTCTTGCTCAATGACCCCGAAGGCTTCAAGCACATGCTGACCACAGAAATTGCGATTCAGGTCAAAGCCTCAGCGAAGAAGAATCAGAAGGTGATTATCCGTTGGCATGACGCAGGAGATTTTTTCAGCCCTGAATATATGGACGCTGCCTTCTCTGTGGCAAAACAATTTCCAATGGTGGAATTTTATGCGTATACCAAGATTGCCGCCGTCGCCCAAGCCAGCAATAAGCCAGGGAACTTCATCTTCAATTTCAGTGGTGGGGCGCAGCCTTCACAAGAAAAACTGATTAGTTTTGTCACCACCAAGCACAGCCGCGTAGTCCCGAAGAAGTTGTTTGATGATCTCATTATGCGTGAAGGACGTAAGCAGACCAAAGACGAATTAGGTCGTATGCAATTCAAGAGTGCTGCCGACCTTGATATCTTTAGGCATCGTCTAGCCCACCAATACGCCATCGGTGATATTGCCACCATCATCACCTATGATGAAATGATGAAAACGCCATTACTCAACCCTCAGCACCAAAAGGAAAAGGGGCTGTCTTATCCATATTGGAATGTCCTAGTCTGGTCTGGACACGGTGACGATAGTGCAAACCGACCTGATGTTCTTGGCACGTATCTGTTGATTCACTAAGAGGTATATCATGGTCACAATTTCTGAAGCCGCGATAGCGAAGATCAAGGTATTCATGGCTGACGATGCCGAAGCCAAGGGGTTGCGCGTCTATGTCAAGGGCGGCGGCTGTCATGGTTACTCTTATGGCATGGCACTAGAATCCAAGATTGAAGAAGATGATACGGTCATTGAAAAGGGTGGGATCAAGGTCGTTATCGACTCACAAAGCGCGCCGATGCTTGTGGGGGCAGATATTGATTACACGGACACGCTGCAAGGATCAGGCTTTGCAATCAAGAACCCACAAGCAAAAAGTACTTGTGGATGCGGGAGTTCATTCTCATAAGGACATATGGCTACTAATCAATACTTCAACTTCTTTCCTGAAACAGTGACCTCGGAGCAATTGCTCATCGAGGACTTGGTGATAGAAGCCAACAAAATTCATGGCATGGATGTCTTTTATCTGCCGCGAGAATCGCGTGACCAGATTGACAAACTCATGGGTGAAGATCAACTCAAGACCTTCCCACAAGCCTACGTTATTGAGATGTATGTGGAAAACATCGTGGGGATGGATGGGGTTGGGGATATTATCAGTAAGTTCGGTATGGAAATCCGCGATGAAATGACCCTACTGGTGTCGCGCAGACGATTCAACTTTACCATTCCTTCCTTGGTCAGACCCCGCGAAGGAGACATCATCTATGTCCCCCTCATGCAAAATTTCATGGAGATTACCTTCGTGGAGCATGAAAACCAACAAGCGATGTTCTATACCTTGGGGCGTGGTCGAGGGGGCAATGTGTATGTCTACGCACTCAAGTTGAAGCAGTTTGTGTTCTCCAATGAACGTATTCAAACAGGGGTTGATGAAGTGGACGATCAGATACTTGAATCCTATCAACTCACGAATCTCGTCTTGACTGCGGGCGGCACAGGCACCTTTGATGTGGCGAACAATGAAATTGTATATCAGGGGGCGAATGTAGCATACGCGAATGCGTTTGGAACCGCGCACACTTGGTATTCTGGCAACAGCACATTGGGAATTGCGTTGGTGAACGGGTTGTTCTCCAATACCGCGAACGTCAAGGGGGCGAACAGCGGAGCGACATGGATTATGGCAAGCCTTGACACGAACACGCCTCTGGACTTGCAGTTTGAGGATACCGTGGACAATAAGATTCTAGAGACTGAATCCAATGCGATCCTTGATTTTTCAGAACAAAATCCCTTCGGTGACGCATAATGCACAAACATCATATTATTCAGAGAAGTCATATCTCAGAAAGCAAAAGAAGCCTGGAATAATCCAGAGTTGAGAAAAAGAATGTCAAAGAAACCTAGCGATACCAAAAATTATTCTTCTGCGGCAATAACTCGTCACGCTAATCCTATCCATAAGGAAAAGCACCGACAGGCTGTTATTGCATCATGGCAGAAGAGAAGGATGGGTGAGTAAAATTTTTGGGCATAATCTATATTACCACCGCAGCATCCGAAAGTATGTGACACTCTTTGGCAACTGCTTCAATGATATCACGTTGGTTCGCCATGACACCAACATGGTTGAGAAAGAACGCTGCAAGGTGCCGATCTCGTATGCGCCGAAAGAGAAGTTTATTCTGCGTCTCCAAGGTGATCCCACACTCACCAAGTCCATTGCGACCACCGTTCCGCGCATGTCATTTGAAATGGTGAGCATGCAGTATGACGCGGCGCGTAAGCAGCAGTCCACGATTCGCCACATGACCACCCCGGCAGTGGGCATTGCCACGACCAGTTCTCAATATGTGGGGGTGCCGTATAACTTTGAATTTTCCCTATCGCTGTATGTGCGTAACATAGAAGATGGATTGCAGATTGTTGAACAAATTCTCCCCTTCTTTACACCGGACTACACGGTAACCGCGACGGTATCGCAAGAAGTCAATATCATCAAGGATATCCCGATCATCCTCAAAGGCGTGACAGAGAAGATTGACTATGAAGGTGCCTACGCTGATGGCACGCGCATGATAACCTGGGATTTGGAATTCACTCTCAAGGGATGGTTGTTTGGACCGGTCGCCAATTCTAAGATCATCATGGGAGTCTCGGCAAACATTGCGAACGCGAATGCGGTAGTGACTGGTGGGATCGTGGTCAACTTGCTGGAAACCCGCAATGTCATTACCATGAATACCGCTACTGGGGTGGAAACCACCAATACGACAACGGGGGTTGATGCGTCGATCTGGATTTACCAAAACCCGATTACTGCCAATGTTGATTCGGATTACGGCTATACCACATTTATCAATGAATTTCCTAACGCATAATAGGTGAACATCATGGCATCGTTGAATGAGATTCTTGACATTGACATTAGCCCGCCTGCGCCAATCCAAAAATCACCTACACAAAATACTGTAGCCGTGATTGCGGCAATGCCTGATGTCTCCCTCACCACCAATAATTCTGTCAGTCAGGATGCCTCAGACGCACGCAATAACGTCAGGCTCATGGTCGCAATGGGCACACAAGCCATTGGAGAACTCCTTGCGCTCTCGCGTGAACTCAAGACTCCGCGCACCTATGAAGTCTTTGCGAACATGCTCAAGACTATGACAGAACTCAATAAAGACTTGTTAGAAGTCCACCAACAGGAAGCCACACTCGTTGACCCACCAGACGTAACTCCAGTCACTATTGGCACCGTGGTCTTTACAGGGTCCACTGCTGAACTTGCGGAAGCAATCAATCAAAAACGCCAAGAAAAGAAGATGCGTATAATTGAAGCCAAAGCAATTAGCATAGATAATGTAGGATAATATGGCTGTTACCGGAACGAAGAAACCTAAAGAGTCTTTCAAAATTATGCGCGTGGCGGAACGATTCTATCTGAAGAATCCCCGCCTCAAGCGTGCTGGTGTCAAAGAACAGTTCACTCAAGATCAAATCAATGAGTGGACCCGCTGTGCACATGACCCCATCCATTTTATTCGGACCTATGGTAGAATTATCCATGTAGATCGGGGAGTCATCCCGTTTGATTTGTATGATTTCCAGCAAGAGATCATAGAAGCCTACTTCATTGAACGTAAAGTCATCGTCAAGCTGCCTCGTCAGATGGGGAAATCCACCACCACCGCCGCCTTCTTCTTGTGGTATGTCCTCTTCCAGCAACACAAGGTCTGTGCAATCCTGGCGAACAAAGCACCGATGGCACAGGAAATCCTGAACCGTATCCAGTTGATGTATGAGCATTTGCCTTCGTTCATGCAGCAAGGTATCATTGAATGGAACAAACGCTCTATCACTCTGGAAAATGGGTCGCGCATTCTTGCCGCCGCAACCAGTTCAAGCGCAATCCGAGGATACTCCTTGTCAATGGTGTTCATGGACGAATTTGCGCACGTCCCTGATAATATCGCTGAGGACTTCTTTACCTCAACCTTTCCGACTCTTTCATCAGGAAAAGAAACGAAAATCCTCATTGCCTCCACTCCCAAGGGGTTGAACCACTATTGCGAATTCTGGAACGATGCGCTATCAGGCAAGAATGACTTTGTGCCGATTGAGTATCCGTGGAACAAGATTCCAGATCGTGACTTGGTATGGTTTGAGGAACAGCGACGAACCCTGGGTGAAATGAAGTTCCGCCAGGAAGTCCTCTGCGAATTCTTGGGTTCATCGGATACCCTGATCTCAGGAGCGACCCTTGCGCTGATGGTCCTGAACAAGCGCGAACCCATCTTTGAGGATGGGGGATGGGTGGTCTATGACCAACCACAGGAAGATCATACCTACGTCATTTGCGTTGACCCGGCTAGAGGACTCGATCAGGACGCGAGCGCGTTTTGGGTGGTGGACGTGACGCAACTTCCGTATCGAGGTGTGGCACAATTCCACAGTGCGTCCATTGCCCCGATGGTGTTCCCAAACCTGATTTACAACGCAGCGGTCAAATATAATCGCGCATTCGTCCTCGTTGAGATCAACGATAACGGGCAGCAAATCGTGGACATGTTACACTACGACCTGGAATATGAAAACATTTTCAAACTAGAATCAACCCAAAAGACGGGCGCGAAGATTGCTGGTGGATATAAGAAATCCATGCGTCTAGGGTTGCGTATGACTGAATCGGTCAAGCGTATCGGGTGCCTGAACCTCAAAGCCATTCTAGAAGGTAACAAACTCCTGATTCATGACTTCATGACGATCACCGAACTCAGCACCTTTACGCAGCAACTCCAGACCTATAAGGCTGAAGTCGGTAAGCACGATGATATGGTTATGTGCTTGGTGATGTTTGCCTGGTTGGTGACTCAGAAGTATTTCCGAGAAGCCCAAGGGTCCGACATGAGCATGGCAAAAGCCTTGGAAACCGAACAGGAGCGAGCCACAGAGGATGATCTAGTGCCGTTTGGACTGATTGATACGGGCTTGGAGGACCCCTTTACGGTGGACGATGGGGATTTGTGGGTGGACAGCCGTGGAATGGACCCACAAGAGATGATGAATTTTATGAAAAATTACGTGAAGCGAGCGCAAGGCATCTGAAAACACGAAAAACATAAATAGTTCAACGAAGCACACCTTCAATCCCTTTTGACTGTAACCTATCCAATGTAAGGAGTCTACTATGGCGTTTCAACTTCTCTCACCTGGCACCAACGTATCCGAGATCGACCTTACCACAGGAATTCCTGTCGTATCCACCAGTGCAGGTGCAACGGTGGGGCAATTTGCATGGGGACCCGTCGAGACCCGTTCACTGACTGGTAGTGAAGTGACCCTGGCAAATCGCTTCAGCAAGCCTGACTCCAACACCTTTTTGTCCTTCTTCTCAGCCGCAAACTTCTTGGCGTATGGCAACCAACTCTATGTGACCCGCGCCGCCAACAATGGCACCAAGAATGCAGTAGCAAATACCGCTGTCAATGCCCCATTGCAGATCAAGAACGAAGAGACCTATGAACTGAACTATTACACAGGACAGGGTGACTTCGGGCAGTTCGCCGCACGCTACCCAGGTGCTCTTGGCAACAACCTCAAGGTCTCTGTCTGCGGAAGCGCAAATGTATTCTCAAGCAATGCAACCTTACAGGCTGGTTCGACTGCGAATTCCGCCATCGTTGGAGCGTTGACGGTCAACACGACCGGCAACAGTGCCCCATATGTTCGTCCTGGTGATTATGTGAAGTTTGGTACGAACCCCTACCTCCAAGTTGCCTCAGCGAATGCTACTGCGATTATTCTCGCAAGTGCATTGACCGTCGCCATCACCGGACCAAGCATGATCCTTCGCAAGTGGGAATATGCCGACCAGTTTGACGGTGCTCCTGGCACGTCCGTTTATGCAGCAGGTAAGAGCGGAGCGAACGACGAACTCCACATCATTGTTCTTGACGAAGATGGTGGTATCTCAGGCACGCAGGGCTATGTCCTTGAGAAGTATCCATTCCTCTCCAAGGGTCTTGATGTCAAGTCCAACGATGGATCAAGCACCTACTACCCAACAGTCCTCTTCAACAGTTCACTCTACGTGTATTTCGGTGACCACGATCCTCTTGGCACCAACTGGGGCACCCCAGTCACCGGAACGACCTATACGGATGTAACCGTCGCAGGACGTTTCAGCCTCGCAGGTGGAACCGATGCCCCGGTCTCCGTGGGAGATTGGGAACGTGGATGGGACCTCTACAAGAACGCAGAAATCGTCGATGTCAGCCTGTTGGTTGCGGGAGAAGCCGATGCAACGGTCTCCCAATACATCATTGATAACCTCGTCACCGTCCGTAAGGATTGCATGGTATTCTTGTCACCTTCGCGTGCAAGTGTAGTCAACAACAGTGGCGCCGAGGTAGATGCCGCCGTCGCCTACCGCAACACACTCAGTTCAACCAGTTATGCGGAAATGGATTGCAATTGGAAATACCAGTATGACAAATACAATGACACCTATCGCTACCTCCCATTGAACGCTGACGTAGCGGGAACCTGTGTTCGCACCGATACCGTGCGCGATCCGTGGTTCTCACCCGCAGGATTCGACCGAGGGCAGATCAAGAATGTTATCAAGTTGGCGTGGAACCTAATCCAAACAGAACGCGACACCTTATACAAGAATGGCATCAATTCCATTGTGACATTCCCAGGTGAGGGAGTAGTGTTGTTTGGGGACAAGACCATGCAGACCAAGCCAAGCGCGTTTGATCGTATCAACGTGCGCCGCTTGTTCATCGTGTTGGAGAAAGCCATTGCGCGTGCTGCTAAGTTCAGTTTGTTTGAATTCAACGATGAATTTACGCGAGCCGCATTTGTGGCATTGGTTGACCCATACCTCAGAGATGTCATGGGTCGCCGAGGTATCTTTGACTACCGTGTAGTCTGCGATACCACGAACAACACGCCAGCCGTGATTGACGCAAACCAGTTCATCGGTGATATCTACGTGAAGCCAGCACGAAGCATCAACGGTATTCAGTTGAACTTTGTGGCTGTGCGTACCGGAGTTTCCTTCGATGAAGTCGTAGGAAAATTCTAATCTAAATAAGCGTAACTAAGGAGACTAACATGCCCTTCAATGCCTATGAATTCAGAGCGCAGTTACAAGGTGACGGCGCTCGCCCAAACCTGTTTGAAGTTCAACTCACGTTTCCCACTTCGGTCAATCCAGGTGCGGCAAATCGTAAGCTGACCTTCATGTGTAAAACGGCTTCGATGCCGGGTATGACCATCGGGCATGTGCCGTTGTTCTACTTTGGTCGTGAAGTGAAACTTGCAGGAAACCGCACATTCCCTGAGTGGACGCTTTCTGTCATCAACGATGAAGATTTCTCGGTACGCAATGGCTTTGAAAAGTGGATGAATGGTATGAACCGTGTGGTAACGAACGTGCGGGATCAGTGGGCAGGCAACTCGCTTGGTTACTCGACCACTGCATTAGTCAACCAGTTCTCCAAGACCGGTGAGATCATCAAGACCTATACCTTCACTGGTATGTTCCCTGTTGATATGTCACAGATCGATTTGGACTGGGGCAGCAACGACACCATCGAAGAATTCAGCGTCACGCTCGCCTACCAGTATTTTACCGCAACTGCAAAAGACGGCACCGTTATCGTTTAATGGGCATGGGGCGTACCTTCGGGGGCCCCGTCATTATTGTGACTTTATTATGCACACATCATATAAGAAAAAGGTGGTAACATAATGGCATGGAACCTATTCGGATATAGTTTAGGCAAGAATCCTGATGTCACGAAGATAGAAAACCCCGATAGACAAACCCTCGTTATCCCCCAAGAAAAAATAGACGATGGGGCTATAACCATCACCCAGGGCGCGTACTACGGCACCTATGTCGATTTGGAAGGGTCTGTTCGCAACGAATTAGAACTCATCACTCGCTACCGCGAAATGTCCCTGCATCCTGAGTGCTCCGAAGCGATTGAAGAAATCATCACCGAAGCCGTAACCGAAGATGATGATGGCGAAGTAGTCACCATCAACCTTGATAAGCTCGACACACCAGCCTCCGTCAAAAAGAAAATCCAAGAAGGTTTCAACAAGATCAAGACCATGCTGAGTTTCCAAGACCTCGGTGAGGACTTGTTCAAGCGTTGGTATGTGGATGGTCGCTTATATTTTCAAGTGGTCATTGATAAGACGAATTCCAAAGACGGGGTGCAGGAACTCCGTTATATTGATCCTCGCAAGATTCGTAAGGTCCGTGAAGTGCTCAAGGACCGCGATCCTAAGACTGGGGTAGAATTCATCAAGGCGATTTCCGAATACTATGTCTACAATGATCGGGGTCTGACTGCACAATCCTACACCGCTTCTGTCAATCAAGGCACACGTATTGCCACAGATGGTATCGTGTTTGTTCCATCGGGGCTGCTTGATGCCAAGTCTACGATGGTCATTGGGTGGTTACACAAAGCCATCAAGCCTTTGAACAACCTCCGCATGATTGAGGATGCGATTGTCATTTATCGTCTCTCCCGCGCCCCCGAACGCCGCATATTCTACATTGACGTGGGCACACTCCCAAAACTCAAAGCCGAACAATACCTCAAAGACATTATGACGAAGTATCGCAACAAGCTCGTCTATGATGCGAATACGGGTGAACTCCGCGATGAACGTAAGCACTTATCCATGCTGGAAGATTTCTGGTTGCCCCGCCGCGAAGGCAGCAAGGGAACGGAAATTGCTACCTTGCCAGGTGGAGAAAACTTGGGTCACATTGAGGACGTTGAATACTTCCAAAAGAAACTCTATAAGTCTTTGAATGTGCCAATCGGTCGCCTGGACGCACAACAGGCTGGTGGAGGCATGGTTGGACTTGGCAGAGTCGCAGAAATTACCCGCGATGAAGTCAAGTTCAACAAATTCATTCACCGACTCCGCAACAAGTTCTCACGACTCTTTGATGAAGCCTTGAGACAGCATATGGTCCTTACGGGAGTTTGTTCACTGGACGAATGGGAGATTTTCAGAGAGAACATCTCCTACGATTTCAAGAACGATAACAACTTCGCAGAAATGCGCGATGCCGAATTGCTCCGCGAACGAGTCACGCTGCTCGGACAAGTCCAACCGTTTATTGGAGTCTACTACAGCAACGTGTGGGTCAAGCGTCATGTCTTACATTTGAGCGATGAAGAGATTGAAGATATTGCCGATGAAATTGAAGAAGAGACCAAGAGCGGAGAATTGCCGCTGCAACTGCCAGGGATGATGGGTCCAGACGGTCAACCGATGGGTGGACAACCAGGAATGCCCGGTGGGGGTGCGCCAGGTCAGCCAGGGATGCCAGGACAGCCTCAACCAGAGGATAACACCGTGGACTCTACGGAGCAGCCAAGTCAGTCACAAACACCAGGGCTTGACAAGTCTGTGGAGAAAGCCTTCAAGCGTAGATAATACATAAATAGCAAGTAACATCGGAACACACGGAGAAACCTATGGCACAGCAACAACTTGATGAAATTTCTGCCAAACTTGCAGCCTCAGTTGGTAGGCAGCGACTCAAGCAGGGGCAAGGCTTACAGGATGCCCTCTCAACTCCTGGTCTTTCACCACATCTGCGCAAGGGGCTAAAGCACGTCACCAATCGGGCATTCAGTAGGTCCAAGAAAGCGTATGAGTATGCCTTTAGGAAGAATGTCGCTAGAGGGGAAGCCATGAGCAAGTTAGACGAAATGGCAACAGATCAACAGGGGTCAGATTATCGTTCACAAGCAGCGAAGCAGACTCTTGATATGGCAGCAGCAGCAAAGAAATTGAAAAAAGGAGTTACTATGCGAGAACAATTTTCCCCAATCGGTGACATGATTACGTTGGTTGCTAACCAACAGCCAGGAGAAGCCACCACGGTTCTCACCGATCTGTTGAGTGTGAGGATATCGGATTCCTTGGCGAGTCGCAAGCAAGAAATCGCCCAGAGTTTGTTTGCCCCAAGTGCGGATACCTTGGAAGAAGCCAAAAAGAAAGAAAAGAAAACTGAAACCGTTGGTGAGTATATCCTCCGTGGTGGACGCATCACGACAGCACGCCCACACAAAGCCCACGGAGCACCAGGATCACAGAAAATCAAGGTGCCGTATCGCATGGGCAGCAAAGCCGTTCAAGAAGAAGCCGAAGAGTTGGATGAAATGTCCACCCGTAAGGATTTCCAGCAAGTTGCTGATGTGATAAAGGCTCATCCCGATGCCGCCAAGCGCAAGGAACTCGCAGCGCATCATTCGGGAATTTTCAAAGCCCAGAATCCACGATTTGACCACAAGCGTTTCTATGCCGCCGCCAACGCGGGTGAACCTGGGGTCTAATGAAGTATCCTGAAGAGTTTTCTCCTGAAGCAGTCACTAAGCGATCTGCACAAGCCACAAAGGAACTTGATGTGGCGGCACGTTCAGCCAAAGTGAAGCGAGAACTTGACAACGCACAGATGGAGAAAAAGGAGCGTAGACCGTTGAAAGAATTCTCAGATTTTCGTGTGGAATTGAATGAAGGTGTTGAAGAGGTTGAGGAAAACTTTATCCCTCACTCTTCCATGCCCCCAAACATTCTGATTCTCCGACGCAAGACGGTTCGCCAGTTCCCCAATAATGTCATGGTGGCGTTATACTACAATGACAAACTGGGGCAGTATTTCTCCATTCCGTATGGTGGAGAGGCAAGCGATGATCGGGCAGTGATTACTCCTGTCGCGCTGAAGGAAAACGAAGATGACCGCAAACGATTTGAGCGTGAAAAACAAGACTTCGTAAAAAAAGATAAAGAGTTGTCGCGTCTTGCGCGGTTATCCGCAGAAATGAATAAGAAACCACTAAAAGAAAACGCACAGAATCTTGATGAGGGATTGCGACCTCGCGGTTGGACACCCGAAAAAGAATCGAACAGATGGTCAACCGAATTTGAACATCATGTTACTAAGTTGGAGCCAAAACACACCGGTAAAGTTGACCACGCATACGGCCGGCGCCTTAGTGATATGCTTTACGGCCCCGAAGAAGCCGCAAGAAAATATGTCAGGGATCATAAGAAATCTTTGAACGAGGATGCGATCAGTCATTTGCAGAAAGTCAAAGCCTTTCAGACCGACAAGCCTTTGTATCATAAAGACGGGTCTCAGACGAGAATAGACCCTACAACCGCGAATGCCTTACTGACGGTGCATGGTGCCTTGCATCCTGATAACCGTAAGAAGTTTGCTGATGCCTTGGAGCATTCACAGCCTAAGTTCCATAAAATGTTGGACTTCGCCTGGAAGCAGGTCAGGGAGTAATGAACCCCGTTGCGCTTGTCGCTGAAGGACGATTCGTAGACGCCGGGAATTTCATTACTGCGATCCTCAGCCGGTTGGTTGAACAGAAACTTACCGTGTTGCGCCGAGTGATCGGAGCCACGATGTTTGCGGAAGCCAATCGCATGCGCCAAGGTCGCACAGTCCTGATTCGTCGGCGCATCAGAAAAGGCAAAGTGCAGCGCATGGTTCGCAAGTCAGCCGTAAAGGGATTCACGCTGAGGCACGGAAAGATCACCCGAATCCCGGCCGCCAAGCGTATTCACATGAGGATCACTCAGAGGCGTGCAGCCCGAAAGCGTCGAGCGCATATGCAGCAAACATTGAGAAAGAGGAAACTCTCAATGAGAAAACGAAAGTCTTACGGAATTCACTAAGGAGATATTATGTCATACGATCTCGTCAACCGTTTCAAGGGTCCCTCAACACTCATGGTGATCGATCAAAACCTGACGCTCAACTTGAGCCAGCTTTCAGTGGCAGTGACGCGCGGCGGTATTGCCAATGCAAACTGCGAAAACGTCACCACTGCCATTATCACGTCATGCAAGTGGTCTACCGCTTCTCCAACTGGGCAGATCAAAATTGCACGCGATGCCGGGGGTCTTGGGACTGGGGCGAACGTAGTAGCGAACCTTACAGGGCAGGGGCAGTGGATTCACAACGAAGTGCCGTTTGCGAATACCCCAACAGGCAATATCCAAGTCACCATCACCGGTGGCGGAACCATATACATGACGATTAAGAAAGAAGCCGTGTATAACGTCCAGACGCAAGATATCTAAGGAGTTTCCATGAAACTAATAAAAGAACAAGCCCAACAGGTTGAAGTCATAACGGAAGCCGAGGAAGGCGGAAGAAAGTCCTACTTCATTGAAGGGATTTTCATGCAGGCGGATAAACCTAATAAGAACCGTCGCAAGTATGTCTTTGAATCCCTGAATCGTGAAGTAGACCGATACCGACGCGAGTATATTGATGAGAACCGAGCCTTTGGTGAACTGGGGCATCCTGACACCCCAACTATCAACTATCCGCTTGTCAGCCACATGATAAAGGTTCTTCGGGCTGAAGGCAGGGATTTCTACGGTAAAGCCAAAATCTTAGGGGGTCCAACGGGCACCCCAAACGGTAAGATTGTGGAATGCTTGCTGTCCGAAGGAGCCAAATTGGGCGTGAGCACTCGCGGGTTAGGCACCGTGATACAGGGTTCAGATGGTATCTCCCTGGTTCAAGATGACTTTCAATTGGCGACAGCCGCCGATATTGTTGCAGACCCCTCGGCTCCCGATGCGTTTGTTCGCGGTATCATGGAGAGCAGGGAATGGGTATTTGTTGACGGACGCTACATGTCAGAGGACATAGAAGTGGCAAGGAAGGCTATAGTGGCTGCACCGAGCCGTAGACTTAACGAAACCTGCGTGCGACTGTTTGCTGATTTCATGAGAAGGTTGTAAGCAAAAACTGTATTTTTATAAATAACATCACGCGACCTAACAAGGAGATTTTTACATGAGCAAGACACTAATGGAAGCCGCAGCAGAGATTCTCAGTGGTAGCAAGTCCAGCGCACCGGGCATGCCAATGGAAAAGTCACCACAGGGCTTTCAAGACCTTGGTGGACCGACCCCAACACAAGCGACCCACTCCGCAATCAATGTTGGTGCCAAGGAAGCGACCCCTCCAGGGAAACAGCCTTCGTCAGACACTAAAGCCCCATTGGTGAAAGCCGCAGGTCAAGCCGTTGCAATTACACCAGAAGAAGAAGGCGATGCCGAAGATGCAGAAGCCAATGCACGCAAGGCACGTATTGAAGCAGGACTCCGTGCGGGTCATTTGAAGGAAGAGGACAAGGACGAGGACGATGACAAGGATGATGACGATGACAAGGATGATGACGACGACGACGACGATGACGACAAGAAGGATAAGGACGAAAAGGACCTGAAAGAAGCCGCTGCACAATGGCAAGCTGAACTCCAAGGAGATGTCGCAGCGATCCTCGCGTCTGAAACCTCCCTTCCAAAAGAATTTGCCGAAAAGATCGGAACCATTTATGAGGCTCGCGTGTCCGATAAGGTCATGAGCATTCAAGAATCCATTGAAGCAGAATACGCAGAGAAGTTTGAAGCCGCTGTATTGGAAGTGCGTGACAACCTCACCGAACAAGTCAATGACTACCTTGATTATGTCGTGGGTCAGTGGATGGAGCAGAACGAACTTGCCATTGAAAAGGGACTCCGTTCCGAATTGACCGAACAGTTCATTGGTTCACTCCGCACCGTGTTCCTTGAGCACTATATCGATATTCCAGCCGAAAAAGTTGACCTCGTTGACGAACTCGCCACCAAGGTTGAAGAGTTGACCAGCGAATTGAACGAAGAAGTCGCCAAGGGTGTTGAACTCAAGAAGCAACTCGGCGAATCCAAGAAGTCAGAAATTCTCAACGGTGTCTGTGAAGGATTGACACAGACCCAAGTTGAAAAAGTTCGCACACTCGCAGAGAGTGTCGAATTCACCGCAGAAGGTGATTACACCAAGAAGGTGTCCACAATCCGTGAGAACTACTTCCCGATTACCACTGGGAAGCCAGCATCAGACAGCAATGCGAAGATGTTGACAGAAGCCAGCGAAGTTGCTGAAGAGAAGTCAGTCATCATTGATGCAGGAGTCGCGTCTGTTGTTGCCTCGTTGACAAGAAGTTTGAAGTAATCACCAATACCATTCACAAGGAGTATCTACTATGTTCATGTCAGAAGGTTTAGAAAAGAAGTGGGCGGCCGTCCTCGATGTGCCTGGGCTTTCGCCAATTACCGATAAGCACAAGCGCGCCGTGACCGCAATCGTTTTGGAAAACCAAGCCATTGCTCTCAAGGGCGAAGCGCAGATGTTGTCGGAAACCGCAGTCAACGCCACAGGTGGTGGTTTGACGGGTGCCGCAGGAGCCTCTGGTCCTATGGCAGGTTATGACCCAATCCTCATCTCCCTCGTTCGTCGTTCTTTGCCTAACTTGATTGCGTATGACGTGTGCGGCGTTCAGCCGATGACAGGTCCTACGGGATTGATTTTCGCCATGCGTTCCTTGTATGCAAACGCAAACGGCGCAGGAACACGTTCCGATGAAGCATTCTACCAGGAAGCGAATACCGGATTCACCGGCGTTTCCGCAGCACAAACCGCAATCGGTTTGACTGCTTCCACCAACACCGCCGCAATCTTCGATGAATCGGTTGCTGGTTTGGTTCTTGGTGCCATGTCCACGTCAGTTGCAGAAGGTTTGGGTGGTGGTGCAGTTCCATTCGCAGAAATGGGATTCAGCATTGAAAAGGTGACCGTGACTGCAAAGACACGCGCTTTGAAGGCAGAATACACTCTGGAATTGGCACAGGATTTGAAGGCAGTTCATGGACTCGATGCCGAGACTGAACTCTC
>Ga0315295_10002077_pt1 | contig 17055 bp, 15 predicted proteins | sample YL17G14_0_MG_FD_204453 | JGI IMG/M metagenome (GOLD analysis project Ga0315295, IMG submission 204453) | Sediment microbial communities from Yellowstone Lake, YNP, Wyoming, USA - YL17G14_0 | ecosystem: Environmental > Aquatic > Freshwater > Lake > Sediment | place: USA: Wyoming | collected... | reverse complement strand
TTTTATCCATGAAATCCATTTTACAAAAAATTTTCCATGCAATTAATGATAGTTTTCTTGATAGCTGATATACTTCAAGGTTTCTCAATTCAATGAAATTTTTACTTTCCATGATTTTGTATTTTAAGATTTTTAGCACGATTTACCGGATCTTAATATACAACTTTTCTCAATAATGAACTTAAAATATCCAACCTATTTCAACTTATTTCTATATATTTCAATCTACATCAACCTATTCTCCCTCCACATCGCCTGAAAAAGGGGAACAACAAAAATCGTCATTACCTGTAATATCATTCCTCCAAATGCCGGGATTGCCATTGGAACCATTATATCGGCTCCTTTACCTGTAGATGAAAGTACAGGCAGCAGAGCAATAATAGCTACAGCTGTAGTCATCATAGCGGGACGGACGCGCTTTTTCCCTGCCAGAACCACTGCTTCACGAACTTCATGTACAGATGCAGGTCTTTTATCTTCGAATACCTGGTGAATGTAAGTACCCATAATAACTCCATCGTTAGTTGCAATACCGAACAGAGCGATAAATCCTACCCACACGGCTACGCTCAGGTTAATCTGGTGCATCTGGAACATATCGCGCAGGTTCATTCCTGCAATGGAAAAATTCATGAACCACTCCTGGCCGTACAACCAGAGCATAATAAACCCACCTGAAAAAGCTACAAAAACACCAGAAAAATGAATGAATGAGGCAATTACAGTCCGAAATTGAAAATACAACAACAGAAAAATCACTATCAGGCTCAGTGGCACGACTATTGCCAGCCTTTTAGCAGCTCGCAACTGATGTTCATAATTCCCGGCAAATTTATAGGTAACCCCTGCCGGTAAAGTAATTGAACCCGATTCCAGTTTTTGCTTTAATATTTTATCAGCTTCCTGTACTACATTAACCTCGGCCTTGTCTTCCATCTTATCAAAAATAACATACCCGACCAGGAAAGTGTTTTCGCTTCTGATCATCTGTGCACCACGGGTGTAACTGATATCTGCTATCTCCCCCAGCGGGATCTGTACCCCGTTCAATGCAGGAACAAGTATGCGTTTTAAATCTTCAGGATTATCGCGTAATTCACGGGCATACCTTACCCTTAAAGGGAACCTTTCACGACCTTCCACAGATGTTGAAAGTGTCATCCCTCCAACAGCCACCTGTAATACTTCCTGGACTTCACTGACTGTCATTCCATAGCGGGCCATTGCTTCCCGATCAAGATTAATTTCGAGATATGGTGCTCCTACTGCGCGGTCGTAGAAAACAGTAGAAGCCTTAACCGAAGGTACTTCTTTCAAGGCTTGCTCAAATAACATCCCTGCCTGTTCAATAGAATTGAGATCCGGACCATACACTTTTAATCCCATCGGGGCACGCATACCTGTCGAAAGCATGACTAAACGGGTCTCAATAGGTTGCAACTTCGGAGCAGAGGTCAGCCCGGGGATTTCTGTTACTTTAACTATTTCGTTCCATATATCCACCGGTTTTTTGATCTGTGACCGCCACTGACGAAAATATTCACCTTTTTCATCGGGAATTAGAAAAACATTGATATTATTTGAAATATGTTGAAATATGTTGAAATGTATTGAAATTGTTTGGTAAGCAGCATCAGTTGTAACCCATTTATCATCAACCAAAACATGAAATAATCTATTCTCCCGATCAAACTTCACATTTTCAATACTATTTATATCAACTATATTTCCATTTATTTCAATCTTATTCCCATTTATTTCAACTTCCTTTACATTTATTTCTATTGCATTTCTGATCTCTTCCAATTTCAATAGAAAATTTCCGTTTTTATCAACTTTAAATCTTTGTCGGTGGCCATTTTCATCCAGAATATATTCAGGACAGTAATTAATGGTATTTTCAAACATCTGTACAGGTGCTGGATCAAGCGCTGAATTTACCCGGCCCCATTTGCCGACGGCCACCTCAACTTCCGGTATTGAAGAAAGACGTTTATCGAGAGTTTCGATATAATCAAGATTTTTTTCTATGCTTGTATGCGGCATGCTTGTGGGCATAAGCAAAAATGAACCTTCATTAAGTGACGGCATAAACTCTTTGCCTGTACCGGGGAATGTCTTAACGGCACCCTGCCATACTAAAGTCTGACGGAAACTCTTCCAGCCTGCTTTTTCAGCCCCTGATGCAATAAACCCGAAAATTTTGTCAAAGCCCTGCCAGATCAGCAGGCCAAAAAACAGGGTAAATACAGGCATCATCAGGAACTTCCGCTTATTCAGCAGAGCCCATCGAAGTATCTTTTCATATAAATGTACCATCGACATTAAAGTAATTAGAATTACTGCCACAATCCCTGCGACAAAAAGAAAGTTAACAAGTTCGCTGTTATGGGCCCCCAAAGGCAGCCACTCAACCGAGAGATACCAGGTTGCAAATAGAACAGTGATAAATATGTTTATATAGTTTGGAGATTCTTTGCGTTTTTCAGACCATCTGTAATCAAGCAGATTATTTATCCCCACGGCTGTTAATACAAGAGCAGGCCATGTATGCCAGTAAATGGCAAAAAACAAACCTGCTGCTATAAGACAACCATCCCACACTCTCTTGATTTTCTTTGTGTCGAAATGGATGTTAAAGAAAATATGCACCAGTGTCGGTAATACCACTATGCCAAGAATGAATGCCGAGAGCAATGCAAATGTTTTTGTAAATGCAAGCGGACGGAATAATTTCCCTTCTGAAGCCTGCATCGCAAATACCGGCAGAAAACTTACAATTGTAGTTGCGATTGAAGTCACAACTGCAGCTCTGACTTCTGTTGTCGCCTGGTAAATGACCTGTAATAAATTTCTACCCTTTATGCCTTTATTTTCAGGCATTTCCAAATGCCGGAGAATATTTTCAACATCTACAATCCCGATATCAACCATGACTCCGATAGCAATTGCAATTCCTGACAATGCCACGATATTGGCATCTATCCCGAAAAACCGCATAAGTATGAAAGTCATCAGGACACCTATTGGCAATAAACCAGCAACTATCAGTGATGCCCTGAGGTTCATTACCAAAATAATTATTACAATAACACTTATCAGAATTTCGTGTGAAAGAGCAGACTGGAGTGTGCCAATTGTTTCCCTGATCAGTCCTGTTCTGTCGTAAAAGGGAATTACTGTTACCTTTGAGATACTGCCATCAGGAAGAGTTTTCCTGGGTAATCCTGCCTCAATTTCTTTAATCTTTTCCTTAACATTATTAATTACTTCCATTGGGTTTGAGCCGTACCTTGAAACAACAACAGCTCCGACTGCCTCAGATCCCTCTTTATCAAGACCCCCGCGACGAGTACCCGGACCAAAAATTACATGAGCTACATCTTTTATCCTGACCGGTACATTGTTCCGGACGGCAACGACAGAATTTTCGAGATCTCCGAGACTTTTGACATAACCTAAACCACGGATCATGTACTCCACATTATTGAGTTCAATTGTTTCTGCCCCTATATCAAGATTGCTGTTCTTCACAGCATTCATAACATCCATAACAGAAACATTGAAGGCCTTAAGCGCATCAGGGTTTAAATCGACCTGATACTCTTTTGTGAATCCGCCGACCGATGCAACTTCCGATACTCCTTCCGCAGCGGAAAGGCCGTATTTTACATAAAAATCCTGAATAGTTCTGAGTTCCTGTGGATCCCAGCCACCATTAGATTTTCCTGTTTTAGGATCACGCCCTTCAAGGGTGTACCAGAAAATTTGCCCCAGCGCGGTTGCATCAGGTCCTAAAGTAGGTTGTACCCCGGAAGGGAGAGTTCCCGATGGGAGGGAATTAAGTTTTTCAAGAATCCTTGACCGGCTCCAGTAAAACTCAACATTGTCTTTAAATATAATGTAAATGAATGACATCCCAAACATTGAGGTACTCCTGATTGTCTGAACACTAGGAATACCAAGCAGTGCTGAAGTCAAAGGATAAGTAATCTGGTCCTGGATATCTTTTGGAGAACGCCCCATCCATTCAGTAGCCACTATCTGCTGATTTTCACCTATATCCGGGATTGCATCCACAGGAACGGGGTCACGTGGTAAAAGTCCCGGTTTCAGATTGAACGGCATAGTTACCAATCCCAGAACCAAAAAAGCAATAAGCAGAATAAAAGTAACCAGCCGGTTATCGAGGAAGTATTTTACAAGTCGGTTAAACATAAAAATGAAATTTAACCGGGTCAGAAGTCATGTGTTAAATCCCAACCCGGGATGAAAGATGTTAATTATTTCGTTCTTTCATATTTACAGCAACCCGGTAAAGCATTATATACTTTATCATCAGCTTTAAATTTTTCGGTGTCATGTCCGACAGATGCAAGTTTCTTACTTAGTGCATCTAAGTTCGTTTTAGCAGGGTCGAATGTCACTGTCAGCATTTTGGTTTTTAAGTCCCATGCGGCGCTTGTTGCACCTTCTGCCTTGACTGCTTTTTCAATGCGGTCCTTGCACATTCCGCAATTGCCCCATACCTTTAATGTTTCGGTCTTTGTGGAACCCGATTTTTGAGTTGTTGTCTGGGAAAAAACGGTAATGCTTGTTGCTATCAAGAGAACTACAACAATAAATAACTTTACTGATTTCATTGTTTTAAAAATTTAAACTGTTAATACTAAAAGTAAATTTGAAACAAAAGAGATATTACAAATGAAGTCTGTAGATCATTTACAGAATATCTGAGAGATGAAAATTTCAGATCCGGAAAACACAAATATCATCAAGGCTGACAGAAGAGAATGTAAATCTTCCCGGAGGACTGATACTTGTGTAAAAATATTTGGAAATCGTATTGAAATCAAACAATTGACTAACAGGTAGATAATATATATTCTGGAAATTTTGAGTATTCTCTGTAAAAATTGAAACAGGGGGAGTAAAATTGTTGACAATTCCAATAATGGTTACCTGGTTGTCACAGCAATGAGAAGCCAGAAAGTCTCTCTGAAAAGGAAATTTTTCTGTAGTATTTTCCATGCCGCAGGAGGCCAATTTACCAAAGAGAGAAACTTTTGTGTCAGCCACCTTGCCATCGCAAAAGTGTGTGGCAATAGTAACGTGTGCTCCTGAAAGCATCATTACAAGGACAAATAATATTGCAACTCCCTTTCTCATCAATAATTAAACAGTTTAAACAAAAGAAAGTTTGACAAATATATTAATTATTTTCAACAGGCTTAAAAACCATCACAACCGGAATTCCGTGTTATTTCGGAAACCTGCCGAAAAACTTCTTAATTGCTTTGTGAAATTTATGAATGCTGTGAGGTTTATAGTACATCAGAATACACTCACCTGTTATATAATTGATATCACTTCCTTCAAGCACTTTCAACGCATCCTTACTGTCGGCCATCTGTTGGATCCATATATTTTTAATCCCCTTATTCAGGGCGTCTTTCACAACTGAGGCAGTCTGATCTTTCTTAGTCATAATAATCACTCCTTTTACTTCAGACGGTAGTGAATTTACATCCGGATATGCTTTTATCCCAAGGATCTCTTCTGCAGCAGGATTGACGGGTATAACTTTCATGCCCTTATCTTTAAGTTCTTTAAAAGCCATCTGCCCGAATTTTTTTGGATTACGGGACACTCCGACCATAGCAACAGGTTCGGCAGCAATGAAATCTTCAATTTTTCTAAGTGATGTCATAATTGTTCGTTAATGAAATGTTTGTTTCTGAATTATAAAGTGCTAATAAGTATAAAGATTTAAAAATACAATAAATTAAATAATTATTGCTTATTTTATTTACTTGGTCTATGGGTTATTTAACAGAATCAAAACAGGAATAAACTAATATTTCTGAAAGATAATTACATATAATTCCGAATCATATAAATCAAATTCAAAGACATTATGAAAAGTCCTGAAGATGGCCAGGGATATCTGTTTTCAAAAAACTATTCCAATTATGTGTTCATACTTCTGTTCCTGTTATATCTTTTCGATTATGCTGACAGGATGGTTGTAAACTCTATGTTTACCTTTATTGAGGCCGAATGGAATATAACAGATACCCAATGTGGATGGCTTGTTTCCGTAATTTATTTAGCCATAGGACTTTTAACCTTCCCGGTATCATTTCTGATAGACCAATGGAGCAGAACAAAGACGATTGGAATAATGGCAATTATATGGAGTCTTGCAACAGCGTTATGTGCTCTGACAGGAAATTATGTACAACTTTTAATGGCCAGAATTCTTATAGGTTTTGGTGAGGCGGGTTACGCACCTGGTGGCAGTGCTCTCATTTCAGGAGCCACCGCGGCAACACAAGATGTAATCCATCCGGGATTGAGAGCAACATCTTATGCAATAGCGGTTGCCGTTCAGAACCTTCTTGGATCCTTTACTGCACCGATTATACTTGGAAAGATTTCTGATCTTTCCAACATAAAAACAGCAATGGCTATTCTTCCTTTCGTTTTGCTTATCGGTTCTCTCCTTTTTTATGTTGGTTCGAGCTATTATTTGAAAGACCTCTCAAAAATCGCAGATGTTAAGCTGGAAATTGTAAAATAATAAGATTCTGTAAATAAAAACAATACTTTTGCAGGACGCAAATAGCATACAAAAGCTGTTGCGACCTTTTTAATCACTTCATATATGAATAACATTGAACAAATTGAAGAACTGAGAAAGCGGCAGCTATCATTCTTTTCTTCCGGGAAAACCAGAGACATTAAGTTTCGGAAGGAGTCACTGCGCAGATTAAGAGATGCAATTATAAAACGCGATATTGAGATTAAGGATGCATTAAAGAAGGATCTCAACAAATCATCGTTTGAAACCTATGGAACGGAAACAGGAATAGTGCTTCATGAGCTCCGTAGTCAGCTTAGAAACATCTCAAAATGGGCAAGACCAAAAAATGTATGGACTCCTCTGTTTGCTATGCCATCAAGAAGCATGATCATTCCGGAACCATATGGCCGGGTATTCATAATATCGCCATGGAACTATCCTTTCCATTTGCCACTGGTTCCGCTAATCGGGGCAATAGCTGCAGGTAACGTTGCGATAATCAGACAGTCACGGTTTTCTCCGAATACCAACTCATTAATCAGAGAGATGTTTAATGAATGCTTCCCGGAAGATCATGTTGCAATAATTGGTTGTGATATTGAAACCGCAGAAGCAGCCCTTAAGCTCAAATGGGATATGATATTTTTCACAGGGAGCACTCCTGTCGGTAAGAAAATCTATGCAGAAGCAGCTATTAATCTAACCCCTGTAATTCTTGAGCTGGGAGGAAAGTGTCCTGTTGTTGTGGAGGATGATGCCGTTATTTCTGTTGCAGCAAAAAGGATTATCTGGGGAAAACTGATCAATGCCGGACAAACCTGCATTGCTCCTGACTATTTATTTGTAAATGCTAAGATAAAGGACGCATTTGTTGAGCAGATGAAGAAGGAGATAAACAGGATGTTTGGAAACAACCCGATAGAAAACATTGATTATCCAAAAATTATTTCCGAAAAGGCATTTAACAGGATAACCTCATATTTAAATAACAGCAATGTGATAAAAGGAGGAAGAGCGGACCTGAATAAGCTGTCAATAGAACCAACTCTTGTTGAGGCTTCTGTTTCTGATAATTGTATGAAAGATGAAGTTTTCGGACCTGTATTGCCAGTTATTACCTATGCCGATCTTGATGAAGTAATAAAGTATATAAATTCAAAAGAAAAACCCCTGGCGATCTATTACTTCTCTACAGATAAAAAGAAGCAGAACCGGATGATCATGGAAACTTCATCGGGGGCGTGTCTAATAAATGATGTTGTCCTACATATAGCCAATAAGAATCTTCCATTCGGAGGTGTAGGCAACAGCGGAATAGGCAGATATCATGGAAAAGAAAGCTTCATGGCTTTTTCAAATATAAAGGCAATAATGAAAACCAGCCCGATAATAGACATACCGATAAAATATGCTCCTTTTAAGAAGAAAGAACGAATACTAAGATTATTTTTAAGATAAGATGCTATTTATCTCTTGAGGTTGTATAATATACAAACTCCTTAAGCGATTCTTTAACATCAGAATCAGAGTATGAATCGAGAATTGCCAGCGCTTTATCACGATACTGATTCATTTTCAGATCGGCATATTCAATCCCGCCCGTATCTGATACATACTTAATTACTTCAGCAATTTCCGCTTTTGTCTTTTTCTTTTTCCTGACAATTGAAAGAATATGTGTTCTTTCAGAATATGGTGATTGTTCCAGAGCATGAATTAATGGAAGAGTTATCTTCTTTTCTTTAATATCATTTCCTGCTGTCTTTCCAGTAAGACCATTACCCTCATAATCAAGAATATCATCCCGGATCTGGAAGGCAATACCGATATTTTCACCGAAATCTTTCATCAGCTGAATCACTTCCGGATCCTGAGTTACCGATATAGCTCCGCATGCAGTACAGGCCGCAATTAATGCCGCAGTTTTCGACCTTATGATCTTAAAATAATCCTCTTCCTTTATATTAAGCTTTCTTGCTTTCTGAAGCTGCAACAACTCTCCTTCACTCATTGATCTCACTGCTTCAGAAACTATTTCAAGCATATCATACCTGTTTTTTTCAACACTGATAAGAAGTCCGCTCGAGAGTAAATAATCTCCCACAAGAACTGCGATTTTTGAGTTCCACAAAGCATTGACAGACAATACGCCCCGCCTTTCCTGAGCGTCATCCACCACATCGTCATGCACCAGTGAAGCGGTATGAAGGAGCTCAATAAAGGTGGCTGCAACATAAGTTGATTCATTAATGTCGCCATTAATCCTGGCGGTCAGAAAAACCAGCAAAGGCCTCATCTGTTTTCCTTTACGCCTGAAAATATAATTAAGAATTATTTTAAGAAGAGGGACCTCGCTCTTTACCGTCCTGCTGAAAAAGGCCTCAAATTCAGCCATATCTTTTTCAACAGGTTTTTTAATTGTAGCGAGAATAGACATAAAATGATAATATTATTTCTGTCAAATATAGTAAAATCAACAAGAACACTTTATTTTTAATCTCATTGTTCTGACACTGGTTAAGTTTTACTCTGTAACAAAACATATCGATCATATCAACATATTTACATATATTTGCAGCATAATTTAGAAAAAGAGACATGGAACATATCCAACTGAATCCGGAAAATCTGGAAAAAGCTGCCAATATGCTTAAAGCAATAGCCCATCCTATGAGAATTTCAATAATTGGTTGCCTTGAGGACGGACAAAGACTTACAGTGACAGAGATACATAAACAACTGGGAATAGAACAAGCTACTGCATCGCATCATCTGGGAATTTTAAGGGACAAAGGCGTGCTTATCTCGAAAAGAGAAGGAAAGAACATTTATTACTTCCTCAAACATGAGACACTTAAGGTCCTCCTTACCTGTGTAAGCGGATGCTGCAACAGTAACTGATCAGTTTATTAAGACAAATCTTTTCAGGGAAGCTCTTTAAACATCTTTTTCTGGAAAAGGAGTATTGAGAATACTCCACATGTTATCGCTGTGTCGGAAAGGTTGAAAACAGGCCTGAAAAAGATCAGTGACTGTCCCGGTTTTATCGGTGACCAGTCGGGCCAGTGTGTATCAATAACGGGAAAATAGAACATATCTACCACTCTGCCATGCAGGAAAGATGAATAGCCTCCACCGGGTGGAAAAAGAACAGCAGGCTGGGAGTAGCTCTCACTGAATATCATTCCATAAAAAGAGCTGTCAATGATATTCCCGATTGCTCCCGCCATAATTGCACTCACCGCCAGGATAAGACCGAGGCTGGCTCCTTTCTTTATCAGGGTTGACAGGTACCAGCCAATCCCGAATATTGCGATTATCCTGAATATGCTGAGAATTAGCTTACCGGGCTTGCCGCCCATTTCAAAACCGAAAGCCATCCCGTTATTTTCAATGAAATGGAGCATTCCATATTTACCAAGTATCGGGATATTCTGACCAATTATCAAATGAGTCTTGATCCAGATCTTAAGCGCCTGATCAAGAATCAATATCAGTATTATGAATAAAGCCGCCTTTTTTCCTAAAGAAATTTGCATATCATTTATTTTCGGGTCGCAAAATAGCAAAAATATATATATCAACGATTGACCGCATAAAAGAATTAACAACTGTTTGATTCTGTCACCGGTTCTTATAAAAAGCCGGCTGACGAATTTTCAAAAAAGAAAATATTACCTTTAAACCATCGAACATATTTTATATGTATTATGACCTCCAGGGAAAGAACACTTGCTTCAATAAATCACAAGGATCCCGGAAAGATACCATTTGATATCGGCGGAACCGGTGTTACCGGAGTCCATGTGAGAGCTGTTGAAAATCTCAGGCACTATTACAGCTTGGAGCAAAGGCCGGTAAAAGTAACTGAACCATATCAGATGCTTGGTGAGGTGGATGAAGACCTGGCTATTATTATCGGAACAGACATTTGTGGAATTTTGTCCCGGATAAACATGTTCGGAATTCCCCAGAATGAGAAATGGAAAGAATTCCGCACTTTCTGGGGACAGACGGTACTCGTTCCTGAGAAATTCAATACCTCATTAGCTGAGGATGGTTCGCTGCTTATTTATCCCGAAGGAGATACCGCTGTTCTGCCATCTGCAAAGATGCCTTCTTCCGGCTACTTCTTTGATGCTTTGACACGCCAGGATCCGATTGACGACAATAACCTGAATGTTGAGAATAACCTTGAAGAATTCAGTCTTATTTCAGATGATGATCTTGATTACTGGAGGACACAGTTTGAAAAAGTGAGGCATTCGGGAAAAGCAGTAATTGCCGGTTTCGGTGGAACAGCAATCGGGGATATTGCTCTTGTCCCTGGTCTTAACCTTAAGCATCCTAAAGGGATACGGGAAGTTGCTGAATGGTACATTTCTACAGCGATGAGGAAAGAATATCTTCATCAGATATTTGAAAGACAGACAGATATAGCATTGAAAAATCTTGCTCAGTTATATAAAAACGGAGGTGATGCAGTAGATGTTGTATTTCTTTGCGGGACAGATTTCGGTACCCAGATTTCAACGTTTTGCAGTGGGGAAACTTTCGATGAATTATATGCCCCGTATTACAAAAAAATGAATGACTGGATTCATAAGAATACCAATTGGAAGACCTTCAAACATTCCTGCGGTGCTATCGAGCCATTTATTTCCCGGTTCATAAATTGTGGATTTGATATTTTGAATCCGGTCCAGATAAGCGCTACAGGCATGGAGCCGGAGCATCTGAAGAAAAAATACGGAAAAGATATTGTGTTCTGGGGAGGAGGAATAGACACTCAGAAAGTGCTTGCATTCGGATCTCCGGCAGAGGTAAAGGACCAGGTGCTCAGGAATTGCAGGATCTTCGGGGAAGGAGGCGGTTTTGTTTTCAATACAGTTCATAATATCCAGGCCAATGTGCCTGTCGAAAATATTGTGGCAATGATAAATGCGCTTAAGGAATTTAACAGCTGATTGATCAAATTGAATTTAGAAACTTCATTGGTATAATTTTTCCTCTTTTAGGGTCATAGTTAAACTCACTTATTTCAATATATTCCTTACTTATGGACAAAAGAAAAGCATTGATTTTCGGATCAACCGGACTTATAGGGAACCTTCTGCTTGAGGAGCTTATTAATTCGGAAAATTATTCCGAAATAAGAATTTTTGTAAGACAACCAACAGAAATTATAAACCCTAAGGTTGAAGAGGTTACCGTTGACTTTTCAGATCCGGATCTCTTCTCAAAAAAGATAACAGGCGATGACCTTTTTATCTGTCTCGGAACGACAATTAAAAAAGCTGGTTCAGTTAAAAGGATGGAGGAGATTGACCGTGATCTGCCTATAAAAATTGCAGCGATGGCAAGCGCAAATGGAGTGAAAAGGGTTGCAGTTGTGTCTTCTCTCGGGGCAGGAGTTGGCTCTAAGAATTATTACCTGAGAATTAAAGGCGAAATGGAGGAAGGGATACTGAAGCTTAATTTTGAAAATATTGCAATTGTAAGACCATCAATGCTTCTCGGTGAAAGAAAGGAAAAACGTACCGGTGAAGCTGTAGGTAAAATCGTTATGAAGACTTTTAAGCCTTTGCTTGCTGGCAAGCTTCGGAAATACAGGGCTATACATGGCAGGGATGTTGCAAGGGCTATGATTGTCATCCTGCAAAAGGAACCTGTAAAAAATGTTTACGAATCGGACGATCTGCAAAAAATTGCAGAACATTATACATAAAAAAATCCCGGTATCAAAACCGGGATTTTTTTATTATTAAACTTGATTTTTAATTACAGGTAACATTATTACCATTACCATCCCAGCAATGCCAGTTATTGTCCTGGAAGAAGTAAAATGCCTTGATACGACCATTGTGATTTGTTGTGCTCCATTCAATGCTGGCATCGACAAATGCATTCAAAATGGTTGATTCAAAAAAGTGCACATTATAGAAAGCATTCAATGTATTGGTTGTCAGACCATATTCGATATAGCTGTTTTTAAATGGTTCTGTTGTTCTGTTGTCCTTCAGGTCCCTGATATAGGTATATTTAACGCTTCCGACATCAGATCCGTTCAAAGTCCAGTCAATCTGTAGCATCGGCTCCTGGAACTGCTGGCTGTGATTTAATATCCACTGACCACTTTTCCCGTCGAGTTTGGTGGTCCCCTCAAACCAGAGAAACTCGGCATAAGCCCCGACACCCTCTTTCGCAACGTACATCTCCCATTTAATGTCAGTATCCCGGATCTGTCCGGTCATCCCTGCTTTATAGGCAGCACCGACTACATTTACACTATACTTCCATTCCCATTTTTTGTTCTCAAGATAAACAGGCTGGTTTTCAACAGCAACATGGAAGGCAGCTACTGGCACTGCAATATTTACCGCAAGGATTAAATTCCAGAAACCAGCAATAGTAGAAGCAAGCGCCCAGTTGCTGTTATCAACAGCAGAAATGCCTTTGACTTCACCTTCGGTAAAAGCAGATTTTTTAGTTGTAATAAAATTGCTGAAATCGATAATCATAGACTCTGCCGGGGGAAGTATGGGAGGATCTGGTTTTTTCTCTTCACAGCCCCAGAATAACCCGGCGATAAGTGTTATTAATAATGAAAATGAAAATAACTTTTTCATAGCAATAAGTTCAATAATTATGATATTAACGGAAAAATATCAAAAAAGTTGTTTTATGATGCAAAAATTAAATAAAAAATGAGTTTGAGATAAACCGTAAAAGGCGCTAATACTTATGTAAATATCTGATTATCAGAGAAGAAAAATTGCTATTAAACAATATCATAATACTAAATGAATTAATCAGGATAAAAGCGACTCTTGCCTCTTCTGCCCTGATTGTCTGAAAACCTGATTGTCTGAAAAGGAGGATATGAAAAATCATTTCAAAACCATTTTTATTTCATATATTGATGAACAAAATGAACATCACGATGTTGCTTATAAAAATTTGAATACGATGGAAAGAAGAAAATTTGTTAAATCAGTAGGTATGGGAACAGCAGCCCTTTATCTGGGTAACAAAGCTGCCGCAGCCACGAATTTGAATAATTCCGGTTCGGATGAGAATCTTCAGGGTATTTTATTCCCTTCATTGCCATATGCATACGATGCGCTTGAGCCTTATATTGATGCACGTACATTGGAAATCCATTACGACAAGCATCACAGAACCTATTACAATAATCTTGTCAATGCTGTCAAAGGAACGTCTCTTGAGACAGTGACAATTGAAAACATCCTGAAAAATATTTCGACACTGAGCGATGCTATACGAAATAATGGCGGAGGATATTATAACCACATCCTTTACTGGAATAATCTTGGAAAAGGACCGTCATCTCCTTCGGCTGAGTTGACAAAAGTATTAGTATCAACCTTCGGGTCATTTGACAAGTTTAAAGAAGCATTCAGCAACTCTGCAAAAACAAGGTTTGGAAGCGGATGGGCATGGCTTTATATGTCTGCAGACAAAAAACTTGCTATTGGCAGTACTCCTAACCAGGATAATACCCTGATGGATCTTTCCCCGATAAAAGGTGCTCCGCTTCTGACAATTGATGTATGGGAACATGCATATTATCTTAAATATCAAAACAAACGTGCTGATTACATAAATGCTTTCTGGAATGTTGTAAACTGGGATGAGGTGGGTAAAAGATATCAGGCTGCATTAAAATAAATATTTGACCAGGTAATATCAACCCCCTTTTTTATTTCCCCCCAAGGGGGGAATAAAATTTGCTATTTTAGTGTAATTCAGGTAAATAACTTAGTATTTTCTCCCCTTTAGGAGGACGGACCGTCAAGTCCCGCCTAGGCGGGATAGGGAGGAGCCAGCATACCGCGGAGATCCCGCTTTTGCGACAGAGAGGTTCTTACTCCAGATGATCAACCCCCTTTTTATTTCCCCCCAAGGGGGGAATAATATTTGCTATTTTAGTGTAATTCAGGTAAATAACATAGTATTTTCTCCCCTTTAGGGGAGATGTCGCGAAGCGACAGAGGGGTATTTTTCATGTATACAGAAATCTCTTTATCTTCTGTGTTGCTGTTTTCTGAAATGGCACAGGCTGAAGTACAACTTTGTTTATCTGGCTGAACTTATTTACCCTTGAGTTTACATACTCCTGCAGCTCATTCAGAATCTCATCAATTTTATCTTCAAACTGCTTTGAAACTTCACTCTTAAGATGCCGGTATTTTTTCTCAAGCTCCTCCATATTGATATGGACCAGGGCAACCAGCTTCCCTTTCTGCTGGATCACCAGTGATTCCACAACATAACGGAAATTATTAATAACAGACTCAATCTCCTCGGGATAAATATTCTCTCCGCTTGCACCGACAATCATATTTTTAAGACGCCCTTTGATATAAAGATTATTATGATTATCAAACACGCCCAGATCCCCGGTCTTGAACCATCCGTCAGATGTCAGGACCTCTTTTGTCATCTCCGGCTCTTTATAATAACCCTGCATCACATTTGGACCCCTGGCCCATATCTCACCTTCTCCGGAAATTTTATCAGGATTATGTATAATAAGCTCAACACCATCCATTGCAGGACCTGTTGATTCAAAGGCAGATTTTTCAGGATTAGCTCCTGCAAGAAGAGGCGACGTTTCCGTAAGTCCATAACCGATAGCATATGGAAATTTTGCTTCAATCAGAAACCTTTCAACTGTTTTATTAAGCTTGGCACCACCTATTCCATAGAATTTCAGTTCTCCTCCAAATGTTTTCATCAGTTTTTTCCCAGCGGCTCGGTTAAGTATTTTTCTCATAAAAGTAATCTTATAGAGAAGTTTCAGGACCAGCATATCACGGAATGTCGGCAGAATTTTATTAAAATAAATTTTCTCTATTATGAGCGGAACAGTTAGCATTATCGTAGGCTTTACCTCTTCCAGTGCAGGCAGCAGAACAGCAGGCGTTGGCGGTTTCCTGAGATAATATACACACGAACCACATAACATCGGAAGAATAAGACCCAGAGTATTTTCATACGTATGAGATAAAGGAAGTACAGAAAGAAACCTGTCTGTCTCATCAAGATGCTGGATAGTTCTTCCCTTTAACGCTGTAAATGAAATATTCTTATGAGAGAGCATAACGCCTTTGGAACGACCTGTCGTTCCAGAGGTATAAATAATTGAAGCCAGATCAGCTTCGGAAACTGAATATACTTTCGACGGTCTTTCTGTCTCATTGAATCTGACAGTTTCATTATTGCCGGCAATTATGGAAAAATCATCAATCAATATCCTGATTTTCAGATCCTCAGCCTGAATTCCTTCAAGCTTGGGAATCAGAGAATCAGATATAAAAATTGCTTTTGCCCCTGAATGGTTGAGAACATTATTTATCTCTGTATTTGAAAAATCAGGTAATATTGGAACAGCCACTGCGCCCATAAAGGTAATGGCAAAATAAACAATTCCCCAGTTTGGCATATTGGTACTCAGAACTGCAACTTTATCGCCAGGCTCAATTCCATTATTTTCGAGAAATGAAATAACTGCCTGTATATTCCTGTCAACTGCTTCATAGCTTATTGGTTTTTCTCCGACAAATGCAAAAGCATTACATTTCCCGAACTTCCTTAATGTTTCACTGAACAAAAAGGGAAAGGTAAGAGGAAGGCCGACTTTATCCATATATAGCCTAAAATATTAAGGTACTTAATGGTATAAAGGTAAATTTTAATTTTTGACTACAAATCAATCCATGATTATTATTACTTAAAATCTTGAAAAACTGAACGAAACATTCTAACAATTATCAGGCAGAATAGTTATTTTTGTATTGTTAAATACTAATGGAAACCTATGAGTTCAATAATAAGGGTTACCCGGGAATTCACCTTTGAAATGGCCCATGTGCTCTGGAACTATGATGGACCATGCAGGAATGTTCATGGGCATTCATACCGGCTATTTGTCACGATATCAGGTGTTCCGATAAATGATATCTCAAATCCCAAAAACGGAATGGTAATTGACTTTACTGATCTGAAAAATATTGTTCTGAAGGAGATAGTCAACGTGTTTGATCATGCTGTTGCAGTAAGCAAAGATTTTAACAGGGACAAGATGGAGATGCTGAGCAAAACATTCGGTAACACAGTGGTTGTAGACTATCAACCAACATGTGAGAATCTTGTTACTGATTTTGCAAACAGAATAAAAAATCATATGCCTGCAGGGACCAGCCTTCACAGCTTGAAGCTTTATGAAACTGCAAAATCCTATGCCGAATGGTTTGCCTCAGATAATGAATAAAAAAGTACTTAAAGTGAGCTAAAGTGGGGAGTACTTAAAGTTGAAAATATGAAGTTTGACTCAAAGACTATAACTTTAAGTACTTTAGGCACTCTAGGCACTCTAGGCACTCCAAACTCAATGTACCAATTAATGGCAGAAGAATAAATATATGAATGATAATAAGCCT
>Ga0315295_10002076_pt1 | contig 17057 bp, 14 predicted proteins | sample YL17G14_0_MG_FD_204453 | JGI IMG/M metagenome (GOLD analysis project Ga0315295, IMG submission 204453) | Sediment microbial communities from Yellowstone Lake, YNP, Wyoming, USA - YL17G14_0 | ecosystem: Environmental > Aquatic > Freshwater > Lake > Sediment | place: USA: Wyoming | collected... | reverse complement strand
AGAGTAAGATGACAGATGTAATGAGGACCGAAGTACTTGTAATTGGAGGCGGTGGCGCTGCTTGTAGAGCAGCTCTCGAGGCTCATAGAGCAGGTGCGAAAGTGCTTCTGGTAACAAAAGGAGACTTTGGGGCCATCGGCACGAGAGGTGCTGGGGCTACCGCTGGGGCCCAATCAGAGTGGGGTCTTTTCTCCACCCCAGGATGGACCGGTCCTGCAACAGAAGTGGAAAAACCTTTCTTTTCAAGATTTTTCCCTCCTCCAGAACAGGCCTTGGAAAATATCCGAGAGGTGGGTTTGGGTATGGCTGACCCCAAGCTTGCTCGAATTATGGTGGAGGAGGCTGTTGAACACAGGAAAACACTCATTAATATGGGTGTTTCTTTTGGAGAGTGGGGCATCAGGGGGCATGGGGTAACAATAATGGGAGCACTGGTTACACATGTCAGGGGTGAGAATGTTCCATTCCGACAAAGAATAATGATAACCAATTTACTTGTTCAGGACGGAGAATGTGTTGGGGCTGTCGGGGTGGACGAAATGACCGGGGAGACTGTGGTTATTGAGGCAGCATCAACAATTATTTGCACCGGAGGAGGAGCAAACTTATTCCTGCTCAATTTGAATCCGCCGGATAATACGGGAGATGGGTACGTGATGGGTTATGAGGCTGGAGCTGAGCTAATGAACTTAGAGTTCAAACAAATATTTGTTGGAAGCGTCTATCCTTCCATGAATTCCCTTTTTTGGATTTTGCACCCTCACGTGAAATTGACCAACGCCTTGGGCGAGGAGTTCCTTCAGAAATATCTGCCTAAGGGAGTATCTTCAGAAGAATGCTTAGCGCAAAGGCAAAATCATAACCCTTTTTCAACGGTGGACACTCTATCAAGATACTTCGACATTGCAATAGTTAGGGAAGTAGAAGAGGGGCGTGGAACCAAGAACTTTGGAGTTTATCTCGACAGAAGCGATCCACGTGTTCCCCCAATAACTGTGCAGGTTGATGAGTACTGGAAGTACCGGGGTGTGGATTTCGATAAAGGGCCTGTCGAAATGAACATTCTTCACCAGGCTTCGATGGGTGGGTTGAGAATCAATGAAAATGCAGAGACCGCGGTACCCCATCTCTATGCAGCAGGGGAAGTCGGCTCTGGTACGCATGGGGCTGGCAAAATTGGGGGATATACTTTACTTACTTCCCAGGTTTTTGGGGCAAAAGCTGGCAGAAACGGCGCGGCGTATGCTAAAGGTCGAAAACAACCCGGTATAGACAGTAAGATACTTCGTGCCTCAGAAGATCGGATTAAAGCCGTTCGCGATTTGAAGGGGCACCTAAAACCAATGAATGTAAAGAAAATGCTTCAGGAGTCGGCGTATTACAACTTAATGGTCATAAGAAGCCAAGCGCGCCTGACTAAGCTTCTCGATGACGTGAGAGGTATACGGGAAGAACTGATTCCCAATCTCTACGTAGGAAGACCGCAAGAACTTGTCGAAGCTCTTGAATTGCGAAATCTTTTAATTTTGGCAGAACTAGAAGCGAATGTTTGCTTAAAGAGAACCGAAAGCCGTGGGCCTCATTACAGGGAAGAATTTCCTGAGCAGGATGATAAAAATTGGGCAAAGAGCATAATAGTTAAGAAAGTAGCCGATAACCTTCAGCTAGAGACCATGACTCTTGATCCCTTATGGAAATGGAAAGATGATAAAAAGTTGGAAGCTTGGGGATAGTGCTTAAATAACCCCGAAAATTGTACAACTTCTTGAATCTTTTTGGTTCAAACAATGACCTTCGCGCTATTCGTTCAGGCTATTCTAGGTGGTTTAACTATCGGAGGAGCTTACTGCCTTATAGGATACGGATTTGTCTTATGTTGGCGCGTTGCTAAAGTAATTAATTTGGCACAAGTCAACAGTGGTTTGTTTGGCGGGTTCGTATGTCTTTGGCTGACACATTTAAAGTTCCCTCTTTTCGTGGGCATTATTGCCGGGATATTAGCTTCTGGTTTGCTCGGATTTCTAACAGATCGCCTTATTATTAATCCGCTTCGTCGATCGAAGATAATTGCTTGGCTTATCGGTGGGCTAGCCGTTCACCTTTTAATACGCCAAACCATAATTTATTGGTGGGGCTGCGACTCTTTTTGGTTCCCATCACTCTTAGGAAAGAGGGAACTGACAATTGCGATTGGTAATGCCTTTATTTCTCTTGACAGATTATTACTTATCGTGGTTGCTTTTCTCATTGTTTATATTTTGGAGCTGGTTTTTGATTATACAATGTTGGGTAAAATGATGAGAGCTACTGCACATGACGAGGTTGCAGCTGCCTTGATGGGAATAAATACAAATATGGTAGTTATGTCGACTCTTATCTTAAGTTCTGTTCTTTGTGCCATCGGCATAATACTTCAGGCCCCCTTTACCAATCTCACTTCGGTTATGGGGTTTGATATCATGATAAAAGGCCTTATTGCTGCTATTGTGGGCGGACTTGATTCGAGGCGTGGTGTTGCAGTGGCAGCCTTAGTTTTGGGGATTCTGGAGTCTTTCGGTGGGATTTTGACTCCCGCCGGATATAGGGATGCGTTCACATTTGGCATGCTGATTTTAATGCTATTGACAAGGCCTCAAGGTTTATTTGGGAAATTTATAGTAAGAGAGGTCTAACTGGAACAGAACGAAATGAAAGAAATCAGGCGTTTTTTTGCTTTGGATTTAATTATTCTATATCTGGTCACTGCATCCATTTTGTTCATTCCTCTTCTGAGCGGTGATGCCCACATTTTGTATTTATTTGGCCTTTGTGGCATCTACTTCATACTCCTCTCCGGATTCAATCTTTGTGCAGCAGTCGCTGGTCAAATTTCTTTCGGACACGGGGGGCTTTATGCCTTAGGTGCATATACATGTGTTTTACTAGTAATGAAGGGTGGGTGGCCATGGATTCCCAGTGCACTTGCTGGAATTTTCGCTTCCTTGATAGGAGGGATTATTCTTGCTTTGACTGCTTACGGTCTTAAAGCCTTTTATCTGGGTATGTCCACTACCGCTTTTGGCTGGATCCTATATAAGATAATTTGGGCTTGGATTTCATTTACTGGTGGAGAGCCAGGCCTCCCAGTAAAACCAGCTGCCATCGGCGGTTTTCAACTTTTAGAATTGGAATTGATTTATATTATTGCTGGCTTAGCTCTCTTCAGTCTCGTCATTAGTCGAAATATACTAAACTCCCGGATGGGTCGCGCCCTTAGAGCTATATCAGCTAACGAAGTGGTTGCCTTCGCTGCAGGTGTGAATGTTACCAAATATAAGTTTATAATTTTTGTTATCAGTGCGTTCTTTGCTGGACTTGCTGGAGTTTTATATGCCTACTTTACTATGTTTGTTGACCCATCGTTATCTTCCTTAGAAACTTCCTTTTCTTTCATTATAATTTTAATAATTGGAGGTTGGGCAAGTATTTTTGGACCAATAGCTGGTTCAATATTGTATGTAATAGTACCATCTTATTTCCTGTTCCTCAAGGAGCACTGGGTAATGATTTGGGGAGTTATTTTGATATGTATTCTTTTACTCTCCCCGAAGGGGTTAGTCGGGATATTTTCCAATATTTTATCAAAACTTAAACTCTCAATAAAGTTTTCTTTTTCGCGGCGACCAAAGGAAAATTTGCAAGAAAAAGAGATAAGGTTGAGAGTATGGGAAGGACCAAGATACTTGGCTAATAACGAACCAATCACACTTTCCGTTAAGGGTGTATCTAAGAATTTTGGTGGCCTTAAGGCGGTAAATAATGTTGATTTAACTATTCGACACGGACGTATCCATTCTCTAATAGGACCAAATGGTTCAGGCAAGACCACCCTTGTCAACTTGATTACAGGGTTCTATCCCATAGATAAGGGTGAGATCATCCTAGACGGTAAAAGAATTGATAACTTGCACAGACACCAGATTGTTGATTTGGGATTATCCCGTACATTTCAGGGAGCTAACATATGTGAAGGGATGAACGTATTAGATAATGTTATGATAGGTCGGCACTGCAGAATGCGATCTGGTTGGTTTTCTTGTGCTTTTGCTACGTCATTTGCCCGGCGTGAGGAGAGGGAGAGTAAGGATTTAGCACTTAGTTTACTCAAATACGTTGGCCTTGCCGATAAAGCTTTTCAGGACGCTGAGAACTTGGGAGACGGGGAAAGAAGGTTGTTAGAAATTGTTCGGGCTGTAGCTACTAACCCTAGAATTTTGATACTGGATGAACCGGTATCCAGTCTTTCGAATGAAGAGATCATGGCAGTAATGGAGAAATTGCGTGAGTTGAGTAAACAAGGATTGGCAATATTCCTTATAGAGCATCATATAGAGGCAGTGATGGCTGTGTCAGAAATCATTAGTGTATTGAACTTTGGAAATAAAATCGCTGAAGGTGGCCCTCAGGAAATCAAGAACAATGAAGATGTCTTAACTGCATACTTAGGCAGAAAGGGGAAATTCAATTAATGCTGCTGGAGGTTGAAAACATCCGAGTTTATCTAGGAAAAGTGGAAGTGATAAAGGGAGTTTCATTAAAGATTGAAGAAAGAGAGACAGTCTTTATAATCGGTCCAAATGGTTCTGGCAAAACAACCTGCTTAAGTACTATTTGTGGGATCTATTTTCCAACGGAAGGGAGTATAAAGTTTTGCGGCGAGCGTATTGATAAGGTGAAACCTCACCTTGTGGCGAGGAAAGGGATCGGGCTTATCCCGCAAGGGAGAAGGCTTTTTGCCGACCAGACCGTCGTTGATAATCTCCGCCTTGGTTATATCCCTCGTTCAAGGGAAAGAGATTTTGATAGAAATGTGGAGTTGGTTTTCACTCTCTTTCCAATACTTAAGGAAAGAGAATCTCAATTAGCTGGCACATTGAGCGGAGGTGAACAGCAGATGTTGGCTATTGGGCGGACAATAATAGCTAAGCCAAAACTTTTACTCTGTGACGAATTGTCGTTAGGGCTAGCACCGTTGGTGGTTGAGATTGTGTTTGACAGTCTATCGAAGCTAAAGGACCTTGGTACAACTATACTTATTGTAGAGCAGCTAGTTACCCAAGTATTTGAAATTGCTAAAAGAGGCTACATTATGAACCAGGGTAGGTTCATTTTTGAGGGTGATGTTGCTGCAATGCGTCAAGATGAAAGAGTTAGAAAAGCTTATTTGTAAATATGTCAGTAAAAGATAGCCTACTTTCAAATGAAAATTTGAAAACCAAACGAGTAGGATTTCAATGAAAGGAGGGGGTGAAAAAAGATTTTAAAGAGATGTTACAGTTTGAGGCGGAATGAACGGAATGAATTGTGATGAAGTCGCATCTATTGATCGATCTCTCAACTTGAAAGGAGACTGCTATGAAGAAGATTGTTTTTTTAAATTTAGTGCTTTTATTGTGCGTGCTGATTATACCCTCCGTGGAAGCGCAATCTAAATTTAAGGGGGAGGTAAAAATTGGTTATTCAAGTAGCTTAATTGGGGGAAACCGTCCGCAAACCCTCGATGTAGTAAATGGTGCCAAAATCGCTGTAGATGAAATTAACGCGGCTGGGGGAATATTGGGCAGAGAGGTCAAATTTATTTTCTATGATAACCAAGGACAAGTTGAGAAGGCAGTTGCCCAAGTTAAAGAGCAAATCGTCTCTGATAAAATTGATTTTGCTATTTCTCCTGATTCTAGTGATCAGGTTATGGCAACTTTGTCCGCTTTCCAAAGGTACAAGATGCCAGCCATAATCAGTAGCTCAATGGCTGATGAGGTTATGGACGCAGGGAATCCTTATTACATGAGGGTTGTTGGCCCTAATAGTGTTTGTGCGATTGGTATGGCAAGAGCTATAACGCATGGTAATTTTAAAAGGCCGAGTATAATCTATGTAAATAGTCTCTTAGGGACATCATTGCGGAAATATATGATAAAGGAAGTAGAGCGTTTAGGCTTAAAGCTGGTTAGCGAAGCGAATTTTGAACTAAATACAACAGATGTGAGCACCCAGGTGATGAAGGTTCTCATGGAAAAACCCGATATCATGTTGTTGCCTGCTTATGGGTCCGACTTATCTCTCATTGTTCGTACTGCCAGGGGACAGGGCTACAAAGGCGCTTTTGTTGGTTTCTCGGCTGCAGGTATGAATGCAACTAGAGAAAGTGCAGGGGGGATTGAGCTTGATGGCATGGTTTTTCCTGCTGGGTTGCATGGCCAAGGCTTTTATATGTGGGACAGACCTGGTGCCATCCCCTATCTTTTAAATCTAGAATCAAAGTACAAACTTCCTAAGTTCAAGTTAGTGAATGCCCCGCAAGAGTTAACCATCTATTGTGGCTATCAACACATCTATTACTATAAGAAGTGGATTGAGTTGGGAGGCGAACGGTCCTTTAAGGATAAAGATTTCTTTATGGATTTGGTTGCAAAGACTACTCTGCAAACTGTTCCTTGCGATCTAAGGTTTCCTTATGGGAGAAAGAATATGACTGCTGTAACTGTTGATGATCTCTACATGAGGCAGTATGCCAAGGGACATATGAGGCTCTGGCCATTTGAGCCTAAGTGCATTGAAACTTTTGAAGCTACACGCTGCCAAGCCGAAGAGGAAGTATACGGCAAAATTGAAGATGCTATTCAGGGGGTCACTTACAAGCAATTTCTAAGTAGATGGCAGAAGTTGTTACAGGAGAATAAGGCAAAAGTGGAATCCGAATTAAATGAAAAATTGCGAAAGAAGATCATATCAGATAATTATGCAAAACAATTCAAAAAAGCATTCGAGGAGATATTGTCTTATAACTTTTAATAATTCGGGTTTTCCAGGTATAGGATTTACCGATGAAGGACTTAACTAAATTCTCCAAAATATCGGGAGCAAGATTCATAGCCGAGACTCTCAAAGGATATGAGGTCACACATGTCTTCTTTGTTAGTGAAATCCTGGGGATGACTCTCGCTGAGATGGAAACTCTGGGGGTGCGCCGGGTTTTAGCTCACTCAGAAAAGGCAGCAGCATATATGGCGGACGGATATGCTAAAGTGAGTCATAGGCCGGGAGTATGCATGGCACAGTCAGTTGGGGCAGCCAATATGGCAGCGGGGCTTCAGGACGCTTACTTAGGTCTTTCACCTGTGATTGCTATAACAGGACGGAAGGTTCCAATTTCCCAATATCGAAATGCTTATCAGGAAATTCCACATGGGCCTCTGTTTGATCCTCTAACAAAATTCAATGCGATCGTGGACTCTATCAAACAGCTTCCCTATTTACTCCGCCAGGCTTTCCGCGAGGCAACGTCTGGGACTCCCGGCCCAGTGCACTTGGATGTTATGGGACATTTAGGAGAGGAACTTGAGAGAGAAGAAGCAAATTTAGAAGTTATAATCGAAGAACAGTTCAAGTATTATCCATCGTGCCGACCAGAACCAGAAATAGAAAAAATTCGAAAGACACTTCAGATTTTAGAAAATTCTGGGAAACCTGTGATCGTTGCTGGGGGCGGATCAAAAGCTTCTTCGGCTGGACCAGAGATTGTAAAACTCGCCGAGATGCTTTTAATACCAGTGGCTACTTCATTAAATGGTAGGGGAGTTATCCTTGATAATCACCCTCTCAGCGTAGGCGTGGTCGGATCTTATTCCCGCGTGTGTGCCAATCAATTGGTTTCGGAGGCCGATTTGGTTATTTTTGTTGGGAGCCACACTGGCGATCAGGTTACCAATAATTGGAAAATTCCAAAAATGGGGACGAAAGTAATACAGATTGATATTGATCCTTTGGAGCTTGGAAGAAATTTTCCTAATGAATTTGGACTATGGGGAGACGCCAAGGCAACCCTTTCTAAAATTATAAACAACCTTGATCGCAAAAAAGATAGAAGTCATTGGGTAGAAAGGGCGCAGCAACTGGTTAAGAAATGGCGGAACGAAGTCCAGGTGCTGCTTAATTCTGACGCCGTACCCATTCGTCCCGAAAGGTTGTGCAAGGAAATTACAGAATTTCTTCCTTCAGATGCCATCTTGGTGTCAGACACTGGTTATTCGGCAATCTGGACTGGAACGATGGTGAATCTGAATTGCATCGGACAAAGCTATGTCAGGTGTGCCGGGTCACTTGGTTGGGCGTTTCCTGCATCTTTGGGGGCAAAATGCGCGGCTCCTGATAGGCCTGTAATCTGCTTCACTGGAGATGGTGGATTTTGGTATCATTTGAGTGAACTTGAAACCGCAGTTAGGTCTGGTATAAAGACGGTGACAATAATTAACAATAATCACGGGTTTGCACAGTGTTCGACAGATGTAGATAATGCCTATGAAAAAAAACCTGGTAATCGAGAGGAAATTTGGATGTTTCGGAATGTAAACTTCGCCAAAATCGCCCAAGAAATAGGGTGCTTCGGAATTAGAGTGGAACATCCTGAAAAAATAGGTAGCGCTCTAGGTATGGCTCTAGACTCAGATCTCCCGGCAGTAATTGATGTAGTCACTGATGCGGGATGTAAGGCACCTTTCCCATGGGCACCAGAATCATACTAATGGGAGTAGCTTTGATAGCTTGAGTAGGTTTTATGAAAAGTTAGAATTTGTGAAATAAAAAAGCTTTAAAGAAGACGTGATCAGGAAGGAAATAAACGATGAAAAAATTTATAAATGATCCCCTCAATTTCGTAGATGAGATGTTAGAAGGAATTCTAATGGCTTACCCAAACCATTTAAAGAGGGCTTCTGATCCCAGAGCCCTCGTTCGTGCGGATTCTCCGATCCGAGGGAAAGTAGGCATCGCAACAGGGGGTGGTTCAGGCCATTTGCCTGTCTTCATGGGGTATGTTGGCAGGGGATTAGCTGACGGAGTGTCAATCGGGAACGTATTTTCTTCCCCAAGTTCTGATCAAATGTTTGCAGTCACGAGGGCTATCAATGGGGGGAGCGGAGTTCTATATCTTTTTGGGAATTATCAAGGCGACATAATGAACTTTGAGATGGCTAGGGAAATGGCGGAGATGGAAGGCATCCAGGTCGAGATGGCAATAATGGCAGACGATGTTGCTTCTGCACCGAGAGAAAAATCTTCGAAGAGACGGGGTGTTGCGGGTTTATTTTATGCCTATAAAATAATCGGCGCCAAAGCAGAAGAGAATGTGAATTTGGAAGAGGTAATTCGGGTTGCTAAGAAAGTGATGGATAATACAAGGACGATGGGTGTTGCTCTCTCTCCGTGTACCATTCCAGCTGTAGGCAAGCCTACCTTCACCATAGGAGACGACGAGATGGAAATAGGGATGGGGATCCATGGAGAACCGGGTGTGAAAAGGGGGAGGCTTGAGGCATCCGATAGAATTACCGAGACTCTTATGGAACAAATTCTAAATGATCTTCCTTTTAAAAGTGGAGATTCTGTGTCTATCTTGGTTAACAGTTTGGGGGCTACTCCGAAGGAAGAACTATTTATTATCTTTCGAAAGGCCTGGCAACTATTAATGGATTCCGGAATTAACGTTTACCGGCCTTACATTGGAGAATATGCCACATCTCTAGAGATGGTAGGATGCTCAATTACTTTAATCAAACTAGACGAGGAAATCAAGAAGCTACTTGACGCACCGGCGGAGTCACCCTTTTTTCTACAAAAATAGATAGGACCATGGTTTTTTTGGTAAAAATTCATCCTTTAACTGAAGCAATAAATTGTCACAAAATAGAATCCGGTCGGGTAACTCTTTTGCTAGGCAGACTACTGTGAAGGAAAAATTTGATTCTGCTGAAATCATTTCATTAATTCGCACCATTGCGAAAGACTTGACCGAAAAAAGTAACTATTTATCTGAATTGGATTCTGCAGTCGGAGATGGGGATTTAGGTGTTACTATCACTTTAGGAATGAATGCGATAGAAAAAGGATTAAATTCGTTAGAGAGAAAGGACATCGGTACCATCCTGATGCAAAGTGGTATGAACTGCAATAGAGCAGCGTCTTCGACATTTGGAACTATATTAGCAACAGCTTTAATCAGGGCGGGAAAGGTAGTTTTGCAAAAATATGAGATCGGCGTAAATGAAATGGTTTATATGTTGGAAGCAATGGAAAAGGGTATTAAGGAGAGGGGAAAGGCCGACATAGGAGACAAAACCGTTTTGGATGCATTGGTCCCAATGCGAACTGCTTTCAAAAAGGAGATAGATCTAAATAAAGGATTGGAGTCAGCACTCACCGAGGCATATGAAGCCGCGCAGGTAGGGGTAGAAAAAACAAAAGACATGGTATCCGAGTCCGGACGCAGTAAGTGGCTGGGAGAAAGATCTGTGGGGCATCCAGATCCGGGTGCTATTGCCTTTCTTCTAATGCTTGGATCTTTAATAACTCACCTGAAGAAAGAGAATGATTCATAAGGGAATGATCAAATAGGGCTTATAGAGCTACTCTTTGCAAGTGTTATGCATATCATTAGGGTTAACCTTTATTAAACATTTGTTTGAAGGAGGGATTGACTATGCCGAATCAAGTGATAATACCAAAGGGATCACCACCGCCTCTCGCCCCCTATTCGCCAGGCATTAAATCCGGGAACGTCATTTATATTTCTGGGACACTCGCATTAGATCGAGATGGCAAATTAGTGGGAGCTAATGATGTTCGTGCCCAGACTAGGCACATCTTAGATACAATCAAGAGTGTGATCGAGGAAGCAGGAGGGATGTTATCGGCTGTTACCTTTAACATGATTTTCCTCAAGGATTTGTCGGATTACGGAAAGATGAATGAGATCTATGCCGAATACTTTCCAAAGAATCCGCCGGCCCGGTACTGTGTACGTGCTGACCTAGTTAAGCCAGAGTTTCTTGTCGAGATTGCATCGATTGCTCATCTTTAGCTTTAGTTTTATGCCAACCTCGCTCCTGAGACGTTGTGGGCTATATATCAGGCATGGCAAAGCTATTCGCATTCTCGATTGTCTTAACCCACGAAGTTAATAAAACTTTATTCTTGAGTAAAGGTTAGAAAACGGTCATAAAGTCTTTTCTGAAGCTGATTGAACCTAACCGGAGAGTTTGTTTTAACCTATGTTGGTGCAAATATTGATATCGGGTCTAACGGTTGGAAGTATCTACGCTCTTCTTGGCCTGGCGCTAGTACTTATCCATAAGGCCACCGAGGTGGTCAATTTTGCACAAGGGGAAATGGCCACGTTTAACACTTTTGTAGCTTTCGCCTTGCTTAAAAGTGTTGGCTTGCCGTTGCCCATTGTTTTTCTCCTAGGATTTCCCATAGGGTTCTTAATGGCAACGTTTATCGAACGCATTGTAATTCGTCCGTTGACAGGGTCACCCCCGGTAAACCTTCTAATAGTGGCTATCGGGCTTTTTATAATACTTAACAACACTGTCGGTTGGATTTGGGGATACGATCCATACACATTTCCCTCCTTACTTCCGAAAAACCCTGTCGACTTATTAGGTGCTCGGATATCTCCTAATAGCCTCGGCATTATTGGTGTCTCGCTTTTGTTAATGGCAGCTTTATATGTGTTCTTTGAGTATACCCGTGAGGGGACGGCGATGCGCGCAGCTAGTATGAATAAGCGGGCTGCGGAACTGATGGGTATTAGGGTACCCCGCGTTTCCACAATGTCTTGGGCACTAGCAGGAGGTATCAGCATGGTTTCGGGGATGTTGGTTGCTCCTATTCTCTTCTTGGACTTCGAGATGATGGTTTCTGTCCTGATAAAAGCCTTTGCTGGTGCAATATTGGGTGGGTTCAACAGTCTCCCTGGCTCCGTCTTAGGAGGACTTACGATAGGCGTACTTGAAAACCTATTCGGTGCTTACGTCTCAACAGCATTCAAAGACTCTTTCGCCTTTTTCGTTATTATTGTAGTCCTGATGTTCCGACCGGCAGGACTTTTTACTAGGAGTAAAGCCTGAAATTCCCTCAAGAAGACCGTGCTGTTGGGTGAGATTTTAATACTGCTGGTTAAGGAGGTGTATGGGTAATCAGCTAGCACTTCGTGTGTTTTACATTATTGGGGTAGTGGTGTTGCTCATTGTTCTGTTGATGGGTGGGCATTACGGCAACTTTCTCCTATCTACCATTCTTGTTTACACCTTGGTTGGGATGAGTTTGAGAATTCTAATTGGTTTTGGCGGCCAGATCTCTATTGGGCATGCAGGATTCTGGGCGATCGGTGCATATACATCCGGTTTGTTGGTGGTCAAATTAGGGATGCCATTCGTTGTGGGTGTGTTTTTTGGCGGGATAGTTGCGGCCGTTTTTGGCGCTTTTGTAGCCCTGCCGGCCCTGCGGGTGCAAGGTCACTACTTGGCGATTGCAACCTTGGCCTTTGCTCTATTTGTACAGCAGGGCCTATTCGAGTGGGAATCCCTTACAGGCGGGCGCCATGGTTTGTACGTTCCGCGCCCTGAAATTGCGGGAATTTTGCTCAAAACCGACTTGGTCTATAACTACTTTCTCTTGCCGTTGGTAATTTTGTTTGGATGGATTACTGAAAATTTTCGTAAATCCCATACAGGTCATGCACTTATGGCTCTCAAGATGAGTAGTATCGCTGCCCAAACCGCTGGTATCAACCGGACTCACCACCTATTTGTAGCCTTCATGGTGAGTGCTTTTTACACAGGCGTCTCAGGTGCTCTATATGCTCATCTTATTGGTTATTTGAGCACCGAGACGTTTACACTGGGTGTTTCACTTTCTTTTCTAACGATGGCTGTTATTGGCGGCCTTGATTCCTCTCTCGGTCCTATTCTCGGTGCGGTCTTTTTAACTTTGGCTCCAGAAGTTTTTCGAGGATTGAAGAGCGCACAATTAGTGGTTTATGGGGTTACGCTTGTGCTATGCATGCGCTTTTTACCGGGTGGCTTAGCTAGCTTAGCTAACATAATTGGCAGTGGTTTAGGAACTCAAAAGCGGCAAAAAACATGAGCTTTGGCAAACATGAGTTTCTGAAAATTGAGAACCTTTCGATGTATTTTAGAGGGTTAAAAGCGCTCAATAGAGTGAGCTTTCTCCTTGAAAAGGGGCTGATTTGTGGACTGATAGGTCCAAATGGTGCGGGGAAGACCACTCTTCTCAATTGCCTGACGCGGGTTTATTACCCCCAAGCAGGCCGTGTTTTTTTCAACGGCCACGATGTTCTTGCGCGACCAATTCATCGAATTGCCGAACTTGGAATTTGCCGCACGTTTCAGAATCTGGAGCTATTCAAGGAAGCTACTGTCCACGAAAACTTGCTGATTGGTTGTTTGTTCCGTTTCCAGTCCAATTTAGTTGCAGATCTCTTCGGTTTCCCCGCTACCCGCAGGAAATTTGCTAAAGCAAGAAAGGAGGTTGATTCTGTTATCGATCAAACAGGGCTTAATCCATACGCTCATCAGAAGGTTTCCGCGTTGCCATTTGGCGTACAAAAAACCGTCGAACTCGCACGCGCACTTGCTGGTCAACCACAACTGCTTCTATTGGATGAACCTGCTGCGGGGATGAATCCAGAGGAAAGTTTGCAATTAGCTGAAATGTTGCGACAACTTCGCGGTCAGCAGAATATCACTATTTTGCTCATCGAACATGATATGCGTTTAATCATGAACATCTGCGACCAAATCATTGTGCTCGATCATGGTGAAAAGATTTGCGAAGGGCCACCGAGTAAGGTTCGAACTGACCCGCAAGTCATCAAAGCTTATCTTGGTGAGGAGGGGAGCAATGCTTGATATCTCTTGCCTCAACGCCTATTATGGCGCAATTCTTGCGTTAAGGGAGGTAAGTCTCAAAGTCGAGCGGGGAACTATTGTCTCGCTTCTTGGTGCGAATGGCGCTGGAAAATCAACATTGCTGGGATCCATAGTGGGAGGACTTGCGCGGACGGAAGGCTCGATACGTTTCGAAGACAAAGAGATTCTCGGGAAGAGGACGGAAGATGTTGTAGCTTCAGGGATTGCGCTGGTTCCAGAAGGCCGTCAGCTTTTCTCTGAGTTAACGGTTTACGAGAATCTTCGCATGGGAGCCTATCTGCGCCGAGACAAGAGTGCTATCGAAGGGGATTTCGCAGCTGTGTTTGAATTGTTTCCCCGATTGGCAGAACGGAGACGTCAAATTGCTGCAACGTTGTCAGGAGGGGAGCAGCAGATGGTGGCAATTGCTCGAGGTCTAATGTCGAAACCAAAGCTCATGTTGTTGGACGAACCGTCGTTGGGCCTCGCACCGATTTTGGTGACAGAGATCATGCACCTAGTTAAGCGAATCAACGATCAGGGTGTGACTATCCTCTTAGTAGAGCAAAACGCCCACCAGGCTCTTCAAATCTCAACCGAAGCCTACGTTCTCGAGAAGGGACGAGTGGTCATGTGTGGTGACGCTACGACACTTGCTAAAGATCCGCATGTTGTCTCGGCGTATTTAGGAGAGGTTTAATCAAATTCTAAGACTTCGAAAGAAAGGAGGAGTAAAAATGGCTAAGGAGATAGGACGTTATACGAAGACTATTATTTCATTGGTTGTAATCTTTGGACTGGCAACACCTGCGTTCTCTGCCGATCCAGGTATCAGCAAGGACAGAATTCTCATTGGAGCGAATCTGCCCTTGCAAAGTGGTTTTGCTGCCGGGGCAAAACAGTTGGGCGATGGTGCCGATGCATATTTAGAGTATATCAATGATGCTGGAGGAATCAATGGACGCAAAATCGAACGGTTAGTGGAGAATGATTCATATAATCCACAACAAGCGGTGGCGGTTGTCAAAAAACTCGTTGACCGTGATGGAGTATTCGCCATTGTGTCGACAATTGGAACTTCCACTAACCTTGCAATTCTGCCGTTCTTAGCAGAACGAGGTGTTCCGTTTATCAATCCGGGTGGCGGGGATGATAGACTTAACAGGCCAACAGATAGAATCATATTCGCCTGGGTGCCGCCTGGCACCATAAACGGAATGGATATGGCGAACTACGCCCTTGACACGCTAAGGGCAAAGCGGGTCGGGATCTTCTACCAAAATGATAAATTCGGTAAGGACCCCCGTGACGGCGTGGTTGAGGCACTCGCAAAACGTGGAATGAAGCCGGTTGGAGAAGCTACATACATACCGAGCGACGTTGATGTGAGTGCGCAAGTTATCGCGCTGAAAAGAGCGGATGCTGATATCGTCATTATGGCCTGCATTCCCAAGCCTGGAAGTCTGTTTCTAATAGAGGCCCAAAAGCTCGGTTGGAAACCTAAATTCTTGGGAATGAATACTATGGCAGATCCGATCACTCCCGGATTGGCTGGATCAGCCCTCGACGATATGTATATTAATTTCTTTACGGCGGTCGAAACGATGGAAAACCCAGATCTAAAGAAGGCAAATGAGATATTGGCAAAATATCGCCCTGAGACAAAACCAGGATATTGGTCATACTTAGGGATGAGTGGCGCCATAGTTTTCGTTGAAGGTGTTAAACGTGCCGGACGCGATTTGACTAGAGAAAAGTTAATTGTTGCAATAGAGACATTCAAAGATTTCCGGCTTGGGGTTGTCCCACCGCTTACCTTTGGCCCAGGTAATCATGGTAACGCGGATAAGTTCGGCTATGCAATTTGGAAGGATGGTAAACTGAAAGTGCTTAAAGCGTGGTGATGTTGTTCACGCGGCCGGGGTTAAATACTCCGGCCGTGTTTTCCAAGATGAACACAATAAGGACGGTGTCCTGAGTATTGGTTCAAGAATTACTGAAAAAGCGATTGAGGTTAAAGAATGCCCAAAGCAAAAATAGATGATTTCGAAATTTATTATGAAATCCATGGAACTGGAACACCCGTATTGCTTGTCCCTGGACTGGGTGGTGCAGGATCCTATTGGAACCCCAATATAGCCGAATTTTCAAAATATTTTAAGGTAATTGTCCATGACCATCGTGGCACAGGCCAGAGCACACATGCGAAGATTCAGTACTCTGTCGAACAGATGACAGATGATATGATTAAGTTGATGGATGCGCTGAAACTTGAGAAAGTCCACCTTGTTGGCCATTCCACGGGTGGGGCAATGGGGCAAATCGCTGCGATTAAACATCCGGATCGACTCTTGAGTCTAGTAATTTATGCGAGCTGGACTAAAGCTACTCCCTTCATGCGGCGTTGTCTGGAAATGCGACGGGAATTAATCCTGAAAAGCGGTATTGAAGCGTATGTCAAAGCGGTACCTATCTTTCTCCATACGTATTGGTGGGTTAATGAGAATATCAGTAAATTGGAAGAGACGGAAAAGGAAATAATAAGAACTCTCTCGGATCCTGAGATTCAGGTCGCCCGTATAGATGGCATACTTGCCTTTGACGGAACTAAGTACCTTGATCGGAAGATTAACATTCCCACCCTGGTTTGTTGTGCAAGAGACGACATACTCACACCGAAACCTTTTTCAGAGGAAATTGCTGCTGCCATTCCAGGAGCAAAAACTTTCTGGTTCGAGCGGGGGGCTCACGCTGTCTCTCAAACAGTTCCGGAAGAGTTCAATCGAGTTGCAATTTCTTTTCTAGAAGCTCAAGAAAAAAGTAAAGGCTGGAATCCTTAGTGAGCACACGCAGGAGTGTTTAAGAGACACCAGATTCTATGACCAGGCCAGAGAGAAGGACCCTTTTTTTATAATCAATGTTCTAAATTCAGAGGACAAGAAAAAGAGATTTGTCATCTTTTAAAAAAATTTCATCCCAATGAGTTTGTCTTCTCTTAATCCACAAAAGATGTTGAATGCCTGTGGAATCAGATTTTCCTTCTCTTGATAGACACTATCTCCACCATTTTGCCTAACGAATAAGCATATGCAAGCTCTGAAATTTTGGAGGTTTTGGATAGGAAAATCACAAATTAGCCACACGATGTAGATAACTCATTGAAATTACAATGAGTTATAACAGATGTTCCATATTTAAGCGAATAGGCCGTAGGAACTAACCATCTGAATTCAATGGTTTTTGCGGCGTGACGGGAGTTTTTTTCTACTGACTACATTTGCCCCTAAATAAGGAAGAACGCGAGGTAAC
>Ga0315295_10002075_pt1 | contig 17060 bp, 14 predicted proteins | sample YL17G14_0_MG_FD_204453 | JGI IMG/M metagenome (GOLD analysis project Ga0315295, IMG submission 204453) | Sediment microbial communities from Yellowstone Lake, YNP, Wyoming, USA - YL17G14_0 | ecosystem: Environmental > Aquatic > Freshwater > Lake > Sediment | place: USA: Wyoming | collected... | reverse complement strand
CCTGAGCCAGTAGACCAGGGCCTCGAGCGAATGCTCGGAGTCGTGCATCGCCGCGCTCTGCACGTAGTCCTCGGGTGCGAGGTGGGCGATGAGGTCCTCCCGCAGGCGCGCGACCGGCACGGGGCCATCCGGCGTGCGCCACGCCCGGTACGAATCGAAGACCAGCCGGTCGTGCTCGCCGAAGCGGCGGTAGCGGTGGAAGACGCCCACCAGCACCACGGTGCGTGCCGTGATGAGGGGCAGCACCTTGCGGTAGACGCGGCCCGCGTACAGGTCGTCGTCGTGCGGGCAGATCACCGCGGCCACGCCGGGCGCCGGGCTCGGGCCCAGCGAGTCGGGCGCCGGGCCCGTGGCCGAGAGGTCCCACACCCTCGCCATCTGGTCGGCGCGCGAGGCGAAGCCGACGGAGTCCATCTGGCCGCGCAGGTCCAGCGAGGCGGACGGGATGTTCATGCCGCGGCGGACCTCTTCCAGCGTGGGCGGGGTGGTGGCCTGGGGTTGCAGGGCGGCCTGAGCGAACGCGCGCGGACAGAGCGCGAGCATCAGGGACAGCGCGAGGGCGAAGCGCATGCGGGCCTCCTGAAGGACAGGTCGTGGGCGGCCCGCAGGATAGCACCCCGGCCGGGTCCGCCCCGGAGGCTCGCCCCGATCTCACGGGCCCTGTGCGATCTCCAGGGGCCAGCCGTACTCCTTCTGGATCGTCAGCATCAGCTGGATCATCAGCAGCTCGCCGTTTGCGGCGTTCGTCATGATGACGGCGCCCTGGCCGGTCGCCGGAAGCCCGACGAGCATGCAGGTGGCCCCGGGGACGTTCGCGCCGGGATGGAGGAACGCCAGGTTCCGGCCCGTGCCCAGGAGGAACACCCCGAGCCCCTGTCCCGATATGATCCCGCCGAACTGGGCGGGATCGAGCGGTACCACCTGGCTCAGCATCGCCTGGACCGATCCCCGGGACAGCAGCCGGCTCGAGCGGCCCTGGTAGGCGTGCATCAGCTCGATGGTGAATCGCGCCAGGTCCGAGGGCGTCGTCAGCAGGCCGCCCTGCCCCAGCGCGGTGGGGGAGAGCGGACGGTCGTGTGCGTTCCCCTCCTCGTCGTGGGGCACGATCGTCCGTGTCCTGAGCGCCGCGGGGACCGGGTGCGTGAACGTGCTGGACGTCATCCCGAGCGGTCCGAACACCATCTCGCGCGCGATCTGCGGGAAGGGCTTGCCGAGAGCCTCCTCGACCAGGAGCTGGATCACCAGGAAGTCGAAGTTCGAGTAGTTCCACTTGCTCCCCGGCTCGGACTCCACCGCCGCGGGCTTGTTCTCGGCGGGCGTCTTACCATCCAACACCTGGAGGAGGGTCGGCTCGCCTCCAGGCGCGACCGTGAAGCCACCCTCCGGCCGGTTGAGTCCCGCCTGGTGCGTGAGAAGGCGGCGCAGCGTGACCTTCTGCGTCCTGGTGAGATCGCTCTCCGGGATCTTCCAGGACTTCAGTCGTGCGTTGACGTCCTCGTCCAGTCCGAGCTTCCCCTGCTCGACGAGATGCAGTGCGATGACCGCGGTGACCAGCTTCGTCGTGGACGCCGCTTCGAAGATCGTCTCCGTCGTCACCGGAGCCGGCTGGCCGGCCCGGATGACGCCGAAGCCTCGTGCCCACTCGATGCGGCCGGCGTCGACGACCGCGATGCTGGCGCCCGGGACCTTCAGCGCCGCCATGCGCTCGGACAGGGTCGCCTTCTTCGCCGCTTGGGCGTCACCGGAGGGAGGCGCCGGAGGGAAATCGGCGAGCCCGCCCGTGACGTTCCGGATCCCCTGCTCGACCGGGGACCTGGCGTCCTTCCGGGCCTGGGCCCGGCAGGGCCCGGTCGCGCCACACAGGTTCAGGACGGCGATGAGCGTGACGACCGTGTGCACCCTTCTCATGGCGATTCCTGTCGATGAGGTTCGATGCGGTCCTCGGGATTCGGCGTCTTGCTCCGTCCCCCGGCCAGCGCGCGGTCCAGAGGCCGGAGCCGCCTCAAGTCCGCGCCAGCCACTCGTCGAGCGCCTTGAAGGTCTCCCCGGGCTCCTCCAGGTAGATCATGTGGCCGCCGGCGATCTCCACGTAGGCGCAGTTCCTGACGAGCGACCGGATCTTCCCGGCTCGCTCGGGGGTGCAGACCTGGGTCTGGGTGGCGCGCACCAGCAGGACGGGACAACGGATCTCGGGCAGCATGCGGTCGGTGTCCTGCCGGTACTCGTGGATGGCGGCCATGGCGCGACCCGACCACATGAAGTCGTAGCCCGCCACCGTCTCGGCCAGACTCTCGGCGAAGAAGCCCGGGTAGACCGGCCCCGGGAATCGCTGGCCCAGATCCCGCAGCGCCTCCTCGCGCGAGGCGTAGGGCAGCGGCCAGTCGGTCGTCATCGGGTCCTGATCCGGGATCTTCTCCGGCGCCGTGTCCGCGGGCCGCTCCGGGCCGTCGCCGGGGGCGGGGTCGAGCAGGACCAGCCCCTTCACCGCCTCGGGATGTCGGGCGGCGAGGACGGGTGCGATGCGCCCCGACAAGGAATGCGCGACGACGATGGCCGGGGTGGCGCGCAGTCGGAGCAGCAGCTGGTGGGCGTCCTCGGCCATGTCCTCGCTCGCGTAGCGTGCGACGGGCCTGCCGCTCAGCCCATGGCCGCGCTGGTCCGGGGCGATGATGCGGTAGCGCTCCCGGTAGCGGGCGATGAGGCCGGTGAAGGTCTCGCCGCGGCCCTCCATGCCGTGCAGGCACAGCATGGCCGGCAAGTCGGACGCGGTGTCGCGGACGAACAGGTCCACGCCGTTCGCGCGAACCATGGAGCGCTTCAGGAACGCGGCGCCGGGCTTCGCCGGTCCAGGCGGGGTCTTCGGCCGGCTCTTCGCCGGTGGCTCCGCCGCGCGCGCCACGGCACCCACCGGTGCGACGGCCGCCGCGGCGGCGCCCGTCGCCACGAGCCTCAGGAACCTGCGTCTCGACGAGCTCACACGCCCTCCAGCCACGAGTCGAGCACCGGGTCGAACTCCTTCGGGTTGTCCACGTAGACCATGTGATCCGAGTCGCCGATCTCGGCATAGGTGAGGCGCTTGATGAGCGGGCGCATCTGCTCGGCCTGCTCCTTCGAGAACGCCCAGCTCACGCTGCCGCGTACCAGCAGCACCGGGCACCGGATGCGCGGCAGGAGGTCGAGGTACGCGTGGCGGTAGGTCTCGATGGCCGCCATCGCCCAGCGCGAGAACATGAAGTCGTAGCCCTCGGTGGTCTCCACCAGGCTCTCCGCGAAGTAGCGCACGTTGGTCGGCCGGGGGAAGCGGCGGCCGATGTCCTGCAGGGCCTCCGCCAGGGTCGGGTAGGGCGTGGGCCAGTCGGCGGTGAGCGCGTCGACGCCCGCGATCTTCTCGGGCGGCACGTCCGAGACGCGCTCGGGCCCATCCGCTCCGCAATCGAGCACGGCCACCGCCCTCACGTCCTCGGGGTGGAGCGCGGCGAGGATGCCCGCGTTGCGCGCGCCCATCGAGTGCCCGACGACGATGGCCGGCGCGGCGCCGAGCGCCCGCAGCAGCTGGTGCGCGTCCTCCGCCATGTCCTCGGGCGCGTAGCGCGCCCTCGGCTTGCCGCTCAGCCCGTGCCCGCGCTGGTCGGGGGCGATGATGCGGTAGCGGTCGCGGTAGCGCTCGATGAGGCCCGTCCAGGTCTCGCCCCGGCCCCAGCGGCCGTGCAGGCAGAGCATGGGCGGCAGGTCCGAGGCGGTGTCGCGGACGAGCAGGTCCACGCCGTTCACGCGGACCATGGAGCGCTTCAGCGGGGCGTGGTTCATGGGTCGTTCCTGCCGTCGTGGGGTGTCACTTCTTGCCGAGACGCCCGGCGAGCCACGCGATGGTCGCGGGCGGGCCCTTGAGCTTCGTGCTCCAGTCGGGAGCCGGGTTCTGGAAGTACACGTCGTAGCGCAGGGTCACGACGTCCGCGATCGAGTCGAACTCGCGCCGGGCGCCGTACATCTGCTTGAAGAAGAGCGGGAAGTTGTAGCGCGGCGAGAGCTCGACCATCTCCGTGCGCCGGAGGCCGCTCAGGATCGCGCCGGCGAGCGCCGTCTGGTGCAGGAAGAGGGCCTTGATGCGGTCCTCGCGGCACATGCGGACGAGGGCGGTGTCGCCGTACAGGACGGGGAAGTCCCGCGCCCAGCGCCTGAGGATGCCACGCTCCGGGCGCACGACCAGCAGGCCCGCGTTGAAGTACGCGCGGATGGTCTGCGAGTCGGCCGGGGTGACCACGGGGAAGATGGCCGACTCCGGCACGGACAGCACCCGGTAGACGCGGCTCCAGAAGATGTCCGCGGGCCGGTCGTAGAGCGAGCCCGTGCGGTTGTGCATCACCGGCCGGTAGCCGAGGCTCACGCCCTTCGGCAGCAGGAAGTCCCGTGGCTCCTGCAGGACGATGGTGTCCTCGTCCATCCACACGAGCACGCGGGCCTGCCCCTCGGCCGCGGTCTCGGCGCGCGCCGCCGCGAAGACCTTGCTCGCGAGCGGGAAGCGGAGCGCATCCTCGGGCGCCTCGCTGGTGCGGACCTCGGCTCCGAGTGCCGCGATCCTCGCGACGAGGGCGGGCTGGGCCTCCACGAGCCGCTGCGGCGCGTAGACCCAGGCCGGCGCGTCCTTCCACCGGCCCGCGAAGGTTCGGACGCTCTCGACGAGGAACAGCGCGTGCTGGAGCTGCTCCTCGTCCTCGGCGAAGGTGGCGAAGACGAGCGACTGCTTCGCCGCGGCGCTCGCGGGGGGGGCGGCCACGAGGCCGGACAGCAGGACGACGAGGGAGATGCCGAAGAACGCGACGCGCGACTTCATGGGGCGGCCTCCGCTGGATTCCGAACGACGAGTGCGACACCGCACACGCCGGGACAGTACACCCCCGCCGCGAGGGGCCCCGCGTTCGGCTCCCCAGCGCCGACGCTTGGTCCCCGAGCGCGGACAGCGGGGGTCTGGACGCCAGTGCCCGAAGAGCTCCGCCTCGATTCGTCCGGCGGGACATGCCGACCGCCCGGCAGGTTGCCCCGCCGGGCGGTCGCCGATCGAGACTCACCTGGTCAGCACCAGCCGCCTCGTGATGCGCTCGCCGCCCGAGCGCAGTTCGTAGAGGTACACGCCCGGCGCGGCGGCGGCGCCGGCCACCGTGGTCCCGTCCCAGCGCGCCGTGTGCGGGCCGGCCGGGAGCGAGCCGTTCACCAGCGTCGCGACCAGACGCCCTGCCACGTCGAGTACCCGCAGGCGCGCGACGCCCGCCCGCGGCAGCGTGAAGCCGATGCTCAGCTCGCCGTCCGCGGGGTTGGGCCGGCTCTGCCCGAGGCGCATGGCGGTCGGCTGTGGAGCCGGCGGGACGCCGATCGCGCCGGAGAACTGCAGCGACCACTAGGCATTCCAGCCGCCCTGGCCCCCGAACACCGTCATGCGGTCACGCACCGGATCGTAGAGCGCCGCGTGCAGGCCGTGCGGCAGCGGCGGATCGTCCGGTGCCAGCTCGGTCCAGGTGGGGCCGGTCCCCAGGGACAGCGCCCACAGGTCATCCCACAGCAAGGACCAGCCCGCGGCAGCCGAGGAGCCCCCGTACACGATCATGCGGTCGCGGTACGGGTCGTAGGCCGCGGTGTGAGCGTAGCGTGCCGGCGGCGGCGTCCCGAGCGGCGTGAGCATTGTCCACGTCGGCGTGCCCGACAGCGACAGCTGCCAGACGTCGTTCAGGTAGTAGCCGCCGCCCGAGTAGTAGTAGCCGCCGAAGACGAGCATGCGGTCACGCACCGGGTCGTACATCGCCGTGTGATTGACGCGCGCGTGCGGCGGGTTCGAGAGGTTCAGCCAGGTCCACGACGGGGTGCCCGAGAGGTTCAGGGCCCAGAGGTCGTTGCGGTACGTGCCGGAGTACCCGCCGAAGACGAGCACGCGGTCGCGCACCGGGTCGTAGACGGCCGAGGCCCAGCACCGGGCGGCCGGCGGCCCCCCCGTGGGAGTGATGAGCGACCAGACCGGCGGGCCGGTGAGGCTCAGCGCCCGCACGTCGGAGAAGAAGGTGGTGCTGTCCACCCCCTGGATGGCCAGCATGCGCCGGCGCACCGGGTCGTAGACCGCCGTGTGATAGGCGCGCGGCGGTCCCGGCGAGCCGGTGGTCGAGAGTTGCGTCCAGTCGCCGGGCGTGCCGAGCGGCGAGACCCACACGTCGTTCATGTAGACCTGGCGCGTCGCCCAGATCTTCGTGATCATCCCGCCGAAGACGACCATCCGGTCGTTGGCCACGTCATGGATGGCGGTGTGCCCCCAGCGCCCCTGCGGCATCGGATCGGCGAGGATCGGAGTCGTCCAGGCCGTGCCGCCCGCCAGGGAGAGCGCGTAGACGCACTGGTACGGGATCATCCCCCACGCCTCGCGGCCGCCGAAGACCAGCATCCGGTCCTGCGCGACGTCGTAGACCGCGCTGTGGAAGGCGCGTGCCAGCGGCGCCGATCCGGACGGGTGGAGCTGGGTCCAGCCCGGAGCGCCCGTGAGCGTCAGCTCCCAGACGTCGTCGAAGAGTTGGGATGAGACGGTGCCGCGCCCGTCGAACACGACCATGCGATCCCGCACGGGATCGTGGATGGCCGTGTGTGCACAGCGGACGGCCGGCGGAGCGCCCGTCGGGACGACCTGCGTCCATGCCGGCGTGCCCGACAGGGAGAGTGCCCAGACGTCGTTGAAGACGGAGGCCGAGTCGCGCCCCCCGAACACCACCATGCGATCCCCGTCGGGATCGTAGATCGCCGTCGCGTAGGACCGCGCGGCCGGCGGAGCGCCGGACGGCGTCAGCTCGGTCCACGTGGGCATGTCTGAAAGAGACAGCGCCCAGACCCGATTCGTGGGTCGGGGGATGGTGTAGCCCGGATTCCACGGCCCGCCCCCGAAGACGATCATGCGGCCGCGGAGCGGGTCGTAGATGGCGCAGGCGGCCTCTTCCGGCGGCGGGGGTGTGCCGAGGGGCGCGAGCTGGGTCCACGCGGGCGTGCCCGACAGAGACAGCGCCCAGACGTCGTTCAGATAGTGGTGCGTGCCGTCGTAGTAGCCGCCGCCGAAGACCAGCACGCGGTCGCCCGCGGGATCGTAGATGGTACACGCCGAGAGCCGGGCCGGAGGCGCGGGCCCGCCGCGCACCAGCTCGGTCCACTCCGGAGGATCCGAGAGCGAGAGCGCCCAGGCGTCGTTTCGGTCGAAGAGGGCGTCGTAACCGGTGACCACGATCATCCGGTTGCGCACCGGGTCGTAGACGGCGCCGTGGGCCAGGCGCCAGTCGGGCGGCGCCGTCTGCTCCCAGGTGCCGGAGGTCGGGTCGGCGCCCAGGAATGCATCCTGGGCACCTGCGATGGCGGAGACGGGACAGAGCGCGAGCGCGACGAGCAACGTGCGCAGCACGACGGCCTCCTCTCGAGGGGGAAAGGGGCTGCGTCCTCACGTGGGGCAGACTCGATTCTCCGCCCGGACGGAGCCGGGCTCAATCTCAATGACGTTTGGATTCGAGTCGGCTCGGCAGCAGGTGGCACCCGCGTGACAGTCGAGCCTGCTCGCGTTCGTGGGGCGGGCGCGCGCGGACGGGGGCGGGTGCTCGAACAAGGGCGCGCGGATTCTGGTCGTCCGGCGGGACCCGATGGGTGGACGGGCGCGGCTCCGAGCCGATCCGATGCGGAGCCGCGGGGAATGCGGGCTCGCGAGCATCTTCGGTGTGGACCGTGACGGTGGCCGGGCGCAGTATCAACGTTGCGCCAGGCAGAGGCGCACGTTCCCCCGAGGAGGCCGGCCACCATGAAGCACGCGCTACTCGTCGCCCTCGCGCTCTGTCTCGTCCCTGCTCTCGCGAGCGCGCAGCAGTGGGCGATTCTGACACCGCTGAGGGCCAACGCCGACACGACCTGGCTCGAGGTCCACGTGATGGTGGACCTCCCCGCGTGCGGCTACACGGTCAAGCCTTGTCCGCTGGGCGCACTCGGCGGCGGAGGAGTCCAGGACTCGTGCCGGCACTCGCATGAGGCCGGGGGGAGTGTGCAGACGGAGGAGATGGGTGATGACCCGCCATTCTACCTTGACACGCGGGACACGCTGCTGCTCAGTTGCGGTCGCACCTACTCCTTCGAAACGGGCTTCTTGGCGGAGGGGGGGGCCGGAGGGCCATGCGCCTGCGGTTTTGGTCCCGGGGGCCCGCCCGAGCATCCGCCGGTGTGGTACGTCCCGTACCCGCCGCTCTCGTACTCGCCGCCCACGCCGACCATTTCGACCTCGTGGGGGAGGCTGAAGACGCTGTATCGCTGATTCGCGCGGCCAGCCCGTGCATGCCCGCCCGCGCCCGCGAGGTCGCGGGCGGCGCCGTGTCGCGCCAGCCCGCCCCCTATCTCAGCGCCTCCGCGCGCAGCTTCTCGATCACGTCGCTCGAGACCCAGTAGATGTCCTCGTAGGTGAACATGCGGATGCGCAGCATCTGGCGGTGGCGCGGGTCGGGCACGCCGGCCAGCAGGTCCGCGAATCCGGGGGGCGTCGGCCGATACTCGCGGCCGGGCCAGCGCGCGGCGGTGAAGAACAGGTACTTCCCGTCGGGCGAGAGCGCGGGGCAGTAGGTGAGGCCCGGCGCGTTGATGGTGCGGCCCATGTTGCACGCTGCGGTCCACGAGCCGTCGGCGCGGCGGAAGCTGATGAAGAGGTCGCCGTCGCGCCCGAGGATGAGCCAACTCTCGTCGGGGGCGATCAAGGCGTTGTACTGGCCGCTGCGCGTGTTCACGGAGTCCCCGAGGTTCTCGGGCGGCGCGAAGCGCCCGTCCACCGGGCGCGCGCGCCAGATGTCCTCGCGGCCGCGGCTGCCCTCGTATGCGGCCGTGACGTAGAGCGTCCCGTCCTTCGTGAGCGTGGGGTAGAACTCGTCCTTGTCGGTGTTGACGGGCGGTCCGAGGTTCACCGGCGCACCCCAGCCGGCGGGAGTGCGCTCGACGAACCAGACGTCGTAGTCCTTCTTGGCCGCGCCCGCGCCGTCGAGCGGGCGGTTGGACGAGAAGTACAGGCGCTTGCCGTCCGGGGTGACGAAGGGCTCGACGTCGTTCCAGCGGCCCGAGAACGGCGCCACCCGCGGCGTGGTCCAGCGCCCGCCCTGCTCGCGCACGCAGACGATGGTCGCGAACCAGTCCTGGTAGGAGGGACCGCCCTGCAGCGTGAAGTAGATCTCCCGGCCGTCGGGCGTCAGGGCCATGTCGCGCTCGCACAGGTCGGTTGAGACGAAGTCGGGCGCGAACAGCGCGGGCGTCGAGTCCGGCGCGGGCTGCCCGAGGTAGGGGCCATGCGGGGCGGGTGCCGCCTTCGCCGGGGTGGTGGCCGCGCGGGCCTGTGGCGCCGGCAGCGCGGCCAGCAGCGCCAGCGCGAGGGCCGCGGCGCAGAGCGTTCGCAGCGGATTCCGAAGGGTCATCGTGCACGTCCTTTCGTGCGCGCCCGTCGTGCTCGACGGGCGCGCGTTCGGGTCGGGTCCGGTCAGGAGGCTCCGCCCGCCGGTCGCATGGTCGCGAAGAAGCCGCTCAGCAGCAGGTCCGCGAGGCGGCGCATCTCGGGCTCCCGCGCGCGGCACTCGTCCACGAGCTGGGCCCTGGTCTTGCCGACCGCGGCCGGCTCGTCGGGGTAGGCGTCGGCCCACGCGGCGGCGTCGGCGCTGGTCACGTCGAGGTGGAACTGGACGCCGACCACGCGGTCGCGGCGGAACATCTGGTTGCGGCAGTCGTCGCCCTCGACCAGCAGCGCGGCGCCCGGGGGGATCGAGAAGGTGTCGCCGTGCCACTGGAAGACGGGGAAGCGCTCCGGGAAGCCGCGCAGCACGGGGTCCGCGCGGCCCGCGGCGGTGAGGCGCAGCTCGTAGCCGCCGATCTCCACGCGCTCGTTGCGGCGCACCGTGGCCCCCAGCAGCAGCGCGAGCAGCTGCGAGCCGAAGCACACGCCGAGACACGCCTTGCCGCGCGCGATCGCCTGCCGCAGGTACTCGCGCAGCGCGACGAGGTGGGGATGCCCGTCCAGCGCGTAGGCCGAGACCGGCGTGCCGCCGACCAGCATGGCGTCCACCGAGTCGAGCGGCGGCAGGGCCTCGCCGCGCCAGGTGTTCACGACCGTGTGCTCGACGCGGTTCTCGACGAGCCAGCGCTCGTAGAGCCCGAAGCCCTCGGTCACGCAGTTCTGTGTCGCCAGGACCTTCATCTCGCGGTGCCCTCCTGCAGTCCGCCCAGCATGACGCGCGCCATCTCGTCCTCGGGCCAGCGCTTCAGCACGCGCAGGAACGCGGCCCGCGCCTGCCCGACGTCACCGGCCTCCTGCCACGCCAGCCCCAGGCCCAGCAGGGCCGCGTGCGACGCCGGGTCCGCGCGCAGCTCGCGCTCGAACTCGGCGATGGCCTCCCGCGGCCGCCCGGCGCTCAGCGCGATGCGGCCGAGGCGCTCGTGCGCCTGCGGCGTGCGCGGCTCGACGGCCAGCGCGCGCGCGATCTCGGCGCGGGCCTCCTCGGGGCGGCCGTCCAGCAGCTCGACGTTGGCGAGCATGCTGTGCGAGAGCGCCGCGGTGCGCGACTCGGCGATCTGGCGCCGCAGCTCGGCGGCCACGCGGGGGCGCAGCATCGAGTCCGATGCCATCTCGCGGTTCACCGCCAGCAGGCGCTCGTGCCCGGCGCCCAGCACGCGATAGCCGAGGCTGTCGGCGAGCGCGGCGAGCGGGCCGTCGCGCCGCACGTAGAGCGCGGCTGCGTCGTCCACGAACACCGGCGCCCAGGCCGAGTCCGCGTCGAGCACGTCGGGCAGGATGTCGCCGGGCACCTGCGGGCGCGCCAGCAGCGCGTAGTCGAAGTGGAACTCCCGGTCGAGCGCCTCCCAGCCCCCGGGCCGCGCCAGCGCCTCGAGGTAGCGGCGGCGCAGCTCGGGACTGCCGGCCTGGTGCACGTCCATGAACGGCAGCCGGCCGCGGTCGGGCCAGAAGCGCCACAGCATGTAGCCGCCGGTGCGGAAGTGGTTGAAGGCGCGCCCGCGCACGCCGTGCTGTGCCATGAAGTCGCAGGCGGCCACGGGGTAGGCCTTCCACTCGAGGCCGATCCCGAGCGGCGGGTCCGAGCGCGACAGCTCCGGCGCCGCGATCCCCAGGCACGCCAGAGAAGCCAGCGCCGCGCGCGCGGCCGGCGCGGCGGTCCAGCGCGGCCAGCGGCGCGCGCGCACCCACTCGTCGAGGTCGCGCGCGAGGTAGGGGAAGGCCGCCAGCGCGAGGTTGCCGAGCAGCCGCTGCGAGGCGAGCGCCGTGGGCACGAAGAGCGCGGCCATCAGGATCTCGACGCGGTCGATGCCGCGCCGCCACCAGCGCCACAGCAGCAGCAGCGCCCACAGCGCGAGCAGCACCGGCAGGCCGTTCCACAGGTTGCGGCTCCAGTCCACCGGTCCCAGCTCGCTGATGAGCCGGTAGAGCGCCTCGTGCCGCATGAACAGCACGTAGTGGACGGGCTGCCACAGCGCGCGCCAGCCGAACGGGTTCACGAACGACACCGCGACGCACGCGAGCCCCACGCGCACGAGCCCCGCGGCGCGCGCGCGGGCCGCGTCACGGGCCGTGGGATCGGTGCCGGGTGGGCGCCACGCCGTCCACAGGGCGTCGGCGAGGTGCACGCCGAGCAGCACGAAGCCCAGGTACCAGGTGAGGTGCACGTTGGCCCACACCCAGGCGCAGGGCACCAGCCACCAGGTGCGGTCCGGTCCGCCCTGGCGGCGCGTCTCGAGCAGCCACACCTCGATGGCGAACAGCACGGCCACCAGCGTCTCGGGCCGCACCTGCGAGCGCTGGCGGTAGACGAGGGCGCACAGCACCGCGACCACCAGCGGCGTGAAGCCGCGCGCGCCCATGCGGCGCGCGGCCGCCCACAGGAAGCCGAAGGCGAGCAGGGTCGTGAGCCAGCGCCAGGCGAAGAGGCCCGCGAGCCCGCTCCACGAGCCCCACAGCCAGATCAGCGCCTCGAAGCCCCAGGCGTAGTTCACGTCGGGCCGGCCCCAGGCGGGCCAGGACCAGAGCTGAGTGGCGGGGACGCGGTGCTGCGTCCAGATGACCTTTCCCACCAGCAGGTGCTGCCAGAAGTCGGTGTCGTAGAGGAGATGGGTGACCGAGGTCACCACCAGCGCCGCGGCGACGAGCAGCACCACGAGCACGGCCGGGTGGCGCAGCGACAGCGCGGGGGCGGGCTCGAGCGGCGGCGGTCCGGCGTGCGCCCGCCGGCGGGCGTTGCGATCGCTGCGGCTCTTGCGTCCGGCCATGAGGTCGGCTCCGGGGTCCAAGGCAGGGAGTCCGAGCCTGCCCGAAGCGCGGCCCGATGACAAACCGGGCCCGACCACCGTGCCGGCGCGCCGGACCGCGCCCCCGGCTTCCGGTTCGCGAAAGGGCGCGGCCACGCGGACCGCGGGCGGGGCTGGTGAACAGGCTAGGCGGGCCGCAGGAATCCCAGCCGGCGGTGGATGCGCTGGTTGTTCAGCGCGCGGTTGCAGGTGGTGTAGCACTCCCAGCAGATGGGCCGCTGCGTGCGCGACATCTCGAGCGACCGCCGGCGGTAGTCCGCATAGCGGGGCCCGGTCCAGAGGCGGGCGAAGTCCTCCTCCACCACGTTCCCGAGCCGCAGGTCCTCGCAGTAGCAGCAGGGCACCACGGTGCCGTCCGGGCCGACCACCGTGAAGACCCAACCCTCGTAGCAGGGCAGCCCACGCTGCAGCGGGTTCTCCTGCGGGGCGCGCGCGCCCACGCGCAGCGGCAGATCCCGCGCCAGGTTCGGCAGGTCGTGCGCGATGCCGGCCGCTTCGAGTCGGCGGCTCCAGCCCGGGATCGCGGCCAGCACGCCGCGGGCCTGCGCCTCGTCCAGCTGCAGGTGCGCCGTCTCGGGCAGCTCGCCCATCACGAACGCCGTCACCGCGTCCACCCGGAGGTCGCACATCAGGCCGACGGCGGCGTCGAAGTCCTCGGCGTTGTCGCGGCACAGCACGAAGGTCGCGCGCACGTGCGGCCGGCGCGCGCCGGAGGCCCGGCGGCGCGCGAGTACCTCGCGCAGGATGCTCAGCGCCCGGTCCCAGAGGTCCTTGCCCGAGACGCGCGCGTACACCTCTCGCGTGCCCGCGTTGAGCGAGAGGCTCAGGCGGTCGAGCCCGCACTCCACCAGCGTGGCAGCCAGGTCGGGGCGGGCCAGCGTGCCGTTGGTGACGAGGCTGCAGTCGAGCCCCGCGCCCTTGATGATGCGGACGATGGCGGCCAGCTCGGGGTGGGCGATCGGGTCGCCCTTGCCCGAGAGCTCCACGCGGCCCACGCGCATCCGCGCCAGCGAGCGGCACAGCGACGCGACCGTGTCCGTGGACATCGTGCGCCGGTCGCCCGCGTACGTCCGGCGGGCGGTGATGGGCGTGGCGAGGCAGCTGCCGTGGGACTCGCAGAAGGAGCAGCGGAGGTTGCACGCGTGCGTGACCTCCAGGCTGACGATCTGCGGGCCCACCAGGGGCCTGCGCGTCACGATGCCCAGCAGCCGCAGCCCGCGCTCGACGAGCGCCGCCGGTCCGGTTCCCTCCAAGTGCACCTCCGTGGGTGGTGCGTCTGGGGCTCGATTGTAGCAGCCCGGGCGTGTAGTCTGTGCGCCTTCGAGACTGCCCCCGGGCGCGCCCGCGCGCCGGGACCAGGCACGTGGAGGTCCGCAGCGCCATGAGCCGAAAGGAAGCCCGCGCCCCGCGCGCGGACTCGCGCCGGATCTGGACGAGCGCGCTCGACGTGATCGAGCGCGTGGGCAACCGGCTGCCCGACCCCATCACCATCTTCGTCATCCTGGCCGGCGTCGTGCTGCTCGCCTCGTGGCTGTGCGCCCGGTTCGGCGTGACGGCGGTCCACCCGAAGGACGGCTCGATCATCGCCGCGGTGAACCTGCTCGACCGCGACGGCGTGCGCCGCATCTTCACCGAGGCGGTGCGCAACTTCATGAACTTCGCCCCGCTCGGCATCGTGCTGGTGGCCATGATCGGCGTGGGCGTGGCCGAGCGCACCGGGCTGATCGCGCTCACGCTGCGCGCCTTCATGTCGAGCATGCCGCGCACCCTGCTCACCGCCACCGTGGTGTTCTCCGGCATGCTCGCCCACCTCGCGGCCGACGCCGGGGTCATCATCCTGCCGCCGATCGGGGCGCTGCTATTCGCCGCCGCCGGACGGCACCCCCTCGCCGGGCTCGCCGCCGCCTTCGCCGGCGTGGCAGGCGCCTTCAGTGCCAACGTCCTGCCCTCGCCGCTCGACGTGCTGCTCATCGGCTTCACGCAGGAGGCGACCAAGGCCTCGAAGCTGCTGCCCGGCTACGACCCGCAGGTGCTGGGCAACTACTACTTCCTCGCGGTGACCGCGCCCCTGCTCACCATCGTCGGGACCTGGGTGACGCACCGCTTCGTCGAGCCGCGTCTCGGCCCGTGGCAGAAGCAGGAGGAGCACCACCTCGCCGACATGACACCCGAGGAGCGGCGCGGCCTGGGCGCCGCGGGCGTGGCGACCCTGCTGACGCTGGCGGTCTTCCTGCTGCTCGTGCTGCCCGCGCAGGCGCCGCTGCGCGGGCCCGGCGCGACCACCATCGCGACCCTCAAGCCCTTTTTCGACAGCATCGTCGTGCTCATCATGATCCTGTTCCTCATCCCCGGCCTCGCCTACGGCCTGGCCTCGGGGCGGATCCGCAGCGACCGCGACGTGGCGAAGATGACCGGCGAGTCCATGGGCAGCATGGGCACGTACATCGTGCTGGCCTTCGCTGCCGCGCAGTTCGTGACCTACTTCAACTGGTCGAACCTGGGCGCCATCATCGCCATCGGCGGCGCCAACTTCCTCAAGGGCCTCGGTCTGGCCGGCGCGCCGCTGCTGGTGGGACTGATCCTGTTCTCGGGCTCGTTCGACTTCTTCGTCACCTCGGCCTCGGCCAAGTGGGCCATGATGGCGCCCGTCTTCGTGCCGATGTTCGCCATGCTCGGCTACACGCCCGAGTGCACCCAGGTGGTGTTCCGCATCGGCGCGTCGGTGGTGAACATCATCACGCCCTGCTTCCCCTACCTGCCCATCATCATCGCGGCCGGCCGGCGCTACGACCCCAAGTTCGGCACCGGCACCCTGATCTCGCTGATGGTGCCGTACTCGCTCTCGTTCCTCGTGGTGTGGACGCTGCTCCTGCTCGTGTTCTACGGGCTGAACTGGCCCATCGGCCCAGGCGTGATGATGCGGCTGCCGGGGTAGGGGGCGGGGAGCGAGTCGGGCAGACACCGCGAATCGCGACGCGGCTGGATGGCTCCCGGCTGCTCCGCGGGCCCGCCGGCGCCTCATAGGCCCCCAACGTCGCGAACCCCGACCGTATCCCAGACGCTCCTTGCCGTGTGAGCAAGGCCTGATGGATACTCGCCGCCTCAGCACCCCGCCCCGTCATGCCCCGACGTGGAGGACCAATGCCGGTCGCGGCCTGCCTCGGACAGGATCCGCATGGCGTGCTCACGCCCACCCCAGCCCTGGTGCGGGAGGGCCCGCCGCCGGGCGCGCCCAGCCCCGCGGGCCCGCGGCTGCTCGACCAGGTCCGCGCCGCCATCCGCCTGCGGCACTACAGCCGCCGCACCGAGAAGGCATACGCCGGCTGGATCCGGCGCTTCATCCTCTTTCACGGGAAGCGCCATCCCGCGGAGATGGGCAAGGCCGAGGTGTCCCGCTTCCTCAGCCACCTCGCGGTCGAGGCCAAGGTCAGTGCGTCCACGCAGAACCAGGCTCTCAGCGCCTTGCTCTTCCTCTACGGCGAAGTCCTGAACCAGGACCTCGGCTGGCTCGACGAGATCGTCCGGGCCAAGCGCCCGGCACGGCTGCCCGTGGTGCTCGCTCGCGAAGAGGTCAGAGTGCTGCTGCACGCGCTCGACGGCGTCGAGGCGTTGATGGCCTCACTGCTCTACGGCGCCGGCCTGCGGCTGCTCGAATGCTGCCGCCTGCGGGTGAAGGACGTGGACTTCTCGCGCGGCGAGATCCTGGTGCGCGACGGCAAGGGGGCGCGCGACCGCGTGACCCTGCTGCCGTCGGCGGTGGCAACGCCGCTGGCGGCGCACCTCGGCCGCGTGCGAGCGCAGCACGAGCGAGATCTGCGCGAAGGCCTTGGCAGCGTGGAGCTGCCGCTCGCCCTCGAGCGCAAGTACCCGCGCGCTGCGTTCGAGTGGGGCTGGCAGTGGGTCTTCCCGGCCACCCGGCACTACACCGACCCCGTCTCGGGGCGCAGGCGCCGGCACCACCTGCACGAGTCCGTCCTCCAGAAGGCTGTCCGTGAGGCCGCGCTCCGGGCCCGGATCGCCAAGCCCGCCAGTTGCCATGCCCTGCGGCACTCGTTCGCGACCCACCTGTTGGAGAACGGCTACGACATCCGCACCATCCAGGAACTGCTCGGTCACAAGGACGTGAGCACCACCATGATCTACACACACGTTCTCAACCGCGGCGGCCGCGGCGTGAGGAGCCCCCTCGATGGCGGAGCCTGAGCGGGCAGTGGTCATGAACCGGTGGGGAAGGGGCTGTGGAACTGGGCTGCCCGGCCGGGTGGCGCCCCGCGGCTCGCCTCAGGACGGGATACACCGCCGGGGCTCGGCGGCGTATCCAGCTACACGGCGAAGCATGATGTGGCGGCGCGATGGTAGACTGCCGTCGCCGCGACCGGTGCGCCCGGTCGCCCGTGCTACACGGGCCACGCCGGAGCGGATATCCGGCTACATGGAACTGTTTACTTTGCGTTAGGCAGTGACTGAATCTATTCACACCCTAAAGGAGATGTTCTGCATTGGACATTCCACGGATCTTCAACATCACCGAAAGTGCTCACCGCATCCATAACCCGTTCACACCCGAAAAGCTCGCCACTCTCGGCGCGGCGCTGCGTGTGGAAACGGGAACCCGAGTGCTCGACCTCGGCAGCGGTTCGGGGGAGATGCTGTGCACCTGGGCACGCGATTACGGAGTCATCGGCACCGGCATCGACATGAGCCAGTTGTTCACCGAGCAA
>Ga0315295_10002073_pt1 | contig 17066 bp, 14 predicted proteins | sample YL17G14_0_MG_FD_204453 | JGI IMG/M metagenome (GOLD analysis project Ga0315295, IMG submission 204453) | Sediment microbial communities from Yellowstone Lake, YNP, Wyoming, USA - YL17G14_0 | ecosystem: Environmental > Aquatic > Freshwater > Lake > Sediment | place: USA: Wyoming | collected... | reverse complement strand
AAGTTCCCTTACTAAACACAAAATAATCAATCCCGGACAGACCATGTAATTTTCCTTCTTTTTTTATTTTTTGGCGCAACATATTTTCCCAATCTGATTTTTTAAAATCGATTTGCTCATTTATTTCGAGGTCTATCCTCTGGCCTATCATTAAAAAACTCTGTTCTTTAATTCTCTCTACTGCCCTAGTAAAATCTCCGGTTAAAATAATATCTGCGTTTATATAAACCAAAATATCATGTTTTGATATGTCTTGAGCTTTTTCAAAAACATCATTGATTAAAGGAGTGCCAAATTCGTTTTTTTTAATTCCTTGGATATGCTTAATATTAAATTCTTTTGCAATTTCATCTACCCCCTCGTCGTCTCCTAATAAAATAATTTCACATGCCGGGCTTAAATTCAACCAACTTAATATTGCATTCCTTTGAATTAAATCGTATCGACCATTAAAAAATCTTGGAACTGTAAATATAGTTAACATAATTAAGGTGTAATTGCTGTTATCAAAAGATGCCATCCAAAATTTCTTTCCAACCAACGAAATAAAGGCTTGGGTAAATAACGAAAATACCAAACTTTATTATATTTATATTTAATATAATCTGAAATTTTATATGGAAAAATGTGATCAACCGAAACGTTTGTCGCTTTAAATCCTCTTAATAAATTTTTAATTTCTTTCTTAGAGTACGTATAAGTAATTGGACAACCAGTTTGGGCTTCCGAGTATTTAGCTATTAATTCTTTTAATTTCCAAAAGGCCCCTTTCCCATATTTGAATAATATCCAAAAGACCTTCCATGAATAAGTATAATAAACCATTATTTTAATAACGGTTCCCGGTTTTATGTAATGGCGTATCTCTTTAATAACTTTTTCCGGATGGGGCGTGTGGTGGATTACCCCGAAAGAATAAATTAAATCATAAGGTTCTGGCGGCACAACCTCAGACAGCTCTTCAGCGTCACTGCAATAAAATTTAATTTTATCTTCTAAACCATAAACTTTTGCCCGCTGTCGGACCAAATCTAGTGATTTTTCGGAAATCTCTACCGCTGAAACATCAGCTCCGGCTCTGGCAAAATTAATTGTATCTGTTCCTATCCCGCAACCTATTTCCAGAATCTTTTTCCCGCGCCATTTTTTAAAATCTGCAAAAGCCGGAATATGAGGCTCCACAAAATATTTCCTTTTTTCCACTTCGTCGAAATATTGTTTCGTACCGACCGGACTAACAGAATGCCTGATGTTGCAGGGCCGTCCGTCCCAGTATTTTTTTACCTCTCCGATTGACACTTTATTAAATGAAACACCCATAGATGTTTTTATTTGTTAACTTTCTTATGTCTTAAAATTAATAAACCGTCCGAGGGAATCGAAACCCAGCCGTAAAAATCATGTTTAGTCAGCCCGCTTTTTTGAGGAATATGCAGTATCACGTCATAAAACTTTTTGGTAAAAATCACTATTTCCTCGGCGAGATACTCTTCATGAATACCTATTAGCCAATAATCCACTAGTCCGTCTCTTATCGAATTTTCCGCTCCTTTTATAACATTGAATTCGTTTCCCTGGACATCCGTGTGAGCGATGTTTACCTTGTCAAAGTTATATTTTTTTATAAGCTCGTCCACAGTAAAACTCTTGACTCTATCTCCACTCCCATAGGTTATAGATTGACCGTAGAAACTGGCCGGGTCCAAAGAGGTATCAAAATTCACGAATCCTTTTCGATCGGAAACTACCCCACGTAACACTTCGCCATTAATATTTTGTTTTTTAAAATGTTCTACTATCCATTCAAAATGAGTAGGTTCGGCCTCAACGGCAAGGCATCTGTAAGTTTTGTTTTCTGCATTAGGAACGAGCCTAAAATCAACGATTCCAGCGAGCTCAAGAGAGATTCTCCCTGCGCCTGCCCCTAGCTCAAATATTTTTATCTGTTCGTCTTTAATTTCGTTGATAATGGACAAAAAACACTGGCTTTCAAATTCCTCTTCTGTCAATCCTTTTTCTACCTTGCTGATTTCTTCGCAGAATTTCCTAAACTCGGGGGAAAGAGTTTTTTCCATCTCCCAATAACCATACCATCTTCTCTCCCATCCCGTAGTTTCCGGGGGCACAAAATTTTTGGCATCAATATTTTCCCATTTTTTGAAGGGAAAGGGGGTTACCTTTGGTTTAAATTCTTTTATCCTATTTTTTACAGCGAAAAAATTCCTTTTGAGTATTTTCTTCCAGAAAGAAAATCTGAGGAATTTTTTCTCTAAAATTATATTTTTAAATGTTTTGGTTCCCATTTATTTTAAAGGGTTTTCTGTTAATTTTTCTTTACCAAGTCCCCATTTTTCGTCATTTATTATTAGAGGTTTTCTCGCCTTCATCATTTTTCTGACACAATTTTTATAATCCTGGTATTCATTGTAGTATTTGGCTCTGTTTACATAACTTCCGTGCGACTGGTGATATATTCTTTTTCCTTTGTTTAAAATTTTTTGAAAAAGCCCGGAGCTTGCTGCAATAAAACATAGATAGCTATCTACAAAACACGGAAGAGGTAATTCGGGATATCCTTTCAATTTTTCCCATTGATCTTTAGACATTAAAAAGAAATCTCCGGATGCATTTGTATGAATTTTGGTATCAAAACTTCCGGTTATTCGGTTTTTCAGCGTTCCCAAAACAGATCTTAAATACCCCGCATCGATATAAGGAAATTCTCTATTCAAGCTGCCTTCTAGGGTGTGTTTTTTTGTCCAATTCTTCTCGCTAAAATCAAGTATTTCCGCAATATTATCTCCGAAAGGAACCGAGTCGGGGATATCATACCTGTCAATTCTGTAAAAATAATTACCAGAAAGGTTTTTTTTGGCTAGAAATTTTATCAGTTCTTCGTTGAAAATTATGTCGGGATTCGTGACCAAAACGTATTCCCCGTTTGCCCTTCTCGCGCCTACGTTTTTTGCCAGAAATTCAAACATTGGCATTTTTTCCGATCTCGGGAGCTGATTGTGCAATTCTGGCGGAACCTCGATAAACCTTACCTTTGCGTATTTTAGATTTGTGGGCCAAATTATTGCATCTGCAATCTTCTCTTTGTCTTTCGGCGGATTCCAATCAATTATTACTAATTCCGAATCAAGTGAATATTTTTCCAATAAACCCAAAAGGACTTCTGCAAAATTATTCATCCGGTGCAGAAAATTCCCTCCATAATCATCATTACGAGCGACTATTACAAAACTGATATAGGGATTTTTTTTCATGATTAAAGATATTTTTCGACATCTTTTATCCATTTAGGCCAGAGCTTCGAATAACTTCTAGGAACAAAATCCTCCTTTTCAATCTTTTCATTTAGGTAAATGAAATTTTCTGTTATATTTTTACTCTTAAGACTGGTGTTTCGCAGAAGTTCTAATAATCTTTTTTGCATTGTAGCGAAAGCTATTTCTCTTCCAATCTCCCTCCAAGTTCTTTCTGGCGTTCTTGGATTTCTTTCCTGTCTAACTGTTGCCGGTCCAAAAACTAAAGTGTAATCTGTTTCCCATAATAATCTTTCTGTTATATAGGAACTCCATATATCATCATTCCTGTCAAAGTATGAATCATAATTCAGTAATGCTGGTGCAATCAGTTCTCTTAAGAAAGCTGTGTTCTGTGAATTATAGGGCGCGAAAATGTTCTTTCCCACAGCTACGGGTTCTTTAAATTTAGCTATCATTTTTTTTCCTTTCTCCATATCTCTTGTCATTCTGCATATCCCGTCAACATCGGGTTCATCCAGCCATAAATTTGCTTGAATGCCTACTTTAACTTCCTTTTTTTGAAAATCGTATTTTTCTTCTTTATTTATATCCTCATACAGCGTGCCTCTCTGCCATATTACACCTCCGGTGATATACCTTAATATATCAAAGAAATCCCTATTCTCAACGACATTTAAGTTTGTCGTCTTGCCCAAAAGCGGAAAGTCCCAATTCTCCAGGGGGAAATTATCATTATCAACGGTAGCGATAATATCCGCTCCGTTAGCTAAAGCATGGATATAACCGATGTTCCGCCTCTGTACGTGATTCCAGGGAAAATTCTTGCAAATATTATACGGTAATTTTTTCTGGTTTTCTACGGTAAGCACTTCGGCTCCGGGAAGGTTTATTTTCGGAGTTTTCAGGTCGCAGACAATAATAAATTCCCAGCCGTTCATTTTAGAATATCTTTCTAATTCCGGCGAGTCGTATATTGTTGTGGTAACTATAATTTTTTTCATAAATATTTTTTAAATTTAATTGTTAATTATTTATCAAAATATTTTAAACCCAGGCAAAAATCTTTTTTTCGCCTTTTATTATCTTATATTCCGGCACAAAGTCCTTTATCATTTTTTCTAAAACTTCGGGGTCATCGGGGCGATGATAAATGCAAATGGCCAGCTTAGGCTTGAATTTCTTAATAGTGTTCCTGGCTCCCATTAATAAATTCCTTTCCATGCCCTCAACGTCCGATTTGATGAAATCTATTTTGGCGATTTCGTTTTCTTCCATAAATTCGTCCAGAGTTATTTGGTTCACTTTTTCCCTGCTTCCTTCATTGTCAAAAAAACCGGAAGAGCACTCCAAACTTTCGGGAAATATGGAGAAACTCAGTTCTCCTTTCTTTTCTCCTAAAGCAAATGGCACAATTTCCACATTTTTTAATCCGTTCAGCTCTATATTCCTTTGCAATAATTTCTGAGTGGCCGTCACCGGCTCAAAAGCGAATACTTTACCCCGTTCTCCTGTTTTTTTTGCCGCCAGGAGTGAAAACATACCGATGTTGGCACCGGCATCAATCACCCAGTCGCCTTGCCCTACTTTAACTTCGTCTTTTTCATAAGGTCCGTCATCCCCGGGGAAAAAATCCAGCAAACCGATTTTTTCATCGGCTGATTTCTTGACATAAGGATAAATCAAGGAGGCATAGTCAACGGCAAAATGGCTTATTTTCAGATTGCAGGGGTAAAAAAATTTTATCAGCCCCGTATCTAAAATTAAATCGTCCTTGCCCGCTTTTTCCGTTTTTATCAGAGGGCATCTTAAAACCTCGCTGAATATGATTTTTTCCGCCAGATGGCTGCGGGCCGGTAAAAGAGTCCAGATAATTACCTTTAAGTTTCTATCTTTGCATTTTTTATGCAAGAATTCCATTCGCCATTTTATTTTGTCAGTTAATTTCATGAAAATAATTGATTATTGAGCAAAAATCTTTTTTTCGCCTTTGATTATTTTATATTCCGGCACGAAATCTTTTATCATCTTTCCCAGAAGTTCGGGGTCGTCAGGAAGATGATATGAGCAAATGGCAATTTTTGGTTTGAATCTTTTAATCGTATTTTTCGCTCCTGCCAGCAGATTTCTTTCCATTCCCTCAACATCGGCTTTAATGAAATCTATCTTGGAGATTTTGTTTTCTTCCATGAATTCATCCAGGGTTATCTGGTTTACCTTTTCCACCTTGCCCTTATAATCAAAAACGGCTGATGAGTTACCTAAATTCCCGACCGGAGTGGAAAAATCCAATTCTTTCTTTTTTTCTCCCAGGGCAAAAGGTATGACTTCCACGTTTTTTATTCCGTTAAGTTCTAAATTCCTTCTGAGTAATTTCTGCGCTTCCGAAATCGGTTCAAAGGCGAAAATCCGGCCCTCGCTCCCCACCTTTCCCGAAGCATAAATCGAAAACATCCCCATATAGGCACCGGCATCAATGACCCAATCGCCATTTTTCAATTTTATGTTTTCTCTTTCATAAATTCCCTCGTGCTGGGGAAAAAAATCTAACAAACTTACTTTATCCCCTTTTTTCTTAAGATAAGGATAAACCAAGTCAAAATATACTCCCATGACCGAAGCCAAATTAAGGTTGCGGGGATAAATTATTTTCATCATCTCCATATCAAATACTAAATCATCTTTGTCAAGATTTTCTATTTTTACCAAGGGACATTTTTTAATTTCCCTTTCTATTATTTTTTCCGCCAGCCTGCTGCGGGAAGGCAAAATACTGTAAAAAAGAACTTTCAATCTCTTCCCTTTGGCCTGCCTTATGATGAATTGCAGCCGCCATTTAATTTTATCTACAAACTTCATATTAATTATTTAAACTTAGCAATTAGTATCCTTAATCTTGCCCTTAATTTGATGGGAATAAAATTACGCAAAGCAAAACGCAAAATATTATAAAGCGAATGAGGCGAGGGGGTAAAATAAGAAACATGGGCTGATTCTTCATAGTGGTCTAATTTAACGATCTTTACTCTTGTTCTAGACGCAATAGTTTTTATCTCGTTAGGATACTTTAATAAAATATCTTCGTGTATTGCAGTCCACCGCTTACTATAAGCAATCTCCAGAGCTTCGTTCCAGATTTTCTCAAATTTTTGCTTTGGCATATCGCAGAACAAATATTTGGACGCAATTGAAAAATTACCCAAATTTGACCAATCAATATCTTTTTTTGGCAAAGTACCATTATTAATAAACTCTCTATAGAAAGGACTGCCTGGTAAGGGTCTAAAAATTGAAATACCCTCTACGTTGCAATTAATATTTTGCATGAAAGCAAGGGTTTCTCTCATTTCGGTCTCGGTTTCCCCGGGAAAACCGATTATGAAAGCAGCAACCAAACTTAGGCCTGCTTCTCTTACATGAGCACACGCTCCTTTATTCATCTCGACTGTTGTTTTCTTATTCATTAATTGAAGCATCCGATCAGAGCCACTCTCAATTCCAATATTTACTCCGCAACATCCGGCTTTTTTCATTAGTTTTAATGTATCCAAGTCAATTTGGCTAGCTCGTATAGGAGCAAACCACCTCTTGCTACTATAGGGATAAAAAATCTTCTCACGAATAAATCCTTCACATATCTTGTACAGGCGCTCTTTGATGGCAGCTATCGTATCATCCCAGAATGTAATAACATCAATATCGTATGTTAAAAGATATTTTACCATTTCGATTATGTATTCCGGAGAATGATAGCGAAAAGGTTTTGACCAATCGCTGGCACAAAATTTACAAGAATAAGGACAACTTCTTGAAGTAATGGCGCCGAGTCCTTTATATCCCCAACCATTTATCGTATTTATGGTAAAATCGGTGTAAAATTTACTATTTACAAGGTCGTAATTTGGAAATGGATATTTATCAATATCTAAAATTACAGTTCTTTTTTCGAATTTTTCTACGCAATCTCTATGCATAAGACCTTGTATGCTTCTAATATCCTTTCTCTCTAAAATATCAAGGCAAACTTCTTCTCCGGGTCCGACACATATTGCATCTATGTCTGGAATTTCTTGGAAGGTTAATATCGGCTCTACCGATGAATGAACTCCCCCTGCAATAATTATAATATTTGGGAATCTCTTTTTAAGCTCGCGTGAAATATTTTTTGCTTCGTCAAATAACGCCGTAAATATATCTATTCCAATCATGTCGGGTTTAAATTCATCTACGATATTTAAAACAAATTGGGCGTAATCATTTGTTTTGTATTTAAAGATGAGCTCACGGCAGTCTATAATTTTAATATTATAACCCTTTGAGTGGAGATAACTGCTTATTGTCATCAATCCGATAGGAGGTATACGAACAATATCCCAAGAGGGCGTCTTAGATTTGTCAAAATCGTAATTGCTGGGTGGTAATATAAAAACCGCTTTGGATTTCATGAAAGAATCGGCTGACGAATACTGGATTTTATCGCAAATTTATTTCTTATCCAGATTTCTGCCACTTCATAAATTCCGAAAAAGGCAGTGACATAAAACAGGTCTCCCAAAAAGGTATTTTTCAAAAACGGCAACGCCATCACATAACATTGAATCAATCCCTGAATAGTTTTAGCATACCAGGGAGTAAAGACCCAAACGGAAAAATTGGTTAGCGCAAAAAATATCACCGAACCAGAAATGGAACCGACAATAACGGTTTGCCATTTCTTGTGTTTTTTCAACCAAAAACCCAAAAGGACGCAAAGCAAAAAACTCCCGTAAACAGAAATCATAAGATTGGTCTCGTAATGTCCAATAAATACGTCAGAAATAGCCATTACCACCAAAGGTATAGTCAGGGCTATTTTTTTTGATAAATAAACTCCTCCGAATAAAGCCATGGCGGCGATCGGAGAAAAATTAGGAGGATGAGGTGAAAGCCTCAAGCCAATCCCTATCAAAATTAAAATCAGGGCGATTATAAATTCTATAATTTCTCCTTTTTTGGAAACGATATTTTTTTTCATATATATTGAAAAATAAATTATTAATAAATTATTCCTATAATACTAAAAGGGGGATTTTTCGAATTTAAATTCCACTTTATCTCCTGCATTTAATTCTTTTTTATCGGCTGAAACCTGGGGCATTTCTCCGTTTACATAATAAAGCCAGTAGTTTCCTTCTTGGCCATTTTCTTTATTGCCGATGGCTTCGACAAAAATTCCTACATCATAATTTTTTGTTTTCAGCATAAAATTCAATCTGTTTGTTCCGTATTCCAATAAGGAAAAGGCTGTCATCCCATTTTGAAATTCCGCATCCAAAACCTGGGAAGATTCCTGCCCATTGTTAATAACAAGACTAACCTTCTCTTTTATATTTTCTTCCTGCGATTCATTCCCTACAAAGAAAAGGAGATTTTCCCGATAAGAAAATAATATCCACCCCGTCGTAACAAATATTACTAGTATCAATATTATTAAAATATTCGTTTTTTTCATTGTATTCTTTTTTAATTGATAAGTTATTTTTTCTCGTAGTGTCTCGCCCCTCTAAAATTAATTTCCCCTTTGAAATATAAATCGGAAAAAGAATTGATAAGTTTATTCGCCTCATCCATGTTTTTCGAAGCATGCTTAAAATGGTCGGTTATTAGCTCCTTATTGGCTTCAAACAGCAATCTATAAAATTCTTCATCGGGAATGTCCGTAAAATTTACTGTCAGAAGGTCAGAATTTTTAAACTTGTTGAAAAAGTCTTCCGGACCAGACAGCAATCCTCTTTTTGTGGCTTCATTATAAAGATCACATCCAGGATAGGGAGTTACCGGCCTGATGGTTCTTATCTGATAATAAGTATTGTATTTTTTAATCATATTGACGTTGCTTCTTAATGATTCTGCAGTATCCCCCTTGTTCCCCCAGATAAAATTCAAACCCATTCCTATACCGACTTTTCTTGCGACCTCCAAAGCTCCGATGTTTTGTTCCACAGTCGTGTGTTTTCCCATCAGATCCAAGACCTTCTGATTCGATGATTCAAAACCGAAGTTCAGAAGCTTGCATCCTGACTCTTTCAGCCATATGGCTGATTCTTCATCGAAAATATCGACCCTGGCATTGCAACTGTACTTTATTTTGATGTTATTTTTCTTCACTGCGTCACGGAATTCCAATATTCTTTTTTTGGGATAATTGAAGAGTTCATCAAACATCGGAAAATAAGTGACGCCGTATTTTTCATTCAGAATTTTCAGTTCACCCATCAAATTGTCCATACTCCGAAATCTTATTCCTCCCTCCATGCGGTAGCAAAAATTGCACCTATTTATGCATCCCCTGCTTGTCAATATTCCAAGGGTTTTTTCATTCTCTTCTGCATCATAAAACTTCAAACAATTGGTGTATTTTTCCATCGGAAACAAAGACCATTCAGGAAAGGGAATTTTATCCAAATCAAAAATAGGCAATCTCCTCTCATTAACCATGACTCCGTTTTTGCCCTTATAAGCAATGCCTTTTATCTTGGAAAGGTCTCCGTTTTCTAATTTGCATTTCAGAAGTTTCACTATGGTTTCTTCCGCTTCCCCGATAGCCACAATATCGGCACCAGTTTTTTTGATTACATATTCGGGAATCGGGCTGGGACCGTGTCCTCCTAAAACCAGCCAGGCGCCTTTTTTGTACCTATTAATAATCTCAGAGAGCCCAAGGACGGTTTCCTTGAATCTGGCTGCCAAAAAACCAAATCCAATCAAATCGTATTCTTCGTTTTCTAAAAAAATTTTGGCCAGCTCTTCGTTGGAATAATGAAAAACATCCTGGCAGCAAATTCTCACGTCAACTCCTTCTTTTTTTAACATCGCTGCCATATAACCCATCCCTATAGGAAAAAGGTTGTCCTCTTGGTAGATATCGTGAATGATAAATAAAACTTTTCCTTTTTTGGTCATTTTTAGATATTCTTTCCTTTTATCTTTTTATTAAATAAAAATTCCAGTAATCCGATGAAACTAGAAAATTCTTTTTTCCCCAAACATTCTGTTTCTTTTTCGTGGAAATTATTGTAGTATCTGTCGTCTCGTATTTTTTTTAGAATGTCGATAAATTTTTCCTCGTTGTCGATATATTCCACTCCTTTGAAGTTTCTGTAACCATCCCCTAGAAGTTCCTTTTTAAAATCTAAGCCAAAAATTGGTTTTTGGGGACATATTAAGGAAGCGGTATAAAGCGTGATGCTTGTCGGCGGGAAACCAATTACCGCGTCACTTATTTCGGTATAAGCATCGGCCCATTCCGACCGGTCAACGACTTCAATATTACCAGAAATAACTTCAAAAATCTTTTTAATTTCCAGAAATTCCTGAAGCTTGGCTTCGGGATGGGGTTTTATAAAAATCTTCCAGTCTTTAAGAATTCCGCTTATCAATGTCAATATCCTTATTCTTTCTTCTTTTGTTTCATTCTTTGGAATCAAGGCAAAATTATTCCTCCTGATTCCTATTTGGGAATGTGGCCACATTATGGTAAGAATCTTTTTCCCAGACTTAAGTTTATCGGCGTTTTTAAGAACGAATCTTTTTTTCAGAAATTCCCTTATTTTGCCGTATTGCTCGGGATATGGCTTTGAAAGATTATATAATTTCTCGGCAGGCATCCCTTCCCTCAGAGCCATATCGTAATCATTTTTCAAAAAAGAAATGTAATAATCAGAGCTCTTGCCGGAAAGATTTTTGGAAAGTATACAGCCTGGCTCTTTCTTAAACGGCATCTCTCCAACCATTAATGGCAAAATCCAGTAATAAAGGAAATGACCAATGTGTTTCCGTAATTTCTCCCAGTAAAAAGTTACGGGAAAGGGCAGTAATTTTGATTTTTTCAGATAGGCGCTCGACAGAATAATCCAAGCACCCAATTCTTTCGAGCTGAATATTCTCGGACTGAATGGGGAGATATTCAAAGCCCCCTTTCTCTGGGCGATTCTTCTCAGATAAAGAGAGAAAGGATAGACTACACCGCCCGTAACGACTATATCGGGGTTATAATGCAAAATCACATCCTCTGCGGTTTTGTACAAAGCCTTATTGTTCTTTATCATCAGCCCGAGCGAATTTGAAGGATATTTTATTTGGACTATTTCTTCCAGTTTCGGGAAAAATTTTTTGTCTTTAAGAACTTTTTCTATTTCAGGATCAAGTTTGTCCGCAAGCAAAATCACGGGATGAACTTGGGCAATTTCAAAAACAAGCCAAATAAGCAAGGAACGAAAACCAAATGAAGTTCCCGCATAAAAAAGTACTCTGGGACCGGGAAAATCTTCTTTTTTTATTTCTTTCGTTTTTTTCTTAGCCATTCTGTTTTTGAATTCTTATATGTTCTCACGTGCGCTCAATAATAGCAGAATTATCAGAAACCTTCCGTCGGAAAAGGAAATGTTTTTTATCTTGCCTTCTCTGAAATTTCTGACAAATTTCTCCATTTCAGATGTAACAAAAATACTGTTGTCAAAAACATCCCTACACTTTTCAAAATTTATTTTTCTTCTCATATAATCATATACCGGACCCTTCAAAAAGTATTCGTTATAAATGTTTATGTCTTCAATTTCGGATAAATAGGAATGAGGCCCTGATTTAATTACTTTCATCAGCTCTGGAGGAAAAATCTTTTCTGCCAAAAGTTTCAACGGATATTTTATTGGTTTCCATTCCAACCCCCTGCCAAATGATTGAGGCATTTTGTAGAGAAATCTAAACAAATGTGAATCTAAAAAAGGAAAACGCACGTTTTCCAATCCTGACCGATATATCTGTATGGGCGGACCCTGTAAATGGAAGGAAGCATAAAGACTGGAGAAATAGTAATACAGATTATTTTTATTTATGTTTTTTACCGCGTCTTCAAAATATTCTTTTCTCAACCATTTATTAAAGGCAGTAAAGGCAGAATCCTTAACAAATCTTTTGTAATCAATTTTCCTAAAAGGCACTCTTATATCCGAATAAATAAAGGATAGCAGGTAATAATAGATTTTGTCTTCACGGTTCAAATTTTTCACGTCAGCAAATTCTTTGTCCTGATTGAAAAATCTGAATATTTTATATACGGAATCGCTCAGGAATTTATTGTTCTTCAACCTTTCGAAAAATGTCGGGCTGAACAAATAATTTTTCATCTTGTCTCCGTATTCCAAAAAATTATCATCTTGGCCAGGCAAGGAAATGTATTGAGAAAACCCAAAATTATGCAAGGAATCTGAGCCGTTTCCGTTGAAAACTACCGTTTCTTTGCCGTATTTTTTCTTGATGTGTTTTACCATACACATCCAGTTCGCCGGCGCAAGGAAAAGCAAAAACATTTTATTCATCCAAGGATCTTCAAGAACTGTCTTGGCTATATCGACTGTTTCTTTTTCCCGGTAATCGATTTCCACGACGTCTATTTTTACGCCTAAAATCTTTCCTATCTTCAGGGATTTTTCTACTTCATATTCGTTAAAACATCGACCATCGGACATGACGACTTTTACGATAACCCCTCTCACTTTTTTCTTTCCTAAATTTTTCGCAAGCACAGCCAGAAGCATCGTCGAATCCCATCCGCCGGAAGTGAAGACCAAATTTAATTTTCTGGAAGCCCTGGATAATACTGCGTTTGTATACAATTTTTCATACCTAAGCAAATCCTTTTCGGTATAATCGGATATTTCAATATTTTTATCTTTGCTCTTTTCTATTGAAATTCGATTCCCAACTATCTTAATCGTTTCGTTGTGTCTTAATCGGTTTATTCCCTTAAAAATAGTCTGGCCTTTGGGAGGATAAAGCAGAATCGCGCTTATAAAACTGTTTTTTTCGTAACCCGGCACGCCGACATTGTCTATAATTTCCGTCAGATTGTCCGAAGCAAAAAAGACATCATTTTTGTAAAAATAATATACTTCTTTTTGCTTTAACTTGTCGCTGAATATTTTTACTGTTTCTTTTCTATGATCTATTTCTACTCCCAAAAATTCGCCCTCCACGTTGTTGATGAAATTTTCTATATCATATTTTTTCACCAAGGCAAGAAGCTTTTTGGCCACATTGTTGTCCAAAAGAATTTCTTTTGAAAATCCGTCTGAATCGTAATAAAATTTTCCGTCAAGAATAATTTTTTTACCTTTTTTCAAAAAAGTATGTATTTTTTTTGAAAAACTACCAAAATAAACCCTTTCACTAAAATTGATTCCTTTTTTTAGATTGTATTTTAAAATCATATTTTAAAAATTAATTATTATTTCAATTATTTAATTTAATTAAGTATTATCCAAGCTTTGGATTATTTGTCTCAGAGAATTGGCAATATAATCGATTTCTTTTTCTGTCAGATTATTGTAAAACGGCAGCGCAATCGTCGATTCGGAAACCTTCTCGGTTACCGGGAAATCTCCTGTTTTATAACCGAACATTTCAACGTAAAACGGCTCAAGATGAATTGGCGGAAAATAATCCCTAGCTGAAATGCCCATTTCTTTTAACTTTTGAGTTATTTTATCTCTATCTTTGCGGGAAAATCTTTCATCCAACCTGACAACATATACAAACCAACTCATCTTTACGTTCTTCTCAACAAAAGGGATTTTTATTCCTCCAATGTCCGCCAATTTTTTATTATAGGCCTGGGCCACCGCCTCTCTTTTCCCGAGAATTTCTTTTATCCTTTCCATTTGCGTTACCCCAAGAGCTGCACTCACCTCGGTCATCCTATAATTGTATCCCAGTCTGGAATGTGAAAGCCAGGAATCTCCCTCATCTCGTCCTTGGTTCCGCATACTTTGACAAAGCTTGGCTGTTTTTTCGTCATTTGTGATAACAATTCCCCCTTCACCGGTGGTAATTTGTTTATTAGGATAAAAAGCGAATACTGCTGCATTTCCAAAAGAACCGGTTTTTTTATTTTTGTATTCCGAACCGAGTGATTCGCATGCGTCCTCTATAACGGCTAAATTATGTTTTTGAGCAATTTCCATAATTTTATCCATTTCGCATGGATGTCCGAAAATGTGAACGGGTAAAATAGCTTTCGTTTTTTTAGTGATCTTTTCTTCAATTTTATTCACATCTATGCATAAAGTATTTTCATCTATATCAACAAAAACCGGTTTGGCCCTCTCAAAGAGCATGCAATTTGCTGATGCGATAAAACTAAATGGTGTCGTTATAACCTCGTCTCCATCTTTGATGTCTAGACTTCTTACGCAGAGATGTAATCCACTAGTTCCGCTGTTTACAGCTACCGCATATTTAACCCCGACATATTCTGCCATTTTCTTTTCGAATTCCTTCACTCGTGGCCCTATGCTTAGATACGGCGTTGAAAGAACCTGACTTATGATCTCTACTTCTTTATGAGTTATATCGGGACTCGAAAGTGGAATGCTTTTAAGTTCTGATAGCGTAACAAAACTAACCAGAACACCATTTTTATCAACCAAAGGAATTTCCTGGATGGATTTTTCAAGCATCTTATCCAAAAGCTCCGTAGCAGGAGCGCCTTCTCTCGCCATAATGGGGTTTTTAGTCATTATATTTTCAACTCTGATATCAAGATTTTTTCCCGCTAGCAATGCTCTACGCATATCTCCGTCGCTAACCACGCCGATGAGTTTTTTATTTTCATCTGTAACAAAAGCTATTTTAGATCCCGCTTTCTCAATATTTTCCATAACCTCCTTGATGGTCGCATCTTTCCTGGCGGAAATATAATTTAATTTTTCTTTTTTATCCATAATTTTGAGGTATATTTATGATTATTTTTATCAGATTATTTCTTCGTTGAAACCGCGTCTATACGGGGGGAAATAATCATCCGACATGTCGCCGCCATTAATTTTGTTTAATTGGCTATAGGCGTTGGCATTGAAAATTATTTTTCCTACCTTAAAGGGCTTAATTAAATCCGAGAACCCCTTTTTAAATTCAAAAAGGGAATCATTCTTTCCTCTTCCTCCTCCTAGATGCAATATCTTAAAATTATGTTCTTTTGCCCATTTTATTGCCTCCCATAGGGTGAGATTTGAAGGATATAATCCCTTAAATTCTTCGCTGGCTCCGGACAAGAAATAATGGATTATTTTGTCTCCGCAGATAAAAATACTGGAACCGATAATCTTATTTTTGTATTCTGTCTCAATTAGAATGGCATTTAAAAATTTGAAATGGTCTCCGATGAACTTTTCTGGGAAATAATACTTTTTAGAGGCCTGATTTTTATCCATTGTTTGATAATAGATTTTGATAAAATCTTGGATATTTTTCTCATTCGGTTTTTTTATAACCCTCACTTTACAACCTTCTTTTTCCGATTTTTTAATGTTATATTTATGTCCCTTTTTTATCTGCTGTCGGATTTTTTCTAAATCTTGCTTTAAATCAATAATGACGACGTCATTAAGATAATCAATATTGAAAAACTTATCAAGGAATTCCCAGTTTTTAAAAATTGGATGAAATCTTACAAATTCACAGATATAATTATTTTCTAGGGCATAATTTCTATATTCTTTAAAAAATTCTTTTAAAGAGTCGGCTGTTTTTGTTTTTTCTTTGGTTTTCGCAATAATCAAAGGGCCGCCGTAACCATAAGGCGTGGTCAGGTCATAATATTTAAATTTTTTAAACTGGTTTATTTCACTGATATCTCTGACTAAATGCGGCCAGAAAATCTTTACATTCTCATCTTCCCAGAAAACACCCTCTAAATTAGAATTGTAATTTTTTGTGTATAAATCAAAATAGTCGTAATTAAAGAAGACATCATTATATTTTTTACTGAATTCAATATTTAATAACTGATTCCAGTCATTTTTTTCTTTGATAATTTTCATAATTTTCGTCCTATCTTTAAAATTATCCGCACTATTCTCTCGGAACTTTTCCCATCGCCGTAGGGATTTCTTATTTTTGAAAGTTTTTTCTGAAATTTCTTGTCGTATAAGGCCTTCTTTATTGCTTTGATGATTGAATCCTTATTGTATCCCGCCTCGATAGTGTTCCCCGCCCTCAATCTGTTTTTCTGTCTTGTGCCAATGCAAATAAATGGCTTTTTGAAAGACGGCAATTCAACAATTCCAGTAGTTGAATTTCCCAGTATCGCATCGCAAACATTCATTAATCCCAAAAAGTCTCTTCTCTCAATACTGGGATAAACTTTAAAGAATGGTAAATTCCTGGCATATTTTTCAAGTGTTTTATTTATTACTCTTCCGCCGGCATCGGAATTTGAATAAACAGCTACTGTCTGAATTTTCAGGTTTTTCACCGCTTCCAACGTTTCTCTGATTTGTTTTTTAACATCTCCGTGTTCTTCAGTATTGGGATACTGGGCTAAAATCAGTGAAGGTTTCTTTAAGTTTAGTTTGTATTTTTTAGCGATTTCTTCTTGTGACGTAAAATCTTTTTCATAAATATCATCCAGGCCGGGTTCGCCAACCTTAAAGATTTTTTCTCTCGGAATGCCAATTCTTAATAATCTCTGATAACTTTCTTCATTACCCGCCAAATGGTAATCGGAAAACATAGTGATGGCGTATCTTATTTTATTATCAATTGATTTACTCAAATCTCCTCCGCCGTGGTGTAAGACCTTAATATTCAAGTGGCTGCCGGCTATGGCACCAGCCAAAGCCTCTCCCCTGTCAGCTTCCACAAAAACAATGTCAGGAGATATTTTTTTGATGGTTTTGGCAATTCCTGAAATTCCAATTCCGAAGGACTCCACCATTGCCTCAAGAGTGTCTTTATCCAGGGGCATTTTTAGTCTGTTTG
>Ga0315295_10002072_pt1 | contig 17071 bp, 17 predicted proteins | sample YL17G14_0_MG_FD_204453 | JGI IMG/M metagenome (GOLD analysis project Ga0315295, IMG submission 204453) | Sediment microbial communities from Yellowstone Lake, YNP, Wyoming, USA - YL17G14_0 | ecosystem: Environmental > Aquatic > Freshwater > Lake > Sediment | place: USA: Wyoming | collected... | reverse complement strand
GGATGGATGCATCCGGAAATACTTCCCGGGCGTACTGGTAAGCGATGCCGCAGGTAATAATGCCCAGTGCAGAATTTCCTGGCTCGAGGCGGTTGGGGGGAAAGGTTTCTGCGAAAGCAGCGATGTCGTGCATACGCTGCTCGATGACCGGGTGGCGTTTGACGGCGTTGCCCGGCACCATCACATACTTGGCAGGATTGCGAGGGAATGGTTGTGTATCACCGGAAGGAGCATTTTGTTCACCTAATTCCACCGGGCTGGCGGAATGGCAGATGCGGGTGGTCAGCCTCAAGAGCACGGGTGTATCAAACCGCTCGCTCAGTTCGAACGCGGTCCTGACCATGTCCTTGGCTTCCTGGCTGTCGGATGGTTCAAGGCAGGGGACACGGCCAAACTTGGCAAATGTACGGTTGTCCTGTTCGTTCTGGCTGGAGTGCATGGCCGGATCATCCGCAGTGACAATGACCAGCCCGGCTTCCAGGCCCGTCATCGAAGCGTACATGAAGGAATCAGCCGCAACATTCAGGCCCACATGTTTCATGACAGCCATTCCCCGTTTGCCGGCATACGCTGCGCCAACCGCAACATCAACAGCCACTTTTTCATTAGGCGCCCACTCTGCATAGACATTCGGAAAATGCGCATAGTTTTCCAGTATTTCCGTGGAGGGTGTACCTGGATAAGCGGATGCCACACTAACCCCTGCTTCCCACATCCCGCGCGCCACCGCCTCATTACCAGAGAGCAATTTGATCATGCAATTGACTCCATTCTCTTTAACAGGGTATTGCCATTTCAGTTTTATTGTAAATCAGAACATACCCCGGAGCCAATGCTTTTCTTCCCCTCATAGTATTACCTTCAACACCCGAAATAGACAGTCATCCCGTTCCCGCTCCGGTGCATGCAATCGGGTTATAATCTCGGGCATGAACTTTCTCATCACCGGCGCAGCCGGTTTCCTCGGCTCCACCATTGCCAACCAGCTCGCCCGCGAGGGGCACCAGGTACGCGGACTCGATGACCTCTCGACAGGCGATCCGCAAGCGCTTTCCCCGGACGTCCACTTTACCCGCGGCGATGTAAGCGATCGCCCGAAGTTATGGACATTGCTGCAGGAAGTGGACTGTGTGTATCATCTGGCCGCGCGCGTCTCGGTGCCGGAATCAATCCTGTACCCGCGCGAATACAATGCTGTCAATGTTGGGGGCACAGTCAGCCTGATGGAGGCGATGAGGGATGTAGGTGTCAAGCGGGTTGTTTTTGCTTCTTCTGGGGCGATCTACGGCGATCAAGAAATTCAGCCACTTACCGAGGGGCAAACACCTCGTCCGAGTTCTCCTTATGCAGTCTCAAAACTGGCAGCGGAGTATTACATCCGCACCATCGGCGCGTTATGGGGTATTGAGACCGTTTGTCTGCGCATTTTTAATGCCTACGGTCCGGGGCAGCACCTGCCAGCCTCCAGCCCGCCCGTTGTTCCATATTTTCTACGCCAGGCAGTCCGTAATGGAACACTGGTCGTCAACGGCGATGGTTTGCAGACTCGTGACTATGTCTATGTGGACGATGTGGTCTATGCCATGGTCGCTGCTGCCACGGCACCAAATGTCAATGGTCTGGTGATCAATATCGGGTCGGGCGTGGAGACGAGCATTCGCTCGTTAGCCGAACTGGTCCTTTCTGTCACAGGCAGCCAGACGAACATTGTGTTCAGCAGCCAGATATCCGGAGGGGTTTCACGTCTCTGCGCAGACCTGTCACTGGCTGCCCAGAAATTAAATTATAAACCCTCGATAAAATTGGAAGATGGTTTACGGTTGTCACTGTTGAGGGATGTGCGTTATAAAACAACCGGGAAATTAACCAGGAAAGACACGAAGTAACCGTCCAGCGTAGACTGGCTTGATATTCTCTTGAAAACCCTGCCGCCATCATTTTTTACCCAGCCGACATTAATTGTCGCCCGGGAAATTCTCGGGGCGCGATTGGTGCGGATTCTAGACGGGACGCGCCTTTCCGGCGTGATCACCGAAGCGGAAGCGTATATCGGTGAAGAAGACCAGGCCTGTCACGCCAGGGCTGGCAGGACGAAGCGCAACGCCATCATGTACGGTCGATCGGGGCATGCTTATGTCTACTTTACCTACGGTATGCATTGGATGCTGAACGCGGTGACAGAAAAGGATGGTTTTCCCGCTGCGGTGTTGATCCGGGCAATCGAGGTGCTTGAAGGCAAGGAGATTGTCACCGCACGCCGTCATGGGCGCGATACGAACGGTCCTGCAAAGCTGACCCAGGCATTCGGCATTGATTCGGCTTTGAATGGGGCGAATCTTTGCGACCCAAAATCGGGTTTATGGATCGAAGAGGGAGAGCCAGCCTCGCCCGAGGAGTTGGTCATTGGTCCGCGGGTGGGGTTGTTTTCCGTCCCTGAGCCCTGGAAATCCAGGCCCTGGCGGTTCCGAGTGTTGCGATGATGATAAAATTATCCTCAGTGGTGAAGAATCATGTTCAAGCGCAATAACCAATCAACCCCCCCCGCTTCCGTGCAGACTGTGGAACGGATCACCTCGGTGCTCGGCGCAGGTCTCATCTGGCAGGGGAGCATCACTGGCTCAGGCGGAGTACGGGTGGAGGGAATTTTTGAAGGGCAGATTGCACTGAAAGGTCTGCTTGTAATCGGCGAAACCGGAAAAGTGACATGTGAAAATGTGCGCGCGGTGAATGTCATCGTGGCTGGCGCTGTCAAGGGGAATATTACAGCCCAGAAGGTGGAAATTCGCTCGACCGGGCGCGTCTGGGGGGACATTGTAACAACAGGATTTGCTACCGAGGAAGGTGCATTTCTACGTGGACAAATCCGCATGGAAGATGCCATTGATCTTGGGATGGATACCCCTTCGGATAATTCCTCCGATCCTGATCCGATCCGGACTGCCAAAGAATAATTCAACTTGCCAACAAACACCGTTCACTCTGCCGTGTGACCGTCCCTGCCCGGTTTGCATCAATTGTTGAAGGAAATTTCACACCCAGTAACTCGTTGGAACAGGTAAATTGGAATCCCGATGACTGTTTTTCCGCCTCCCCGCCGTGGATTGACTCTTCAGTTCACGATCATCAGCCTCCTGACGGTGTTAGTTGCTGTTTTCGCCGGTCTTGCCTCGCAGGAGCCAATCGGGCTGCGATTCACTATTTTTACCCTGGTAGCGGCTATCTCTTTCCTACCCTTGCCTTTCCTGGCTTATACGAGTTACTGCCTCATCCGGGCGAACTACAGCATTGACCGGGATAAATTGTCGCTAAACTGGGGGTTGCGGGTTGAACATATTCCAATCTCAGATGTTGAGTGGGTTCGCCCGAAGGAAGCCCTTCCCTCGAGGTTGGGATTACCCATTATCCGCCTGCCCGGCGCAATCACCGGTGTCCGTCACCACCCGGACCTGGGAGTGGTTGAATTCCTGGCTTCCGATACGAGATCCCTGTTGCTGGTGGCCACTTCGAGGCGAGTGTTTGCCATCTCCCCGCAGGATTCGAACGGATTCATGCAGGAACTGCAGCATGTCATCGAAATGGGGAGTCTGTCACCCTCAGAGCCACAATCTGTGTTTCCCGTATTTGTGATCGCCCGTGCCTGGGAGAGTATTTTGGCGCGTTATTTTTGGCTGGCAGGGCTGCTCCTAAATATTGGCTTGCTGGCGTGGGTGACAGTATTAATCCCCTCTCTTGGACAGATCCCGCTCGGATTCCTGCCTTCCGGTGGGGCAGGGGGTCCCGTCCCGGGTGCGGGCTTGATCCTGCTTCCTATTGTCAGCCTTTTCTTTTTTGTGATTGGATGGGTTGCGGGGCTGACCTTCTACCGCCGCCCGGACCACCGCCCACTGGCATACATCGTCTGGGCGAGCGGTGTGTTCTCAACGATATTATTCCTGCTGGCAGTGATGTTCATTGTATCCACACCGGTATAATTCCGAAGAGTGGGATTCTTTAATTTTTGCATCCTGGTGAGATTATGGTTCTACAATTCATCCTTGGTCTTATTTTTGCTGCGCTGATCGCTTTTGCTGCCTTTCGAGCACAAAGTCTGAGCAAGTCTGGAGCCTGGGGAGCCTTTCTTGAAGGGACGATCATATTCGGTCTGGGAGGCTGGAAATGGGCTGTGATCCTTTTGACATTTTTTATTTCGTCCAGCCTGCTGACGCGCTTGTTTAAAAAACGGAAAGCCTCCCTGGATGAAAAATTCGACAAAGGTGGTACCCGCGATATCGGGCAGGTGCTTGCCAATGGAGCGATCGCTTCGATCTTCGCAGGTCTGCATTTCTTTTTCCCTGCCAACCCTTCCTACTGGCTGGCATTCGCGGCTTCACTGGCAGCGGTAAATGCCGATACGTGGGCAACCGAACTGGGTGTGCTCAATCCGTCGCTGCCGCGCATGATCACCTCCTGGAAATCGGTCGAACGCGGTACATCCGGCGCGATCTCATTGCTCGGGACGATTTCTGCTGCAGGCGGTGCTGCTCTTATCGCAATCCTGGCCTCCCTGCTCGCGCCTGGTAAAGGCGGTTGGGGATACTTGGGGATCATCACAGTTGCCGGCCTGTCGGGAGCTTTGTTCGACTCAATCCTGGGCGCCACGATCCAGGCGATCTATCGCTGCCCGAGTTGCGGCAAGGAAACCGAGAAGCATCCGTACCACACCTGCGGTACAGCCACCATCCAGGTGCGCGGTTGGAGGTGGTTGAATAATGACATGGTCAACCTGGGATGTGCATTGGCAGGCGCACTGGTGGGGGTGATCCTGTAAGAAATTAGAAATTCAATCAAATTATCTTGAAGAATTTGATCCTTGCACCCATATATTATTATTCCCCCCTGATGGTAGCAGGTATAGAATAACTTACTAGACTAGTAAATGTGTAAGTAAGATCCTGACTCCGAGCAGGACGAGTACCACACCCCCCACAATCTCCATCACTTTTCCAAATTTCTTCCCCAGCCGGCTGCCAATCCGCAATCCCAACCACGACATCAATCCTGTCACCACGCCGATGACGAGGGCAGGATACCAGATCGTAACACCAATCAATCCCAGGCTCAGACCGACCGCCAGGGCATCGATGCTGACCGCGATAGAGAGAAGCACCATGGTCCAGCCGCGCGAGGGGTCAGCTTTTTGTTGCCCGACACCCGGGTCGAATCCTGAACGGATCATGCGCCCGCCCACGAATGCCAGCAGACCGAAAGCAACCCAGTGGTCAAATGAAACAATGTAGCGCTCGATCGTCGTCCCGGCGAACCAGCCAACAACCGGCATCAGGAATTGGAACAAGCCGAAGTGGAATGCCAGCCGAAAGGTCGGTCGTGGACCCGAGGTTTGTTCTTGCGTCCCTGCGCCCAGGCATACAGCGAGAGCATCCATCGCCATGCTGATGGCGATGAGCAGGATCTCGATGAAATTCATACCCTGGTCATGCCTTCCAGATCTTGAAATCTTTCAAAATCGAGCCCCCGATGAACTCACGCAGGATCGAGTTATCCGGGATCAGATCCGTGTCCACAGGCAGGAACCACTCCAGGAAAGCCAGCAGGCGTTTGGCTTCGATGAATTCCTGTGTGCCTCGCGGCACCTGGCGTAAGAGCGGTTCTGCCAAAGGTTGCATAGCCGACAACTCATAGACCAGCGCGGAATTGAACATGACATCGGCATTTTCCTGGTACGGGAAGATGTATAACTCCTCGCCCCGCCGCACCGATTCCCAGCGCGAGATGGTCTCCTGGGCGGTGTAGCCGCGCTCGCGCGCATCCCGCACGATGCGCCGGATGAGGCGCGTGTCTGCAGTGGAGACCCGGTTGTGGCGGTCAAGGTTCAGCTGGGTGAGAGCTGCGCCATAGATGCGGAATGCCCGGGCGGATAACGAGGTTGGGAGCAGGCGAGGATCGAGTCCATGGATGCCTTCCAGGATGATGATCTGATCCGGGGTCAGTTGCACCGCGTCACCGGTCACCTGCCTGCCTGCCTTGAAGTCGTAACGAGGCAGGGTCACGGTCTCCCCTGAAATCAGGCGGGTGAGGTGATCGCCGAGCAGTTGCAGGTCAAGCGCTTCAAGTGCCTCAAAGTTAAACTGACCCTTGTCATCCAACGGTGTCTTTTCCCGGTCGATGAAATAGCTATCCAGTTCCAGGGCAAAAGGTGAGAGTCCCAGCGCCAGGAGCTGCACAGCCAGCCTCCGGGAAAAAGTGGTCTTGCCTGAAGACGAAGGTCCGGAGATGAGCACGATGCGTGCTTCCCTGCGGCGGTGGGCGATCTGTCGGGCAATGTCGGTAATGTGTTGTTCATGGAGGGCTTCTGACACCAGGATGATCTCACGGCTGCGTCCGCCCTCGATGGCATCGTTCAATGCGCCTACATTGTCAATGCCCAGGCGTTCGAGCCACTGACCGTACTGGTGGAAGGTGGCCATCAGTTTCGGGTAATCTTCGATGGGAGCGATGGTGGTGGGTGCCCGCCGGCGCGGGAACCTCAGGGTGAAACCGCTGTTGGTCGGATTCAAGCCAAACCATTTTAAATAGCCGGTGGAAGGAACCATGTAGCCGTGGTGGTAGTCCATGTGCTCGCCAAGGTTATACAGGGTGACATAGGGTTTACGCCTGTGCCGAAGCAGGCTGACTTTGTCGGGATAATTCTCTTTTTCAAAATAGGCAATGGCTTCCGCCACCGGGATCTCGCGCTTCAAGAAGGGCAGGTCGGCATCAACGAGCCGTCTCATTTCATTTTCAAGCAGCAGGAGTTCATCCATGCCGGGAACCGGCAGCCCGTTGACATGGCAATAATAGCCCCCCGAGGAAATGGAATGGTCAATAATGAGCACCGCCTCCGGGAAGAGGGTTACGAAGGCTGCTTCCAACAAGAAAGTCAACGACCGGCGGTAGACACGTGCCCCATCAGCATCTGACATGTTCACCGGGGCCAGGCTGGCATCCATTTTTATCGGATAGGTCAACTCGCGCAGGTCACCATTGATGATGGCAGCCACCAGGGGAATGCGACGGGATTGGGAATCTGCTTGCAGGAAATCCCCGGCGGTGGTGCCGCGCGGTCCTGAAAGGACGCGCCCATCCGGCAAGTGGACTTCCACGGAATCGCGTGGTGAAACTGATTGGATGTTCTTCTTGCTGCTCATATTTCCATCCTGAGATCTTATTTCAGATCCCTTGTAGTCTCTTTCTGACCTTGAGTGCTTAATAACGACAATAATTTCACTGGCTGGTGATCAAACTCGGCAAGGGGGATTTTTCCGCTTGTGAGCGCCAGGAGAGTCACGTAGAGCATCTGGTTGACCGGTGTGGCGACACCGGCGCGCATTCCATAACGGGCAACTGCTCCGTTCAGCCATTCCACCTCCGACCTTCCTCGACCTGAGTGCAGGTCTATGTGGAAAGACGGCATCTTGTCGCCTCGCCCCCCGCCCACGGCTTTCAGCATTAACGGGCGCGCAAGGAACTCCGGTAGCCTTGTTCCCAGTCCCAGCGCCTGCACTGGAACTCCCGGCAGGTTCACTGTGTGCAGATGATAAGCCCGCATGACCGCAAGGGTTTCGCGCAGGATGCGCATTTCCAGGCGGAACAAACCTGCGTGGGCGAACACGTCCGCAGCGGTCATGTCCAGGATGGCGGATGTGGCATTGGCAGGGAGGTTGGTAAGCATCTTGGACCATTTCATATCATCCGGGTGCTGGAAGAGCCCGGTCTTTAAGCCTGCCGCTCTGAGTGCTTCGGCTGATAACAGGGAGAGGGGATGCCCATCGGCAAGGCCCACACCGCGCTCGCGTTCAAGAACGATATCACCCACGCCTCGGCGCCCCACCGAAGAGGTGACGGTTCCCGCGATCACCTTCTGCACACCCAAAACCGAGGCCAACGAGCCTTCATTATCCACACCGTTCGACAGGCAGAGGAATGGCGGGAGCTGGGTCGCAAAAGGCCTGATCGCATCCAGGGCGGCGGCTGTATCGTAGGATTTCAACGCATAGATGGCCACATCGAAAGGACCCTGATCGAGAGCCTGCTCAATGGACGAGGTGAAAGACAGCGAGGAATCCCGGATGGTTACGACCTCTCCCCGGCTGATGGTCAAATCGAGCCGTAAACCGCGCCCGGCAAGTTCCTCTGCAGCCTGAGCCTGTTCGACGAAAACCACCCGGTTGCCTGCGAGGGCCAGCGAGCCACCGATATAGGTACCGATCGCACCCGCGCCGAGCGTCAGAATTTTCAATTTTTCCAAGTCATTCTTCCTTCCAATGCGGGCGGTTGTCGAAATTCAGCAAATGCCAGTTATGATGTTCCGGTTCATAAGTGAACGAGGCAAAAGTGGTGTTGTCGAACATGAAACGCGGTCCACTGAAATCTGCCTGGAGCGGAATTCCCAGGATAGCGTACATGGTCATGTTTAGAATTCCACCATGGGCAACCACGAGGTAGCGTCCTGGTGGGCGGTCGAGCAGGTGCTGGACGGCTCGCCCGGCGCGCAAATACAATTCCCAGCGGCTCTCGCCGGTCTTGCCATAGTGGGTAAAAGGGGTCATGAATTGCGGACGCGGGACTGTTCGATCGGCTTCTTCGTCGTTCATCCCTGCCAGCAAGCCGTTATTGATCTCCATCCAATCCGGTTCGAATTCCAACAGCACATCCAGCCGGGTGCGGATGATCTCGGCTGTTTCCCGGGCACGGGCAAGCGGGCTCGAAATGATCAGGTCAAAAATACAGCCTTCCTCCTGCCAGCGAAACGCCAGGGCGTTTGCCTGTGCCCGACCGGTTTCTGTGAGTGGAAAATCAGCATGTCCCTGGAAACGGTTTTCCAGGTTGCCGACCGACTCGCCATGCCGCAGGAAGATAATGTCGAAATGATTTATTCCAGACATAGGGATGGAATTTTACCATCAAAAGAAAACAAGGCTGGGATCCAACGCCACGGGGGGGATTACAACTGAACCCCGTGGTATTCCGCCAGGATCTGTATTGACCGTTCTACTTCCAAAGTCCGTTGAGCAGAACTCCATCCAAGTGTTTTTCCGAGTAAGCCGGCGAGTTCTTCCACCAGAGGTCGGGTGAGCAATCCCAGGTAAGCAAGCAGGGTGCGGCGAAGGAGCAGATCGTCGAGATGAACTATCTTTTCCTGCTTCACCATCCCGGTGATCTCCGAGGGCGAGTAATGAGCATCGGTTTTTAACCGCGGATCATGATTTTCACCGATCGGGAGGGACCGGGTGTTGTTCCTGCGGTTCTGTTTTAAGAAAGCAAGAACGCGATCGGTAACCTGCTCCGAAAAAGCCCGGAAGGAGGTCCATTTGCCACCCACCAGTGAGTAGATCGGGATACCTCCCAACGAATCTTCCCGGATGTGGTGATTGCGGGTGATCTGACCGGTGGTTCTCGCCGAGGCATAGGCAAGCGGGCGTACACCCGAGAATCGGAAGATGATCTGCTCGCGGCTGACCTGGATGCCCGGGAAAACGCGCCCTGTCATCTCTATGAAGTAATCCACTTCTGCCTCGGTGCAGCGGGCGGAGTCGGGATCCTCGATCGGCAGATCGGAAGTGCCGATCATGACCTTGTCGAACAAGGGGAAAATGAGCACAAGCCTTCCATCCTTGTTCTCGAAAAAGAATTCGTGGTCGCAGAGGGCTGCGCGCAGACCGGGATTTTCGAGCACCAGGTGCGAACCCTTGGTGGGACCAATGTAATGGGTTTCCAATCCCAGACTCTGATTTGTTCTGTCGATCCATGGACCTGCCGCATTGACAATCAGGCGGGGGGCAATTTCATAACTCCGCCCGGTCACTTCGTCCTTGATGGCGACCTTGCCATCCTTCAACCCAATTACTGAAACATAATTGATTGCGCGGGCATGATCTCCTTCTTTTTCCGCCGCAAGGATCAGGTCAAGGGCAAGTCGTTCCGGTGAAAGGATGATCCCGTCAAAATAGGTGGCAGCATAGCGTATAGCGGGATTCAGTTTCGGAAAATTCTTCAATGCTTTCCCATGCCCGTCGAACTCATGCCGGGGCACACGCCGCGATTTACCGGTAAAAGCATCATAAAGCATCAACCCAATCTTTATAACCAGACCGCCGCGCTCGGAGGGTTTGTCCAACCAGCCAAGAAATTTTAGCGGCGCGTTCAATAGGCCGGAAAAGGTCTTAAATATAGGGATGGTGGTGGCAAGAGGCTTCACAAAAGCAGGCGCATTCTGGATCAGCCGGTTGCGCTCATGCACGGCTTCCCGAACGAGATCGAATTCGCCATTTTCGAGGTAGCGGATACCGCCATGCGCCATGCGTGAAGAAGCAGCTGAAGCTCCTGAGCAAAAATCACCGCGTTCCACCAGCAGGGTGTCCACTCCCTGCAAGGTCAGATCGCGAAAGGTGCCGATACCGTTGATCCCGCCGCCGATGATGAGCACATCCGGGGGGTAGGATTGGAGGGACGAGATTATTTCCTGTCTGTTCATATTCTGTAACATACCTCGAATTTTCACATCTGTTGTTTACGGCCTTTAAGGTTTCAAACGATCGTGAAAATGAAATTTTCCCTACCCCACCCAATCAAAGGTGCGGGTAACCGCTTTCTTCCAGCCGGAAAAGAGCCTGTTTCTATCCCCATCCAGCATGGCCGGTTTCCATTCCTTATCCTTGCCCCAATTGGATCGCAATTCATCCAGATCCTTCCAGAAACCAACCGCCAGCCCGGCTGCATACGCCGCTCCGAGGGCGGTCGTTTCAGCGATCCGGGGCCGGATGACCGGCACATTGAGGATGTCTGCCTGGAACTGCATCAGCAGATCGTTGAAGACCATCCCGCCATCCACTTTCAAGGCTGTCAACCGAACCCCGGAATCTTTTTCCATCGCATCCAGAACCTCCCGGGTTTGGAAAGCAGTTGCTTCCAGAACAGCCCTGGCGATGTGCCCTTTGTTGATATAGCGGGTAAGCCCGAGAATGGCGCCGCGCGCATCCGACCGCCAGTAGGGGGCGAACAGACCGGAGAAAGCCGGGACGAAATAAATTCCCCCGTTATCGTCCACCGAACGCGCCAATTTCTCTACGTCCGAAGAATTATCGATCATACCCAGGTTGTCGCGCAGCCACTGGACGAGCGCTCCCGTTATGGCGATGGAACCTTCCAGGGCATACACTGCTGGCTGGCTGCCAAATTTATACCCAAGCGTGGTCAGCAACCCATTCGTGGAAACGACAGGTTTCTCACCGGTATTCATTAACATGAAACAACCAGTGCCATAAGTATTCTTGGCTTCGCCGGGTAGATAACAGGTTTGTCCCACCAGGGCAGCCTGCTGGTCACCCAGGTCACCTGCCAGCGGGACACCCGGCAGGAGGGAGTTCGCCTTGCCATACACCTCGGAGGAGGATCGGATCTCGGGAAGAATCTGGCGCGGGATGCCAAGCTCGCGGAGGATTTCGTCGTCCCAGTCGAGTGTGTTCAGGTTCATCAACTGTGTGCGGGAAGCATTGGTCACATCGGTGACATGCGCGCCGGTCAGGTTCCACACCACCCAGGTGTCCATATTTCCGAAAAGGAGATTCCCTTTTTCTGCCTGGCGGCGAGCCTGCGGGAGGTTATCCAATATCCATTTGATCTTGGGGCCTGAGAAATAAGTGGCTAGAGGCAGCCCGGTCTTTGCCCGGAAACGGTCCACCCCGCCATCCTTTGCCAGGTCATTACAGATGGTATCCGTGCGCGTGTCCTGCCAGACGATGGCGTTTGAGATGGGTTGCCCGGTTTTGCGATCCCAGATCAACGTGGTTTCACGCTGATTGGTGACGCCAATGGCAGCAATATCGGTCAGTTTTGCTGTGGAACTTTCCAGCACGCCGCGCACCACGCTCTGGATATTCTGCCAGATTTCGAGTGCGTTGTGTTCGACCCAGCCGGGTTGCGGGTAGTTCTGCCCGTGTTCCCTCTGGTCTACCGCGACAATACTGCCGGAATGGTCGAACAGGATGGAGCGCGTGCTGGTGGTACCCTGGTCGATGGCTGCAATGAATTTAGACATTGGGCTCTCCGGGATATTGCTCACCTTTCAGGTGAGAAAATACGGACAGATTAAGGATTCTATGATGCAAGAAATTGTCTTACCAATCGCGGGCTCCAAGTAGAAATGCCTTCCCTGCCATGACCTTCTTCCCCGCTGGTTGGACCTCTTCGAGAATGAGAGTCCCATTGCCAGTACCCAGAGCAGGATTGCCACTGATGGTCAGCCTGAGACCAGGGCCGGTGGAGCCAACCTCGCTCACCCGGGCGTGTAAAATTTTCAAAGGGGCACCTTTCCATTCCAACCAGGCTCCTGGCCATGGATCATACGCGCGCACACAGCGTTCCAATTCAAGGGCTGACCTGGTGAAATCCAGGCGCCCATCCTCCCTGGCTAACCTCGGGGCATACGTCGCGCCCTCACCAGGCTGAGGCGCAGGGATGAGTTCGCCGCTGAGATATCGAGGTAAGGCTTCCAGCAGCAGGTCTACTCCAAGCAGGGATAATTTGTTGAAAAGTGATACACCGGTATCTTTCGGAGCGATGGCAATGGCTCGCTGGCTGAGGATCGGACCGGTATCCACACCGGTATCCATTTTCATAATGGTGATTCCTGTCTCGGTATCACTGGCCAGGATCGAGGCCTGGATGGGAGCCGCCCCCCGCCAGCGGGGCAGAAGCGATCCGTGAACATTGATACATCCATAGGGAGCCATGTCAAGCACTTCCTGGCGCAGGATCTGTCCAAAGGCTGCCACGACGATCAAATCCGGTCTCCAGGCATGAAGCTGGTTCATGGCTTCAGGGTGACGCAGTTTTTCCGGCTGAATGTAAGGGATGTTGAGACGGACGGCGCTCTTTTTTACCGCCGGAGGGTGCGGCTTTCCACCGCGCCCCGCAGGTCGGTCAGGCTGGGTCACCACGCCAACGAGAGGGTAATTCCTGGCCAGCGCATCCAGAACCGGGACGGCGAAGTCCGGAGAACCCATGAAAACAATGCGCACTTGATCGGTCACCCTGTTATTCTACTGCCTTTTATTTAAATAGGGGGAATTCATCTCTCATCCAACATTTAATCAATCCCCAGTCTAAATCGGTTGCTTTTTGTCCAGATTGGATGTAAAATATTGCATACTTCCAAACGATTTCATACTATCAGGAGAAACCAATGACTCAACAACCGATAAGTTCCGATCTTACCAGTGACGACAAACTCTGGTCGTTGCTCAGCTGGCTTATCTGGCCAGTGGCTGTTATTGTTCTATTCATGGAAGACAAGAAAGCCCGCCCGTTCATCAAGTACAACGCGGTTCTCTCGCTGTCACTCAGTGTTATTGCCTGGGGATCCTCCATCATCGGCATCGGCCTGTGCCTGGGTCCGCTGGCATTCATCTACTCGGTTGTCCTGGGCATCCAATCCTACCAGGGCAAGTGGGTGACCGTCCCTGTGCTCACCGACTTCGTCAAGAAGCAGGGCTGGGTTGCCTGATCTGAACTTTTTCAGTTGATCTGTTTTTGATAGCATGGAGAAGAAAACAGATCGATCAATCACCGTCAAAGGAGAAATTATGAACAATGAAGTAACCAGCGATGATAAGCTTTGGGCGGCGCTCGGCTACCCGATCTTTATCGTTGCTCTTATCATGCTCTTTATTGAAGGAAAGAAAGACCGCCCATTTATCAAGTTTCACGCGGTCCAGGCGCTTGCCCTGAATGTTGGAGTGTGGGCGGTTGAGATTGTTCTTGGGATCCTTTCCTCCGCCCTGGCTGCCGTGACCTTCGGCATCGGCGCATTGATCGGCTGCATCGCACCGATCGTCTGGTTGCTCTTGATCTGGCCGGCAGTCCTCGCCTACCAGGGGAAATATTTTGAGGTTCCCGTGGTCACCAAGTTCCTGCGCGACCAGCACTGGGTGGCGTAGATCCAGACAACTTTCATCAAAAGCCCGCTCCCAAGGCGGGCTTTTTCTTTGATATTATCTGCAACCTTAACAGGAAATATTCGTTATATTACAAGAGATTTCCCATGATATATTACCTTTGCTATTAGAATAGGAGGGAACGATGCCAGCGAAAAAGAAAGTCGATCCACAGGTGAAACCGCCTAAAATTGTACAGTCGGTTCCCAAACCAGAACCGCTATTGACACCGGCTGCCGTTGGGACGGATATTGCCTCCCAGGCCCTGGCTCCCGGGGATGAACACACCTGGGGAATGGCTGCCCACCTGAGTACTTACATCAACCTCTTAACCGGATTTGGTGGGCCAATCGCAGCATTGATCATCTACATGGTCTATAAGGACCGCTCGCGCTTTGTGGCTTACCATGCCATGCAGGCGATGGTTTTCCAATTGATCTGGTGGTTTGGAGGCGGTGCATTAATTGGCTTGATGTGGGCCATCGTCGGGATCCTTTCCGCATTTTTGGTTGGGATCGTGCTGATCCCCGTGGCGATTGTATTAACTCCGATCCTGGCACTATTGCCTATGGGTGCTCTTGTCTACGGAACCGTTGCTGCGGTTAAGGTCAGCCAGGGGCAGGACTTCAAGTACTGGCTGGTGGGTGACTGGGTGCGAGGCACCCTGACCGGCATCTAGAAATATTTCCGTTGTCTCGAAACCAACCAGCAAGCGGGATACGCAGGTTGAATCCACCGACACCTTGTTAAAGGGTTTCGGAACTGTAAGATTGTCCTGTGTTACACTTGAAAAAATCGATGCGAACAACAAGGAAGAGATCAAATGACCAAGGAATCTTTAAATCCACCATCTGAACTGAAACCAGCATTTACGCCTCCACAACCCCTTGCTCCGGGCGATGAACGCACCTGGGGTATGCTCGCTCACCTGAGTGCGCTGCTCAACCTGGTAACCGGATTTGGGGGTCCGATCGCCGCACTGATCATCTACCTGGTCTACAAGGAGCGCTCGCGCTTCGTGGCTTACCATGCCCTGCAGTCGATGGTATTTCAATTGATCTGGTGGGTTGGTGCCGGAGCGCTGGCAGGGATATCCTGGGCGGTCAGTGGTGCGCTGGCTGCGATCATTATCGGCCTGTTATTCATGCCATTTGCCTGCCTGCTCAGCCTGCTTCCGGTGGGCGGCCTCATCTACAGCATTGTCGGTGCGGTGCAGGTCAGCCAGGGACAGGACTTCAAGTACTGGCTGGCTGGCGACTGGGTGCGCGGCACACTTACTGGCTGATAATAACTCTTTTCTTCCATTGACCGGCGCAAGAACGCGCCGGTTTTCTTTTTCAAACCCATTATTTAACTTGACTCTCGTTCGTCTTGCTCTTACAATGCACTGTACATTATTTCCTTCAGGCAGCAGGGAAGAGACTGACATTCTCCAGAAATTGACCTGGGAGATGCCGGCACCGAAGGGGCAAACCTGGACTTGACCAGTTCAGGCGAAACTCTCAGGTAAAAGGACCCTGCACCTTGTTCCTCTGGAACCACCCTGCGGCTAATTATTTCCTGCCGCGGCCTGCTGACGAGCCATCCTTCAGCCATCGCATTTGCTTGGACCAGGTTTGCGCTGAGGAATGTCTTTCAGGATGATGACAGAGGGCGCACTTTCTATCATGGTGCGCCCTCTTTGTATTACCCAATCTTTTTAAGGAGACTATTGATGAACATACCCTCCAATCTCAAGTACACCAAGACTGATGAATGGTTCGATCCGGCGACCGGAGCCATGGGCCTGACTGATTATGCCCAGGGTCAGTTATCGGATATCGTCTTTGTTGAGATCGTGTCCAGCGTCGGCGAGCAGACAATCCTGGGAAAGCCTATCGCCTCGGTTGAATCGGTCAAGGCAGCCGCGGAGACCTATGCATCCGCCAATGGTAAAGTAGTGGCAATAAATGAGGAATTGAGCGGCAACCCTGAAATCCTGAACACCGATCCGTATGGCAAGGGCTGGATGGTGAAGGTGGATGGTGGAGAAGGGCCGGGCCTCATGGATTCGGGTGCATATACCAAGTACTGCGAAGAACGCGCGCACTAACTGCTTGTTTTCCTGTCAGGAGGTTCTATGACCTATATCCCGCATTCCCCCGCAGAGCGGGAGGCAATGCTTGCCGCAATCGGAGTAAAAAGCCTGCCGGACCTTTTCAAGGATATCCCTGTCAGGCATCGTTTTCCGAAACTCGACCTGCCGCCCGCGCTGACGGAAATGGAAGCGGCCGCGGAATTGAGCGACCTTTCCACAGGTAACGAAAACATCAGCTCGGATCTGGTCTCCTTCCTTGGCGCCGGAGCGTACAATCACTACATCCCCTCGGTTGTCGACCACATCCTTCGGCGTGGAGAGTTTTATACCGCTTATACACCTTATCAACCTGAAATCTCGCAAGGCACGTTGCAGGCAATTTTCGAATACCAGAGCCTGATCTGCGCGCTGACGGGCATGGAAGTATCCAATGCTTCTCATTACGATGGCGCCACGGCCGTGGCTGAAGCCGCCAACATGGCCTATGCACAGTTTCGAGGCAAGCGTACCAAGGTGGTCATTTCTCCAACCGTACACCCGCAATACCGGGAGACAATGCGCACGTACGTGCAGGGGATGAACCTCGACCTTTGCGGAGATGATCCACAGGCAGACCTGGATGCTGGTCCGGAGATGCTGGAGACCCTGGTTGATGAAAATACTGCCCTGGTCATAGTCCAGTACCCGGATTTCTTTGGACGTCTGTACGATTACAGCAAATTATTCGAACAGGCTCATGCCAGGGGAGCGCTTGTATGCGTGGCTGCCAATCCGATCGCGCTGGCTCTTTTTAAAACTCCCGGTGAAATGGGCGCAGATATAGTTGTTGGCGAGGGACAGCCGCTTGGTATTCCGCTTTCGTATGGAGGCCCGTACCTGGGTTACTTTACCACCCGGAAGCAGTTCATCCACAAGATGGCTGGTCGCCTGGTGGGCGAAACGGTGGACAGCCGCGGGCAGCGAGCTTTTGTGCTGACCCTGACCGCCCGAGAACAGCACATCAAGCGCGAACGGGCCATTTCCA
>Ga0315295_10002071_pt1 | contig 17072 bp, 13 predicted proteins | sample YL17G14_0_MG_FD_204453 | JGI IMG/M metagenome (GOLD analysis project Ga0315295, IMG submission 204453) | Sediment microbial communities from Yellowstone Lake, YNP, Wyoming, USA - YL17G14_0 | ecosystem: Environmental > Aquatic > Freshwater > Lake > Sediment | place: USA: Wyoming | collected... | reverse complement strand
GTAGACTTTGACCTGAAGGGTACCCGAGAGATAATTTTCCCAGGTGACGATGGCACTAAAAATCATCAGAAACAAGGTAATGGCGGCTGTAATCAAGTAGAGAATCCCATCAACAATGGCCCTGGTCCGTGGCTTTTTTATTAAATCTATAATGACGTCAATCCTGGTATGCCCTCGATTCTTCAGGAGCCACCCTGCACTGAAAAAAGTGAGGATGATGAGACTATATTCGGCCACTTCCAATCCCCACCCCATGGGGTAAGGCGTGTGCCGGAGGAAAACCGAGGCTGAAACATAAAGGACCATGGCCACAATCAGAAATCCACTTATGACGGCCAAACCATCACGGAAAAAATTATAAATATGTACCAAAACGAAGATCAGCTGTTTCATTATTTTCCCCCCAACTGATGAAGAGTAAAACTGAAGGGAGCCATCGATCCATCTGCTCCCTTCAGCGACCCAATATCATCCTTCTTACTTAGATACCAACGGCTGTAATTCCTTAACTCTCTGAGATTTCTCCAGGGCAGCCTTCCAACCCTCGGTATAGGCCATATTGATATACCACTTTTCATCCTCTGGGGAGAACTTGATTTCTTTCATTCCCCTGGTCAACAAATCTTTTGTAATCTCTTCTTGCTCTTTGATTTGAGCATCATGAGTCTTACGCTCATATTCCATCATGGTTCTCGTCAGAAAATCACGTTGAGTGGGGTCAAGAGCATCCCATTTCTTTTTGTTCATCATTATGTATACATCGACTGTCCAAAAGGGAGGACCCCAAATATATTTACACACTTCGTGCCAGCCCCAAGGTCTGATCTCACGGCCTCCCCACCAAAAGCCATGAACCGTCCCTCTTTCCAAGGCTGTATAAACCTCACCACCCGCTGTATTGACTCCTGTGGCGCCCAGAGCTTTGATCAGAGGGATATAAATTGGAACAACTCGCATGATGAGCCCTTTTAAATCTGGTTTGGTTATATTTTTAGTCAGATACCCTTGGAATCCCTGGCCTGTAGATGCCCTGGCCAGAAACTCCAATCCTTTTTCTTGATGCCATTGATTCACGAGGGCAAAGGCCCCACTTTTTCTGTCATCCCAGGGCTTGCTTTTCATCAGTTTTAAGGCATCCGCTTCAGGTATACCACCTGTGTTGTATGCCCCAGCAGTGTAAGCCATATCAACGACCCCTTTTCTAAGTGAATCACCCCCTTCAAAGGGGTTGAAGACCTCAGGGCCACCGATATATTTTGCACTGAGGTTGACTGATTTACCTCCTTCATTGATCATGGTGATCAACAATTGCAATCCAGGTTTGGAGGGGTCCATCTTCTCAGGCCAGGCTGACCAGATTTTAAGCTCTTCTGATTTTGGGGCTGCGTTTGCATGATTTCCTATACCGAATACTAATAAAGCTGCCAATAATACGACCAAGAATAATGAAGATTTGATTTTCATCTCTTGTTCCTCCTTTTCTCTGAAGCTTTCAACATTAATGTGTCCTTTTTAATCTATACATAACGACATAAGTCCTTTCCAGTTTGTCATTCCGGGCTTGACCCGGAATCCAGTCTTTTCCTGGATTCCCGCTTTCGCGGGAATGACGCCCCTACCTGTCATTTATGTCGTTGTGTATAAAACGATTCATCCCTCCTTTCATCGAGAATTTTGTATACTCTAAGCCTTCCAGAAACATTGCACAGAAAGACAACCTCAGAAAATTATTTTGGTTTGGCAACGATTTCTTTAAATTGTTCAGGGATGATTAAGATTGGGCACAGTGCCCTTCTCATGACCCTTTCCGAAGTGCTACCCACAACTGTTTTCATCCACCCTGTCTCACCATGTCGACCCAGGATGACGATATCGCATTTTTTTTCTTCAATAAAATCCAAAATCTCAAGATAGGGAGAACTGCTCACCCTAAATATAATCTCATAACGGGGAACTTCTTTGAGTTTTGACACGTAGGTCTCTTCGATCTTTTTATTGATCTCCCTTTCTCTCTTGGCTCTTCCTCTGGTTCCCTCTATGTATTCAGGGTAGGGGTTCACATGCATGATATAAAGGGTTGAATCCTCTCTTCGTTTCGCCACTTCAATAGCGAAGTCCAGAGCAAAATCCGCATTGGCGGAGAAATCCGTACAAAAAAGGATCCTTTTGTAGATGTCATATCTTTGGTAGATGTTATTTTTGTTCATAACTCCTTCCCTCCCCGAAAATGGCATGATCTTAGCCTTTCTTCAGCTATTAGGGATGCTCCGAAAGCCACTGAGATTTGGGGTTCCTCTGGAACATAAAGTAAAGGTTCACTCCCAAACTTGCCTCGATACCCTCCATTGAAGGAAAATCCTTTATAGGTCCCGGCCGCTCAATCAGATCGAAATTCTATCTAAAAAATAATACAAGACACTACCGCTTATTTTTGGCTGTTTCCATTGTTTCTATAAAGGCATCGATCCTGTGATGAGTATCTGCCTCATTATAGGAACTGATGTCTACAATATCGCCTTCCAAGATCATTATAGGAATCTCCCGGTACACCTTCTTTAGTACCTCTGCTTGCAAAATGATTCCAGTATGCCAGGTTCGGCAAGAGAAGGCTTCGTGAAACACAACCCCGTCAATCTTATAGTCTTCGATGTATTCGATGAGCCGCTCAACCTCGGGAAGGGAGGCAGGGCGCTTTCTTGCTCGGTCATACCAATGGGTCCAATATCTTACCCACCTCCAGGCGATGTGCTCAAGGGGGTCGTTACCCTTAGGTAAATCGAGTCTATAAATTAGTTCGGCCTCGCGGTAAGTTCTTTCCACTGGGAAAGTAGCGCCTTTGCTATTAAAGTATTGAAAATCGCTGAGTGCAAACCATGAAGGCAGCCCGGCGCCCCATAATAGCCTATATTTTTCGTCTGCCACTACGCCTTCCCTTTTTTCATTTTTCTGTTTTAGCTCCCCGCATAGGTCTTTGTAAAAATCGTATGCCTCCTGAGTTCCAAGCATAAATGCTAAGGGAACCATTGTATTCATGGCGTCGCCGGTATCCATAGGAGTAGGGATGGCTTTACGCAACTCATAGGCCTCGATAAAGAGATTCCAGGTTTTGTCAACCAAATCAACAAGTTCACCGAGCTTGTCCCAATCCATCTTTCTTTGTGTATGCTTCTCAATGAAATGTATTGCTCCCCGGAGCTCTTCTACAGCATATTTGACATAATACTTTTCAACTTCTCTTTGATCTATATTTCTATCGTACGGGGGCCAGTAAAGACCACCGATATAGACGGGTACATCTTGCATATAGTGTTGTGCTGCCTGAGGCCACTTGTATCTGGGATCGCAAAGCATCTGGCCACTTCCCAGGATTATATCCGGTTTGGCCATGCCCCCCCAGGGAGCATCCGGCGGCATCTCGCCCTGAAGCTCGTGGCGCCAGATATCAAAACCTAAACCACATGTAGCATAGGTACAGAGGGACCTGGAAAAGCTTTCTGCTTCTGCCTTTTCTAAAAATCTTCCGGCGTCACGCTTCGCTGCACAGACCCCGGAATAATTCTCCACCCAGGCAGGGACAATATCCATCGCCCGAATGATTTCATCGTAACCATTTACAATAAAACTATAAGCTACCGGCTTTCCTTGTTCTTTTGCCTTCAAATTTTCTGTCAAGTTTGCTCTGACCATTTTAGGAACTTTGGCAGCGGCTTCTGTTGCGGTCCTTCTTGGTTTTCTTTCTTCTTTCATGGCTTTTTCCTTTGGATCGTTATCTAAGCAATCATCTCCAGAAATGCTTCAATTCTTGTCTTTAACCTGCCAAACGTTGATGTTGAATACTCCTCTTCTAAATAAAGGACCGGAGTTCCTAAAGATTCGATGTAGGTTTTTGTTGCAGGAACCTCAAAACCGTAGGGATCGCAATATTTATAAATAAAGAGGATCGCCCCATCTACTCTAAAATCTTTGATAAATTGGCGGATGTGTCCAAATCTTTCCTCCAATTTATCCTGGTAAGTTTCTCCGGTATCTCTGTAGGTTGTGGGTAATTTAATTTTTCTCAAATAACGTTCCGCTATGCCATCGATAGGGTTCTGGGTGACCTCAATATCAGGCCAATAAATTTTACTCCCGATGGAAATATCATCCATCACCATCCGGGCCCCCGCCTTTTCAATAATTTCAATTAAAGCTGTATCGTCAATTTGGTCACCCACAACCATAATCCTTGCTGATTTTTCGGCGGGGGTGCCCCCTCTTTTTTTCACCTCATCCGTGACGCTGCTAATCAATTCGGTGGACTCTTCAACAGGGAGACTCATGGCGGCTACTAGAACCTTCATCATCTCAACCCCTGAAATCAAGGGGGGGTGAGATTTCCTCAATTCGTAGAGCTGTCTGATCGCCTCCCTGTTTTGATTGTAAGTTTCAACCGCCTGAGCCAGACGCTCATCCGAAATCTTGTTTCCGGTAAATTTCTCCAGGCTTTTTACGAACGTACCCAATATTTCCTTGAAGAATTCCAAGGAGGGCTCATCGGTGACATGCGGGACATTTAAAAAATGAGAGTATGGTAATTGAAGGTTATAGCTCCAAATGTCATAGGTTCGACTGATACTATCGCAGGTGTGAGGGATGACCATGCCATCGAGGTAATCATACCTACCCTTAAGTGCTGAATCAAAAACATTACGCACGAAAGGGCAGACGATGGTTTCCATTTGACTATCCGCCTTTGTAATGGGCTCATTGACATCCCCTTTCATCCGGACGGGTATAAAACCGGCTGCCGTGATGATTTCGAGAGGGCCCAAGGCAGATAAATAACCCATGATTTTTTTCCCTCTCCTTTTCAATTCCTTTGCCCGACATCCATAATCACGATAATACTTTTCTACCAGTTCCAGCCCTTTACCGCTTGTCCTTTCCATCTCGATTCCCACTCCCCTTCCCCAATTGACACACTGTTTTCAATTCTTGCTTACACGAAAAGTTACAAATGTAGGATTGAATTCGAATCACTTCACTTTAAAACTTTCTTTGAAGCCAGTATATTTCTCCCTCAATGCCGGCTTTTCTATTTTACCCGTTGGATTCCGGGGAACCTTATCAAAGAAGATACGTTTGGGTCTCTTATATTTAGGTAAATTTTCATTGCAGAATTTATTCACTTCTTCTTCCGTCAACGTCTCGCCCGGCTCGACCTGAATCACTGCTGCAACGACCTCACCCAATCTTTCATCTGGGATACCGATGACCCCAGCATCGTGGATTTTAGGATGACCCTGGAGTAAGTCTTCAATTTCAACAGGATAAATATTTTCTCCACCGTAGATGATCACATCCTTCTTCCTATCCACCAAATAGATGTAGCCTTCGCTATCTTTCTTTGCCATATCGCCCGTGTAACACCAGCCATTTTTTATGGTCTCGGCCGTCTTTTCCGGATTTTTGTAATATTCTTTCATAACGCCATTGCCTTTCACAATCAATTCGCCCACCTCCCCCGGAGAGACATCTTCCCCCTTTTCTTTCACGATACGTGCCTCCCAGTTGAAGCTTGTCCTTCCAATGCTACCCCATCTTTTCGGGTCATTCGAAGTCAAATGGCAACATCCTGGCCCCATGGCCTCTCCCAACCCGTACATGGTGTCATACTCCATGTGGGGGAAGTGTTCGAGCCAACGTTTAATCAGACTTGGGGGAACAGGTTGACCTCCCATGGACAGGAGGCGACAACATTTTAAGTCATATTTCTCCATGGACAATTCCTGCCGGTCATAATGTCCGAGGATATCGGAAGCCCACGGGACAACTAAAAACAAAAGGGTAACTTTCTCTTTCTGGACCACATCAATAACCTCGATTGGCTTTATTATTCCCTTAATGAGCACAGCTGGAGCCCCAACAATGACCGCTCCCACCCACATCATTCCGCCACCTGCATGGTATAAGGGTTGAAGAAGTAAAAAATTATCCTCGTGCTTTATCTTCCAGTTAGAGTTGTTCGTGATGGCTGCACATTCAAGGTTTTTATTGGTGAGAAGGATTGGCTTTGGTTTTCCTGTTGTTCCAGAGGTAAAATAGAGTGAGCATCCTTCATTATCTTCCAGCGGTACCTCTACAGGTTTGGATGAGGATTGCTTCATGATTCCTTCGAAAGATTCCATATCCTTAGGTACATTTTCGCCGATAAAGATGTAATGTTTTATTGTTGGTAAATGTGGCCGAACCTCATGAATCTTTTCCATGAACGTCTCTTCAAAAATCATCATCTTCGCTTCAGCAACATCTGCACAATATTTGATCTCAAGGCTATCAAATCTAAAATTGAGAGGAGCGATCCATGCCCCCGCCCTCATGATTCCCCATTGAAGTTCGAGGATATTTAGAGAATTGTACATGAGCATATGGACCTTATCTCCCTTTTTGATGCCTCGATCGATCATGGCATTGGCCACTCTATTAATCCTTTCGTCAAACTCCTTCCATGTCACCACTTTTTTTGTTTTTAATACAGGATCAACTTCAACCAGCGCCGTTTCATTCGGATACATCCTGGCGTTTCGAGCGATCATCTCCGATACGTGCATTGCCTTCCCCTCCTCTCCCGGGTAAGAGGTATATTTTATTCAATGATTTGGTAAAGCATTCTTCCTTTGATCGATCGTGTCAATGAGCATTTGGAGACCTTGTTTTGACAGACCTCATTTTTGTCTCAAGAAGATGAAAGTTTAAGCTCAGGTGCTCTGAGGATTGTTCTTGTGTGCTTATTCTCAGAAGTCATAGCCAGCGATGCGGTACATACGGGTATCCGCTGGAGCCTGCGTGCCGATGCATAACACCTCTTCATTCCCAATCACCCTCATCTTGCCGTGAGGAACTCCTGGCGGAGCGTAAAGGACATAGCCAGGCTTAAATTCATAAGTTTTATTCCCAAGGGTGATCTCCGCAGTCCCCTTCACCATGACAATCACTTCCTCCGATAAGGGGTGTGAATGAAGCACTGATTCTTCTCCAGGTTTTAGTGTCAGGGCGTGTACACCCACCAATCTTGCACCGGTGGGAGGTGTCGCCACCATCCGTCTTTTCCCAGAGCCTGCTGGTAAACCCGGTACATTTTTTGTTTCAGGATACTCCAAACCGTCTTCAAGGTTAAACACCAGCCCTTCTCGGTCAACCGCTTTAGGATCATATTTAGACTTATCCCTCAATTTTATTTCCTCCTTCCATCACAATTTAATGTCTTCCGTTTCTTAACCCCATTCTACTCATCCCCAATAACCACATTTTTTTGGAAAGGAATCGTGTCATCAATTAATGATCACAACCTTTCTACTAAAACTAATCCATCCGATTTCCCGGAGCGATATGGATAAAGAAATACGATTATGTTTCAGGACAGCAGCATATCCCATCAGGAATCCACGTGTGCTCCCAAACAGTCTAAAGCAAAGCGAATCTATCTAAACAATGTCTGAAGAAGTTGAATATGTTGAATAGATATCCACTGGTAAATAACCTTGGCTATGTCAAAAAGCTCTAGGTCTCTTCCCCCCCGTCTCCCCCCGATGGGTTCCTCAAGCTTATCCCTCTAACTCGGACAATTTCTAAATAGAGTCTCTCCATAAAGTAACGGCCGTGTACCGTGTCGTCATTCCGGCGAAAGCCGGAATCCAATGTTTTCAATCCCGCCAAAGGCGGGACTGGATGCCGGATCAAGTCCGGCATGACGGCGAAAGGAGTTTATGGACAATCTCTAAATCGCTCTTCCTACCTCAAAGGCTTTCAGGTTGAGGTCGAGCATTTTTTTCCCAAAACGCCTGACGAGCACCTCTTTCCATGTTTTTTCCGGAAGCCCAAGCTGTTTGGAGAGGACACCCAGCAGCAGGGTATTGACTAATAAATCACTTCCAAGCTCCAATGCCATTTTGAAAGCGTTTAAACTGATTACTTTACGTTTACCATCCTCCAACTTCTCTTTAATATTATCTGGGTATTCAATCTTTAAAAAATGGGCAATGGGAGGTACAATTTTCTGTTCATTAACAATAATCGTGCCATCCGGTTTGAGATACTCAATACTTCGCAAGGCTTCTACGGCCTCGAAAGCCAGAACATAGTCGGCTTCACCCTTCCCGATCATAGGGGAAGTAATATTTTTTCCGTATCGAGCATGACTTGCGATGACACCCCCCCGTTGTGCCATGCCATGGACCTCAGATTTCTTTACGTCGTATCCGGCGTTCATGGCAACCTCGCTGATAAGTTCCGTGGCCATGACAGCCCCTTGGCCCCCCACACCAACCACCAATACATTTGTCGCTTCTTCTTTCATTTTGGACACCCCTTTTTGATTAATTTTCCATCAATTGGATTGCATCGGTTGGACAGAACTGACTACACACAGAACATCCTGTACAAAGGGCGGCATTAATACTCCTCATCCTCTCTCCCTTCTTAGATTTCTCGGCCACTTTGTCGGTCACTTCAATTGCCGGGCAACCTGTCGTCATGCAGACGCCGCATCCTGTGCATTTCTCTCCCAGAACAGTATAAGGTTTATCCTTGATCTTTTTTGGCATGAGAATGCAGGGACGGTTCGTTAAAACGACAGCCGGCCCCTCAAAAGCAATGGCCTCTTTAAGAACGTCTAAACATTCTTTAGTATTATAGGGATCTACTCGTTTTACATATTTTACTCCGATTCCTTCAACGAGCTTATCCAAATCTACACGTATCGTTGCGGAACCGTTCGCTCTGAAGCCACTCTCCGCAGTGGGCTGGCCTCCTGTCATCGCAACGATTCCATTATCCAGTATTACAATCGTGATATTTGTCTGACTATAGACCGCATCCAACAAGGGCGTCATTCCCGAATGAAGAAAAGTTGAGTCCCCAATCGCTGCTATAATCGGTTTATCGCTCCCTCTAACTTTGGCCATCCCCACAGCATTCCCGATGCTGGCTCCCATACAAATTGCTGTGTGGATAGCGCTGATGGGAGGGGCAAAGGCCAGCGTGTAGCAACCAATATCTGAGTACACATTAGCGTTGATTTTCTTGAATGCTAAAAAAATTCCTCGATGAGGGCATCCCGGGCACATGACCGGAGGGCGAGGGGGGGCATCAATTTTCTTAGGAACCACTGGCATGGGTTGTTCCATTTGAATTCCAGCCTTTTTCAAGCCTTCTCGAATAGCATCCGGATCCAATTCCCCTTGAATTTTAAAAAAATCCATGCCAATGAAATCCCTTACACCCATAATTTTTATTTCTTCTTCAAAAAAAGGACGGGTTTCTTCAATGACCACTAACTTTTTCACTTTGGAGGCAAATTCCTTGATCATCTTCTCTGGGAGAGGAAATGATATCCCCAGTTTCAAATAACTTGCTTCAGGAATGACACGTTTTGCATGGTAATAAGCAATTCCGGAAGTTATAATCCCGACCTCTTTGCTATTCCATTCCACCCGGTTGAGGGGAGATGTTTCCACATATTCTCTGAGTGCGGATAGTCTTTTAATGACTTCGGTTTCTCTAAAAATAGCCCGACCGGGGACCACCACATACTTGTTTGGATCTCTCTCAAATCCTTTAATGGGGTACTCTTTACGAGGGTATAAATCCACGACTGTCTTCGAATGGGCAATCCGTGTTGTGCCCTTCACAATCACGGGTGTGTCAAATTGCTCACTGATAGCCAGAGCCACGCCCACGAACTCTTTTGCTTCCATACTATCGCTTGGATCTAAACATGGGACCCTCGCCAATTTGGCATACATACGCGTGTCGTCCTCTGTTTGAGAACTGTGCTGTCCTGGGTCGTCACAAACTACTAGTACGAACGGCCCAGGCGTCCCGGTATGTGACCAATTGATGAGGGCATCCAGGGCTACGCTGACGCCAGGTTGTTTCATGGATGCCATGACCCTTGCCCCAGCCATTGCTGCTCCGATACAAATTTCAAAGGCTGTCTTTTCGTTCGTTGCCCAATCTGCGATAATTTCTCTATACTGAGCCGCATTTTGTAAAATTTCAGAGGCTGGAGTACCCGGGTAGGAGGCGGCAAGAACCACGCCAGCTTCATAAGCTCCTCTCGCAAACGCCTCATTCCCCGAAAGCAAGGCCCGTCCTTCGGATGTTTTTTCTTTTTCACTTCCTGCTGCTTGACTCATTTTTGCCTCCTTTTGAAAAATAGACTTGGCGGGCGATCTGAGAGATAAGTCTCATCCAATCTCCGCAGTCCCGCCTATAGGAATATAAACGGTTTTAATGTGAGGATAATTCTTCTTCATAATCTCCATGAATATCTCCACCTTCTTGTAAGTATCCTGAACAGGAAACTGTTTGATAAACTCCTTGTACGCCTCGGGATTGGCGGCCTCGGAGGCCTGTTTTGGAAAATCATGCGAAGGGATCACGTACTTGGAGCCGATGGCGTTGGCGGCGTAGGCTGCCTGTTCTGGCTCCATCATAAAGAGCCCGATGACAGGAAGAATGGAGATCTGCGGTTTGTAATAATCCGCGACCACAAATTTCATATCTGCCGTCAGTCCTGTATCCCCACTCACATAAACTTTTTGTCCATTTTCAAATTCGATGACGTACCCAGCAGCCGTTCCAACCACTTCGGGTTTTCCCTTCTGGTCCATCTCAGTGCTGGTATGGGAGGCTGAGACCATGGAGAACTTGATCCCTTGAAAATCGACGGTGGTACCGAAGTTTGTCGGAATCACATTCTTTACCCCTCGGCCCTGAAGGGAAAAGGCATACTCAAATTGGGCAATGACAAAAACATTCTCGTTCTGCTGTACAATCTCATTGACCCCGGAAGCATGATCGAAGTGGGCATGCGTAATGGCCACTACATCGATCTCTCTCAACTTATCGGGTGTTCTTTCTGGTAAAGGCCACAACGGATCGTTGGTCAACCAGGGATCGACCATCACCACCTTTCCTCTTGGGGAGAAAAATTTGTAGCTAACTGTACTGAGTCTCTGAATCTTCATAACCCACCTCCACAAAAATTATTCGAATTTTAAAATGGGATATCTTCGTGCCGAGATCCCAAGAGTCTATGGCACTCCAAGCGTTCCATCAATCCCTTTGAGGAACTGGTACACATGGCGGGTCAAAGGCATTTCTATCCCCTTCTTTTCAGCCTCTCGAACCGCATAACCAAAGATCGCTTCGTATTCTGTTTTCCTTCCACCCTCCACATCCTGACAAAGGGAGGGTTTGACCTTTGTCATGCCCCTGGCCTCCAGCCCTTCTCCCCTGGCCTGTAGGATTTTCATCGCCCCCGAGAGATCGGCCTCAGAGATCGTTTTAACCTCAAACCCCGGATAGTCCCTTACCTCTATCCCCTTTGCTTTGGCCAGTTGTGCATATTCACGGTAGATTTGCGCAAATAATAAGGCCAATTCCTTGTTCTTCAAAATCTTAAAATATTCCAACCGGGTCAGGCTGCAGACGGCTGAGGCGGCAGCGAAATTGATCCATTTTGCCCAGTCCGCTGCGAGGATATGCGGGGTTACTTCAGCTTTCAACCCACCTGCCGTAAAGAGTTGGCAAACTGTTTTGACACGATCTGTCTCCCTCCCATCTAACTCACCTATATAGGTGATACCAGACATGGTGTGCAGGATTTCCGCTGGCCCTAACCGTGTAGCCCCTTCAAGACACATGGCCCCTGCGACTTTTTCCTTTCCAAATAAGCGAATGAGATGATCCTCCTTTTCAACACCATTCTGGATAGACAGGGCAACCTGTATTCTGTTTTTCAAATGAGCTACAGAAGCCAGGGCTGATTCCGTATGAAAAGTTTTCACGGTGAGAATTAAAAGATCGATATCGTCAATCGCCTTAGCGTCAGAAACTGCTTTGACCTTCACCTCAAAGGAATCCCCTCCGATCGTACGAACTTTCAGTCCTTCTTTTGCGATGGTATGGATATGATCGGCGATATCGAGCAGGGTCACTTCTGCTCCACCCTTCGCCAGGTAGGCACCCACTAAGGATCCGATGGCTCCAGCCCCGACAAAAAGAGTTCTCATGGCTCATCCCTCCTCTCCCATGACCAACCGATTACACAGTCTTAACCCATCTTTCTCTTCTTTAGTTCTTCGAGGGCCAACTCCTGTAATTTAAACTTTTGAATCTTTCCAACACCAGCCATGGGTATTTCATTAACAAATTTGACATATTTTGGAATTTTATAATTGGCAATCTTATCCTTGCAAAAATCCAATATCTCTTTTTCGTTGCTTGGTTGACCCTCTTTTAAAATAATAAATGCCATTCCCCTCTCTCCCATCCTTTCATCGGGAACACCGACGACAGCAACCTGTTGTATCTTTGGAAAGGTGTATAAAAAATTCTCCACTTCTGCTGGGTAGACATTCGTCCCACCCGAGATAAACATATCTTTAATCCTGCCGGTGATGACAAAATTATCTTCATCATCCATATATCCAAGATCAGTGGTATGAAACCAGCCCTTCTCATCGAAACACTTCGCCGTTTCATCGGGCATTTTGTAGTAGCCCTTCATGACAATCCATCCACGAGTACACAGCTCTCCAATCTGGTTCTTGGACAGATCCCCCTTTGTTTTGAGGTCGACGATTTTTATTTCAACCCCTGGAAGAGGCTTCCCGGTGGTTTTGGCCATGACCTCAGCGGAATCGGCTCCGCAAGTCATCGTAGTCGCCCCACTATTTTCGGTCATGCCGTAGCCATTGCATATCGTCTTGATTCCCATTTTCGAACGAACGTCATTGATCATCTGAACCGATGCAGGCGATGCGCCAGTCATTCCCGTTCGCAGGGAACTGAGATTATATTTTGTGAAATTCGGATGGTTCAAAATGTCTAAATACATTGTTGGAGTCCCAGTGAAGTGGGTGATCTTTTCCTTCTCGATCAATCTCAAACACTTTTCTAGGTCGAAAAACTCAACAGGGACCGAACACCCTCCAACCAATACTGGAAGTAAAATGCCAAAATAGTTTCCGAAGTTTGCAAAAAAGGGAGGAAGTGCTAAGAATCTATCCTTTTCCGAAATTGTGAGTCGGTCGCAGAAGACAAGTATTTCACCTAAATATTGCTCATGGGTAGTCATTACTCCTTTCGGAAATCCAGTCGTTCCAGAAGTATAGGGGATATTGATGATATCACTTGACTTCAAAGAGACCTGTATTTTCTTCAATAAGCTATCTGAAGAAGGATCGTTTCCTCCGTTCATGAGATCTTGAAATTTGAACATTCCCGGGTACTGTTTCTGGCTTAAACAGATGATATTTCTTAGCGAAGGCAACCTTTTTGAGTTCAATTCACCTGGCTTAGCACTTCTCAACTCTGGACAAATTTCGTTAATGACCTCTAAGTAATTGTTCTTTAAAAAGAAATCTGCCATAAGGAGTGTCGTTGAATCTGACTGTTTTAAAATATACTCAATATCAAAAGCCCTAAACCTTGTACTTAACGGAACCATTACCGCTCCGACTTGAGCTACTGCGAACTCTGCAATAGCCCATTCAGGCCTGTTACTCAACCAGATGCCAACCTTATCTCCCTTCTTGATGCCCAACCTTAGGAGGCCTTTCGCAAAATCGGCTACTCTTCGGCCCATCTCACCATAGGTCATCCTTTCCTCGTTGAATACCATTGCCTCTTCTTCCCCATATTGCGTCACCGCATGATCAAAAAGATCCACAAGCGTCTTGTTTGCCCACTCACCTAATAGCTCTTTTAAATCTTCCATAGACTTTTCCTCCTACTGACCACACCCGGTGCACAACAACGATCCCTTCATAGGCTTCCCTGACTTCAAAAGGATGATCGATCGGTATGAAAACTTCATCTAATTTTTTCTTTCTCTTTTAAGGCTCGCCAAACTTTTTCCGGGGTTGCCGGAATTTCCTTGATCCATATCCCGGTGGCATCGTGGATGGCATTGATGATGGCCGGTGGAGCAGAGACGCAGCTTCCCTCGCTGCACTCCTTGGCGCCGAAGGGGCCAAAGGGATCATCGGTGATCACATGGATGACCTTGGTCATCGGGGCTTCATAGGCACGGGCTCGCTTGTAGTCCACAAGATTAGGGTTCAGCGTTAACCCTTTATCCATTTTGAACTCCTCATACAAAGCGGCTGCGATGCCTTGGCAATAGGCTCCACCCTGCACCTGGATCTCAACAATCATAGGATTTAGTGGAATACCGCAGTCATGAGCGATTATGCTATTATCCGTACATTTCACAGCTCCCGTCTCCAGGTCTACCTCTACTTCATTGACCTGAGCAGTAAAACTATAGTTAATCCCTACATCGCCCACACCTGTCTTCCAATTTGAGAGGGGTCCAATGCCTTTCGTTGAAACTCCTTTTCCAATGATCACATTTCCGGGTGTTGTGTAACAGGCAAGCCGCACCAAACTCCACCAGGGCATGCTCTTGCTGGGGTCTGCCTTGACAAACGCCTTTTTCCCCTTAATATCCATCTCTTCGGGTGCCACACCAAACTCTTTCGCCGCAACCTCAAGAAGCTGCCGCTTGGTGTCTTCGGCTGCCCTTTTCGTAGCATCACCTGCAAACACAGTCACCCTGCTTCCATAGCTGCCAGGATCCACAGGCGTATGCGCGGTGTCAACTCGCTTTATGTCCACATCCCCTATCTCCAGTCCAAGTACCTCAGCAACCATAGCGCACATCACTGTGTCAGAACCCTGTCCGACGTCGGAAGCTCCGGTAAGGAGATTAACCGTCCCATCCTCACATACTCGCACAATTGCGGAGCATGCATTATGTCCAGAGAGCCTTGCCCCACTGAGAAATGTTCCGGCCCCAATGCCTACTCCACGGGCGATGGAACCCTCGATCTTTTCTTTCCTTTTCCGTTCCTTCCAATTAATAGCTTCGGCAGCTTTTTCGATGCACTCCTTAATTCCACAGGTCGCCACAGTTAGTTTATTGATCGTATAGTAAATCTTCCCTGGCGGAGGGTTTTCAACAGCATTTTTCAGCCTTATCTCCACTGGGTCTATATCCAGCTCTTCAGCTATCATATCCATCTGAACGTCGGCAGCGAACCGGGTATGGTAGACTCCATGACCCCTCATTGCTGCTGAACTCGGGTTGTTCGTAAAGATACAATAGGCATCCGCCTTATAGTTGGGCAACTCGTACGGCAGCGTTGTACAGACACCAGACAGATATAAAGTCAACGGACTCATGCGCGTGTAAGCTCCACCATCAGAAACGACCTTTGTATGGATGGCCTTCAGTCGTCCATCCCTCGTCACTCCTGTTTTGATCGTGATCCAAAACGGATGCCGGCGCAGACAGGTGGTCAGTTCCTCGAACTGGGTGTAGACAATTTTCACAGGCCTCCCTGTCTTCTTGGCTAATAGGACGGCGGCAAAATCACAACTGACCATATCATTTTTTGTGCCCCCGAAGTCAGCGCCGATAAAAGGCTGTATAATACGAACCCTGTTCAATGGTAGATTAAAACACTTCGCCAGAATTCGATAGGGGAAATAGGGGCTCCCTTTGGCTGCCCAAACGGTTAACCTCCCCGAATCAGGCCATTCGGCCACGATCGCCGGTGGTTCGATATAACCCTTAGCCATCCGGGGCGTCTTAAACGTATCCTCCCGGACAAGATACGATTCGGCAAAAGCCTTCTCCACATCACCAAAGTGCCAGTGATATTCACTGCAGATATTCCCCGGATAATCTTCGTGAACCAGAGGCGCCCCTTCCTTCATCGCTTCGAAGGGGTCAAAAACCCCTGGCAGTGGCTCGTATTCTACCTCAATGAGATCGCACGCTTCCTCTGCTGTATCCTCATCAATAGCAGCCACGGCAGCTACTCCCTCGTACATATACCGCACCTTCGTGACAGCTAAGGGTTCCTCATCTCTCGTGGTGCCTAACCATCCCCATCTGAAATCGCCGAAGTCCTTGCCGGTAATAACTGCCTCCACTCCGGGAAGGTTCTCGGCCTTGCTCGTATCAATATGGAGGATCCTGGCATGGGGGTAAGGGCTTCTTGCTATTTTGCCCCATAACATCCCAGGTAGCTCAATATCGGCAGCGTACTTCGCCTCTCCGGTCACCTTGACCTTTGCATCCACTCGAGGCATTGGTTTTCCGATAATGGAATATTTATTTAAATATTGCTCTTCCCTGAAAATAACTCCTCCTCCGCTTATCTTTTGTTCCTTCTCTATCATTTTTTCTATTCACCCCCTCGCATCTTCTCTGCCGCTATTTCTATCGCCTCGATAAATTTGACGTACCCACTATCAGCACAGAGAACTCCCTGCATTGCTAGCTTTATCTCCTCCCGGGTCGGGTTTGGGTTCTCATCCAGCAATGCCTTGGCTACCATCACCCTTCCCGGGACACAGAATCCACACTCAATCGCCCCATGATTGATAAATGCCTCCTGAATCGGATGAAGCTTATCCCCCTGAGCCAATCCTTCAATGGTGGTCACTTCGTGACTGTTGGCCTGCAGTGCCAGTATTGAACAAGACCTGACAGCCTTTCCATCAAGAATAACGGTGCAAACGCCACAGGTGCTCTCAAGACACCCTCGCTTGGTGCCCGTTAGCTTCAAATCCTTCCTCAACACATCATTAAGGAGGGCCTTTGGCCTCACCTTGAGTTCATAAAGCTTTCCGTTAACCGTAAATCTTAATTCTTTCGGTTCGCCCTTCATACCATTACCTCCCTCAAAAAGTTATCCTATTTTTGCCCTCTCCAAAGCCGTTGCTGACGCCCGCCTCACAAAGACCTTCACCATCTCACTCCTGTATTCTGCCGAAGCATGAATATCAGATGGAGCATCAGCTTCTGCCGAAGCCACTTCACTTGCTTCGGCAAGCGATTGGTAGTTGATCACCTTCCCAATCAATCTCTTTTCCGCCTCTCTCACCCTCAGAGGGACAGAAGCAGCATTGCTGATCACGATTCGGGCATCCTCGCAAACACCATCTCCTGGCTTTAAAGTGATGGACACCGCCGCTCCTACGATGCCCGCATCCCCTTGCAACACCATGAG